>ERZ808246.1789-NODE-1789-length-14597-cov-4.343419_pt1 | contig 14597 bp, 16 predicted proteins | sample MGYA00521083_ERZ808246 | MGnify/ENA primary metagenome ERZ808246 (study PRJEB31516, sample SAMN03275577) | gut metagenome | biome: mammalia-associated habitat; material: feces | host: Papio cynocephalus | place: Kenya | collected 2012-07-07 ...
GGCGGAAATGGCTCCCCCCTTGTGTGCCCGCCGCAGCATTGACCTTGTGCTGATGGATGTGTGTACCAAGGGCAGCAAGGACGGCATTGAAGCTGCAGCGGAGATCAAGGCCATCAGCCCCTATACCAAAATCGTTATTGTGACCTCCATGGTGGAAGAAAGCTATCTCGAACGTGCCCGCGCAGCCGGAGCGGATAGCTTTTGGTACAAGGACATCACCCGCGAGAGTCTGCTGGACGTCATTGACCGCACCATGGCGGGCGAACACTTTTACCCGGATGCGGTGCCTGTGACCCAGCTTGGGCAGGCGTCCAGCACTGACCTGACCCGCCGCGAGATCGAGGTGCTGCGGCTGGTGTGCGAGGGCTGCGAGTACGATGAGATTGCGCAGACATTGGGTATCAGCGTCCGAACTGCCAAGGCTCATGTTTCCAGCCTGCTGGCCAAGACAGGCTACGCCAACCGCACAAGGCTTGCCATTGCCGTGACAAAGAAGAATTTTATCATTCCAAAGCTGGACAATGAATGAAGAAAGCTCCCTGCTTCCGTTTCTGGAAAAGCAGGGAGCTTTTTGTTTGTCGATCACTTGCACAGGCTCTGAACGGCGCGTGCAAACTCTTTTTCGTCTGCTACAAAATGATACGGAGCATATTCACCGTAAGCGTTCGGGCGGCTGATGGTCACCAGCTGGATGCCCTTGGGTGCAGCGGTTTTGTTCAGGTCACGTTTTAGTTCCACCAGTGCCTTGCCGTGTGCTGTTTTCAGTGCATAGCAGCCATGGCCGTTTTTATCTTTCGCGATCAGATAGCACATCGTTCAGTGCCTCCTTAAATGCTTCCAATTCTGTAAATTGGCCGTGTTCATAGCGCGTGCGCAAAGCGCGGCCAACCGATGATGGATAATTTTTCTTGTAAACGTAGTCGTGCAGCCAATCGTTCAGCTGACGGTCTAAGAACGTGTTGAATTGCAGCTCGATGGGATAATGAAAATTATCTACTTTATAATAAAGGTGTACACCCCGGTAGCCATCATCCCGCGCCTTGCCGTGGGGCATATCCACCACCGTGATCTGCGGCAAATTCAGTTGAAGTGCTTCCTCGTAGGACATACAGAGGGTGCGGAACCCCAACAAGTCGTTGAACACTTTTTGCACCGGGCGGTCAGGATAGTAACGCTCATATTTGGAGCGAATGGATTCCTCTGACTTCACGCGGTAGTCCAATGCCACTTCACCCAAAAGCTCGTTGGCATCGAACCACTCGGTAGCGGCAAGTGCATCCTGCAAAAGCGGCTCTTTCTCAAAGGCGTTGAGGTTGTTTTTCAGGGACTTTCCCAACTGGCTTTTGTACGAAAGACCCGCCAGAATCTCAACAGACAGGCCGTTTGTTTCCAAAAGTCCCATATAACTCCCGCCTTTCCTGCTTGATGGGTCTATTATACACGTCCCGGCGTTGAAATGCAAGAACAACGCCCATGCAGAGTGCTTGAAAGCAGGCTGCGTCTTGTCATCCTCTCCAAAACTGGAGAGGATTTTTTGTTACTTTCGCCGGAAAACTTTCGGCCGTTTTGCACTTTCGTACGATGTGCAAGCCGTGAAAATATGAGATACTGAAATCAGAAAAACAGAGTGTAACATCGGCGCACACCGCCGGGAAAGGAGGTATTGCCGCATGAAACGTGTGGTCGTGGATATGCACAACAAGCTGTTCAGCGATGCCATCTCCGATGTGCTTCACCGCTTTGATTCCGAGTATGTGGTCTACCAGCGGGACGGCACCGCCAGCGTGGAAGAACTGTGCCGGGACGTGCGGGCCAACATCCTCATCTTGGAAGTAACGGCCTATGCGCCGTGGCAGCTGGACACTCAGCTGGCCCTGCGGCGCAGGCTGCGCACCATCTGCCCGGAGTGCCGGGTAGCACTGGTAGTGGACGAAGTCCACGAGCGGCCTTTGGCCGACAAGGTGCGCCGCGCCAAAAAGGACGGCCTGATTGATGGCTTCATCTACGGTTCCGTTTCCAGTGCGTATCTGTCGGCAGTGATCGATACTTTATAGCAGCGAAAGGAGCATCTACCATGAAATCAAGATTTTCGCACCGGACGCGCCTGCTCAGTCTTTTGCTGACGGCGGTAATGGTGTTTACCTTCCTGCCAACGGCGGTGTTCGCGGATGTTGGCCCAGTACTCAAAGAAATCAATGTGAGGGTAAAGGAAATAAACGAAGGCTGGGGCAAAGATTATGTTGACCGTGTTGCTCCGGGTACGTTGATTTCTAAAGTCGAATTTGAGCCAGACACTAAAGACGAAGGAAAATATACGATATCTGTCGTCCGTTGGGACATTCTGAAAGACGGCAGTTGGGAGGAACTGCATTATCTGGAGCGGGAGCGCATCCGCTTTGATGAGACATATCGTGTGATTTTTCAGATAAGCTCTGCCGCTGGATATCAGCTGGTCGGCAATACAGTCTGCAACATTGATTCTTCAAGACATAATTTGAAATATACCAGCCTTCGTGTGATTGGCGCGCTCAATACGGTAGAGTGCATCATCAAGGCAAGACCCGATGAAACATATTATAAAGACTGTACTCATGCCTACGGTACGGAAGTCTTTGAGGCAAAAGAAGCAACTTGTACAGAATCTGGCAATATCAAATTCAATTCCTGTAACAGATGTGGCCGAACCTGGATTTATGAAACGAAACCTGGTGTTTCTGGCAGCATACAGAAATATCTGAATCGTGATGAAGTCATTACTTTGCTCGACCACGATAACGGCTGGATTCCCTCTACGGATGATGGTCTTCATGTATGGGGATGCAGAAGATGTGGTTACAGAGATATGAGCGATATGGGCAAAGTTGGTCAGTGCCAATACGATGACCCGGCGGACGATACCTGTAATCTTTGCGGCCGGGTACGCAGTTGTGGACTGGATCTGATTTCTGTAGAAATTACAGAACCAGAAAATGGTGATACTCCGGATACAGCTCCGAAGAAGGACGAACTCAGCGATATTGACTTTTACACTGCAGATGCCCAGTGGACAACAGAAAGCGGCGAGTCAGTAGAATCCTTTCAGGAGGGCGAAAAATATTTATGCCACTTTACGTTCCGCGCTTCCGACACCAAGGTTCCGTTCCGGAACGACATTAAAATTTCGATCAATGGAGACATTTTGGGCACAGAAGGCTTCGCAGACCATCTGAAACTGGATTCGCAGACGGAAAATGAAATCAAAGTAACTGCGGCATTTACGGCAACGCATAAGCATCATTACGCAGCAAAGTGGGAAAAAGATGCATTCTATCATTGGCACGAATGCTCCTGTGGTGCAAAGAAAGACCGTCAGATGCACACCTTCGATGAACCGGGGTCGGAAAATATCTGCACTGTTTGCAGAGCCACCCGCGAAGATGGAACTGATCCCGTTGATCCGGGTTCCAGCGGTGATGGGAGTGCAGGTGCAGGCATTGCGATTGCAATTGGCGGTGTAGCTGTTGCGAGCGGCATCGGTGTGTACTATATTTGGCTGAATCACCAGCTTAAAGCAATTCTGCCCGAAGGCACAGCTGTCCCGGCAAACCGTGGTGATCTGGCAATGCTGCTGTGGAGCAACGCCGGAAAGCCGGAGCCTGAAGATCAGCCTGCCTTTACGGACGTAGCTGACCCCGAACTTGCCAAGGCGGCACAGTGGTGCGTTGAAGCAGGGAAAATGACCATGCGCGGCGAGAACCGGTTTGCACCTGACCGATATGTGTTCCGTCAGGTAGTGCTGAATGCATTGAAATCATAATTGCTATCACAACCTCCTTCTGCGGCCCCAGACACGGCCCCAAAAACGTGTCCGGGGCAATTTTTAGAAAAAAGGAGCGATAAACTCCATGAGAAAGAAACGAGCAGCCGCCCTTTCGCTGGCTCTTGCACTGGCACTGCTGGCGGGTTGCGGCGGGCAGGCGGCATCGGGAAGCGCGTCAGCACCCGGAAGCGTCAGCCTGAATCCAAAGCCTGTCAGCTCCGAAGCAGAAAGCAGTGCAGAGGGAGATAACAGTCCTGACCCGTATTCCAACAGCTATCGGCTGGAACAGATGGGTGTGGATGTCCGTGCTGTGCTGGATGAGGCCCGGCGTGAAGCCGTTCGCACCTATGATTGGAGCTGCGTGACATGGCACCCGGACGATTTTGACAGCTTTGCTGAGATCGCACCCCGCGCCGCACTGGCCCGCAATTTTGATCTGGATGCCTATGAAATGACACTGGAGCAAAACGGAACGGTGACTTTCGATGTGACCCCACTCTACACGGGCGGTTACGGTTTCAGCGAAGCAAAGATCAATGTGACCCTGAAACAGAGTCCGGCCCCGGCGGAAGAACACGACCTGCTGCTGGGCAGCTGGAAAGTCTATGAATCTCTGCTGGACGGGGAACGGACGCAGAGTGTTCCGGGTGCAGAAAGCACCTTGAACATCGTTGCAGTTGGCACGTCCGGCAGGTATGCTGCGGATTTCACCCTCAACGGGTTGAAGCCCCGAACTGCTGATTCCACCGCCATTAAGGATGGCAATTTCAGCAGCGCAATGTATACGGGCAGCACCGATTGGTATCTGGAACTGCATGAGGAGCCGGACGATGGTCGTCCGTGGTACATCGCCCTGCTGGACGATGACCACCTAGTCATGATGCAGGAAATCACCTATGATGGCGGCAGCGTCCGTACTGCTGCCTGGTACTGGCTGGAACGGGCAGATTCTTCCGACCCGGAGATTCCCTACCGGGTAGAGGGTTTCAGCGATTACACGGACTATGCCGTGCTGCAGGACGGCGGCTTTGGGTTTGAGCGGGTGCTCTGCCTGCTCACCAAAGAGGGCTTGGTGGAATATGTGAATCTGCCCGCTTGCGAGAATTTCGCAGAGGGCGGCGGATACTACGTCAGCCGCGGTCCCATCGCAGGCATTTCGGATGTGAAATGCCTTGAACAGAACACTGCGAATGGAGATGTGACCGCCGTCACGAACAGCGGCGAACGCATTTTTCTGGCTCCGCTGCTGTGGAATATGTTTGATACGCCATCCATCCCGGAAGAGTATCAGGGAACATTTTCCGGCACGGTCATTGATCCCAACACCTTGGAAGATACGAGGGAACTCTATCTCGAACTGTCCGGGGACGGCAGCTGCACCCTGACCATTGTTGGTGACGGTCTGGATGGTGATTATACCGGCTATGCTTACTACCTTGGCACCAGTACGGCAGGTGCGGGGGAAGGCTTTGATCTGAAAAGCGAAGAAACAGGGGAATGGAAGTTTTTGACGGCACTGGATTATAACCCCAATGCAGAATGGCTGTATCTTACCAGTATGTCGCTGAATACACTGTTTACCGCAAACGGAGAAGTACACGCGATGACTGCACTGCAGCGCACCTACGGTTAAACACCACTTTTCACACAACAGGAGGAAATGATTATGGGACTTATCAAAGCTGGCATTGGCGCACTGGGCGGCACCCTCGCAGACCAGTGGAAAGAATTTTTCTATTGTGATTCGCTCGATCAGGATGTGCTGGTGGTCAAGGGTCAGAAGCGCACCTCCCGCCGCTCGTCCAACAACGGTGAGGATAACATCATCTCCAACGGCAGCGGCATTGCCGTGGCAGACGGCCAGTGTATGCTGATCGTGGAGCAGGGCAAGATTGTGGATGTCTGTGCGGAACCGGGTGAGTACACCTTTGATTCCTCTACCGAACCCAGCATCTTCACGGGCAACTTCGGTGACAGCCTTGCCGAGACGTTCCAGACCGTGGCAAAGCGTTTTACTTACGGCGGCGACACAGGCAAGGATCAGCGCGTTTATTACATCAACACCAAGGAACTGGGCGAGATCAAGTACGGTACGGCCACGCCCATCCCGTTCCGTGTGGTGGTCAGCGAGGAACTGGGCTACAAGCTCTCGGTCAATCTGCGCTGCAACGGCAGCTTCACCTGCCGCATCTGCGACCCGCTGCTGTTCTACACCAATGTGTGCAGTAATGTTTCCTCCCAGTACGATGCCGAGGAGATCGCACCCCGGCTCAAGAGCGAACTGATGAACGCCCTGCAGCCCGCACTGGCTACCCTCTCGGCCAACAAGGTGCAGTATTACAAGATCCCCGCCCACACGCTGGAGATCTCCGATGCCCTGAACGACCAGCTTTCCGGCGTTTGGCGCAAAAAGCGCGGCATCGAGGTGGTGTCCTTCAACATTAACTCGCTGTCCATCCCGGAGGAGCAGCAGAAGAAGATCACTGAGTGGGAAGAAAATGCCATGACCACCAACCCGCAGACGGCAGCGGCCCGCTTGGTGGGCGGCCAGATTGATGCCATGAAGACTGCAGCTGGCAATTCCGCTGGTGCCATGACAGGCTTCATGGGCATGAACATGGCTATGGGCGCAGGCGGTATGGGCGGCATGAATGCACAGAACCTGTTTGCCATGGGTCAGCAGCAACAGGCTGCACAGCCTGCGCAGTCTGCCCCGGCAGCTCCCACCGCCAACAGTTGGAAATGCACCTGCGGTGCCACCGTGACGGGCAAGTTCTGCCCCGAATGCGGCAGCAAAAAGCCGGAGCCCAAAGTGGCCGTGGGTAGTTGGAAGTGCAGCTGCGGCGCAACGGCTACGGGGAAATTCTGCCCGGAGTGCGGTTCTCCCCGCCCGGCAGATTCCGAGGGCTGGACTTGTTCCTGCGGCGCGGTGAATAAGGGTAAGTTCTGTGCCGAGTGCGGCAGACCCAAGCCCGCAGGCACCCCGAAGTACAAATGCGACAAGTGCGGCTGGGAGCCTGCAGACCCGGCTCATCCGCCCAAGTTCTGCCCGGAATGCGGCGACCCCTTTGACGAAAACGATGCTCAGTAAAATAGAGCATAGCTCGATCAGAAAGGAGAATCGATTATGGGTTTCTTCTCGAATGTTTTTGGAAAAAAGACCTGCGCCCTCTGCGGCGCGGAGTGCGGTGTGATGAGTCGCACCAAAATCAAGAATGACCAGTTTCTCTGCACCAAGTGCCGGGGCAGCTGCTCGGCCTATGTCCGCCTCAGCGAGTGGGACCTTGACCGTGTGAAGCAGCACATGGCCTATATGCAGCGGCAGAAGCGGCTGTACGATGAAGTATTCCAGCCCGCGCCCAAAGACCTGACCTGCCGGGTGCTGGTCAACGAGGGCATCCAGTTCTGCGATGCGCTGGGAATGCTTTACCTGATGCCGGATTCCAGCCACAAAGACCGCCTGCCCGAACTGCTGCGCTATGACCAGATCGCAAGCTGGGAGCCTTATCTGGATGAGACCCAGCCTGCTGAAAAAGATAAAAAGCCGGAGTTCCACGGCTGCGGCATTACTCTGAAAATGGTGCAGGCAGATGAGATTGAGGACGAGAACCCCAAGGGGCTGAGTGCACACCCCTACATCAAGTATCCCATCCAGATCTGCTTTACCAAGAGCGAAAAAGACCGTGAAAAGGCAATTTCTCATGTCCAGAGCGTTTGCATGAAGCTGGACGGCATCAACGGCAAACATGACAGTCAGCGTGCTCTGTTCGGCTTTGGCATGAGCAAGAAGGAAAGCCGCGACCTTAAGGGTGCTGCAGGAATGCTGGGTGTCATGGGATCAATGGCAAAGGCCGCTGCCGCAGGCAGAGAGCTGACCGAAGAAGAACAGCGCAGACTGGGAGCCAAGATCGACTCTGCCAATGCGGCTGTTCAGGATGCCAACACGGAGGGAATGGCTGTTTATACCCGCCGGGCGGATGCCGCAGAAGCAAAGGTGGAGTAAATCAGCTTATCCAACACACCGCACCGAACGGGGACCGAGGGACTTCCTCTGTCCCCGTTTTTTGAAAAATGACAGGAGAAACCTAGATGGCAAGTTTATTGCAATATAAATGCCCCTGCTGCGATGGGGCCATTGAGTTTGACAGCACGGCACAAAAGCTCAAGTGCCCCTACTGCGACACCGAGTTTGAGGTGGATGCGCTGCAAAACTATGAAAACGAATTGCTGGACGAACAGCCCAGCTCCATGGAGTGGGAAACTGCCGCAGGCAGTGAATGGAACGCAGGTGAAACCAACGGCCTGCATACTTATGTCTGTAAAAGCTGCGGCGGCGAGATCGTGGGCGATGACAGCATGGCGGCTTCGGCCTGTCCGTTCTGCGGCAACCCAATCGTCCTGACCGGGCAATTTGCCGGGGCACTCAAGCCCGATCTGCTCATCCCGTTCAAGCTGGATAAAAAAGCTGCTAAAGAAAAACTCAAGCAGCATCTTTCCGGCAAACGGCTTCTGCCAAAGGTGTTCAAAAGCGAAAATCACATTGATGAAGTCAAGGGCGTTTATGTTCCGTTCTGGCTGTTTGATACCGATGCAGACGCACAGCTGCGCTTCCGCACCACACAGACCCGCAGTTGGAGCGATGAGCAATACGATTATACCGAAACGGAGCATTTTCTCGTGCATCGAGGCGGACAGATCGGCTTCGATCAGGTGCCTGTGGACGGCTCCTCCAAAATGGCAGACGACCTGATGGAATCGCTGGAGCCCTTCGACACCAAAGAAGCCGTGCCCTTCAACACGGCTTATCTTGCAGGCTATGCCGCCGATAAATACGATGTTTCGGCAGAGGGAAGCATCGAGCGCGCCAATGCCCGTGTGCGGCAGTCCACCGAAGATGCCTTTGCGGAAACTGTCACAGGCTATAGCAGCGTCAAGCTGGAAAACAGCAGCATCCAGCTGCACGGCGGCAAGGCACGGTATGCGCTTTACCCGGTCTGGCTGTTCTCGACCACATGGCAGGGCAAGAATTATCTGTTTGCCATGAATGGTCAGACGGGCAAATTCGTGGGCGACCTGCCGCTGGACAAATCTGCCGCCAAGGCATGGACGCTCAAGATCGGGTTGGGTGCCGGTGCCGCGATTTATGCGGTGATGTGGGTACTCTGGCTGATGGGCATTTTGTAAGGGGAGCGAGGAAATGAAAGCAATGAAGCGTATGTACAAAAAAATCTGTGCAGTGTTGGTACTGGCAGCACTTGCCTGTGCGCTGGCCGTTCCCGCATTGGCAGTAGAGGGAGGCTTTGCCGATCTCTATTACCGCATGAACGATAATGCAGGTGTTCTGACCGAAGAGGAAAGCAACGAACTGGAAAACGCTCTGGAAGAACTGGCAAATCGTCAGAGCTTCGACCTTGCCATCGTGACCATCGACAGCCTTGATGAGGGTGAAACCATGGAGCAACTGGCCAATGACCTCTATGAGCAGTGTCAGTATGGTTATGGTGCAGACAACGATGGTGCGCTGCTGCTCGTTAATGTGGGAGGCCGTCAGTGGCAGATCTCCACCTGCGGTTACGGCATCACCGCCTTTACGGATTACGGCATCCAGTATTTGGGCGAGCAGATGAAGCCCGATATGGCAAACGGCGATTATGCCGCCGCATTCCGCACTTTTATTACAACCAGTGACAGCTTCATCACGCAGGCGCGGGCAGGCACCCCTTTTGATGTGAAAACGCAGCCGCACAAACCGCTGTCCGCTGGTCACCTTGCACTGGCAATCGGTTTGGGCTTTGTGATTGCATTTGTCGTTGTCGGAAGCTGGAAAGGCCAGCTCAAGAGTGTGCGGGCGCAGAAAGCAGCTGCCAATTACGTCCGCGCAGGCAGCATGGCCGTGACGCAAAGCCGTGACTTCTTCCTTTATCGGGAAGTGTCCCGCACCAAGAAAGCCAAGGAAAGTTCCAGCAGCGATTCGGGCGGCAGCAGCACCCACACGTCCTCCACCGGCACCACCCACGGTGGCGGCGGCGGTTCGTTCTGAGCAGAAGAAAGGAGAACACCATGGGATTATTTGATAAGGCGACAAAAGCAGCGGTGAACACCGCGCGTGCAGCGGCTTCCAGTCCGGCCGAAACATTCACCTTTACCGCTTTGCCGGAAAGCCTTGCCGAGCTTCAGACCCGGCCGGAAGCGGCTCTGAGTACCCCATTCCAGACGGCGGCTCTGACCGTCTGTGCCCTCTGCGCTTACAGTGCTGATCCAAAAATCGGCACTGAAATGCTCAACTGGCTGCGCGGCCCCCGCCCGCTGAATGGGCAAGACATCTCGTTTTTGAATGACCGTTTCCGGGGCGGAAAGCAATATCTGCCATTCTCGTATTTTGCAGGTGCCACCCCGGAAAACAACTACACCCCCTCAAAACCCTACACCCTGCAAATCAAGAGCGACCACACCTCCTACACGGAAGCAGGCTACTGCAAGCTGTTTATTCCCTGCGGCGGTGCCGACAGCCCTCGGCCTATCAAGCTGCGGCAAAAAGGCAATGGGCAGTGGTTCTTGTGGGAGCAGTATTTGCTCACAGCCATCCGCACTCCCAAAGCGGATGACCCGTGGGCTTGATGACAGGAGTGGATTTTATGAAGAGAGCGATGATTCGGATGGGAATTCTTTCTGCGTTATTGGGTCTTGGCCTGACCGCCTGCGGCGGCAGCACACCGGCTTCCGGCAGCACTGCCTCTGCGCCCTCATTCACCCCCAAAGCGGACAGTACCTCGGCGGCGCAAAGCAGCTACGAGGATGAGTGGCAGGCCGCTCGTGCTGCCCTGCTGGCAGAGCTGCGACAGGAAGCGCAGAACCACGGCTGCATGGCGGGCATTTTCTACATGGGAGAGACCGACACGGGAAACCTGTACAACGTGTTGAAAGACAACAGCGCATTTCTTTGGGATATTGTTTACGACATCCCGGAGGAACGCTGGATCACCACACCCGGCGGCGTAGAAGCCTACTGCATTTTCCCGGTAGACCCCAACGCTTCGGTGGCGGTGAACCAGTGGGTATGTGATGAATCCACCGGCTTTGTGGGCGAACCCGGCGAGGTGCTCTATCGCAGCGATTCCGGCAAACCCATCCTGCTGTTGTGCAATGTCAGCGATGCGGTGCCCGATACGGAAGTGGTCATTGTGGACAACAATGGAAATGACCTGAGCTTCAATCCCCGCATGGCGATGGCAGGATATGAATACCGCTATGGCACCATCGCTTCGATGCCCGGTGTGTGGGATTTCACCCTGTCTGAAACAGATAACGGTGAAGTTTCTGATGATGGGATGGAAGAACAATATACCACAACTGGCCCGCTGCTGCTGGAAGGCAACTGGCAGGCTGTGACACTGGTGAGCAAGAACGGAGCGGACAGCATTGTCCCGGACTATGCCGATACCCTGACCTTCCTGCCGTGGGATGATGCCGAGGGCAATCTGCTGCCCTATCAGGTCACCTATGTGTCTATGGGCGATGTTGTCGTCGAGGATGGCGAAGTCATGTTTGAAGAAGGCTCCATGGACAAGGATTACCACGCAAACGAAGAATGGTACGCCACTTTTACGGATCAATTCAACGTCCGCTACTCGCTCACACTGGAAGGGCCGGACACCCTTGCTCTGCGGCGCACGCTGCCCAATGAAACAGATAATCAGCCAGAGACACTTTATTTTGAGCGCACTGATGGCATGGGGTGAGCATGACCTTCAAAATAATTCCGGGGAGGAGTTTCTATGAAACACACCAAGAAAATTACCATTCTGCACTCCAACGACCTGCACGGCGATTTTCTGGCCGAAGAGGTCGATAAAAAACTGGTGGGCGGTGTTTCCATGCTGTCCGGCTATATTGAAAAAGTCCGGGCAGAAGAGCCGAACACCCTCTATGCGATTGCAGGCGATATGTTCCGGGGCTCGGTCATTGACTCAGAGTATAAAGGTCTTTCCACCATTGAGATCATGAACGCTCTTGCCCCGGACATCGTCACCATCGGCAACCATGAGGTAGATTATGGCATTGCACACCTGCTGTTCATTGAAAAGTGCGCCAAGTTCCCCATCATCAACGCCAATCTCTATATTAAAAACACGCAGACTCGGCTGTTTACGCCCTATGACCGCACCAAAGGTGATTTTGATTACTTCACCTACTGCGGAAAAGAAGTCGGCAAGGAAATCGCAGACACAGCCATTTTTACTGTGGGAATGCAGAACTACCATTTCCAGAATATCGAGAGTTTCCTGAACATTTCCCATAAAACACTGGCACAACTCCAGAAGCCCCGCAGCGTTGCAACATCCTGTCAGGACATTTTGCTGGAATATTTCCGGGAGCATGAATGGCTGGATGCAAAGGTGGATGGACGTATGGAGATCATTGGCCATGGCGCGGCGTAACAAAAACCGCCCGAACCCTCTTTTTGAGGCCATCCGGGCGGATGATCTGGAAACAGTGCGTTTCCTGATTGAAACGCAGCCGGAACGGGTCAACGCCATTGCTCCGAAATATCCGCTGGGTACGCGCGGTATGAGCCCGCTGCAGGTGGCTCTCTGCACGGGCTGGCACCGCAGCATTGCATGGTTTTTGCTGGAACACGGTGCAAATGTCAACTATTGTGCGGAGAAAGCCGCCTGTGACGAAGCACACCCGGTATTGTTCGATGCCGTCTGTGCGGCCATTTGGAACGCCCGCCGCTATCACAACAGACTTTCAGCGGTTTGATGGACTATGGTGTTGCTGCTGCAAAAGCTACTTCTGTAATGAACAAGGTCGAATTGCTGGAAAAAGCTGTTGCTCTTTATCAGGGAAAACTTCTTTCTTCTGCTGATAGTGAACACTGGCTTATCCATCAAGCCAATCACTATCATCTGGCTTATATGAGTACCGTCAACGAACTTCTGAAACAGCTGATGAGTTTGAATGCCTGTGATCTGATTCACCAGTATGCAGCGATGGCTCTAACGATTGCACCTGAAAACACAAAAGCATACTACAGTGTGGTATACTTATCTGTAGAGATCCATTCGCTTCTGGAGGGTACCATGAAAAACATACTTGTCATTCAAGGCGGCGGAAGAGCAAAGGGCAACACTGCACAGCTGATTGACAGCTTTGCAGCTGGCGCAAAGGCCGCAGGGCACTCGGTCGAAATCATTTCGTTGATGAAGAACGAGGTCAAGAGCTGTCTTGGCTGCAACGCCTGTCGGTATGGAAAGCCGTGCATACAAAAGGATGCCTTTAATGGCCTCGTTCCGAAAATCAAAGCCGCCGACTGCATTGTATTTGCATCCCCACTTTACTTCTGGACATTTGAGCAGGCGGTTTCTTATTATCAGTTCGCGCTGGTAAATTATATTGGTTTCCACGACAAAGGCATGGTTCTTGCTGGTGGCTGCGGAGATACCAACGGCAGGCCGCAGATCCGGACCGAAAGTCTGCAAAAAGCCTATGAATTTGGCCGAGCGATTTATAAGGAATGAATCTTTTGAGGTGAAAGAAATGGATTTGAAATCGAAGGCAAATCAATTAAAGGCTGATATTCCAGCTCTGTTTCTTGCGCTAAAAGACAAAGACACCCCAATTCTTGCCAATGTGTTTGCCGGGATAACCGTTGCGTATGCTCTTTCTCCGATTGACCTTATTCCTGATTTCATTCCTATATTGGGATATTTAGATGATGTACTACTGTTACCACTTCTGGTTGCCTTGACGATAAAGTTGATTCCGAAAGAGATATTGGAAGAAAAGCGCAGACAAGCAGAAGAACTCTGGAAAGACGGAAAGCCAAAGAAATGGTATTGCGCCATTCCGATTGTACTAATTTGGTTGGTAATTATTGCGTTCCTTATAAAAGCTGTGCTGAACTAGATGAATTTCAGCTTGTAGGAGAGTTACTATTATGATTAGAGTAATGCGAAAAGCAGATATTGACCGCGTTGCAGACATATGGCTGGAAACAAATCTAAGAGCTCATTATTTTATTCCGGCTCAATATTGGAAGAATAATTTTGAATATGTGAAAGAGATGATGCTGCAGGCGGAAGTCTATGTCTATGAGAGGGATCATGAAATACAAGGATTCATCGGATTGAATGATGAATATATCGAGGGTCTTTTTGTTTCGGACAAAATGCGGTCACATGGCATAGGTAAACTTCTGTTGAACTATATGAAAAACAGGAAATCCGAATTAGTATTGAACGTGTACCAGAAAAATACTCGTGCAACATCTTTTTATCAAAGAGAAGGATTTGAGATTCAAGGCGAAGGCTTGGATAAAGCCACTGGCGAAAAAGAGTACATGATGAAGTGGCAGCAGAAATAGAAATCGGAAGTCGTGGAGGAAAGCAAAAAATTTATTTGTCCGGGATGACAAAAAGAAAAACTACTACCTGATTACAGTAAAAGGCAACAAACGCGTAGATTTGAAGGCATTTCGGAAACAGTATGGTCTGCGTGCGCTTTCCTTCGCATCTGCGGATGACTTGTTTACAATTATGGGGTTGCTGCCTGGCTCTGTTACACCATTATAACCTTTGCGTTTATTACGCATACTTTTCCGCTTGAAGGTTGGAAATATTTTTTTCCAGTTCAAAGTTTTGTTCCAGCGGCTTGTACAGCAGAAAAATGCCGAGCAGGAACGGGAGCCATGCACCAGTCAAGGCCAAAACAACCAGCGATACCGGCGACCAGAGCCAGATCGCACCCCAGTATAAAATCTGGACAGCGACAGCACCGACTGCACGGAGAGGGCTGA
>ERZ808246.1790-NODE-1790-length-14595-cov-4.399106_pt1 | contig 14595 bp, 11 predicted proteins | sample MGYA00521083_ERZ808246 | MGnify/ENA primary metagenome ERZ808246 (study PRJEB31516, sample SAMN03275577) | gut metagenome | biome: mammalia-associated habitat; material: feces | host: Papio cynocephalus | place: Kenya | collected 2012-07-07 ...
GGCCTCGTACAGAGCTGCCCAGCGGCCCTCGGGATCGGTGCAGAGATCGCCGGTGGTGCACTCGTCAATGATGGCATCGTAATCGGCGTCGCTCCACAGACCGTAGTTGTTGGAGTTGCCGGTGACCCACATACCAAGGTAGGTCATCGGGTCGGCGTAGTCGGGACCCCAGCGGGTCAAGCCGATCTCAAAGGTGCCGTCCTGCATATCCTGCACACGCTGCTTCTTGGGCTCGACGGTCAGGTTCAAGGTAAAGCCCTCCAGAGTGGTCTCCAGTTGCTCCTTGACGACCTGTGCGACCTTCTGGGGTGCATCGTCAGCATCCACGACCATATCGAAGGAGAAGGAATCCTTGCCCAGCTCGCTCTTGGCGGTCTCATAGAACTCCTTGGCCTTGTCGGGATCGTATGCGCAGTAGTCGGCAAACTTGGTCTGGTCGGCAGAGAAATCGCTGCCGTCGGGACCGGTGGCGAACTGCGGCGGAACAGCGGTGTAGCAGGGTGCAGAGCCATCCTTCAGCACATCTCCGGTAATCGCATCACGATCCAGTGCAAAGGTAATGGCCTTGCGCAGGTTCTCGTTGGCCAGATCCGGCACACCGCTGATGTTGGGGCTGATGTACCACAGGTAACCGGCACCCACACTGGTAAATTCGGGATCATCCTTGACCTGCTCGACCTGCTCGCCGTTCAGCAGCGTCATATCCAGAGCACCGGTCTGATAGCTCATCAGTGCCTGCTGGCTGTCCTTGATGACCTGATAGGCCAGACCATCCAGAGCGATCTTGTCGGCATCGTAGTAATCCGGGTTCTTTTCCAGTGTAAAGGCCGTTGCAGCGGGCTGGTAATCGGTCAGCTTGAAGGCACCGTTCGCCAGAACTGTGTCAGGGCTGGTGCCGAAGGTGTCCTTGCAGGTGTTGTAGAACGCCTCGTTGACCGGATAGAAGGTGGGGAAGTACATCAGGCTCAGGAAATAGCTGACGGGAACATTCAGCTGGACCTCCAGCGTCTTGTCATCCACAGCAGTCACGCCCAGATCGGTGACGGGCTTCTCGCCTGCAATGATCTCGGCAGCGTTGACCACCTGACCGATATCCGACAGCATATAGGAATACTCGGAAGCGGTGGCGGGGTCCACTGCACGCTGCCAGCCAAACACGAAATCGGCAGCGGTGACGGCTTCGCCGTTGGCCCACTTGGCATCACGCAGGTGGAACGTGTAAGTCTTGCCGTCCTCGCTGATATCATAAGTTTCTGCAATGGCCGGGACCGCTGCGCCTTCTGCATCCATCTGCATCAGACCATCGGTGTAGTCTGCGATGACCTCAAAGGAGGTGCCATCGGTGGCCACCTGCGGGTCCAGCGACTGGACCTCGGTCTCCAGCATAATGTTCAGGGTGCCACCCTGTGCAGTGCCAGCTGCAGAGGAGGCTGTGGAACCGGAGGCGGAGGAAGCTGCCACCGAGCTGGAAGAACCGCCGCAGGCCGTCAGAGCCAGTGCTGCGGAGGCAGCACCGGCAGCTGCCAGGAAGCTGCGGCGCGAAATGCAACGATTGAATCTCATAGATGTTTCCCCTCTCTTTGTCACTTTAGTTCTGTAATTCGCTAAAGCGTCACATTCTAAAAATACACAAGGGATGTCCGTTTCTCCTTCTGGAACTTTGCACTCCCTTGTGCTCTGGCCGCATTATACCGCTCCTTTCCGCAAAAGAAAAGGTTTTTTGCAAAATTTGTCCTCGGGATGCGTTCATTTCTGCGGTTTATCTAACATAACGCCCAAAAAACCGCCTGATTTTTGTACACTTTCAATCCTTGAATCCATTTCATTTTTAAACAAGCGCACTTGAAAAATCGCATTTTTTCTATTTTTCATCTCATTTTTTTGCAATACTATTTATTTTATAAGAAAAGTCGCACTTTTTTCTTTTTGATGCAAAACACAGGCAAGCTTCGGGTTTCCATTTTGTTTTTGTCCTTGTGCTAAGGACAATTATCCAGGTCGGGGGTTCAAGCTTCCTCGAGCGCACCAGAAATACAAAACCGCCCCGCAGGTTTTTCAGCCTGCGGGGCGGTTCTATTTATTGGTTCAGATCGGGCTCATCGAAATCCGGAGCTCAGCCTTTGCAGCCCTGCTCCTCCCAGTCGCCGAAATCCGATGCGTCGGCGATCTTGGTGGGGTCGAACTTTCCATTCTCATCCTTCGGAGCCACGGCGGGGCCGGCCTCCACAGGGTTCGGGTTGGGGGCGTCCGGATCATAGGCCGGAGCCGTCTGCTCCGGAGCAGAGGCAGACGCGGGCTGTTCCGGTGCAGCTTCTTCCGGCTGAGCCGGAGTCGCCGGGACGGCAGAAGAAGCCTTGGTTTCGGGGGTTGCTGCGACGGGAGCCTCAGCGGCCTTGGCCTCGCCTTCGGCGTAAGCTTCGGCAGTCTTGGCGGCCTCAGCAGTGTCCTTTTCGGCTTCTTCGGGGAACTCCACCTGCTCCACATGGAGCGGGTCTTTTTCGTTCAGGATCTTATCCAGCACAACGATGGCGGCACCGGTGACAGCCACAGCAGCCGCAGTGCCCAGAATACGAAACAGGGTTTTCATAGCGAGGCCTCCTTTTTGATGTTAAGAGAACGTGACCACATCGTTCAGGGGTTTCGTGCCCGGTTCCACCGACAGAGCCGTGAGGACAGGGCCCTTGCCCCGGTAGATGTTGTGGAACTTATAGCCGACCTTGGCGGTGACCACCACCCAGGAACGCTGCTCCAGAGCCTTATAGCCATCAAAAGAGCAGGGGAAGCCGACGAACTGGATATCCTGCACGCAACAGGTCATGGCAAACCGGCCGGGGACAAAGCTGTTTTTGCCGGCCCGGTTGGTCTGGCAGACCTGCGCCAGGAACTTGACGGTCTTGCCGGCATATTTCTGGGGCTCGTCCTGACAGTCCATGTACCAGATGCCATAATCGTCATCCGGGATCTCAATGACCGGAGCGTTGATGTCAAAGGGCAAGGGGTCGGGGATGTCATCATAGGCCACGCTGCCGTCGGCGAACTCATAGGCGATATCGCACTTGCGGGAAGCCTGCCGCACCAGTTTGTGCAGCTCCTGCCGGGCGGCGTCGTTGTTGACGGCCTCGGCACGGTTAAAGACGATCAGCTCACTGCGGGCGATCTTGTCCAGCAGCAGGCTCCGCATGGAGTTGTCCCGGGCATAGGTCAGGGCAGTGGTGCCGTCGGCCGTGGCGATGCACTGGTAGACGATCCAGTTTTCGGGCAGATTATTTGCCAGATCCTGCAGCAGCCACATACCGTTGTACTCGATGACCACACGGCCTGCATCGGCTTCTTTTGCCAGCTTGGCAAGGTTCTGGGGGTTCAGCTCTGCCTTGTCCTCAAGGTTGTAAAGGGTCACGCCGGGGAAGGCGAACTTCTTCTGGTTGTACTCCTCTTCACCCTCCTCGCAGACCAGCAGCAGGGTCTTGTCGCCGGAGTCAAAATTGGGGTCTTCAAAGGTCTCCTGAATGAATTTGGTCTTGCCGCTCTCGAGGAAGCCGACAAACAGGTAAACCGGGATTTCATTAGCCATAAATGGTTGCTCCTTACACAGTCAGAATCAGCAGCCGAACAGCTCTGCAATGGCCTTCTCGTCCAGCTTGGAACCGATGACCACCAGCTTGCCGCCCACGTCTGCGCTGCGGGAACGGACTTCCCACTCGCCGGGAACGTAGTCGAATTCCAGCCAGCCGTCTGCGCCGCCGTCCACGATGCCCTTGGAGCGGAGGATCATGCCGTAATTGCCGGTATCCAGCTCGGTGAGGGCGTGCTCGATGGCAGCCTTGGAATATTTCTTTGCGGTCTCGACGCCCCAGCTGGTGAACACCTCATCGGCATCGTGATCGTGGTGATGGTGATGATGGCAGCAGTGGCCGTTATGATGCTCATGCTCATCGTGGTCATCATCATGATGGTGATGGCAGCACTCGTGGTCATGGTCGTCATCGTCATGATGGTGATGGCAGCAATGGCCGTCGCGATCGTGATCATCCTCCTCATCATGATCATGATGATGCTCGTGTTCATCTTCCTCATCGTCATCGTGATGATGGTGGCCGCAGCTGCACACACCATTTTCATCATGATGGTGGTGGTGATGCTCTTCCTCTTCATCCTCATGGGCGTGCTCGGCGTTGGCCTTGGCAGCCATCTCAATCAGCTCTGCCTTGAAATCATCCTTGGTGGACATGGCCTTGAGGATCTGCTCACCGGTCAGGGCATCCCATGCGGTGGTCACGATGGTGGCGGTGGGGTTCTTCTCCCGCAGCATGGCAACGGCAGCGGCGATCTTCTCCTCGGTGGCATTCTGGGTACGGCTGAGGATGATGCAGCTTGCGTGGCTGATCTGGTCATCGTAGAACTCGCCGAAGTTCTTCATATACATCTTGACCTTGTTCACATCGGCCACGGTGACAAAGCTGCTGAGCTGGACATCCAGATGCTCAGCCACGCCCTCCACGGCACGAGTCACATCGGACAGCTTGCCCACGCCGGAGGGCTCAATGACGATCCGGTCCGGGTGATACTGCTCCACCACCTGCTGCAGGGCGGCACGGAAATCGCCCACCAGAGAGCAGCAGATGCAGCCGGCGTTCAGCTCATTGATCTGGATGCCGGACTCCTTCAGGAAACCGCCGTCAATGCCGATCTCGCCGAACTCGTTCTCGATCAGGACTACCTTCTGGCCCGCAAAGGACTCCTTGATGAGCTTTTTGATCAGAGTGGTCTTACCGGCACCAAGGAAGCCGGAGAAAATATCGATCTTGGTCATAATTTGAATTGCCTCTTTCTTTTTTGCAAAGTCCCTGCGGACTTTTAAGCAGTCAGAGCCGCAGAGTGCTGGCTCATAAAATTCCTACACTCCTATTATAACAAGTCTGTCAATGGGATAGGGCGGTTTTTCAAGAAAAATTTGTAACATTTTTTGCAGTTTGGTTGCGTTTTGGCCTTCTGCAAGACAAGAAACGCCCACAGAAGCCGGGCAACGGGCAAGGCGGATTGAATTCTTGCCCCAAGGATGCTACAATAACAGACAGCAAACCACCGCTGCCGGACGGTTTTTCCGGCTATACAGAAAGAGGGGTTCTCTCATGAGTATGAATACTGTCAACGAGCGTGTTGCTGCTCTGCGTGCCGCCATGGAGGCACAGGGCTGCGCCGCCTATATCATCCCCACCGGCGACCCGCACTCCAGCGAGTACCTGCCCACCCACTACAATTCCCGGGAATATTTCTCCGGCTTCACCGGCGAAAACTCCAATCTCGTGGTCACCCGCACCGGCAGTGCCCTGTGGGCCGACGGCCGGTTCTTTGTGCAGGCCGAAAAGCAGCTGGCCGGCACCGAGATCGAGCTGGAAAAGATGGGCGAGCCGGGTGTGCCCACCGTAGAGGAGTACTGCGCCGCTGCCCTGAATGAGGGCGAGGCTCTGGGCCTGTGCGGCTTCACCGCTTCCTGCGGTCTGGTGCGCAGCCTGCAGAAGGCTCTGGATGCCAAGCACTGCACCATCAAGACCCTGCATCTGGAAGACGAGCTCTGGACCGAAGGCCGTCCCGCTCTGCCCGCCACCCCGGCCTGGATCCTTAGCAAGGAATACGCCGGTTTCTCCCCCGCCGAGAAGCTGGGCCAGCTCCGTGCAAAGCTGAAGGAGCTGGGCTGCACCGCACAGTTCGTGGGTAAGCTGGATAATCTGGCATGGCTGCTGAATCTCCGTGCCATGGACATCCACTGCACACCCTATGCTATGGCTTTCTGCTATGTGACCCCCGACAAGGCCACCCTCTTCATCAACACCGCCCGGGTCACCCCGGAAGCTGCTGCCGAGCTGAAGAAGAACGGCGTGGAGCTGGCAGAGTATGATGACGTGGTGAAGTATATGGCCTCCGTCACCGAGCCTCAGACCGTTCTGGTGGACCCTGCCAGCGTCAACTTTGAAATTTATAACACCCTCGAGCAGAACGCTGCCCTCACCGTCAAGGACGAGGCCGACCCCCTGCTGCCCATGAAGGGCATCAAGAACGAAGTGGAGCTGGCACACACCCGGGAGGCACACATCCGGGACGGCGTGGCCATGGTCCGGTTCGAGAAGGAGCTGGAAGAGCGGATGGCCGCAGGCGAAGAGCTGACGGAGCTGACCGTAGACGAGATCCTCCACAAGTACCGCAGCGCACAAGACAAGTTCCTCGTTGAGAGCTTCAACACCATTGCCGCTTACGGTCCCAACGCCGCCATGATGCATTACCACGCCACCGAGGCCGACCACGCAAAGCTGGAGCCCAAGGGTTTCTTGCTGGTGGACAGCGGTGCCACCTACATGGACGGCACCACCGACATTACCCGCACCTATCCGCTGGGTGAGCTGACTGAGGACGAGCGGCTGTTCTACACCTGGACCTTACAGTGCCACATCGACATTGCAAAGGCGGTCTGGCTGAACTACTGCGACGGCCATATGCTGGATACCATTGCCCGGGAACCCCTGTGGCAGCATCTTATCAACTACCGCTGCGGCACCGGCCACAGTGTCAGCTTTGTGGGTAACGTTCACGAGGGCCCCCACGCTCTGAACGGCCGGAACACCGTGGTGTTCAAGCCGGGCATGATCATCACCGACGAGCCGGGCGTCTATGAAGGCGGCGTGGTCGGCATCCGCATCGAGAACGAGCTGGAGTGCATCCACAAGGAGACCAACCAGTACGGCGAGTTCCTTGCCTTCCAGCCGGTGATGTATGTCCCCATCGACACCTCGCCCATCGTGCCGGGCGTTCTGACCAAGGACGAGCTGGCCTGGCTGAACAACTACCACCGTCAGGTCTTCGAGAAGCTTGCCCCCCGCCTGAATGACGAAGAGCGGGATTGGCTGGCAAAGAAGTGCGCCGCCATCGGAGCATAATAAGGAAAATCAACCTCTCCGTCATCCCTTCGGGATGCCACCTCCCCTATTGAGGGGAGGCCTTGGCATTTCGTGAAATTTCGCCTCTTCGCCAGAGGCTCCCCTACCAGGGGAGCTGTCGAGCGATAGCGAGACTGAGAGGTTGTACGAAGCAAAAGCCCACAAAGTAAGCGGAAGACCTGCCGGTCTCCCGCTTGTTTTATCTCAATTTACAGTTCACTGCGATGCTCTTTCCAATACGCCTTTGCTTCCTCAATGGCCTTTTTGAAGGGCCCGGAGGGGTAGGTGCTCTCCGCAATATCCACAAGGAACTTATACAGCTGGGGGCGCACTTCATCGTACATTCCCAGCCGGGTGTAGAGCTCTTTATAGTAACGGAATACCTGCACCTTGTTCTGGACGATGGCAGCAGGATTGATCTGGGTGTGGCAGATGCTCTGGGGATTCTGCACATAGTAGTAGCCGGGCTGGTCGATGGAAGCAAACACCTCGGCATACTGGATATACTGCATGTTGAAGACCAGATCCTCCGCCCAGCGCACTTCGCTGGTGAACTGGATGTCGTTGCCCACCAGCAGGATACGGCGGTAGAGCTTATTCCAGAGCACGCTGTAGAAATAGGACGCCGGCTTGTCCATCAGCCGGAGGGCAAAGGTGTCCTTGTCCATAACTCCGGCCGGCAGAAAACCGTATTCCCGGATCTCCGGGGCCTTTTCTTCGGGCTCGATGCCCAGCTTTTCCTGCAATTTTTCCAACGCCTGCCCGGGCTTGGTGGCCTCCGGCGTGATGACCATTTTATAGGGTGCAATGACAAGGTCGGCGTGGCAGGACTCCGCAGCAGCCACAAGATGCTCGGTGTAGTCCGGGTCGATGTAGTCATCGCTGTCCACAAACTGGATATACTCGCCGGACGCAAGCCGGAGCCCCAGATTCCGGGTATCCGACACGCCGGAATTGGCCTTGTCCACCAGCAGGATGCGGGAGTCTTTCTTCCGGTACTCCTCACAGACCGGCAGGCTGTTGTCCTTGGAGCCATCGTTCAGGATGATAATCTCAAGGTTCCGATAGGTCTGAGCGCAGATGCTCTCGATGCAGCGGGCCAGATGGTTCTGGGCATTGTACACCGGCAGGATGATGCTGACAAGAGGCTGGTTCATGGCGGTATCTCCTTTTTGTTTTTTCTGATATCATACTCCGCCGGGCTGCAAAAAGCAAGCCCCGGCCATACAGCCCAAAGGAGGGCATTTCAAGATGATCTTTCGCATTGCAGTCTGCACCCCGGACGGCCTGCTGTTCAGCAGGATCCGACGGCATTGCATGGAATATTTTGCCCGCCGCACCGACGAATGTGCCGTGGAGCAGGTGGAAGGGGCCGAGGCTCTGGTCCGGCAGTACGAAGAGGGTGCCCGGTACGAGCTCTACCTCATCGAGCTCATTGAAGTTCCCGGCAGTCCGGTGCCTGCCGGGCTGAAAGCGGCCAGCATCCTCCGCTGCCGAAACTGCCGTGCACCACTGGCTTTTCTGGCCAAAACACCGGCCTACGCCTACAACGCCTTCCGGGTAGATGCCATGCAGTACCTGCTCATTCCCTTCCGGTCGGAGCGGCTGGCGGCTCTGCTGGACCGTGCCGTGGAGCCCGAGTACGGCCCGGTGGTCTCGGTGACCACGGCGGAGGGCATCTGCGTGCTGCCCTATGCGGACATCGAATATCTGGAATGTACCCATCACATCGTCCACTTTCACCGCAAAAACGGCAGCACAGTCACCTCGCTGTCCCTGCGGGTGCCTTTTTCCGAGGTCGCCCGGCCCCTGCTGGCAGATGGGCGGTTCTACCAGCATCACCGCTCCTATGTCATCAATATGGAAGCCGTGGAACAGCTGGCAGAAGGGGAGTTTCGGATGCAGAGCGGGGCCCTTGTCCCGGTTCCCCGCTGCCGGGAGGCCGAGACCCGGACGGCGTTCCGGGCATGGCTGGAGCAGCAGGCGGCACGGAAGCTGCCCTGAGCGGTTCCGCCCGCTCGGGCGGTCAGAGCTCTTTCCAGCCGGTCTGGGTCCAGTCGGTAAGGAACCGGTCGCAGAGCTGCCGCATTTCGGTCTCATCCGCACGGCTGCACCAGTCGGCAATGCCCACCAGCCGGAACCCGGCGGCGTGGGCGGTGCGGGCAGAGTAGACCGCATCCTCACAGACAACACATTCTGCCGGATCGCTGCCGCCCAGACGGTGCAGTGCCTCAAAGAACACCTCGGGATGATGCTTGCTCTTTGCGCCCTGCGCCTCGATGTAAAATTCAAAGTAATCGGCGATGCCAAGCCTTGTCAGAACTGTACGGCACTGTTCCGACCAAGTGTTGGAGCAAATGCAGCAGCGTGCCCCTTCGGCTTTGAGGAATTCCAGCATTTCCCGCACGCCGGGCTTCAGCTCCACCGTTTCATAGAGGTCTGCCACCGTATCCCGCAGCGCATCTGCAAAATTGGTCTCGTCCAGCGGCAGACCGTAGCGGCGGATCAGGTATTCCGCACTCTCCCGCATCCCCATGGGAAGCAGGATATCGTGCAGGCCGGGCTCCGGCGTTTTGCCGTATCGCTCCAACAGAGCCAGCGGCGCATTTTCCCATACCGTGACCATGCTGTCGGTCAAAGTGCCGTCCATATCAAAGATCCATTCCTTGCAGTGCATAGATGCCTCCTGAGTTTTTCATTCCTGTAAAAATTATACCATGTTTTTTGTTACAAAAACAGGGAGAAATTTTCCGGAAAATATGCTATACTTTTGAAAAAACCGGTTCGTTTCCGGGCCGGGGCAGGGAGGCGGCAGACATGGCGCAGAAAAAAGATTCCAAAAAGGCTCTGGTCCTGGCGGGCGGCGGTGCACGGGGCAGCTATCAGGTGGGCGTCTGGCGGGCGTTGGCCGAGCTTGGCTGGCGGCCCCAGATCATCACCGGCACCAGCGTGGGCAGCCTGAACGGAGCCATGTTTGCGCTGGACCTTTACGAGACGGCCCGGGACATGTGGCTGACCATCCGCAGTCAGGATGTGATGGAGCTGCCCGAAGAAAATGCCGACCTCTCCGAGCTCCACGCCTTTCTGAAAGACGCCGTCCGGATGGGCGGCATGGATGTGACCCCGCTGGAAGAGATCGTGGAGCGGGTGCTGGACGAAAAAGCCCTGCGGGCCTCTCCCATCCGGTTTGGTCTGGTGACGGTGGAACAGCGGGGCCTCAAAGCCCGGGAGCTGCCGCTGGAAGAGATCCCGGAAGGAAAGGTCAAGGACTACCTGCTGGCTTCTGCCGCCTGTTTCCCGGCTCTGCGGGCCCGGCAGATCGACGGGGTAAAATTCCTCGACGGCGGCTACAGCGACAATATGCCCACCGGCCTTGCCAAGAAGATGGGAGCTGATGAGCTGGTCTGCGTGGACCTTGAGGGCGTGGGCATCACCCGCCCCAACCGCACCGGCCTGCCCACCACCCTGATCAAGAGCTATTGGGAGCTGGGGGACATCCTTCACTTTGACCCCGACATCGCCCGGCGGAATATTGAGCTGGGCTACTACGATACCCTGCGGGCCTTCGGGCGGCTCCGGGGCTGCGCCTACGCCGTGGATTCCGGTCCTGAGAGCTCCGGCGATGCCGCCCGGTTCCGGGCAAAGTTCGACGCCGTGCAGCGGGCCGTGAAAGAAAAGTATCCGGTGACCCTGACGGCGGATGCCGCCCTTCTGCTGGCCAATATGCAGGACAAGGATCTGGCCCCGCTGGAAGCCGCTGCCGAGGATCTGGGCGTTGACCCTGCAAAATTCTACACCACACAGACGCTGGGAGAAGCCTTTCTTGCCGCCTGCGACCGCAGCCGGATCGAGAAGTTCACCCCGCTGTTCGAGGGCAGCGGAACGGCGGTGGAAGCCGCCCGGGCCGCACTTCTGCCCAACACGTTTTTGCAGGCTCTGGTCTATGAAACACTGACTGGGCCCATCCCACCGGAGGTGATCGAATCATGAAGGTATATCAGGGCAAACCGGTTTCTCCGGGCCTTGTACTGGGGCAGGTCAGCCGCCTGCAGCGTCCGGTCGAGCGGTTCGGGCGGGGGCCTTTCAACCCGGAGCGGGAGCAGAAGATGCTGGACGCTGCTGTTGCAACGGCCCAGCAGGAGCTGGAAATGATGATGGAACGGGCCGGTCCCGCCGAAGAGGCCATCTTCCTGTTTCAGAGCATGATGCTGGAAGACGAGGGATTCATGCAGAACGTCCAGTTCCAGATCAAAGCAGGCATCGGTGCAGCAGAGGCCATGAGCAAAGTGGGCCACCGCTACGCTGAGCAGCTGGCCAACATGAAGGACAACGCTTATATGCAGCTGCGGAGCGTGGACATCCTTGATGCCACCCGCCGGGTACTGAACATCCTGAGCAACCGTCCCCGGGTCTGGCAGGCACTGGACCACCCGGTGATCATTGCTACTGACATCCTGATGCCCAGCGACCTGTTCAGCGTCCGCAGCGGAATGATCCTCGGCGTCATTACCTCCGAGGGCAGCGGTCAGAGCCATGCGGCGATTCTGGCAAAGTCCATGCGCATCCCGGCCATTATTCAGGTGGGCAGTGAATTTCTGGACGACTGCGACGGCCGCACCGTTATTCTGGATGCCGCCCGGGGCGAGTGTATGCTGGACCCGGACGCCGAGACCCGGCAGCAGGCTGTGACCCGCATCTGCGATATCCAGCGGGAAAACGAGGAGCTGAATGCCCTCTGCGCCCTGCCCTGCCGTACAAAGGACAATCAGGAGTTCGAGCTTCTTGCAAACTGCTTTGGCCCGGAGGATGTGACCACGGCCCGGGGGCTGGGGGCGCAGGGTGTGGGCCTGCTGCGCAGCAGCTACATGATGATGCCCGGCCACGCTCTGGACGAGCAGGAACAGTATGTATTTTACTCTTCCTGTCTTGCTGCGGCGGGCGGCGGCCCGGTGACGGTGCGCACCTTTGATTTTGGTGCAGACCGCACGGTGGCCGATGCTTTTCAGGGATTGCAGTCCTCCAAGCTGGGGCTCCGGGGCATCCGCAGCAGCCTGCTGCGGCCCCGCCAGTTCGAAACCCAGATCTGCGCCCTGCTCCGGGCAGCGGCCCGGGGCCCGCTGCGGGTCATGTTTCCCATGGTCACCGATGTAGAGGACTGGAACGCCGCCATGCGTCTGGTGGAACACAGCCGCCAGACCCTGCGGGAGCGGGGGGTGGAGTTCAACGAGAACACCCCCTTCGGCGTGATGCTCAGCGTCCCCTCCGCCTGCCTGACCGCAGAAGATTTTGCGGCCTGCGGCTGTGATTTCTTTGTCATCGGGACCAATGACCTGACCCAGTACACCCACGCCGTTGACCGGGAGATCGCCATGGTGGAGCACTACTACCGCCCCGCCAGCCCGGCCATGAAGCGGCTCATCACCATGGTATTGGACGCCGCAAAGCCCCGGAATCTTCCGGTGACCATCTGCGGCCTTGCGGCAGGCAATCCCGACAGTGCCGTACAGTACCTTCATCTGGGAGTGCGCAGTTTTTCCATGAGCCCTCAAAGCCTGCTGGAAACCAAAAAGGCCCTGCGGGAAGCCGATTCCAAATAATTCTGACAGCAAAAATGGACAGCCCGGCGGCTGTCCATTTTTGTTTTGCGTCTTATTCCAGATTTCCGGTCAGGGTCATGACAGCGGAAAGCACCGCAAGGGGGGCCGTCTCACAGCGGAGGATGCGGGGGCCAAGGCCCACGGTCTTTGCCCCCGCCTTGGCTGCGGCTGCGGCTTCCTCGGCTGCAAAACCGCCCTCGGCACCGGTGATGATGGCGACCTTCGGCTTCCGGCCTTCGGGGCGGGGCAGGGACGCCATCAGCTCCCGGAGGGGTGCACCGCCGCACTCATAACAGAAGAGGACCAGATCGTATCCTTCAAGGCTGCGGCAGACCGCCCCGAAGTTGGGCAGGGGAAGAGCCACATCGGGCAGGATGCCCCGGCCGCACTGTTTGGCGGCTTCAAAGGCAATGCGGTTGTAACGCTCGTTTTTCTGCTCCTCTTTTTTGGGGGCAGCCACGCAGTACCGGCTGAAGAAGGGCACAAAATGACTGCATCCCAGCTCCACGCCGTGGCGGATGATCTGTTCCAGCTTGTCCTGCTTGGGGTAGCCCGCCAGCAGCGTCACCTCAACGTCCGGCTCTGCGGCACTCGGATAACCCGGCTCCACGGCGAACTCTACGGTCTCATCCCCAAAGCCGGTGATGGTGGCAGTGTATTCCACGGCGTTGCCGTCACATAGAATAACAGTATCTCCCTGCTTTGCCCGCATGACCCGGGCCAGATGGTGTGCGTCGGCTCCCCGCAGCAGGGCGGTGCCGTCGGCGATCTCAGTGGTAAAATAACGGTGCGGCATAGCTTCTCCTCACATCACTTCTTGCAGACGATGCACTCCCAGCCCCGCTTTTCCTTGACCTGTTCCACGGTCAGGCCGGCGGCCTTGAGGGCAGCGATCACTTCCTCCTTGCGGCTGTCGATGATGCCGCTGGCAATGAACGTACCGTCTTCCGCCATCAGGCCGGGCACGGCAGGGGCAAGGCTGATGATGGCATTGGCAACGATGTTGGCGGTGATGATGTCGTATTTGCCGCTGGCCTTGTCGGACAAATCGCCCACCAGAACGGTCAGCTTGTCGGCCACCCCGTTGAGGGCGGCATTTTCGCCTGCAGTGCGGACGGCCACCGGGTCGATGTCCACGCCCTCGGCGCAGGCAGCCCCCAGCTTGAGGGCCGCAATGGCAAGGATGCCGCTGCCGGTGCCGATATCCAGCACCCGCTCGCCGCCCCTGACCCGCTCATCCAGAGCTTCCAGACAGAGGCTGGTAGTCTCATGGCCGCCGGTGCCAAAGGCAAGGCCCGGGTCGAGGATCAGCTTGACCCGGTCGGTGTCGTACTCCTGCCAGGAAGGCACGATGGCCAGCCGGCTGCCGATGTCCATGGGGTGGTAGTACTTCCGCCAGCCGTTCTGCCAGTCCTCCTGCTCCACGCCCTCGGTCTCCACGGTATAGGCGATGCCTGCCGCTTCCATCCGGGCCGAGATCAGGGCCAGCGTCTCGATGGGCGAAGCACCCGGCTCAAGATACATATGAATGATGACCGTATCCCGGGGTTTGTCCAGCAGTTCCTGCTCGATCAGGTCCACATGAGCGATCTCGGCCACCTGCTGCTCGATGTCACTGTAATCTTCAATATAAATGCCGCCTTCGGCGATCATGGTCGCCACAGCTTCGGCGTTGTCGGCGTCGGCCTTGGCAACGGTAAGGCGAATGTCAGTCCATTCCATCTGGAAAATCCTCCCAATCAGTCGGTGTTTCATCTAATAGTATAGTACCCGATTCCGCTCCGGGATGCAAGAGGGCAGATCAAAAGCATCGAAAAAGAAAACATTTTTCAGTGCAAAATGCAATTTTGTGCAGACAATCCAAATTCTTTTTACACTTTTGTTCCAAAACAAGGATTTTTGAAGCAAAATATATTTAATTTATCGGAAGGTACTTTCTTTTTTCCTTAAAATGTGTTAAGATATTGTTACGCAATTATGGACGGTTTTTCAACCAGAGCCGCCATAAAAGGAAAACATTCTTTAAGGAGGAATGTGTCTTATGATGAAGTATCTCCAGAAACTGGGCA
>ERZ808246.1792-NODE-1792-length-14590-cov-4.932095_pt1 | contig 14590 bp, 12 predicted proteins | sample MGYA00521083_ERZ808246 | MGnify/ENA primary metagenome ERZ808246 (study PRJEB31516, sample SAMN03275577) | gut metagenome | biome: mammalia-associated habitat; material: feces | host: Papio cynocephalus | place: Kenya | collected 2012-07-07 ...
GAAAGCGGCCCTCGCTGCGGCGGAATGCCGCACTGGACGAAAGGCGGCAGGCGTATTTGACTTTTGCGTTTTCACGGCTCGTTATCTTTTCCATAAATACCATCTTTCATCACAGCAAAAAAGGCTGCGTCTGCCACAGCAGTCTGCTTTGCGGCAGGGCGCAGCCCCCAAGTGCTATTTGCCCGCCGCAAAAAGCTCCGGATACAAAATGGACGCCCGCATATTAAATGTGCGAGCGTCTCATTGTTACTTCTGATTAGGCGTTCTTCACGGTCTCGACCAGAGCAGCAAAGCTCTTGGGATCGTTGATAGCCATCTCGCTGAGCATCTTGCGGTTCAGCTCGATGCCAGCCTTCTTCAGGCCAGCCATGAAGGTGGAGTAGTTCATGCCCAGAGGACGAACTGCGTTGTTGATGCGGCAGATCCACAGGTTGCGGAACTGACGCTTCTTCATGCGGCGGCCAGCCAGAGCGTAGTTGCCGCTCTTCATGACCTGCTGCTTGGCCATCTTAAAGTGCTTGCTCTTGCAGCCGTAGAAGCCCTTAGCCAGCTTCAGCATCTTCTTGCGACGTTTGTGGGTCATCGTTGCGCCTTTAATACGTGCCATTGTTTTCTATCTCCTTTAGTAGTTGGTAAGTGTCATGGATTTGCGTGCGGCTCGCTTATCAGGCGTAGGGCAGCATCTTCTTGATGGTCTCAGCGTTGGTCTTATCGACGTAGCTGGGCTGACGATAACCACGGGTCAGCTTGGTGGTCTTCTTGGTCAGGATGTGGCTGCGGAATGCATGGCCGCGCTTGATCTTGCCGTTCTTGGTCAGCTTAAAACGCTTCTTTGCGCCGGAATGAGTTTTCAGTTTCATCTTAGCCATTTGAGTTTCCTCCTAAAAGTTAGTCCTTATTGGGTTTCGGGATCAGCAGAATGGACATCGTGCGGCCCTCGAGGACCGGCGGCTTATCCATGCTTGCCTGAGGCAGGCCCTCGGCAAAGCGTTTGAGCACGTCGGCACCCAGTGCGCTGTGTGCCATCTCACGGCCGCGGAAGCGGATCGAAACCTTGACCTTGTGCCCGGCGGCCAGGAACTTGGCCGTCTGGTTCAGCTTGGTGTTGAAGTCATTGGTGTCAATATTGAGCGAAAGGCGGGTCTCCTTGACCTCGACGACTTTCTGATTCTTCTTGGCTTCCTTTTCCTTCTTCTGCTGTTCAAAACGGTATTTACCGTAATCCAGCACCTTGCAGACAGGCGGTACAGCCTGCGGTGCGATCTTGACCAGATCGAGCCCGGCTTCCTCAGCAGCACGCATTGCCACCTGAATGGTAACAACGCCCTTCTGCTCGCCGTCAGCTCCGATCAGACGAACCTCTCGATCCCGGATCTGGCCGTTGATCTCCAGCTCCTTCGACTTTCCAGCGGTAGCGATAATGAAGCACCTCCAATACAATGATCCATAGTGTTGCAGTTTTTAGCATAGAAAACGCGGCCGCCCATTTTCAGGACAGCCGCGCATAAATTCGCACAAATCCGCACCCTGCCCAAAAGCAAGGGGGTTCTGAGTATAGCCCGGAGGTTTCTGACCCTCACAAGGCGAGCGCGGCACGGGCCGTAGCTGCTTTCTTTACCGGGATAGTTTACCATATCCCGCCGGGTGTGTCAAGAGTTTTTTATACGAGTTTTGAAAAAATTATTCTTTTTATTCAGCTTTTGCTCTGTACAACCTCTCAGTCTCACTTTGTTCGACAGCTCCCCTGGTAGGGGAGCCCTTGGCAATCCCCACAAAGTGTAATCTCTTTGCCTGTTGCTGCCGTCGGGGAGTTTCCCAAAGCAAGTGTCCGCTGGGGTGGGACCCTGCTGCCGCAGGCAGTAGGGCGGGCGATGGAATGGCCCGAATCACTTGCGCGGGAAAGCTCCCCGCCGCCCCGTCATACTTCCAGATGGCCTGTCATGCTTCTATCAGTTTATTCAGTGCAAACGAATAGATGCCCTTATAGGTGATTCCGAGAGGAGCAAAGCGTTTTTCGATGGCGGCGGCATAGAGCTCCAACTGAGGGCGGTAGGCTGCAAGGAAGTCTGCTTCCGTCTTGCGGCGGTCGGTCTTGTAATCCAGCAGCTCCAGATGGTCGGGGTACACCAGCACAAGGTCGGCGATGCCCTGCACCAGCACCTGCGCTGCGGCGGCTTCGGGGCCCATCTGCTCCTCCGTCACGCCCTGCGCCACCAGCACCCGGGCAGCGGGCAGGGCCGTGATGAAGTCCAGCTCCCGCAGCACCTGCCGGGCCGAGAGGATCCTGTCAAACGCTTCGCTCTGCACAAAGCGGCGGATGCGGGCGGCATCCAGCTTTTCAGCGATCTCGGGCGGGGTAAGTTCCATTTTCACCTGCCGCTGCCGCTCGGTTTCAATGGCAGCGTTCAGGGCTTCCGTCCCCTCCTGCCGGGCATCGCCGAGGGCGGCAAAGTCGGCGTGCTCCAGAAAAGCGTGGAGGGCGGTGCCCATTTCGGCGGCGGTCAGGCCGTCTCTGGAGAGGAAACCGGGCCGTTCCAACGTGGTCTGCTCGGTCTTGTGGACGATGCTGGTGACGCTGACCTTGGCAGGCACTGCGGCCAGCTCTGCCGCCGGGTACTGCCAGCCAAAACCCTCCCGCAGCCGGGCGGTCAGCTCCGGGTCCGGGGCAGCTTCCGGGCGGGGCTCCTCCGGAGCTGGAGCCACCGTATCCTCCTCCGGGGGGGCATCCTGCACCGTGATGGTGATGGTGCTTTGGGTGTCCACGAAGGGCAGTTCCAGATCTCCGGCCCGGCGGCGGAGGGGCCCGCCGTTGGGATGGACCAGCAATGCCGCACGCAGCCAGTCTGCAAAGCTGCCTGCCTGCTGGTTCAGGGTCTGCCCGGCCCCGGCGGCTAAAAACGCTGCCGCCCGGGTCAGGGGGTTGGTGCTTTTGGTGATACCCAGCGGGATGGTCAGGATCAGCTTATCCTGCGCCCGGGTCAGGGCCACATAGAGCAGCCGCATCTGTTCGCTGCGCATCTCCCGGGCGTGGACGCCGGACAGGGCCGCATAGGCGGCGGTCTTGTAGGAGCCCTCGCCCTCCTCGGGGCGGAGCCGGAGCCCGGCTCCATAGACCCGGTGGAGCAGCACCGGCTGGCGGGTATCCACGGCGTTGAACCGCCGGGCCGTGTCCGCCACAAAGACCACCGGGAACTGCAGGCCCTTGGAGCGGTGGATGGTCATGATGCTGACACAGCCGGGGCGGGAACCGCCGGGGGCCGTATCCTGCCCGGTGGAGCCTGCAAGGGCCGCTGCGTCGATGGCACGGACGAGGGCCGAGATGCCCCCGCTGCCCGCACCGGCACAGAAGGCGGCAAACCTGCGGGCATCCTCCCGGCGGCGGGTGCCGTTCTCCATCACGCCCAGAGCGGCCAGATAGCCGGTAGAGGCAAAAATTTCCTCCATCAGCTGCTCTGCCGGGACGCTGCGGGCCATCCGGCGCAGGGCAGTGAGCCGGGCATAGAAGGCCCGGACTTTCCGGGTAAAGGCATCGTCGTCCTCACTCTGCACCGTCTGCACCAGCGCACCGTACAGGCTCATCCGGCCATGGCTGCCGGGTTCGGGTTTGGTCTTGGCCCGCAGCCGCACCAGATCGTCATCGGTGAAGCCGAAGAGGGGGCCCAGCATGACGGCGGCAAGATAGATGTCCTGTGCCGGGTTGTCAATGACCCGCAGCAGGGAGATGAGGGGCCGGATGTGAGCCGCTTCCAGCAGGTTCTCCCGGGCGTCGGCGTAGACCGGGATGCCCCGGGCTGTCAACGCTTCGGTGTAGGCAGGGAAATCACCCCGGGCCGCCAGCAGGATGCAGAAGTCCTCATACCGCACCGGGCGGGTGGAGCTTCCCTCCCGCACCGGTTCCCCGGATGCCATCATTTCTTCGATCCGTTTGGCGATCCAGTCCGCATCGGTCTCGGCTTCGTCGTCGGGAAGGAACTGCGCTTCCACGCTGCCCGCAAATTCTCCGGGTGCGCCGCAGACCAGCCGCTGACCGTCGCCGTAGGCGGTATCGCCAAGGTCGGGGGTCATGAGTTGCTCAAAGATAAAGTTGATGCCATCCACCACCTGCGGAGCGGAACGGAAATTGGCATCGAGGGCCAGCAGGGCATTTGTGCCGTCCGTGCCCTCCAAGGGCCGGGGGCGGGCCCCGCCTGCCAGCATGGGCCAGTGATCCAGCTTTTCCCGGAAGATGCTGGGGTCGGCCTGCCGGAACCGATAGATGCTCTGTTTCAGGTCGCCCACAAGGAACAGGTTATCCCCCGCCGGGGACGCAAGACAGCGGTAGAGGGCATCCTGAAGGGCGTTGGTGTCCTGATATTCGTCCACCATGACGGCGGCATAGTTCTGCCGGATGATGCCGCACAGCTCGGTGGGGCGGCCGTCGGCATCCCGCAGGAGTTTGAGGGCGAAATGCTCAAAGTCGCTGAATTCCAGCAGCTTCCGCTCCCGCTTTTTGGCGGCGAACCGTGCATCGAAGTCCCGCACGGCGGCAAAGAGGGCGGTGAGCCTTGGCAGGACCGCTTTCCGGTCCGCCTCTGCTTCCGCCTCGCTGCAGGAGATGAGGTCCAGGATCTGCCCAAAGAGGGCTGAAGCCTCATCAGCCCGGGTCTTGACGGCGGCCTTATGCTCTCCGGTGAGCCGTTTTTTCATGTTCTTGAGGCCCGGAGCATCCTCCATCCCGAGAACGTAGGGGGTGAGCCGGTCATAGAGGGGGCCCCACTCCCCTGCTTTTGCCAGCCGCTCCACCTCGCCCAGCAGGGCAGCGGCATTTTCCAGCCGTTCCAGCGGCTCCGCAAACTTTTCGTTGGTGGAAGCCACGGCCTTGGCCTTGGCGGCGGGGGTCTTTTTGCTGGCTTCGGCATCGGCCTGCGCCAGCACAAAGTCCTCTTTGCAGTCGGCCAGAGCCGCCGTCAGCAGCTCCCGGGCAGCTTTGGCACAGCGGGCGGCTTCCACCAGCAGCAGGTCATGCCAGCAGGTCTGGGCAAAGCCGTTTTCCTCCTGCCACGGGGCCAGAAACTCGTCCAGCTTTTTGTCGTAATCCGGCAGGGCCCGGAGGAAGTCGTAAACCTGTAAGATCATCTCCCCGGCGGCACGGTCGGTGCGGCCCTTGCCGTAGAGGTCGGCAAAGGCGCAGAAGTCCGGGTCCTGATAGGCGTTTTCCAGCGTTTCGGCCAGAGCTGCCCCCCGCAGCACTTCCACACTGCCGGGGTCGGCAGGGGTGAAGTCGGGCGGGATATCCAACGCCTGAAAATGCCTGCGGAGCAGGTCAAGGCAGAAGGCATCGATGGTGCAGATGGGAGCCCGCTGGAGCAGCATCCGCTGGCGGCGGAGGGCCGCATTGCCCGGTTCCTGCTGGCTGCGGCGGAGCAGTGCCTGCCCGATGCGGGCCCGCAACTCGGCGGCAGCAGCGTTGGTAAAAGTGACGATGAGCAGCCGGTCGGCATCCGCCGGGTGCTCGGGGTCGGTGATGAGACGGACGGCACGCTCGGTCAGGACAGCCGTCTTGCCGCTGCCTGCCGCCGCACTGACCAGCAGCGCACCGCCCCGGTCTTCGATGGCGGCCTGCTGGGCAGGGGTCCATTGGGTCGTGCTCACGGCGTTTCCTCCTTTTCGTTTTCTTCCGGTTCAAAGGGCTTGGCGGGGGCGTTCAGCTCCCGCTCGCCCCGGCCGGTCTCGTGGCAGCAGATGAAGCTGTAATCGCACCACTGGCAGGGGCTGCGGCCAGTGACAAGGGGCTCTGCGGCGATCTGCCCGCTGTAAAGCTGCTCTCCCATCTGGGTCACAAGGTCGTCCAGATGGAGCCGGATGCGGTCCAGTTTGGTCCGGTCGGCCCGCTTATCCTTCTGGTAGGGGCTGGGTGCGCCGTTGCGGAAGGAGAAGGGCAGATACCGCCCGCTCTCCTCTGCGTCCATGGCATCGAACACCCGCTGCTCGTCCACCACAAGGCCGTCGATCTTATATTCCACACTGCGGGCGGCGTGGGCGCGGGTGGTGGTCTCGGGGGCAGGGTCGGCCAGCAGGTAGAGCACGCCCGCCGGTTCTGCGCCGGTAAAGCGTCCGCTCTTGTCCCTCGTCAGGCTGAACAGATAAAGCAGCATCTGGCAGTCCAGTCCGCAGTAAACTTCTTTCAGGTCCAGCTTTTTGGTGCCGGTCTTGTAGTCAACCACCCGCACCCAGCGGGTGCCGTCCTCTTCCACCCACTCGTCGGCCCGGTCCACAGTGCCGATGAGCTGGACGGTGCGCCCGTCCGACAGGCGGTAGACCTGCGCCGGGACGGCATCTTCTCCGCCGCCGATCTTCAGCTCGCAGGCGGCGGGGCGGAACTCCGACTGCCGCTGCTCGTCCCTCAGGTAGCACAAAAGGCCGGTCATGCTCTTTTTGAGCCGGGAGAGCAGGTAGGCAAAGCGGGCGGTGTCCTCGGGCAGATAGCGGCGGGCGTACTCGTCCACCAGCAGCCCGGCCAGAGCGGCAATGGCCTCATCGTCCAGCTCCGCAAAGGGCTCCATCCGGCCCGCACAGGGGTTGTCGGGGCCGGGGGCCGGGTCCAGAGCCATCTGGAGCACCCAGTGCATCAGGGTGCCGCTCTGGTCTGCCGAGAGCTCTGCCCGCTTCCGGGGCCGCAGGCCCAGAACGTACTGCAAAAAGTAGCCGTACCGGCAGGTGTAATATTTTTCCATCTGACTGGGGGAGATGCGGAGCCGCCGCCCCAGCAGGGTCTCCAGAGCGTGCAGGTCGCTCAGCTGCCGGGGCGGGTCCTCGGCCATCCGGCGCAGCAGGGCCAGCCCCTCAGGCTCTTCCCCGCTTCCGGGGGTGCGCAGGGCCTTTTCAAGGCTTGCCCGCTCGGTGTCGGTGAGGGGCCAGCCGCCGCCCAGACAGTCCAATCCGTCGGCAGGAGTAGCCGCAAGGTCGGTCAGTTCCAAGGCCGGCTCTGCCGGGCTCAGGAGCTCCACGATGGGTTCCAGTGCCGAGCAGAGGGTCAGCCCGGCTCCCTTGGGCCAGCTCATCCAGAGCCCTTTTGCGGGGGCGGTGAGGGCCTTGTAGAAACAGACCTGCTCCCGGACCACACGGTTTTCAAAGCAGTCGGGCAGGTCGATCTCATTGGCCATCAGGGCGTCCCGGTCGGCGTGGGTCAGCAGACCGCTCTCGCCGGGAGCGGTGGGGAACTCCCCCTCTGCCAGCCCCAGCACGAATACATAGTCCGGCTCGTCCAGACGCATCTTGCCCGCATTGGCCAGCACCACGGCGTCCAGGCTCTGGGGGATGTGCCCCAGGTCCGACGACCGCAGCAGCAGGCCGAAGAGGTCCTCGTACTCGGCCACGGTAACGCTCTGGTCTCCCAGCAGTCCGGCCATCTCGTCCAGAAGGCCCATGACCACGTTCCATTCCCGGGCCGCTTCCTCCGCCGCCGGGATGCCCCGCTCAGTGCGGGCGGCTTCCACAAGGGCGTTCTGCTGCTCCTCGGCCCCCAGCTCTTTCAGGCAGAAATACACTGCCCGGCTGATGGCCTCGGCGTTGGCTCCCCTGACCTTGCTGCGCAGGGTCTCCCCTGCCGTCACCAGCAGGCTGCGGGCTTTCTCGGCTGCGGCAAGGTTGGCTTCGTCCTCCTCCGTCAGCTCAGCACCGCCGAAGCCCCGGGGACTTTTCTCAAAGGGCTTGTGCCAGTCTGCCGCCGTGGGCGACCAGGTAAAGGCATAGTTTTCCAGTGCGCAGACTTCCGCCTCGGTGAGGGCACACAGGCCGGTTTTGGCAAGGGAGGTGAGCTGTTCGGTCAGGTCGGCACCCCGGGCCAGAGCCAGCAGAGCCCGCACCGCAGCCGCCGGTGCACTGAACTCCGGGGTGGTGGGTTCGTCACCGTAAAGTGGGATGTCCGCCATCCGGAATTCATACCGCAGGGCAGCCCGGTATTTGGAGATATCCCGGCAGACCACGGCGATCTTTCCGCAGCGGACTCCCTGCCGCATCAGGCGGCGGATGGCTCCCGCCGCAGCCCGGGCCTCTTCCTCCCGGCTGGGGGCGGCAAAGAGCCGCAGCTCCGGGGCGGGGGCTGCTTCGCAGCTGCCGGTCTCCAGCAGCTCCGTCAGGGCCGCAAGGCCGGGAGCATCCCGGTGGCGGATGTCTTGCCGCAGCAGCTCCGGGACCGCCACCTCTGCGCCGTTCTTCCGGGCCAGCTGACGCAGCTGCGCCGCCACCTGCTTTGCCCCCGAGAAAAGCCCCAGGTCCCCCGGCACCATGGGGGTGCCGTCGTCGCAGAGGGCCACCGTAACGTCGGGCAGGGAGGCCAGCAGAACGCCCATGAGCCGCTTTTTGGGGGCGTTGAAGGTATCGAACTCGTCAATGAATACGGCACGGTCCTGCAAAAATTCGGGCAGAGAGCCCCGGCTGCGGGCATCTTCCAGCCGCTGCGCCGCCAGCTCCAGCCGGTCGGCGGGGTCCATGCCGGTGCGGGCAAGGAGGGTCTCGTAGCCCTTGAAGATCAAAGCCAGCTCTGCCAGCTTGCCGCTCTCGGCCCCGCAGACCGGGGCAAGCCTTGCCAGCCGGTCGCCGTCCAGACCCGCACTCTTCAGCTCGTCGATGGTTTCCGCCGCCATCTGGCAGAAAGCCGCACTGCGGCGATGGCGGTAATAATAACGGACGTTGTCCTGCAATTCTTCCAGCGCACGGCGGACCAGCACGGCCCGGCCTGCGTCGGTCAGGGTCTGCACGGCTTTGCCGCCTTCCGCAGAGAGGAGCTTTTCGGCCAGACTGGTAAAGGAAAAACTCTGCACCAGACCCGACAGCTCATCCCCCAGTTCCCGGTAGATGCGGCCCTCGGTGGCAGAGGTGAACTGCTCGGGCACCAGCAGGATGCTTTTTTGCCCCGCCTCGGCCCGGGCCCGGATGCGCCGGTAGAGCAGCGTGGTCTTTCCGCTGCCGGAACCGCCTAAAAGCAGATGTAACATGGCAAACCCTCCCGGATGATTTGAAAATATTGTACCACAAAATTGCAGGAACTTCTATTCTGTGGTACAATACCGGAAAAGGACCAAAAGAAAGGACGTTCCATGAAAATTTTAGCAGTTGACTACGGCGACAGCCGCACCGGCCTTGCGGTCAGTGATATGAGCGAGATGCTGGCCACCCCGCTGCGGCCCCAGATCGAGGAAAAATCCATGGCAAAGGTGGCCGCAAAGATCTGCGAAGCCGCCGAGACCAACCACGCCCAGCTCATCGTCATCGGTCTGCCCCGGAATATGGACGGCACCGAGGGGGCCCGTGCCCAGAAGAGCCGGAAGCTGGCAGGCTATGTGGAAAAGCAGAGCGGCCTGCCCATCCGGATGTGGGACGAGCGGCAGACCACCATCACCGCCGCCGGCATCCTCAGCGAGAACGGCACCTTTGGCAAGAAGCGGAAGGCCATTCTGGATGCCGTGAGCGCATCCGTCATCCTTGAAAATTATCTCGCATGGCGGAAGAACCACCCCGGCGAGGTGTGAGCCGCAAAAATACGCACGACGCAAAAGGACACCGGGTTTTGAGCCCGGTGTCCTTTTCTGTTACGAATACGTCTCGATGGAAACGCTGTTGATGGTGATGGCCTCGGCGGGCTTCTGGTTTTCGTCCACTGCGGCCTGCCCGATGGCGTCCACCACTTCCATCCCCTCGTACACCTGCCCGAACACGGTGTCGGTGTAATCGAGGTAGGGGGCCCCGCCTGCGGTCTGGTAGGCACTGACCACCTCCGCCCGGTAAGCGGCGGCGTTCATCTGGTCCACAAGCTCCTGCGTCACCGAGTCGCTGCCCGGCAGGGTGTCCATGACGTAGAACACGCCGGACATCTGGCCCGAGGCATCCGGGGCGGCACAGAGAGCCCCGGAGTAGTGGTGGAGCTTGTCAGACACTTCCGCCGGGAATCGGCTGCCGTTCCAGATGGTGGTGCCCCGGCCGTCGGCTCCCTGTCCGGCCTCGATGCAGAACTCCTTTTCCACCCGGGTGACGGTCAGGCCGTTGTAATAGCCGGCCTGCACAAGGCCCATGAAGTTCTCACAGGCCTGCGGGGCCTCGTTTGGGAAGAGCACGGCTTTGAACACCCCGGCAGAGGTGTCGAAGACTGCCACCGTGTCCCCCGATGCCGGGTGGGTGAACTGCAGTTCAGCGGAATCCACCGCAGGGCGGGTGATGGCCTTGCCCGGTCTGCCCTTGTTGGTGAAGGCACTGCACCCGGCCCCCGCCAGCAGCACCGCAGCGGCCAATGCGCCGCACAGCAGGCGGCGGAAATATTTCTTTGGCATAATCCTGCCTCCCGATTCATATCCTGATATCGTCCCGCCGGTGTCCCGGCGGTATACAGAGAATAGTATACCATATCCGGGGCCGTAAGGCGAGGGGAAAATACGTGAAAAAATCTTGTCACTTTTCTGGCAAAAAGCATCTTGACGAGCGGGCAAAAAAACGCTACACTATAGGCGTACCAAGCAGCAGCTCACACAAAGCCGCCGCTTCGTATCATGCTTTGATTTATCAGTTTTGATCTATTTAGGAGAACGAACTTATGGCAGACGAGATCAAGAACCCGAACACCGAAGAGGAGTATCAGCCCGATCTGATGACCCTTGAGGACGAGGACGGCAACGAGGTCACTTTTGAGGTGATCGACGCACTGGACCATAAGGGCGTGCATTATCTGGCTGTCGTCGAGTATGTCGAGGACGAAGAAGATGTGAACGATGATGCTCAGCTGGTCATCCTCAGCGTTGGCGAGGACGACGAGGGCGAGTATCTGGACGTTGTGGACGACGACGAGACCCTGCTGGAAGTCAGCAAGCTGTTTGAGAAGCGGCTGAGCGACCAGTTCGAGATCGACGGTTAACGTCCCAGACAAATTACCCGGCAAGACTTCCTGCCCGGCTCGATTTGTTGCGGTTTATATGATCCTACTAATCATTCAACGGGAGCTTGGAGTTCCCCGGTGGATTGCAGACCTCCCCGTCATGGGTCGACCATGAAGGCTCGATGAGGAAGCGCGAACCCGGAGACAGGGCACCCACCTGTCCGCAAGGGTAGGTTTGATTGACCGCAGACGACCGGGCGGGATCTTTTTATAAAAGCACATCCACCGCTGGCCTTTTGCAATGAGGCAGCGTGTGGATTTTTTTATACCACGAAAGGGGAATTTTCATGAAATCCGAGCATCTGGTCGGGACGTGCATCCCGAAATTCACCTATGACACCCCCACCACGCCCGGCAACGACTTCTATGCCCTGTGCGAGGGGGAGCGGCCTTTGTGCATGATCTTCCTGCCCGGGTTCGACCACCCTGTGAGCCGGGAGTACATCACCCGCTATCTCAAGACCCTGCCCAACCTGCGTGGGGTGCGGCTGGCCTGCGTGGTGCGCTCGGCAGCGCAGGACGTGGCCCATGCCACCCGGGGGTCGGAGTTTCCCTTCCCGGTCATCTGCGACGGCTCCGGCGTGTTGTACGGCTATCTGGGCGTAGAGCAGACCCGGGGCCTGCTGAGCTGGAGCTTTGCGGCCCAGAAGATCTACAAAGCTGCCCGGGAGGCGGGTTACCGGTACGACAGCTCCGCCCCGCAGATCTTACCCCTGACGCTGATGGTGGGCCCGGAGGGAAAGATCCTCTTCACCCATTCGGGCCGGAGCCAGACCGACCTGCCCGAGGACTGCACGGCCATCTGCGAGATCGCCCGGGCCGTGGAAAAAGCTTCCGGCTCCTCCTCGTCCGACCCCCACTGCTCGGACGAGACCCTGACCCTGCCCGACCTGATGAACTGGTAGCTCAAAAAAAAAAAAACAAAAGCTTCTGCGAACCAAAACGCAGAAGCTTTTTTGTTTATTCGGGATCGTCGGCAAAGAGCACCGGGATGCCGCAGAGGGCGGCGATGCCCACCAGCGTGAACACGATACGGGACCAGATGGAGCTGCTGCCGCCCAGCAGCCAGCCCACAAAATCGAACTGGAACAGCCCCACGAGCCCCCAGTTGATCCCCCCGACGATCATCAGGATCAGACATACTTTGTAAAAGGTCTGCACAGAAAGACCTCCCTTCCTGAGGGTAGGATGTGCAGAAGAGGGAGGGTTTATGCAGAGGTTCACCACCTCGGCGAGACCACCCGTGCGCCGCCACGGTCGGGCTGCGCCACATAGACCTGCGGCCAGCGGGCCTTGAGAGCATCGGCGGCACGGCGGGCAGAAGCCTCGTCGGCAAAGATGCCGAACACCGCCGCACCGCTGCCGGTCATCAGGGCGGTGAGGGCTCCATGCTCCTTCAATGCGGCCTTGATGGCCTCATTGTCCCGGGCCCCGCTGCACTCTTCCAGTGCATTGCCCGCTGCGGCGCAGACCCCCGGCAGGTCCTCGGCACGGATGGCCTTTTCCTGCGCTTCGCAGTCGGGGTGGGAAGAGCTGCCCACCTTGTCGTAAGCCGCAAAGGCCTCCGGGGTGGAGACGCCGTAATCCGGCATCACCACGGTGAACCAGCAGTCCGGGCAGGGCGGCAGAGCCTTCATCACATCGCCCACCCCCTGCACCCGGCAGGTACCGCCCATGAGAGCAAAAGGCACGTCGGCACCGATCTTTGCCCCCAGAGCGCAGAGCTCGCTCATGGACAGCCTTGCACCGTAAAGGGTGTTCAGGCCCACCAGCACACCGGCAGCGTCGGCACTGCCGCCCGCCATGCCGGCCCGCACCGGCACGTTTTTGTGGATGACGATATCCACGCCTGCCAGCAGGCCGGTGTACTGAAAGAAGGCCACCGCCGCCTTGATGGCGGTGTTGCTGTCGTTGGCGGCCACCGGGCTGCCGGGCAGAGTCAGGCTCAGGCCGCTGCTCCGGTAGAGCACGATCCGCTCGTACAGGGTGATGGCCTGCATGGTCATATCAAGGTTATGGTAGCCGTTGGGCAGCAGGCCCACCACGTCCAGAGCCAGATTCAGCTTGGCAGGGGCCAGCACGGTCACACGGTTCAGTTTTGCCATCCGGAAGTTCCTCCTTTGGTCACTTGTTCAGGCCGTTTTCTTCCAGAAACGCACGGATGCGCTTCATCGCTTCGGTCAGATGCTCCACCGAGTAGGCGTAGGACACCCGGCAGTAGCCCTCGCCGGAGGCACCAAAGGCATCGCCGGGGATGATGGCAACATGCTTTTCTTCCAGCAGCCGGGTGCAGAACTCCTGACTGGTCATGCCGGTGGACTTGATGCAGGGGAAAGCGTAGAACGCTCCCCGGGGCTCAAAGCAGGTCAGCCCCATCTCGTTGAAGCCGTGCACCACAAGGCGGCGGCGCATATTGTACTCGTCCCGCATCCGGTCGATCTCGCCGTCGCACTCCTTCAGGGCCGTGATGGCGGCATACTGGCTGGTGGTGGGTGCGCTCATGATGGCACTCTGATGAATTTTGGTCATGATCTTGATGATAGGAGCCGGGCCGCAGGCGTAGCCCAGCCGCCAGCCGGTCATGGCATAGCTCTTGGAAAAGCCGTTGACCACGATCGTCCGCTCCGCCATGCCGGGCAGGGTGGCAATGGAGACATGGGGCCGCAGGCCGTAGTTGAGCTCGGCGTAGATCTCATCCGAAAGCACCATCACGTTGGTGTCCCGCAGCACCTCGGCCACGGCTTCCAGATCTTCCCGCTCCATCACCGCACCGGTGGGGTTGTTGGGAAAGGGCATGATGACCAGCTTGGTCTTGGGGGTGATGGCAGCTTTCAGGGCGTCGGCACGGAGGCGGAACTCGTCCTCCTGACGGCAGGCCACATGGACCGGCACGCCCCCCGACAGGGTGGTGATGGGCTCATAGCAGACAAAGCAGGGCTCCGGGATGATCACCTCATCCCCGGGCTGCACCAGCGTCCGGATGCACATATCAATGGCTTCGCTGCCGCCCACGGTCACCAGCACCTGCGTGATGGGGTCGTATTTCAGGCCCATCCGGCGGTCAAGGTAGCGGGTGATCTCGGCCCGCAGCTCCTTCAGACCGGCGTTGGAGGTATAGCGGGTGCGGCCATGCTCCAGACTTTCAATGCCTGCTTCCCGCACAGCCCACGGGGTCTTGAAGTCCGGCTCGCCTACGCCAAGGCTGATGCACTCCGGCATCTCGGCGGCCAGATCAAAAAATTTGCGGATGCCCGAGGGCCGCATCTCTCTTGCGGCCGGGGCGATCAGTTTATCATAATCCATCACAGCACCGTGCACTCTCTTTCATCGATCTCGTCATCCTGATACAGCCGGCCCTCTTTCTTATAGGTGCGCAGCACAAAGTGGGTGGCGGTGGACAGCACATCGTCCAGCGGGCTCAGCCGCTTTGCCACAAACAGGGCGATCTCCTGGAAGGTCTGGCCCTTGATGACCAGCTGCAGGTCGTAGCCGCCGCTCATCAGCAGCACGCTCTCCACCTCGTCAAAGGCGGCAATGGTGGCTGCGATCTCGTCAAAGCCCCGGCTCTTCTTGGGGCTGACGTTCAGCTCAATGACGGCTTCCACCCGGTTCACCCCGGCCTTCTCCCAATCCACAAGGGTCTTGTAGCCCTTGATGATGCCCTGCGCCCGGGCCAGATCGATCATC
>ERZ808246.1796-NODE-1796-length-14569-cov-4.651233_pt1 | contig 14569 bp, 13 predicted proteins | sample MGYA00521083_ERZ808246 | MGnify/ENA primary metagenome ERZ808246 (study PRJEB31516, sample SAMN03275577) | gut metagenome | biome: mammalia-associated habitat; material: feces | host: Papio cynocephalus | place: Kenya | collected 2012-07-07 ...
TTGGTCTGATTGGTGCGGAAGTCTCTTGTGCTAACTACTACCATAATAATTGAATTTAATTGGTTGTGGTGCAAAGATACATATTATTTTTGAAATTATCTTTGAAATGGCTACCAAAATAAATAAAATGGTTGCCAAAATTATAAAAATACTTGTAAACCATTCACCTCAAATATGCACACATCGCGAAGCTGCCGGATTTGATTAGAGTCCAGCAGCTTCATTCTTCTTGTGCCTTTGTAGAAGTCGTATTTTAGGGAGATGCAACGGCGCCAGAACTGGATTTCACCGCTCTTGGTCCAGAGACGGATGTCGACGGGTTAGGGGGGAGAGGTCTACAAAATAACTTTCAATTTGGAAAAAATCAGAAAAATATTTACCTTTGTAGAAAATTTAAATCATATAAAATGGAATCAGAATTAATACCACAGGACGGTGACACAATAATCTGCTTAAAAGTCGGCAAAATAGACAGGGAAGATTTGTATGAGATGACACGCAAATATTGGAAAATGAGTTTGCAAAGGGCATCAAAAGCAAATCATGTCCTTGCCGTTGTGGATGGTATAGTAAAAGAAGACTACATCCCTCAAGATTGGAAATATACAGAAAATCCAAAGTATGAGGGACGTGTAGAGTTTGTTGGTAGTGAATGTTCAAATTCACCTTATGTGGGAAAGAGTGTGGCTTCTTTCTATGGAAAGAGCCAGAATCCTGTGAAGTATATCAATATGTAAATATTTGAAAACCGCTTCATTCTGTTTTATTTGTCTTACCAGATAATATAAATAACGCCCCCCAAGTATGCTGCTCGAAAGCTCGCCTGGGAGGCCTATTATCTTTAAGTATAAAACTATCTATTTAATTTTCGACTGCAAAATTACTATAAGTTTTTATTATAACAAATTTTTTAAGCGAAAAAAATTATTTCCAAAAAATATCATCTCTCCAATTAGCTGGAAATCCCATTGAATTTAGATTAACGACATGTGAATATTTTGCAAGTAAATCAAAAAGCCGTTTTTTAAATGAAGTTTGTGGATTTACCGTTTGCAATAGATAACAAATAATACATATTGAGTAGTACACCTTATTCCTCTTTGCTGTATTCGGGGCTGAAATCCATTTGAGATTTTTTGAAAACTCCAGTTTTTCAGGAACAATATTCATGTCTCTATTCCACATTCTAGAATGGTGTGCACATAAGTTTCTTATAAAATTCAGGGCATGAAGCCATGATTGAAACGTTTGTGGGGGTAGAGAAAAATATTTTGCAATGCCTGCAATATCAGCACGTTTCTTAAGTCCGTCACATATTCGAGATAATTGACTAAAATACATAACTTCAATACTCATCCACGATGGAGGATTCTTTGGTTCGGAATACGTTTTGCGATAATGTTGTATAAATGTTTCAGAACGGTCGTTGCGTAATCTGTCTTTTATATGATGTTGAATATCTGCAAAAACATCATCAATAAACGTAGATCCATCCCTACGTCTACGAGTTATCGGATTTTTGAAAATACAACGATTATCTTGCCAGTGAGAGCCGTATTTCAGGCTCAATTGATTTACAATTTGAGTGCGTACTGCAATTTCAATGCGTTCTATGGCATCAAATAAGAGCAAACGCAGTTTGCGGTCAAATTTGTACAAGTCGTAAATTTGTTCCCAAGTAGTGCCTTGAATGAATCTGTCAATAATGACACCATTTTGATATTCTTTAAAGGGAAGCATATAGGCACTGAGCCTGTAGTAGCTGATGTTAGCAAGAGTTCCTTCCACTCTTTTCTTATTTTTTACAACGAGCCCTCTAGCAACAAGCAATTCAACTTGTTGTGAGAATGTGAGAGCAGGTTTATTATATTTCGTCATGATTGTCAAAATTAGACAGCAAAGATAATATAAAATTTGCGTAATCTATAATTTCAAATCCAAGGATTGCATTGTAACTACTATTTATCTCACCCCTCCAACACAAATTGGATATAAATCGTGCTGTGGGAACTTTTCGCAGCCGATATAAAGCGTGTCGAAGGCATCTGTGCCGTCGGTGCGGTGCTCCAAAAGGTCTTCTTCGGACTCCGGTTGCTTCTCCATGGATTTGTTTTTTCGGAAGCCGTTGCGTCCACGCTCCACACCGGCGGATTGAATGGCTAAGATAAGGTCGTCGTTGTTCTGGCGGTTGAAGTACGGCATGAGACGCTGCTTGCAGGCGAAACCCTGGTTGATGAGAAGATTCTTTTCATCATGGCGCATCGGGTTTCCGAGATACACATCAATCACCTGCCATCCATGACGCTCGAACTCGTGGACAACGACCCAATGGAAGTCCTGGTCGTTCACGGCATAATTGCTGCCGAGGGCGGTGGCATCATAATAATAGATGACCGTCTTGTTAGGGTGCGGAGCGTAGTAAGTACAGAAGTCGGCAACAAGCGCAGGGATTTTGCGCTCGAACTTGACATAAAAAGATTTAACCTGTTTCCACGCGGCTGACCGCAGACAATCCAGTTGATGTTTGCGTTATAGTCCATACCGATACAAAGCGGTTGCATAGGGTCGATGTCAGAATCCGTGCGGCAGTCAAGAGAGCTGTTGAGCGTGGAAAACCTGTTGTTGGCATGAATGGTGTACATGTCCTGCTGCGCCTCCTTGATGATATTTTCGTAGCCGAGAGAGAAATGCTAAAAGATTTGTTATTTGGTAGGTATGTAGGTGAAAAAGTTGATTTTAGCTTGGAAAGTAATGAAAAAGATGTATATTTGCAAAATAAAGTTGAACTTAAATGTACGGGTATGAAAAAATGGATTTTGATGTTCCTTGCCCTTGTATTGTGTGGAACGACACAAGCGCAGAATGCAGAAGTAACCTTGAGCAACGGCAAGGTTGTGAAAGGTGAAATTGCGAAGTATTCTTTTAATGTAGACAATTACCATGAGTTCAGAATCAAAAAGACTGATGGTGAAAAGGCAGACTTCGCATCTACTGATGTAAAAGAGATAAAATACTGTGACAAGAGGGGTGGCGAATGGGAATGTTGGATTCCGTTGGCTGCTCAAATGGGATTGAGTATGTCTTATAAGCGGGATCCGAAGCTCTATAAAAATCCGGTATTTCTCCAGCCTGTTTATGAGGGGAAAAACATTTCCGCCTATATCCACTACATAAGCACAGCTACCCATGTGAAATCGGGCAGTACTTACGGATTTGCTATCATGTTTTATTATAAAGCCAAGAATGAGGACTTTGCAAGAACCTATTACTTGATGGATAATAGCATTGCAGGAATCGGTCAGAAGACTATGCTGAAAAGATATTTCAAGGACTTTCCACAAATAAAGGAAGTGCTCAAAGACCTCAGCATGAAAGAGTTTCGCAAAGACCCTGCGATATTGGTCAAGAAACTTGATGAAGCGTTGAAACATTAATACTGCAGAATATCGTTTGTTTTGTCGTAATTGCTTCATTTCAGCTTCAAGAAATATTCTGGAAAGCAAATGAGTTACCAGAGGGAGAAAGAGAGATGGCGGCAGAGCCTGATTTTGGAAAGAAATAATTATTTGATATGGAAAATATTGATATTTTCTTGAAAGCGATGACCGGAATGATATGTTGTTATCCCTATTTTAATTTCTCCATCAGTTCTTTAGCCTTCTTTGACATTGCGTCGCCATACCTGCCGTCGGCAAGTACGGTAAGCACTTTCATCGCTTCGTCCTTTTCGTTGCTCTTCAAATGAGCAATAGCGAGGTTCCAACCAATGAGTGGTGCGTAGTCAATGTAAGCATTGAAGTATTCCATAGTGGAAACCTGCCATAGAAACGACAGTCGTTTGGTGGTTTTCTTCAAGTCCTTACCATTCTTCACATTGGCAAAGAGGTTGGTCAGTTCGTTCGTCATCGTCTTGTCCTGTGATGTTTCTGCTCCGCGACATATAGTTTGCTGGTCGGCTGCGAATACCATTGCATACTCATCGCCGAGTTCTGTGGTGATGTGGTAGTTATAGTATTGGTATCCGCCCACAATAAGAATCAGTGCGACGGCAGCAACCGACAGCGCTCGTCTGTACATACTATAATCACAATATTTATGACCAATAGTATTTTCTATCATATCCTCTATCTGCTCTTTGTCAGAAGCCCACAAAGCATCCTTCACGAGTTCGTCATGCTCCTGTCCCACGCTATCCATTGCTTTTGCCAAATAAGCCATGGCAACAGCTTTTGAGCGCAGTTCTTCATTTGTCGCGAGCTCTTGCTTTAATGTATTTTCCTCTTCGGCAGTCATCTCCCCCCTAAGAAATTTCTCTATTCTTTCATAATCCATAGAGTCTGTCAAGGATATAATATTGTCGTCTGTCATAATAGTCTTGTCAAAATAAATAGTTTACCAAATCATTATAGCGTTTCCTGAATTTTTCCTGGCAGCGGTGTTTCGTTACTTTAGCAGAGCCAAGGCTATAATTACACATCTCAGCCAAGGCCTTCATGGCGAGATTGTCGCGAAAAAATCCCCACAACAGTTTGTCGCACGGTTGTGGCAGGTCGTGTACAATCTGTCTTACCAGCCGCTCCTTTCTTTCAATAAGTGGTAGGTTGCTGTCGAAGTCAGACAGAATTTCATCACATTTATCCTTAGCGAAGGAATTTTGCGATATCGGCATATCGTTGTCAGAAATCGTTTTTCCTCTGTGGCGTAGCATTTCCATAGCTTTCATTTTGCAGATGCCAATGAAGTATGTAGACAATGAGGCTGTCATATTCTTTAGCTTTCCGTCATGGTTATTTTGCCACAACACGATAAATGCCTCTTGAAATATGTCGCTACAGCAGTCGTTGTCCAGTCCATATCTGTTTCCGAGAAAGTTCAAAACCTTCGTTTTCTCTTCTTTGGCGAATTCTCCGAGCACCTTAGCGCTGTATGATGGCATCATGACCCTCATATTCCGCTCCTTTCCACGACCATATTCTGTCGCAGTAGGCGGCAGTCGGCGCTCATCAATTTTCTCACGTTCTCTGTCCATTGAGTGTCTTTTGTCAGTTGATGCTTCTCAAGCACCTTATTAATATAATAGCTAATCGATCCGTAATAATGTTTTCCCACTCTTATTTCCACATTGGTCTGATAAGAGCGGCAAGCCTCCAGATAGCAGGCGTTAGCCATGTTCTTCCCCGTCGGCATACTGATTACCGCACGTTTATCTATACGTGGCACAAAACGTTTGCCGCTGCGGGAGAATCCTTCGGCAGTTCCGCGCATATAAACAGAGTCCTCTTTTTCTTCGCCACGCGAAGAGCCGCCCGAATGGCAGGCATCGATAACGACATATACAAATCCGGATTTCCCGACTTTCCTTCGTATTCCGGTAACGAGGTCGTTCAGTTCGTCGTCAATGATATGATTTCTTCCGTCATACACATTTTTCACATACTTCTGTCCGGCATCGTATGGCACGATAGCCTCGTCCCATCCGTCGGGTTCATCTCCGTTGCAATCTTCCACAGGTTGGCCGTGTCCGGAGAAATGTATATATATTATATCTCCAGTCTGTGATTGGCGGGTTAGAGCGATGAAGGCTTTTTTGATGTTCTGTGCCGTAGCCTTGTTGTTAGTCAGTCTTGCAACAGAAAACCCTTGCTTCTTCAGAGTGGCGCCAATCATAGCCACGTCGTTTGTTCCGTGTATGGGGTGCCAGTCGAGTTGATTCAGCTTGTGTTGCTCATAGCAAGATATGCCGATAATCAATGCCCGTTTTGCTGCTTTAAGCTGAAATCGGCATGTTGCCGTCAGCAGTAATATTATTATGATAAAAATCTTTTTCATATGCTGATGCTGCAAAGGTAGTGCAAATTGAGAGGAAATACAAGAATTTCAAAGATTAGAATTGAAATTCTGGATACATTTATATTTATGGTAGGTTTTTCGTTTATTTAAAAATGCAATTTTCTTTCTTGTTTTTATCCTCCTTTCCTTCATTATCTCCTCTCGCGCGTATAATACTCGCGCGCAGGTGAAAAAGTTTTTTTTATGAAAAAAGTATCAAAGTATCATTTTGGGAGGAAAAATATATCGTAAGATGCTGAAAGTAAATGATATATGAAAATGATACTTTTCTGAATAATTTACAAGAAGTATCATAAAAAGTATCATAAAAGTATCATTTTATGGATAAAAATTAGTAAATTTGTAGCGGATAAGGGTAGGGTGCCATTATCTTTAAAAACAAGTTTAAAATTAAAAATTAATAGCATGAAGAACAAAGAATTGCTCGAAGAAGCTTTCAGAACGGGGAATTTGCCAAAGCGGATAACCTATTGTTTCCAAACGGAATGTCAGAAGAAGGACGAATGTCTGCATTACCTGTGTTCCTTGTATAAGAACACGAGTGTGAAAAAGGGCTATGCCATATTCCCCGATGCTTTGCAAAATGGCGAATGCAACTATTTCTCACGGTTGCGTAGCGTGAAAATGGCATGGGGTTTCAACTCAATGTTTGAGGATGTGAAGCAGAAAGATGCTCCAAAACTACGGGAGAGGATGAAGACTTTTCTTGGAAGCAAGGGACAGTACTACCGCTATAAGTTGGGACAGCTGAAGCTTTTGCCTGAGCAACAGAGATGTATAAAACTAATATTCGCAGATATGGGATATACGGATGTGGAGTTTGATAACTTTACCGAGGAACTTGACTTCACCAATTGCTGAGGTTTAGCCCATTGCCCACAGCGTGGGCAATGGATGAACAGGCTGTGGGCATCGATGCCCAAGGCCGTGGGCAATGAGTGCCCAAACTGTGGAACGGAATTTGGGCAATATGTTTAACGATAAAAACAAACGGAAAATGAAGATAACAATAGCACATACAGACAAGAAAAACAAGTTTGTCGTATCGACAAAGGAAATAGGACAGTTCGTGGAAAGTCTGAAGAAAGATGATGCGCGGAATACGGTGGCGCGTTTCCGTGAGTATGTACCATTTGCGAGCGATGGATACCGGTATTATAAGGATATGCCAACGTGGAAGCATGTTATTCCTGCGGCTGAGTTTTCAAAGGACGCCAACGGCAATTTGCAGATGAAAGAGTGTAGCGGACTGCTTTTCCTGCAGTTTGAAGGGTTGGAAAACGATGAGGCAGTGGAAAATGCCAAGCATGCTGCTGCGATGCTGCCGTCTACGAGTGCCGCTTTCAAGGGTGCCGACGGCAGAAGCGTCGTTATACTCGTGAGCTATGCTGATGCACAGAAGTCTTTGCCTGTAGATGAGACGGTTGCCGGACAGCTCCTTGACGAGGCTTACAGAAGAATTTGTCCCGTGTATCAAGCTCTTATAAAAGGCACATTGGCAGGAGAGAAACCGTCGCTACGCAGCAGTTTCCTTATGACAATGGATTCGGAACCCTATTTTAATGCCGGTGCCATGCCGATGATGATAGAGCCGAGCAGACTTTCTTATTCTATGGATAATGAAGAGAATCAGGAAGTTACGGAAAATGCTAAAGTCGAAACCGACGACGAAACGGGTAGCGTGAAGGCTTGCATTACGAACATGATGCAGTTGTTGCGAAACCGTTATGAGTTTCGCTACAATACGGTGATGAAATATGTGGAATATCTGCAGAAGGAGAGACCGTGGCTTGGTTATTTGCCTGTAGATCCGCGTGTGCAGAAGAGGATGACGCTCGAAGTGCAGCTTGCCGATATAAGGGTGAGTATCAGGGATGTGCGCAATTTCCTTGAGTCGGATTATATCCGCAGCTACAATCCGATAGAGGAGTATCTGCATGAATGTAGCGGAAAATGGGACGGCAAGGATCATATCCGTGCCTTGGCGCGTACGGTGCCCACGTCGAATCCGTATTGGGAAGACTGGTTCTATACCTGGTTCCTGGCGATGGTAGAGCAGTGGCGTGGCGGCACTTTCGGTCAGTATGGCAACTCGGTTGCTCCGCTACTCATCTCGCGACAAGGCTACAACAAGAGTACCTTCTGTCGTCGGCTCCTTCCGCCAGAGCTGCAGTGGGGCTACAACGACAATATGATTCTTTCGGAAAAACGGCAGGTGCTTCAGGCGATGTCGCAGTTTCTGCTTGTCAATCTTGATGAGTTCAATCAGATTTCGCCTGCCGTGCAACAGGGTTTTCTGAAGAATCTCATCCAGCTGCCAACCTTGAAGATAAAGCGTCCCTATGGCAGTCATGTAGAGGAGTTTCCGCGTCTTGCCTCGTTTATTGCCACGAGCAACATGAGCGATATTCTCAGCGACCCTTCGGGCAACCGTCGTTTCATCGGTGTGGAACTGACCGGACCTATTGATGTCAGTATGCGTCCCAACTACCGTCAACTGTATGCCCAGGCGTTGGCAGCATTGTGGAAAGGGGAGAAGAGTTACTTCGATTCGGAGCAGGTTCGCCTTGTGATACAGAACAACAGTCAGTTTGAGGTTGTCGAACCGATAGAGCAATATTTCCGTCTGTATTTTGAAATTACCAATGATGAGAAAGACGGAGAATATCTAACGGCAGCACAAATCTTCGATTATTTGCGCAAGAAAGCCGGTTCGGCAGTAAAGGTGTCAAGTCTGATGGCCTTCGGTCGTCGTTTGGCAAACATGCAGGGTCTGCAGCACAAGCGTTTTGCCGTCGGGATGTGTTATTTGGTAAAGAAAATATGATACTTTTTACGGATTTTATGATACTTTTAATGATACTTCTCCCTCGTTATGGGAAGAAGTATCATTAGTTAAGTGTTTGAAAATCAGTGATATAAGTTGAATTTGTGATACTTTGATACTTTATTTTTGAAAAATCGTAAAAGGGGGAGAAATAAAATCTTGCCTTATTCCGCTTTCTTCCGGTCGAGTAACAATTTCGTTTTCTGTTTGCATGTTCAAAGCAGGAAAAAACGTTTTTCTATGTTTAATCTATGCCCTATCTTCTGATTTTATTCATCCACTCCCAGTCCGAAAAGGGCGAAATCCCCTTTCAGTGGATCTTCGGGGAAAATCTCGAGCATAACGTCGGTAAGTCGGCGGGCAGTAGACATACTTGCCGTTCGGCTATTGAGCAATCCCATGCGCTGAGCCTCCTGTACTACGTGAGTATCGAGCGGCATGATGAGCGAGCGGCGGTCTATTAAGTCTGCCCATAGTCCGAGGTCAACGGGAGAGTCGCTGCGCACCATCCAGCGCAGGAACATGCAGACACGTTTGCAGGCCGACGAAGTGTTCTTTGGTATAATCTTGCTTGCGTCATGGTCGGCAAAGAAACGGCAGAGGGCAGCAACAGTCTCGATAGCTGTTGTGGCATTTTCCTGGCGGATAAAATCCTTCATGCTACCATATTCTATAAGCATAGTCTGATAAGCTGTGAGTAGCTGATACATGTCGTGGCAAGTATAGAGGCGATAATAGCAGTCGGTGGAGTCGGGGAGACAGTCCTTCCATTCTCCAGAGCGCACCCAGTGGTCAATTTCGCCTTTGGCAGCATCGAGAAGAAACTGTATCTTAGGAAAGAACTGTTTCCTTGAACCATAGCTCAGACAGGAGGCGAGGAACGCCATAGCTTCCTGGTTACGTGAGCCCTTCACTTTGTGCATAAAGGAGCTTGGGTCGGCAGGAAGGAAATCTTTTGTCTCGTATTTCTCGGCGAGATATATTATTCGTTGTTTTAAATTGTTGTCCATAACATTATTCATTTATTGAGGTATAGAGAAATTGCCATTGCAGTAATCATCATGAGAAACATCGATAAAGCCGTTTTTCTCCTTGATAAAATCCATCAGTTTCTTGAAAGTAACATTCTTCTTCAGTAGCCAAGGATTACCGATAAGCACAAGGTTAAGTCGAGCACGAGTCATAGCCACATTCAGTTTGCGGTCGATAAGCATGCCATCCTCCTCAAACACATTGTCGGTAAGAAAGTTAAGCTGGTATTTCTGTTGTATCGTAAAACCATAGATGATATAGTCGCGCTGACTGCCCTGGTATCTCTCTACGGTGTCGATAGTAATGTCGTGGAGAATCGGGATGTTGAATTTGTCTATAGCATTGCGTACAGTAGAAATCTGATTCCTATACGGCACGATAACGCCAACCGTCTGTTCTGTTGAGAAGCGATCTTTTGTAATTTGGTAAATCTGGTACACTGTATTGGCAATCATCTCCGCTTCAATGGAGTTCGTCTTTCCCGACAGAGAGTACTTCGGACGTTCTGAACATACAAATGCAATCCTCCTCGTGGCAAGCATATTAATTATGCCGTTGTCAGACTTGACGTTCATATTCGGCAATAGCTGATGTTCCAAGGGTACAACCTGTAGTTTACCCCCGTAGAAAGCTTGGTTCGGGAATGCGGCAATATCCTGATGCATCCGTCCCTGTTTGGTGAGCATATAAACGAAGCGACTATCGTATCCGCTGTCTGTTTTGAACTGATTCAACAGTCTTTCAAACAGAGAGTTACGGCAGTCGGTTAAATGAATACTATTCAGAATTTTATCCTTTACCACAGACTCCTCCTGTGTCTGTTGCACCACGGCAGGCAGCTGTTTGTGGTCGCCGATAAGAACAAACCTCTCTATTGCCTCCTTACCATCCTCGTGGGCAGACAGCAGTCCGATAAGATGTGGCTCCAGAATCTGCGACGACTCGTCGATTATTGCCAGCGAGAACCTTTTCAGTTTAAACAACGCCATGCTGGCGCTAAGAGCGGCAGTAGTACCGCAGAACACTCGGGTCTGCTTAATTCGCTGCATGAGGGCGTTGCCTCCCTTATCCGATTTTGCCGAAATCTCGCGCAGCAGATAAGGTCTGTATTCCTTAGAGCAAGATAAGTCAGAGCCGATGCGGATAAAGTCAAATTCCGGATTCTCCTTCTCCTTAATCTCCACCAGCTTACTGCAAATCTCGTCCACCGCCCTGTTAGTATAAGAAAGCAGCAGGATGTTGGAGTCAGGCTCCAGCAGTTCCTGTTTCAGTAGGTTGACAAGTCCGAAAGACGTCTTCCCCGTTCCCGGCGGTCCGATAATAAGAAACAAGTCTCGAGCCTGTTTCGCCCTTGTTACCAAAGTGTTGAAACTGCCATAGCTCCCCTTGATAGTTTGCGTCGTGTCAATCTTCGGTTCCCTCTGCAAGAGGATAAGGTCGCGGCGCCGCTTAGTGGCAGAAAGGAAACTTTGCATCCCGCAGTAAAGTGAGCTTGTAGATGACTCAAACATATCATGCTCTATAGCCCAAAGCTTATCTTTATGCTTTTCGAATATCTGTCTGTCAGTTTGACTGTTACGCAGTCTTAACACGATACTCTTATCTCGTATTTCCTCGATATTTCCTCGAAACACCATTTGTGCGCAAGCGTCAGGAACCTCGTCTTTCCCGTAATAGTAAAGAATAACAATATCCCCCGTTCTGAAGTTCGTGGTGTCAGTAGAAACGGAATCTCCGAAATTGAGAGTAACAGAAAACACGCCGCCCTCGTCTTCGCCATATTCAGCAATAGACAAATTGTCGTATATATTTCCAGCCGCCTTTTTCTCCTCGATGGTGTCGTGCCATACAGATGCAAAGCCAGAGCTCTCCTTAGTCTTGTTGCCCACTTTAGACAGCAGAGCTTCCTCCTCGATAAATTGCATAAAGCGGAGATAGTATGCTCGTTCCAGGGGCGAAGCCTCATGTATAGGGTCGAGAATTTCTGCCAGTTGCGGTCGGGTGTAGTTTTCCCAAAGCTTCCCAGCTGTATGCTTCATGTTCAGCATGTCGGGCGAAAGTGTCTGCAAAATATCCAGCCCCTCCTTTGCATATAGAATCTCGCTCCATGCAATAAGGTTGCGAATCTTTATGGCGCTGAGCAGAAGTTGCGGATTCTGCGGAACGGCGAGCAGTCCCTTACTGTATTTTGAGTAGAGCAGGAAATTGGAAATCTGGTTAGCGAATTTGTTGAAACCGTAGAGAAACAGAGCCCTGTATAGAATCAGCTGCACATGATGCTGCTCTTTCATCTCCGGAACGTTCGGGTCGTATCCCGGAGCCGAAAACGGAACAAAGGCAGCCTTGCCGGCCTTTTGCTCTATAATAATATATCTATTGTCGGGAGCATTCACGTTGTCGTTGTTCTCCTGACTGTAGAAAAAGTCCATACGTCCCTGAATGCCGAGTATGTTGCTGAAGAACGACGGTTCCAGTATGGCATCCTTCGTGTCGTAGTTGCCTATGTCGTGTTTTAGGTCCTCGCCAATAAGTTTTTCGATATTGCGCTTTTGAATCTTGGCGTCGTTTTTGAATCTTGCGAAATCATGTATAAACTCCTGGCAGGATATCAGATTAAGGGCATTCGTCTTGATAAACTCCTTCAGACTGTCGTCAAACGTGATGTTTCTGCCGTGAACGGTATCGTCGAGCATCTGTCCGGCAAAATTACCAAGATGTATAGGCATGGTATTCTGTCGAGGTTTCAGCTTGTTTATGAGATTTACGAAAGGTGATTCGGCATACGTCTCGAAGCATCCGGCTATTGTGGTGATATTTACGAGATAGTCAGGTTCGAGAATTATAAGCTCCGGCAAATAATACAGTCCTCTTTCGTCTTGACGCAGTCGCACGAGGTTCAGTTGTGCTCCCTGCCATAGCGTGTCTTTAAGATACTGCCAACTGAACTTCCCGTTGAGGGTCAGGATATGATTTTCCTTTCCGTAGCAAATCTGTATCGTCGTTCCGTTCTCCTCCTCCGTAGCCCAGATAAAGTCGTCGTCCCATTTCTCCACAACAACCCTCAAGAACTTCTCGCTGAACTTTCCCCAAGAACTCTTTCTGTCGGCTTTCGGGAAGAATAGCTTCAAGTTGATGGGTATTTCCTCTTTCCCGCAGAGGTGGTAAACGAGCAAGGCGGTGGCTTTCAGGTTATGTGGAAAGTTGCGTTCCATTGTGTCGTCGGAATTCTCTTCTTTCCTGTTAAACTCCGGGAACATCTCTTTTCTTGCCATCTGCAGGAGCGAGGCAATGGAGTAGGGCACTTGAAACTCCTTTATGCAATAGTCGAGTTTTGCAAAAAGCCCCACGAAGGAGATGTTACAGTTTGCCGTAGCTTGTTCCACGGTGCGGCGGAACACGCTTTTCAGTATATCATACTTTCCTGTTGTGCTCAGTCCTTCGCTACACGCTTCATTCAGCTGACTGTAAAAATCCCCGGCAGAATCGACGACGATGGATTTTCCGATACTGTTGCGTATAGCGTCGATGCTGTTGTCAGTCCTGTGGGTATAGACTTTATATTTCATGGGCAATTGCTGTTTGTTATAAACTGTCGTTGTAATAAGAAATGCAAAGTTATATAATATTCCCCGAAAAAGTAGCAAGTCAAAATTATTTTATACAAACGACAGTGGAGATAATATAAAAAACAACAATTACAACTTATACAACAAGTACAACACGCAGAGTGCGTGACAAGCATGAAAGTTGTTTGGGTTGTATTGGTTGTGACGGTTGTTTTAAATATAAACGTTTTGTTGTTTATATAAACTAATTGTGAATAGCTACTTATACTTAATAGGTTTCATTAAATAATGTAGCGTAGGGCAAGTTTAAGTACAAAAAACTTTGTCCTTTGCCGAAAACTTAGTAATTTAGCAACGGAAATAGAAAACAAGCTTATATGTTGACGGAGAAAATAATAAACAAATACCCTGTTGGAATACAGACCTTCTCGAATATCCGCGAGGGCAACTATCTGTATGTCGATAAAACACAGTATATTGTAGACTTTATGCGTAAGGGTATGAAATACGTCTTCCTTAGTCGTCCGCGACGCTTCGGGAAGTCGCTCTTCGCCTCTACACTCCGCTCCTATTTCGAGGGAAGAAAAGACCTTTTCAACGGACTTGCCATTGCCGACTACGAGAAGGAATGGGTGAAACATCCGATATTGCACTTTGACATGAGTGGTGTGAAACACATGGATGCTGACAGTCTGAAGAGTTATCTTAATTTCATACTCCTGCCATACGAGCGTCTTTATGGCAAGGGCGAGGGGGAGAATACCCCCAATGAACGGTTGATTGGAATTACGCAACGTGCTTACAATGAGACAGGACAGAAAGTGGTGGTAATCAGTAAAAAATCTGAAGATATCGAGAACGATAGTGGACTGGAAAATAAGGGAGTGATGAAACATATGTTTGTTTAAAATAGAATTATGAGTCCGAAATTCAAAGAGCAAAATGGATATGTGTTTAAAATATACTCCAACGAAGAAGCAAGGATACATATTCATGTCATCAAAGCTGAAAAAGAAGCTAAGTATTGGTTGGAGCCTGAAATAGAGTTGGCGGAGAACTTTGGTTTCAACAACAAAGAATTAAGTTATATCGAAAATATACTTCAAGAAAATGGAGACGACTTTAAAATCAAATTTACAAGACACGTCGGTAAGCGTCTTGATGATAAACGATAAAGGCATCATGCTTTCTGTGAAAGGAAACGACTACTTCATTTCCTACAACAGAATGCCATGGATAAAGAATGCCAGCATCATGGATGCGCTCAATGTGCAAATGAGCGGCAGAAACGCCA
>ERZ808246.1797-NODE-1797-length-14565-cov-6.535631_pt1 | contig 14565 bp, 14 predicted proteins | sample MGYA00521083_ERZ808246 | MGnify/ENA primary metagenome ERZ808246 (study PRJEB31516, sample SAMN03275577) | gut metagenome | biome: mammalia-associated habitat; material: feces | host: Papio cynocephalus | place: Kenya | collected 2012-07-07 ...
CCATTATCGACCCGCCCATGAAAGGCGACAGGACCAGTCTGGATTACTACAAGGCACAGCTGAAAGCAAAGGTGCTGGACGCGCTGCGCGACAGATTCGGCGTGGATACCTCTGACGATGCGCTCCGCACCGCCATCGAAAAGCACAACCGCCTCTGCCGCATTATTACGGAGATCGGCGACCTTCGCAAGGCGGAAAACCCGGTCATCACCGGCTATGAATACCACGTCATCGTGCTGGTGAGCCAGGTCTGTCCCCACGACCTGATCCTGCCGTATCTGGAGGAGACGCTGGCGGAGCTGAAAACACGTCAGCCGGAGACGAAATTCCCCTTCCGTGCCCGCGTCGTGCTGGCCGGCAGCGAGATCGACGACCCGGAATTTACCAGGCTGCTGGAGAGCTGCGGTGCTATGGTGGTGGCGGATCGCTATTGCTTCGGTACCTTCCCCGGCCGGGAGGAGATCGAGATCCACGGCGGCGAGACGGCCTTCGACGCGGTATGCCGCCACTATCTGCACCACAACCAGTGCGTCCGGTTCATGGACGGCGCCAAGATCGACCAGCGCCACAGTGAGCTGCGCCGTCTGGCGGAGGACTACGGCGCCGACGGCATCATCTATGAGAGCATGAAGTTCTGCGAGTTCTGGAGCTATGAAAAGGTGCTGGCCAGCCATGTGCTGCAGCAGGAAATGGGCATCCCCTGCTGTACCATCGAGAAAGAGTACACGCTGGGCAGCGTCGGTCAGCTGCGTACCCGGTTCCAGGCCTTTGTCGAGAGTCTGGAGATCAAAAAGCTGGGCCATAAGGAGGTGTGACCATGGTACTGAAGCAGTGGACCGATGCCGTCATCGGCGTGATCGATAAAAAGCTGGAACGCTTTGACCCCAAGTGGCAGGCGGCCAACGGCAAGGGCGGCCTCCGCAGCCGCTATGAGGACAAGACCGGTATCGCCCGCCACCGGGAGTGGCGCGGCGTGAAGGACACCTTCGTGGACTACACCGCCTGGCTGAATAACCTGCTGGCCATGGGCAAGATGGTGGCCTCCGCCCCGGTGCCGATCCTCAAGGGCTTCTGGGAGTACCGCTGGATGGGCTCCTATCTGGGCACCTTCGCCTTCACTGACCGCCTTTTCGAGGGCTACCGGGAGGACGAGCTGAAGATCGCCCATATGAATATGCACTGCATCGTCAACAGCCTGACCCGCAAGATCGCCCTGGTCCTGGCCAACGACAAGCGCCTGGGCGGCGGAAAGGACAGCGACAACATCGTTCCCATGGACGAGGTCATGCCGCCCTTGTTTATGACCGGCTTCCCCGGTCTGATCCCCATCCCCATCCAGACGCTGCCGGAGTTCATCATCTGTGACATCGACCAGCACCTGGAGCCCTATTACATCGACGTGGCCGAGTCCTTCGGCCTGGCTGCCGACGTCTGTTCCCGCTGCTCGGCGGAGACCGGCGTCGCCATCAACGACGATTTCCCCATTGTGGGCCGCGCTGTTCTGACCACAAATATGCCCTGCAACGCCAGCGAGGCCACCTCCATGTTCCAGCGTCGCCGTTTCGGCCTGCCGGATTTCCCCGTCACCATGGCCATGATCCACAACGAGCCCGGCGCGCACCCCTATTCCACCCAGGTCCTGCGGGATGCCATCGCCTTTATTCAGGAGAACTACGGCGTCAAGTACGACTGGGAGGCCCTGTTTGCCCGCGCCGAGCATATGAACGAGCAGAACCGCATCGAGCTGGAGAAGTGGGAGCTGTTCAAGACGCCCTATTCCGCCCTCTGCGGCATTGCCGAGAGTCTGTACCGGTTATATTCCTGGGCATCCGTCAACGGACAGGAGGACCAGTTCACCAAAAACGACCGCAAGGTGCTGAAGCTCATGCTGGAGGCCTATGAGCGAAAGCATGAGCCCTTCGGCGGCGCCACCCGTCACCGGGCGTTCCTGTGGGGGCCCTCTGCGGTGTATTACACCGATTTCCCCACCTGGGTCCAGAACTGCTGGGGTATCAATATCGTGCTGAATATGGACTCCACTATGGGTCACAATATGATCTCCACCACCGACCCGGAACAGGCCATTCAGGACCTGGCCCTCTTCTCCGAAAAGGGCGTCATGCGCCACCACGCCGTGGGCGGCTGGGACAACGTCAACGCTGTGTGGGAGTGGGCCAGCAAGTTCAACTGCGACATGGTCATCTTCAATGACAATGTGGCCTGTAAGGGCATGAACGGTGTCCACGCCCTCATGGAGGAGCAGGCCCGCGACCTGGGCTTCCATTTCATCTTCCTGGAGCATGATCTGGAGGACTGCCGTACCATCTCCCGCCGGGATATGCGGAACACCGTCAATAAATACATGACCGTCGTACTGAACGAGGCGCCGCTGGACCCCACGCTGGTGGACTTCGATGACAGTCTGGCCTGGTAAGGAGGGAACCATATGAAATTCGCAGCCAAACTGCTGAAAAGCCTGCTCATCACCGCGGTGCTGCTGTTTGCGGGCACGTTCACCATCTATTATTTCAATCTGGAGAACAAGCTGATCTACAGAGTTATCTACCCACTCCTGCAGAAGCACTACAACAGCCAGCAGCGTGACAGACGCATTTAAAGCAAAAAGGCACCCGCCCATGGCGGGTGCCTTTTTGCTTGTGCTTTCGGTGTACGGGCAAAAAAGAACGGCCCTGCGGGCCGTTCTTTCGCTTGTGAATAGGGGAGAGGGCTCACTCCGTGGTGTGGTGCTCCTTGCCAAAGTGCAGCTCGCGCATACCCTCCACCTCGTCGCAGATAGCCTTCAGATTGCAGGAGCCGCAGTCGGTGGGCATTCCCTCCAGGATCTTCGTCAGGCTCATGGTGATGTCCTTGACCGTCTTGGCGTCCCTGGTCAGCGCTGCGTAGTCCGCCTCCGGCGCGGTGATAAACAGCAGCTTCGCCGCCAGAATGTTGCGGTTCTGCTTATACTGCCGGATAAAGTCCGCGCCGATGCGGCGGAACGTCATGCCCTTCCGCACCGCCTCCCGGCTGATACGCACCTGTTCCCGGCTGGACTCTGAACTGGTGCGGATCATATAGCCCTTGGGAAACACATGGTACTTCACAAAGTCCATATCCTGGATGGCCCGGAAGGCCTGTTCCGTGTCGTCCTCGTCATCGGACTCGATATCGCCCACCCGCAGCAGGGCGATGCGGGCGTAGTGGCTGTCGCCGTTCAGCTCGTTCAGGTCCGGGCCGCAGACCACGATCTCGTCCCCGGGCACCAGCTCGGAAGAGGAGGTCACGCAGGTGAAATTCACCGCGCTTTTGCCGCTGCCGCCCAGCTCATAGGCGGCGTCCCGCAGCATGACCAGCTCGAAAGCCCCGGTATCCTCCCAGGCCTCCGCCGGGTCATAGGCGTACCGCCTGGGCGTGGAGACGCCGGCCAGCGCCTCCACCTCCCGTATGATCGGATTATACAGCTCCATCAGAACTTGATATCCACTTTCTTGCGGTCAAAGATCTTGTTGACCTGCACATAGGCCCAGCCCAGCAGCTTCTGGTCCAGGTTCCAGAAGTACACGACGAACAGTGCGCCCACGGCCACCGCCAGAATACGGATGAGCTTAAAGAGAAATTTGAAAACCTTACACATATCGTAGCCTCCTTAAATGGCAAGAGGTGTTCAGGCGCGGGCCATGCCCTTCTGCCGCGCGTACTCGGCGGCGCCCAGCGCGCCCATCAGCTGGGGATCGGTCTTCAGGTCGATGACCTTCAGCTTCAGTACGTGCTCGATGGCCTGCTTCAAACCGGCATTTTTGGCGCAGCCGCCGGTCAGGGTGATGGCGTCGGTGGCGCCGGCCTTCTTGCTCATGACGAAGCAGCGCTTGGCCACGGCCATCTGGATACCGGCGGCGATCTCGTCCATGGGCTTACCTTCGCCCACCAGGGTGATGACCTCGCTCTCGGCGAACACGGTGCACTGCGCGGTGATGGGAATGACGTTCTTGGCCGTCAGGGACAGGTTGGAGAACTCGGGCAGCGTCATCTCGAAGCTGCGGGCCATGGCCTCATAGAACCGGCCGGTGCCGGCGGCGCACTTATCGTTCATGGCAAAGTTCTTCACGGTGCCGTCGGTGTCGATGGAGATGCCCTTCACGTCCTGGCCGCCGATATCGATGATGGCCTTGACGTTGGGATCGGTGACGTGCACGCCCATGGCGTGACAGGAGATCTCGGAGATGTTCTCGTCGGCGAAGGGGACCTTGTTGCGTCCGTAGCCGGTGCCGATCAGATAGCCCAGCTCCTCGGAGGACTTCAGCCCCACCTTGTTCAGCACCTCTTCCATCGCCAGCTTGGCGGAGACCTCGGAATTGATCTTGCTGCGGATGGTGGTATCCGCGCAGATCTTGCCGTTTTCGTCCAGGATCACAGCCTTGGTATAAGTGGAACCCACATCACAGCCGCCATAGTATTTCATAGTCGTTAACTCCTTTTATATGTTTGTATAGAGGGGGTATCACATACAGTTCTCGTCGTCGAAGTCGCACAGAGAGGGGTCGATGGGCTCGGCGCGCATGACGGTACGCATATATTCGTTCACCTTGTCGCGCATGGTCTTGCGGGAGACGGTGCGCGGATCCATCAGGTCATGCTCGATCCAGATCAGGTGATAGCCGCGCTCGCGGCCCTGCTCGTCCAGGATGCCTTGCACGGTGGCCATGTTCTTGCAGGCCACGTTCTGGTACATGATGATGATGTTGGTGTTCCATGCCTCGCACTGCCGCCACAGCTCATCCACCACGTTCTGATAGCCGCCGTTGGTGTGCCGGCGCATGACCATACGCTCGTACAGCCGCGCCAGATCGCGCAGGGCTTCCTCCTTGTCCTCTGTCTCCAGGGGCTTGGTGAAGTTCAGGGACTCCATCTCCACCAGGATGTTGATGCCCCAGCAGTTGGCCAGCCAGTTGGAGAAGTTGGCGTAGTAGTGGGCGGGGCAGGACCACACGATGCCGCGGTAGCGCATCTTGCCCACCCAGGCCTCGTCCTTACGCTGGTAGGACTGCATCAGCAGGTCGTTGACCTTCTTACAGGTCTTCATGACGCGCGGGTCGATACCGCCGTCCATCTCGTAATTCCACTTGCGGAACAGCTCGTAGCTGGGGCCGATGATCTGGGGATAGGCGGTCTTGTTGACCTCCCACTTCTCCAGCTCATACCGCGTCTCCTCGTTAAAGCGCTTCATGGCGGAGAAATAGGCGTCCCAGCTCCACTTGGCGCCGGTCTGTTCCTCAATGAACCTGATGCACGCCCGGATATCCTCGGCGCCCATCTGCACCGTCTCCTCGTCCTCGTACCGGACCGGGAAGCACAGGTGGAACACGGGCAGGTCGGGGAAGCGGCGGGACATATAGCTGGAGGCCATAGTGGAGCCGTCGCAGGGCATGGAGGAGGAGATGAAGCAGCTGCCCATGTGGGGCAGGGCATCGATGACCAGTGCGCCGCACTCGGAGGACGGCACCGGGCAGCAGTCGGCGGGCAGACCGAAGGACTCCACCGCGTCGATGTAGGGCACGCAGGTCAGCTGGTCGATCTCGGACACCAGGAACACCGGCATCAGCTGATAGGGGATGCCCAGCAGGTCGGGGAAGCCGGCCATGATCTGACCCATGGTCATCTCGTCAAACAGAACGACCTTCTTGTTCAGCTCGGAACTGTTGCCGTTCTTCTTGTCGCATTTAGCCAGGAACACCAGGTTCTCCGCCACATAGCGGAAGATGTCGTGGGTCATCAGGTGGCTCATCTTCAGGGCGTTGCCCCGCTGGCCCATGGTGTTCTTATCCATAAAGCCTACGCAGCACATATAGGAGATCATCCACCGGTACCACAGCGTGGTGTTCAGCGCGGGGATCAGGTCCTTGGAGAACGTACCCAGCAGCATACCCCAGATCTTCAGCCAGCCGGTGAAATCGATCAGCGTGCTCTCCACGCCCTTCCACTCCCGGCGCACGGTGGCCATGTCGCCCTTGCGGTACAGGTCGCCCAGCCGCTTTTCGCCGTTGAGCAGCAGGTCCTTGCGCTCCGCGCAGGACATATCGGCGATGGCTTTGGCCTCACGCGCCACGCGGTTCATATTGTCAAGGAGATGATCCTTCTGCTTCTTGCCGAAGGCCCTCCAGTCCGTCTCCTTGATGAGATCGAGAGCGATGGAGCCAAACTCCTTCAGGTTGGCGGCCTGCGCCTTCCAGTCCATCTCGGTCTTGGCGCGGAAGAACTCGGGGTTGGGAAATTTCTTCTTGTCAGCCATCAGTTGGCACCTCCGTTCTGCTTGTGGAGCTTCTTGATCTCCAGCGACTCCACAAAGGCCTGCACGCGGGTCCGCAGCTGGCCGGAGTTGCCGTTGTTGTACAGACGGTCGATGCTCAGCACCGGCCAGTCATACTCCTCGTGCATGATGTGGCTCACCAGCGCGCGCTCAAAGCCCCAGTAGTCGCAGTATTTCATCTGCTCATAGATGATACCGTCGGCGTGGTATTCCTTTGCCAGACGATCCGCCGTCTCACGGCGCTGCAGTACCTTCTCGTCGGCGATGTAGCGGGCGCATTCGGAGTGCCGCATGATGTGCATACAGATCTGGGGCAGGGCCTCCTCGTCGTCCTTCAGCTCGATGATCTCCCGCCCGGGGGTGGAGCCGAAGCAGTAGCGGTCAGACACCACCAGTGCGCCGCAGCCCTCGATAAGCTTCGTCAGCTGGGGGTCGTCGATCTCGCTGCCCACGATGGCCACGCGGGCGCGGAAGGCGGGCTTGGGATCCGGCTTGCGCTTTTTCAGCTCCGTCAGCGTCTCCCGCAGGTAGGGCAGGATCAGGTACTTGGGACAGGTGAAGCTCACCAGGTTCAGCACATGGAACTCATAGCCGGTGATGACCGGGTTCTCCGCCTTCCGCATCTCGCCGATCTCGCTGATGATGGAACAGACCTCGTTGTGTTCCTTCACGGCTTGGCGAATAGCTGCGTCGGAGGTATCTACGCCGTATTTCTCCGTCAGGGGATCCAGCACCCGGCGGCGCATCTGCTTGACGTAGGACTCCAGCGTGTAGTCGGTGATCTTGTAGGGGATGTCGCAGTGGGTGACAAAGAAGTTGGGCTTGTCATTCATCTGCAAAATTTCAAAGTGCTCCATGGCGCGGTTCATCATGGAACAGGCGTCCACGCCGGCCAGCGCGTCCAGGAACTGGTAGCCGCCCTCCATGCCGCGCTCCACCAGGGCGCGCGCATATTCACAGGTATAGTTGGACATATAGTAGGTAGCGATGTCCAGTGAACCGGTACGGGGGGCGCGGAGCCGGACGGAGAAGCAGCCGGGCAGGTTCAGCAGCGGCTCAGGCATATGGTAGCAGGTATAGCCGATCGCCAGCTTCCCCTCCGCCTGGGCCTGCTTCACCAGATCATTGTCGGCGTTCTCCAACAGGCTCTCGAAGTAGATCAGATGCTTCAGGTCTCTCAAGAATTACACCTCTCTCCTAATGTATTTCAATTATAAGATCTCCAGCTTGGTCAGGGCTTCGCGTGCGCCTTGGAGGACGGGTGCCTCCTCCGGCAAGTCAAAAACACTGAGACCCTGGATATCATTGGCGGCGTGCTGTGGGTCGCTGCCGATGGTGGCCAGTATCTCCGTGCCGTTGATATGGATGTAGGGGATCAGCGCCGGGTCCGTGACCCGGTTGACGATGGCGCCGCAGCGGTCATACATCACCAGGTCATCGGCCACCCGCTTGATGGTGTCAATGACCTGTGTGCCCTTGCGGCTGGGATCGGTGATGAGCACCAGATGCGTCACCTTCTCCATCACCCGGCGGTTGATCTGCTCGATGCCGGCCTCGCCGTCGATGACCACATAGTCAAAGTCATTGGCCAGCAGGTTGATGACCTCCTTCAGATAGGCGTTCACCTTGCAGTAGCAGCCTGCCGTTTCCGGCCGGCCGATGGCCAGAAACGAGAACGCCTGCTTTTCCACCATGGTGTCAAAAATGCGGTATCGTGCCTCGCTGAGAAGCTCGATGGCCTCCCGGGGCGCACCGTCCTCCACCGAGGCCACGATGCTCTTGCGGATGTCGTCCAGCGTCTCCTTCACCTCCACGCCCAGCGCGGTGGACAGCCCCACCGCCGGGTCGGCGTCAATGGCCAGAATACGCCTGTCGGGGTACGCCTCTGTCAGCAGCCGCACAAAGGCGGCGGAGATGGAGGTCTTGCCCACGCCGCCCTTACCGGCGACGGCAATGATCTTGGGGGAGTGCTCCAACAAGTCTCACGTCCTTTCGTGCTACCCGCCGCCGTCATTTCGAAGCAAAATGGCGGTTATGCCACAGAAGTACGCGGGTTTGTGCAGTATTGTTAAATTCCTAACATCATACTACCATAAATACCGGCAAATTGCAACGAAAGTTTCGGCCTTTTGCAACATTTTTTGGTGGTATTGCGCCACGGACGCGATATTGCGCGCTGTATTTTTTGCGGCGTTTTTGCGCCTTTGCCCCTTTGACGCGGCGGGCATACCGTGCTATAATACGGGATAAAGTATCACACCCTCTTGAAAGGAGAGGCTTTATGCGTATCATCGATCTGGAGACCATCAACCAGGCCATGAATAACGAGACACAGTTCGTCCTGCGCTGTGAGGAGGTTTTCCACGACAAGGTATCCTCCGCCGCGGCGGCTGTCCTGTCCGCAGGGCGTGAGCGCCGCATCGTGGCGCTGACCGGCCCCTCCGGCAGCGGCAAGACCACCACCGCTATGCGCCTGCGCGACTACCTGGAGAATTTGGGCGTCAAGGTCTGCCTGTTGAGCATGGACAACTTTTTCCTGCCCTTGGACCAGCGCCCGCCGGAGGCTACCGACTGGGAGTCCCCCTACTGCGTCAACGTGGACCTGCTGGTCAGCTGCATCGGCCGTTTGCTGGACGGCGAGCAGGTGGATATCCCCTGGTACGATTTCAAGACCGGCACCACCGGCGGCTACAAGCCCATGCAGGGCAACAAGGACTGCATCGTCATCGCTGAGGGCATCCATATGCTCAACCCTCTGATCTTCGATAAGATCCGCGGCGCGGCCACCGGTATCTACGTGGCGCCCCGCACCCGTATCCTCACCAACGGGGACCGCGTGGTCCGTCCCGAGCAGCTGCGCGTGGCCCGCCGGCTCATCCGTGACTACAACACCCGGGGCCACTCCCTGCGGGAGACGGTGGAGCGCGCCGAGAGCGTCAACGCCGGCGAGGTCAACTACATCCGGCCCTTTAAGAGCAACGCCGCCATCCACATCGACTCCTTCCACGACTATGAGCCCTGTATCCTGGCCAAGTGCCTGGCCAACATCCCCAACTTCCGGCAGGAGCTGACGCCGGAATATATGCGGGAGCACGATCTCACCGACCTGGTGGAGGTGGTGGAGAGCGTCCCGCCCCTGCACACGCCTTATGTGCCGCTGAATTCCATCGTCCGCGAGTTCGTGGGCGGCAGCAGCTATGAATATTGAGCAATAAGGGAGGTATCCTAACTATGAGCAGGATCATTACCATCAGCCGTGAGTTCGGCTCCGGCGGCCGTGAGCTGGGCAAGCGTCTGGCCGAGGCGCTGGGCATTCCGTGCTACGACCACGAGATCATCGAGATGATCGCCAAGGAAAACGGCTTCAACGAGGACTATGTGGCCAACGTGGCCGAAAAGAGCATCGAGGCCGCCTACCCGCTGACCATCGGACACCGCTTCGGTATGCAGCCCTTCCAGATCATGGAGCAGCCCATCCGCGTGGCGGTGGCCCAGCGCCAGATCATCGAGAACTTCGCCAAGCAGGGCGACTGCGTCATCGTGGGCCGCGCCGCTGACGTTATCCTCAAGGACTACGACCCACTGAATATCTTTGTCTATGCGGATAAGGACTCCAAGATCGAGCGCTGCCAGCGCCGCGCCCCGCAGGGCGAGCATCTGACGCCCCGGGAGATCGAGTCCCGCATGAAGCAGATCGACCGCAACCGCGCCCAGCACCACCAGATGTACAGCGACAGCAAGTGGGGAGACAAGGGCTCCTACGACCTGTGCATCAACACCACCAAGCGATTCGTCAAGGATATCGTTCCGTCCATCGCCAAGTTCTGCGAGGACTGGTTCAATTCCCACGGTTAAATACATAAAAGGCCCGCTTTGCGGGCCTTTTTACCACAGAGAAGAAGGAGGCCGTTCTGTGAAAGTCCGTCTCAACGACGATCCCGAGATCGTCAAGACCATCCGCGAGGGCCTGAAGCGCACCGGCGGCTACTGCCCCTGCCGTCTTGCCCGCACCGAGGAGAACAGGTGTATGTGCAAGGAGTTCAAGGACCAGATCGCCGACCCGAACTTCGAGGGCTACTGCCACTGTCGTTTGTACTACAAGGAGAAATAAAAAACCGGGCCATGGCCCGGTTTTTTATTTCTTCAGCAGTTCCTTCACCAGTCCGACACCGGTCAGCACCACGCCGCCGATGAGCATAAAGTCCGCCAGGTTCCACACCAACGCTCGTTTTTTGACCTTTCGGTGGGGAAATTGCAGATAGTCCGTCACACTGCCCCGCCGCAGCCGGTCCCACTGGTTGCTGATGCCGCCCAGCAGCACCGACAGAATGCCCAGTTGTGCCGCGAAGGTCCGCTTGCCCAGCTCCGGCAGCAGGCACACCGCCGCCGCCAGCCACACGCCCAGCGGCAGCCAGCGCAGCAGCTTCTCATGCTTCTGTCCCAGCCCCAGAAAGAACCCCCGATTCTCCAGATGGGTCAGACGGAGGTATTTGCTCTCCAGCTTCAGCTTCCCTGTGCGGGACAGGCATTTCAGTACCCGGTCGGCGGCGAACAGCGCCGCCGCAATGCCGATGGCTATGTACATCCGCTACCTCCGTCCCCGCCGTACGGTAAAGCCGAACACCAGACCGCACAGGCCGCCTACGATGTGGGCGATCTGGGAGACATTGTCCTGCTTGAACAGTCCGTCCATGATCTCGCCGCCCAGATAGAAGATGACCACCAGGATCAGCGTCACGGGGATCTCGCCCTTCCGCGCCGCCGTGAAGGAGGACAGCACGATCATCATGAACACCACACCGCTGGCGCCCAGCAGCGCCGTGTGTGGGAAGAAGATAAAGTTCACCAGGCCGGTGACCAGCGCCGTCAGCGCGATCATCCACACCATGGTGCCGCTGCCGTACTTCTCCTCCAGACCGGGGCCCACCAGCAGCAGGAGCAGCATATTGCCCATGTAGTGGTCATAGCCGGAGTGCCCCAGCACATGGCCGAAAAACCGCACGTACGTCAGCGGGTCGGCCAGCGAGGACCGGTATACGGAGAAATACTGCGCGGTGGCGGCGCCGTTGGTCCAGTTGCCCAGCAGCAGGGCGATCAGGCTCAGCAGGGCGAAGGACAATATCACCGGCGCGTTGAAGCGAATAATGATCTTTTTCAAGCGGGATACCTCTTTTCAAATGCGTTTGGAAAGAGTATACTATATATTCAGAAAAAAGTAAACCAAGGAGGGCCTGTGCCGTGAAAAAATGGGTAAAGATCGTTCTCTGCGTCCTGCTGGCGCTGTTGCTGCTGGCGGGCGGCTATGTGGCCTATGTGTTTATCGACTATCACCGTATCGGCGACCAGCCGCTGACGCCGGTGCAGTCCACCGATGCCGCCCGGTCCGTCGATACGAATACAGCCTATACGGTCGTGTCCTGGAACATCGGATTCGGTGCCTACGAGGACGACTACGGCTTTTTCATGGATGGCGGCACGGAGTCCCGCGCCTGGTCAAAGAAGCGCCTGACGGCTAACCTGGACGCCATCGCCGGGTACCTGAAGCAGCAGAACGCCGACTTCTGCCTGCTGCAGGAGGTGGACATCGACGCCACCCGCACCTACCATGTGGACGAGCGCGAGCCGCTGTACGCCGCCCTTTTCGATAAGAGCAGCGTTTTCTGCCAAAACTACGACTCGCCCTACCTCCTGTACCCACTGACCGATCCCCACGGAGCCTCCCGATCCGGCCTGCTGACCTTCTCCCCGGCGAATATCACCGCAGCCGGCCGCGTGGAGCTGCCGGTGGAGTCCGGCTTTATGAAGATTTTGGACCTGGACCGCTGTTATTCCGTCAGCCGTGTCCCTGTCTCCGGCGGCGGTGAGCTGGTGCTCTATGACCTGCACCTCTCTGCCTACACCAGCGACGGTACCATCGCCACGGAGCAGCTGGCGCTGCTGCTGGCGGATATGCAGGCGGAATACGAAAAGGGCAGCTGGTGTGTGGCCGGCGGCGACTTCAACAAGGACCTGCTGGGCGACTCCTCTGCCTACTTCGGCGAGGCTGATCAGGAATACTCCTGGGCGCAGCCCATCCCCGACGGCGTTTTTGACGGTTATGCTGTGCAGCTGATCGCCCCGCTGGACGAGAACGACCCTGTGCCCTCCTGCCGCAATGCCGATGGTCCCTACCACGACGGTCAGTATGTCCTCACCGTGGACGGCTTCCTGGTCACGCCCAATGTCGCTGTGGACAGTGCCGCCGTTCTGGATACGGGCTTTGCCTACTCCGATCACAATCCGGTACAGATGACCTTCACCCTGCAAAAGTAAGCAAAAGCACCCCGCTACGGGGTGCTTTTTTCACCGCAAAACAGGAATGTGCGCGTCTATTCATAAAAAATTCAAAAAGGGGGTTGCCAAATTGTCTTTTCTGTGGTAACATACGTCCATCAATTAGATACAGCCCGATGAACCGCCCGGAATGGAAAGACCGGACGGGGAGGGGACTCTGGAGAATCCCATTCAGTTGGGTGCCGAAGGTGCAAGGCGTGCAAGCGCCGAATCTCTCAGGCAAAAGGACGGAGCAGACGAGTTTTTTCGCTTGACCAGACTTCTCCAGAGTTGCCGTTTTCGGCAGCTCTATTTTTTATGCAAGGAGAGAAAGCAGATGTTAGAAAGCGTATTGTTCCCCATCGTATCCAAGATCAATGAGTACCTCAGCAACTATATCCTCATCTTCCTGCTGGTGGGTGTGGGTCTGTGGTACTCTATCAAGACCCGCTTTGTCCAGGTCCGCTGCTTCGGCGAGGGCATGAAAAAGTTTTTCGGTGAGATGAACCTCCGCGGCGGCGCCCAGAAAAGCGGCATGACCTCCTTCCAGGCGCTGGCCACCGCCATCGCCGCCCAGGTGGGCACCGGCAATATCGTGGGTGCCTCCGGCGCTATCCTCACCGGCGGCCCCGGCGCCATCTTCTGGATGTGGATCATCGCCTTCTTCGGCATGGCCACCATCTATGCTGAGGCTACCCTGGCCCAGAAGACCCGTATCGTTGAGCCTGACGGCAACATCAAGGGTGGCCCGGTCTATTACATCACCACGGCCTTCAAGGGCGGCTTCGGAAAGTTCCTGGCGGGCTTCTTCGCCGTCTCCATCATTCTGGCCCTGGGCTTCATGGGCTGCATGGTCCAGTCCAACTCCATCGGCTCCACTATGCAGACCGCCTTCGGCATCCCCTCCTGGATCGTGGGTATCATCCTGGTCATCATCTGCGCCATCATCTTCCTGGGCGGTGTGCAGCGTCTGGCCGCCGTTACCGAGAAGATCGTTCCCATCATGGCCGGTATCTTCCTGCTGGGCGGCCTGGTGATCCTCTGTGCCCGCATCAAGTACATCCCTGCCACCTTCGGCATGATCTTCAAGTACGCCTTCCAGCCCCAGGCCATCATCGGCGGCGGTATCGGCTACGCCCTCAAGACCGCGATCTCCCAGGGTGCCAAGCGCGGCCTGTTCTCCAATGAGGCCGGTATGGGCTCCACGCCCCACGCCCACGCCCAGGCCAACGTGGCTCACGCCCACGATCAGGGTGTTGTGGCTATGATCGGTGTGTTTATCGACACCTTCATCGTCCTGACCCTGAACGCTCTGGTCATCATCTGCACCCTGTACACCGCTGACGGCCCCCTCGCCAACGGCTACTTCGGCGATATCACCGCCACCATCGGCAAGACCAACCTGGCCCAGACGGCCTTCGGTTCCGTATTCGGCGCCAGCCTGGGTGCTAAGTTCGTGGCCATCTGCCTGCTGTTCTTTGCCTTCTCCACCATCCTCAGCTGGAACCTGTTCGGCAAGATCAACGCCAACTACCTCTTCGGCCGCAAGAACAGCAAGCTCTGCAACGTGATCTACACCGTTATCGCTCTGGTGTTCATCTTCCTGGGCACCGTCTCCGGCAGCGACTTCGTCTGGGAGGTCACCGATATGTTCAACAACTTCATCGTCCTGCCCAACGTCATCGCCCTCTTCGCCCTCACCGGCATGGTTATGGCCAGCCTCAACGAGGTCAACAAGGGCAAACAGCTGAAGGTCTGAGTAAGCAGGGGAGAGGCGTAAGCCTCTCCCCGTAATTCTCCCTTTTACAAATCGCGAAAAAAACAAAAATTAGGGGTTGACATTTTCGAAGATCCCTGCTATATTATACAAGTCGGCAGCGCCGACCACCCGATGTGGGGGTATAGCTCAGCTGGGAGAGCGCTTGAATGGCATTCAAGAGGTCAGCGGT
>ERZ808246.1798-NODE-1798-length-14541-cov-4.256662_pt1 | contig 14541 bp, 11 predicted proteins | sample MGYA00521083_ERZ808246 | MGnify/ENA primary metagenome ERZ808246 (study PRJEB31516, sample SAMN03275577) | gut metagenome | biome: mammalia-associated habitat; material: feces | host: Papio cynocephalus | place: Kenya | collected 2012-07-07 ...
ATGTTGCGTCCTTCACGTCCAATGATGCGACCCTTCATGTCGTCGTTGGGGAGAGCAACCACGGAAACGGTTGCCTCTGCCACCTGGTCGGCGGCGTAACGCTGGATGGCGACGGAAATAATGTCACGCGCTTTCTGCTCGGATTCCTCGCGGTATTGCTGCTCAAAAGCGGCAATGCGCACGGCTTTTTCGTGAACCAGATCCTTGTCGAGGGATTCCAGAATCGCAGCTTTTGCCTGTTCGGCGGTGAAGTTGGAAATCTTTTCGAGCATCTCAAACTGATGCTTTTTGATCTCTCCGACTTCGGCGAGCCTTTCATCGGCGTTCTTGAGTTTATCCTGCAAAGCTTCCTCTTTTTTCTCCAGATTGTCGATTTTTTTGTCCATCGACTCTTCTTTCTGTTGGAGACGGCGTTCCTGGCGCTGCACCTCACTGCGGCGTTCTTTCAGCTCTTTCTCGGCGTCCTGACGCATTTTGTAAATTTCGTCTTTGGCTTCGACCAGCGCTTCTTTTTTCTTGGTTTCGCTTGCTTTTAAAGCATCATTGACAATTCTTCGGGCTTCGTCTTCGGCAGAGCCGATTTCGCTTTCCGCGACCTTTTTGCGGTAGGAAATACCGCCCTTGACGGAAATCGGAATCGCGATTGCGGCGACGACGACAGCGGTGATCACACAGAAAAGTATGACCATAGGGAGTTCAAAAGTCAAAAGAAAAACCTCCTTTTCAGTTTTTTGCCGTAAAAACGGCGGAATTATTGCCTGAAAAGGAAGTATGAAGCTAAAAATATGTCGTATATGAATGTGAAAAGGCGCAAAAGCGCCGTGATCTATCAAAAACACAAATTTAAATCGATCAAACCCCAGTCAGGCGGCAAAATATTCAAGAAATCGTTGCGTTGCCCGAAATGGCGAACGAACGGTTGAAATACTTTACCTATATTCTATAACATTTTAGGCACTTTTGTCAAGTTTTTTATGAATTTATTTTGCAAAATGACCGAAAAAACGAAAATCTTCAAAAACAGACTTGACAATTCAAAAATCCGTGGTATAATAGTAAAGCATTCACAAACGGACGCTTAGCTCAGCTGGTAGAGCATTTGCTTGACGTGCAAAGGGTCAGGGATTCGAGTTCCTTAGCGTCCACCAAAAAACCGCTTGATTTCAAGCGGTTTTTTCTTTTGTTGACAAACGCGAAAAAAACTTTTATACTTTTATTCGGAAGGCGGTGAGGGTATGCAGACGGCGGGAGAAATACAGATTGAGGGCGTGGTGGAAAACATTGTTTTCCGCAGTGAAGAAACCGGATTTACCGTCATGGAAATCGATCACGACGGAGAACTTCTGACTGCCGTGGGCGAGCTTGTGGGCATCGAGGAAGGCGAAGAAGTTCTGCTGACCGGCTGCTATACCACACACCCGAATTTCGGAAGACAGTTCAAGGTGTCGCTTGCCGAACGGCGGCTGCCGTCCTCGGCACACGCGATTTATAAATATCTTGCTTCCGGCACCATCAAAGGCGTCGGACCGGTGCTGGCGCGGCGGCTGGTGGATGCGTTCGGAAGCAAAACGCTGGAAATTGCGGAGAGCGAGCCGCAGAAGCTCACCGCCGTGCGCGGAGTTTCTCCGGCAAAGGCACAGGCAATCGGGAGTGAAATGAAGCGCGTGTTCGGCATCCGTTCGGTGATGATGTTTCTGGCGGCATATCGGATTCCTCCCGCAAACAGTGTGAAGGTGTGGAAAAAATACGGCATGGGCGCCGTGGATGCGATCAAGGAGAACCCCTACGTGCTGTGCGATGAGGCGGTGGGACTGGATTTTCAAAAGACGGACGAAATCGCCCTTTCGATGGGAATGGATGCCGACAGCGACTACCGCGTGCGCGCGGGAATTCTGCACGCACTGTGGCATAATGCCCGCAACGGACACACCTGCCTGCCGTATGAAAAGCTGGTGGATATCAGCACGGAGTTTTTGGGCGTGCCGCGGCTGAATATCGAACTGACCATCAATTATCTGATTGAAAAAGAACAGATCAATTACTGCCATTTTGACAGCAGGGAATATCTTTATCTCCCCGCAATTTATACGGCGGAACGCTACTGCGCCATGCGCGTCAGCCTTTTGTCCATGCTGAAGGATGAGCAGGTGAACGCGGATGCGTGGGTGGATGAACTGGAGAAAAAGGGAAAAATTACCTATGCTTCCCGCCAGCGGGACGCCATTCGTATGGCAATGCAGAAGGGAATTCTGATTCTGACGGGCGGACCGGGTACCGGAAAGACCACGACCCTCAACGCCATCATTGCCCTGTATAAACGGCAGGGGCTGCGGGTGGAAATCGCGGCGCCGACCGGGCGCGCCGCCAAACGAATTGCCGAATTGACGGGATATGAAGCGAAAACGATTCACCGCCTGTTGGAGGTGGACGCCAGAGATCCCGAGCACAGCAAATTTGTGCACGACGAAAAGAATCCGCTTTCGTGCGACGTGGTGATCGTGGACGAGTTTTCCATGGTGGATATCCTGATGTTCGAGGCGCTTTTGCGCGCTATGCGGATGACCTGCCGCCTGGTGGTGGTGGGGGATTCCAACCAGCTGCCCTCCGTCGGATGCGGAAATGTACTGGGAGATCTTCTCGGATGCGGAAAATTGCCGACCGTCACGCTGACGGAAATTTTCCGTCAGGCGGCGGAAAGTCTGATCGTCACCAACGCGCACGCGATTGTGGCGGGAGAGATGCCGGAACTTGACGTGAAAACCAAGGACTTTTTCTTCATGCCGCAGGCGGATCGAACCAAGGCAGTGCAGACCATCGTTTCCTTGGTACAGAAGCGGCTTCCCGCAAGATACGGGTATTCTCCGAAATGGGACATTCAGGTGCTCTGCCCGAGTCGGATGGGGGAGTTGGGTACCTGGAATCTGAACGTCTGCCTTCAGGAAGCGCTCAATCCCGCGTCCGAGGGAAAACCGGAGCACAAGTTCGGCGGCGTGACCTACCGTTTGGGCGACAAGGTGATGCAGATCCGCAACAACTACGATATTCGCTGGACGAAAGACGACGGGGAAGTCGGTACGGGAATTTTCAACGGAGATATCGGGGAAATCACGGCGCTGGACAAACGGCTGGGGCAGCTGAAAATCCGTTTTGACGACAAGGTGGCGGAATATGCGTTTGATCTGCTCAACGAAGTGGAACCGGCATATGCCGTGACCGTGCATAAAAGCCAGGGAAGCGAGTTTGAGGCGGTGATTCTGCCGCTGATGGGACGGCATCCGAAACTGCATTACCGCAATCTGCTGTATACGGCGGTGACAAGAGCGAAAAAAATGCTCATTATCGTAGGACAGAAGGAAACGGTGCAGGAAATGACAGAGAATCACCGAAAGACCGAGCGCTACTCCAATTTTCGGCGGTTTGTGCTGGAAGAATTCGAGAAAATGGAGAAATAAACGGGTTGCACCGAGCGTAATTTTCTGATATACTGGTAGAAATACTTTTTTGGAGTGTGATTTTTTTTGGATTCTCCCGGGTTATGGATGTATCTTTTGTTGGCAGTGTTGGTTATGTTGTCGGCGTTTTTTTCGGCGTCGGAGACTTCCTTTTCGTGCATGAACAAAATCCGCATGAAAAGCAGTGCGTCGGACGGGAATAAAAACGCGCAGTTGGCACTGAAGGTCGCGGAAGATTACGACCGGATGCTGACAACGATTCTGATCGGCAACAATATCGTGAACATTGCTTCGGCATCCATCGGTACGATTATTTTCACGGATTTGTTCGGCGCGGCGGGCGTGGGAATTTCCACGTTGGTAATGACGCTGTTGGTGCTGATTTTCGGCGAAATTCTCCCGAAAACCTACGCCAAGGAGAACAGCGATCGGATTGCCATGCGCTTTGCGGGCATTCTGCGTTTTCTGATGACGGTGTTTACCCCGATCGTGTGGCTGTTTGTGCAGCTGAAAAAATTGATTAAAAAGCCCGATGCCGAGGAAACGCCGAGCGTGACGCAGGAAGAATTGAAATATATCATTGAGGAAATCGGGGACGAAGGCGTGCTGCAGGAGCGCGAGAGCGAGCTTTTGCAGTCGGCATTGGAATTTGAGGATATCACGGTGGATGAGATTCTGACGCCGCGAGTCGATCTGGTTGCCGCCGAAGTGTCGGATTCCGTGGACGAAATCCGTGCGCTTTTTATCGAGCATCGCTATTCGAGAATTCCGATTTACGAAAAGAATATTGATAATATCATCGGCATTCTGTCCGAGCGCGACTTTTTCCGCGCGCTCATCGAGAAAAAGCCGATTGACGTGCGCGAATTGATGCGCAAAACGGTGTATGTGCCGGAGAAACAGAAAATCTCGTCGGTAATGCACGAACTGCAGCGCTCCAAGATTCATATGGCAGTGGTGACGGATTCCTACGGCGGTACCGTGGGTATCGTGACGCTGGAGGACATCGTGGAGGAACTGGTCGGCGAAATCTGGGACGAAAAAGACGAAGTGGTGCAGCCGGTGACGGAGGTTGCGGAAAACCTGTACCGCGTGGACGGCGACTTGAATGTCTTTGATATGCTGGATGAAATCGGCGTGGAAATCAAGGATTTTGAGCCGGAAAGCAATACCGTCGGCGGATGGGTGCTGGAGGAAATGCAGCATATTCCCGCCAAGGGAGAAAGCTTTGAGTATCCGCCGCTGACCGTGACCGTGGACGAAGCGGACGAAAAGCGCGTGTCCAAGGTGCTGGTGGCAGTGAAACCGGAAGAATAAACGGATAGGTCATCCGTGCCGAAAAGCGCGGATGATTTTTTGTTTGCAAAAATGCCGTCTGTCGTGCGGATGGAGACATAAATTGAACCCCCGCCGCGTTTCGCATTCTGCGAAACGCGGCGGGGGTTCAGAAAATTCTGTTCAAATGCCGAGCATGGCGCTGGCAAAATTGAAGTATACCACCAAAGAAATGGCGTCCACAATGGTTGTGATGAACGGACTTGCCATCACAGCAGGGTCGAACCCGACTTTCTTGGCAAGAATCGGCAGGGTACAGCCGATGAATTTCGCAATCACCACGGTGACGGCAAGCGTCAGACAGACCACGGCGGCAATGGAGAGCGTCAGCCCCGATGTGTGAAGCAGGGAGATATCCACCAGCCAGATTTTGAAGAAGTTTGCGACCGCAAGGGTCAGACCGCACAGAAGCGACACAAACAGTTCCTTGCGCATTACGCGGAAAAAATCGGAAAATTGAATTTGTCCGAGCGACAGCGCACGGATGACGGTGACGGAGGCTTGCGAGCCGGAGTTTCCGCCCGTGTCCATCAGCATGGGGATGAATGCGGTCAAAGCCACCGAAGCGGCAAGAGCCTTTTCAAAACTGGTGATGATCCAGCCAGTGACCGTGGCGGAGATCATCAGCAGCAGCAGCCACGGAATACGCGCGGCGAACAGGGAGAAAACGCCGGTTTTCAGATACGGCGTATCATTCGGCGTGACAGCCGCCATTTTGGCGATATCCTCCGTTGCCTCGTCGGTCAGGACTTCAAAGGCGTCGTCGAAGGTCACGATGCCGACGATGCAGAATTCCGAGTCCACCACCGGCAGCGCGATGACGCCGTATTTGTTGAACATTTCGGCAACCTGTTCCTTGTCCTCGTTGGTGGAAACGGCAAGGATGTTGGTTTCCATCAGATCGCTGATTTTTCGGTCGCTGTCACTGGTCAGAAGGTCTTTGGCGGTGACAACGCCGATAAGCTTTCCGCTTTGGGTGACATAGCAGGTGTAAATGGTTTCCTTGTCGATGCCGACGCGGCGGATTTTCTGCAAAGCGTCGCTGACGGTCATGTTCGGACGCAAATCGACATATTCCGTGGTCATAATGCTTCCCGCACTGTCCTCGGGGTAGCGCAGGATGGTGTTGATTACCCGACGGGTGTCGCGGTCAAGGTTATCCAGAATACGGTTGACCACATTGGCGGGCATATCTTCGAGCAGATCCACGGTATCATCGGTGTACATCTCGGCAAGAATGTCCTTGATTTCGGCATTGGTGAAGATGTTCAGCAGGGCTTCCTGCTGATCGGGGTCCATGTAGGAAAACGTTTCCGCTGCGCGCTCTTTGTCAATCAGGCGGAAAGCCATGGCGAGATCGGGCGCGGGCAGGTCTTTAAGCAATGCGGCGAGATCGACCGGATTCATAACATTGAGAACCGCACGGATGGCTTTGAACTCTTTTTTCTCCAGCAGATCCAGCAAAATGGTCTGAGTCATAGAAAAAACCTCCTGTAATACAGCATAATCGAACCGTACTGTCTGCGTCCATCCGTGTCACCTCCTCAAAACATAAAAAACGCTGCCGAACGGCAGCGTCAAAAGATGATTGCTGCCGTTTGAGCTTTGACTTTGCAGGGCGTGCCGAAGCGGCGTGTAATTGCATTAGATGATACCTTGTTGTTCGATATCGCCTGTTGACCGGCGCATGGTGTCTCCACCATTTTGCGGCAGCAATCCATATCCCTGTAGTAATCTCACCTACCGGAACAATATGTAATTCCTTTTGTAGTATAACGCACAAAAGCGTGCTTGTCAATTATTATTTGACAATTTCGCGGTATAATTCATTTTTTTTGAAGCCCGACGCATGCGCGGCTTCCTTTGCCGCCTGTGCAGGCGGTGTGCCGCCGTCGATCAGCGTCTGCATCAACGCCACGGCGTCCTCAAAAGACATGGCATCTTCGGTTTTCTGCGGTGCGCCTTCCAGTACCAGCACAAACTCTCCTTTGGGCGACGTTTGTTCATAGCGCGCGACCGCTTCGGAAAGCGTGGTGCGGACGACTTCTTCGTGAATTTTGGTCAGCTCGCGCGCGAGCGAAATTTTTCGGTCGCCGAACACCTCCAGCATATCCTTCAGCGTCGCGCACAGCTTGTGCGGCGCTTCGTAGAAAATCATGGTGTTGGGGTAGTTTTTCAAAGAGTTGAGATGCTCGAAGCGGCTTTTTTTTGTCGTGGAAAGAAACCCCTCGAACGAAAAGCGCGAAGTGACAAGCCCCGATACCGCCAATGCGGAAATCACGGCGCTCGGTCCCGGTACGACCTCCACGGGGATGCCGTGCTCGGCACACAGACGGACGAGATCCTCTCCCGGATCGGAAATGCAGGGCATTCCCGCATCGGTGACGACGGCATAATTTTTTCCCGCCAACAGCTCTTCCACGATAAACAGCCCTTTTTCGCGGGCGTTGTGTTCATAATAGCTGACCTGCGGCTTCTTGATTTCAAAGCGGTTCATGAGTTTGAGCGTCACACGCGTGTCCTCGCAGGCGATGACGTCCACGTTTTGCAGGGTTTCCAGCGCGCGCGGCGAAAAATCGCCGAGATTGCCGATCGGCGTGCCGACGACATAAAGTTTTCCGCTCATGGTGTATCCTCCCGATATAAGCGTTTCATTTCTTCGGAGTTGGTCAGAAACGGATTTTCCACCTTCAGAAACGGCTTCGCGCCCTTTTTTCCTTCGATCAGGAAAAGCCACGGCGCCGACGAAGCGTCTTTGTGAACAAACCGCAGGCGTTTCGGCTCCAGCCCGTGCGCTTTCATGGCACAAATCACGTCGCAGAGCCGTTCCGGACGCTGACACAGACAGAATCTCCCGCCGAATTTCAACAGCCTTCCCGCACAGGCGGCAATGTCGTCCATGGTGCAAAGCGTCTCGTGCCGCGCGATTCTGTCGGCGTCCGATCGGCTGACGATGCCGCTTCCGCCGGATTTGTACGGCGGGTTGCAGGTGACCAAATCAAAACTTCCCGCGTCAAGAGACAGTGTTTTCAGATCTTCGCACAGCGGAAGAATCGGCAGCGGAAAACGCCGCAGCGTGGTTTGGAGCTGGTCAATGGCTTGCGGCTGAATGTCCACGGCGACGACCTTTTGCGGCGGCGTGTGTCCGGGGCGGAACCAGAGAATCGGAATAATTCCGCATCCGGTGCCGAGATCACAGACCGCATCCCGTGCTTTCACCGAGGCAAAGGCGGAGAGCAGAAAAGCGTCGGTGCCGAAGGTGTGTTCGGCACTCACGCAAACGGAGAGCACTTTTCCGAGCGGTTCAAACGTGTACGCCATGTCACATGGTTTCTGGCGCGTCGATTTTCAGAAGCGCCAGTACATTGGCGATGGCGGTGCGCACGGCAAGGCACAATGCCAGACGCGCCTGCATCAGTGCGGGATCGTCGCATTTCACGCGGCAGGCGTTGTAGAATTTGTGAAATAGCGCCGCCAACTCTTGGACATATCGCGTCATCTTGGACGGGTCGAGATCCTTTGCGGCTTCGATAATCTGCGCGGGCAAAAACGCCAGATGGCGGATCAGCTGTCGCTCCTCGTCCGCAGTGAGCAGCTCGCCCGCACGGTCGGCGCAGGGAGCGGTGTCAATGCCTTCGGCGGCAAGGTTTTTGAGAATGCTGCAAATGCGCGCGTGCGCATACTGCACATAATACACCGGATTCTGCGAGGACTGCTCCACCGCCAGATCCAGATCAAAATCAAACTGCGAATCGGCTTCGCGGAGGTTAAAGTAAAACCGCGCGGCGTCAATCGGAATGTCATCCAGAAGCGTCACCAGCGTGATTGCCTTGCCCGAACGCTTGGACAGCTTGACCACTTCGCCGCCGCGTACCAAACGCACCATCTGCATCAGAACCACCTTCAGACGGTCGGGATTGACCTCCAATGCCTGCAAAGCGGCTTTCAGACGCGGTACATAGCCGTGGTGATCCGCGCCCAGCACATCGATGGCAATGTCATAGCCGCGGGTGACCAGCTTGTTGTAGTGGTATGCAATGTCCGGCACCACATAGGTGAAAAATCCGTTGGAGCGGCGCAGGACGAAATCCTTGTCCGCACCGAACTGCTCGGCTTTGAACCACAGCGCCCCGTCCTGCTCGTAGGTGAAGCCGCGCTCGGTGAGCATGTCCACCACTTTCTTGGCTTCGCCGCTTTGATGCAGGGAGGATTCACGGAACCAGTTGTCGTAGGTGATGCGGTATTTTTTCAAATCGCGCTCCAGCCCTTCGATGTTCAGCGGAAGCGCATAGTCCACCAACGCCCGACGGCGCTCTTCCTCGCTTTTGTCAAGATAGCTGTCGCCGTAAAGCGCGGCAAAATTCTTGGCATGGTCGATGATATCCTGTCCGTGGTAGGAGTCCTCGGGCATTTCGATGCCCTCACGGTACAGCTGCTGATAGCGCAGATCCAGAGACAGCGCGAATTTGGCAATCTGATTGCCGGCGTCGTTGACGTAGAACTCGCGGGAGGCTTCAAATCCCGCCCATTCCAGCACCGAAGCGATGCCGTCGCCGATTGCGCCGCCGCGGGCGTTGCCGATATGCATGGGACCGGTCGGGTTGGCGGAAACAAATTCCACCAGATACCGCTTGCCCGCGCCGTAGTCGGAGCGGCCGTACCGTTCGCCTTCGGAAAGCACGGTTTTCACGCAGTCGCCGTACCATTGTCTGTTGAGGAAAAAGTTCAGAAATCCCGCGCCGGCAACCTCACAGTGATCCAGAAAGCTGTCCTGCAAAGAGATTTCTTCGGCAAGAATGTCGGCAATCATTTTCGGACTGCGGCGGAATACGCGCGCCGACGCCATGGCAATGTTCGACGCGAAATCGCCGTGCGCACTGTCGGCAGGCACTTCCACGGTAAACGCGGGGATCTCGCCCTCGGGGAGCTTCCCGTCACGGATGGCTTTTGTCAGTGCGTCGGTCAGACGCTCGCGAATTTGCTGTTTTGCTTCATCAAAAAGATTGACCATAGAAAAAAGTCCTTTCAACTGCGTTTTACTTTTATGTCCAGCACATTGTCGCTGAAGGTTTCAGTGTTGACATCCAGACTGTAACGGATGTTCGCACTTCCGCCGTTTTCATCGAATCCTGCGTGAATTTTCGCGTTGCTGATGCCGAACAGCAGATTGCCGTAAGGCGTGGCATAGTGACAAAGGTTGCGCTTTTGCGGCTCAATAATCAGCGTGGAGGGAGTCGGACCGCCCTTCATCACGACGGCGCGGGATTCTCCTTCAATTTTAATCGTGGTGCTCATTCCCTTTACACCCACCAGCTCGTCTTCACGGTAGGAAATAAAGTACGAACCGTCCTTTTCACAGAAAAAGCCCTCGGTGGTCAGTTCAATGCAGTCCTTTTCGCCGTTGACGACCTGTGTGCCGCGGATGCGGATTTGTGCGTTGTTTTTCATGATGTTCCTCAAACGGTATATTTTTCGATATCGACACCTTCGATGCTGCCCTTGATGTCGTGTCCGAGAAAGATCGAGGCGGTGCGGCAGAAATCTTCGGTGCTGTCGCTGACAAAGAAGCGCTCGCTGCCCTCGCTGTCGGAAGAAGTGAGCAGATCGTGCTGCGTCAGGAATTTTTTGACGTACTGTGCGGTCACCTGTCCCGCGTCGATCAGTACCGGTTTGTGCTCCAGTACATCGGCAATCACGTCGCGGATGACGGGAAAGTGGGTGCAGCCGAGAATCACGGTGTCCACGTCTTCCTCAAGAAAACTTTTCAGATACATTTCCGCGGTCAGCCGTGTGATGGGATTGTCTTTGTCCACCAGCCCGTTTTCCACCAACGGGACAAACAGCGGACACGCCTTGCCGATGATGACGGCATTCGGGCGAATGGCACGGATGGCTTTGCCGTAGGACATACTGCGGATGGTGGTCGGCGTACCGATGACGCCGATGCGTCCGGTGGCACTTGCGGCGCAGGCGCTCTGCGCGGCGGGGATCACCACCCCGGTGAACGGAACGCCGACGGAACGGACCATGTCATCGGTGATCGTGGAACTGACGGTGCCGCAGGCGGCGACCACCATTTTCACGTCATGCTGCTTGAGAAAAGCGATGTCCTGCGCGGCGTAGCGCTGAACCACGGCGCGGCTTTTCGTGCCGTAGGGTACGCGCCCGGTGTCGCCGAAGAACACGAGATTTTCGTTGGGAAGAATACGGTGCAGTTCCTTTACGGCAGTCAGACCGCCGACGCCGGAATCAAACACGCCGATGGGACGATTGTCCATGGAATCTCCTCCTACTTCTGATTTTCAAGCGCCAGATCGATCAGCTGAGAAATGACAGTCTGATAAGAAGTGCCGTCTGCCTGACGGAGCTTCGGGTACATACTGATAGAAGTGAATCCGGGCAGGGTGTTGGGTTCGTTGAGAATCACGGAACCGTCTTTTTTCACGAAGAAGTCCACGCGCGTCAGCCCGCGGCACCCCAGTGCTTTGTACGCCTGTACTGCCGTTTTCTGCACAAGTGCGGTGGTTTTTTCATCCAGACGGGCGGGAATATGGGTTTCGGATTCGGAAGCGTATTTGGCATCATAGTCGTAAAAATCATTGCACGGAACGATTTCGCCGAGCACCGAAGCGTTCGGGAAACGGTTGCCCATCACGGCACATTCGACCTCTTTGCCGTCGATGAATTCCTCCACCACGGCTTTGGAATCGACCTCAAACGCTTTTTTCAGCGCGTCGCCCAGCTCGTAGGGCATATTCACCCGGCTTACGCCGACCGAAGACCCCGCGCGGGCGGGCTTGACGAAAACGGGGAATCCCAGCTCTTTTTCCACCTGTGCGCACAGCGCGGGAAAGTTTTCGCGGTCGTCCTCGCGGAAGGTGACCCAACGGGCACCGGGAATGTTGTAATGCGACAGCACAATGTGCGTCAATTCTTTGTCCATGCAAACGGCACTGGCGGCGGTGTCACAGCCGACAAACGGAATCTGTGCCAATGCGAGCAGCCCCTGCACCGTGCCGTCCTCGCCGTTTTTCCCGTGCAGAACGGGGAACACCACGTCCAATCGGTGCGCAGTGAGCCTGTCGTTTTCCATGTCGTACAGGCAGTGTTCGGTACTGTCGGGCGAAATGAATGCGGGAATCTTTTTGTCCGAGTCGATCCATTTTCCGTTTTCGATGCTCTCCAGATCGCCGAAATAACGGAACCACCGACCGTCGCGGGAAATGCCGATCATGATCGGTTCAAAGCGCTCGCGGTCAAGATTGCGCAGTACGGAAGTGGCGGAGATCAACGAAACTTCGTATTCCGTGGAATTTCCGCCGAAAAGAACGCCGACATTCAGTTTATTCATAAAAAACACCCTCAAAGCGTAATAGAATACAAAGATACTACCATTCTAACATAGAATATGCGAATAGGCAAGTGAAAAATGAAGGAAAAATTCACAAAATCCACTTGATAAACCGCAAAAGTCATAGTATAATAAACCTGTATGTAATAAAGGCCTTGTTTTCGGACAAGCATTATTATAAAACCTTGAAAGGAGAACTTTCTATGAATTATTCTCATGAAGTCGAGAAAATGTGTCCTCTCACCAAGGGTCCGCATCACGGTCCGGCTCCGATTCCGGAGGAAGGCCGTTGGGTGAAGGCCTATGAGATCAAAGACATCAGCGGTTATACGCACGGCGTGGGCTGGTGCGCACCGCAGCAGGGTACCTGCAAACTGTCGCTGAACATCAAAAACGGTGTCATCGAGGAAGCACTGGTCGAAACGATCGGCTGCTCCGGCATGACCCATTCCGCCGCTATGGCAGGCGAGATTCTGCCCGGCAAAACCATCCTGGAAGCACTGAACACCGACCTGGTGTGCGATGCTATCAACGTGGCAATGCGCGAGCTGTTTTTGCAGATCGTCTACGGCAGAAGCCAGACCGCGTTCTCCGATGACGGACTTCCCGTCGGCGCAGGACTGGAGGATCTGGGCAAGGGACTTCGTTCCATGACCGGTACGATCTTCTCCACCCGTGCCAAGGGCGTTCGCTATCTGGAACTGACCGAAGGCTATATCACGAAGCTGGCGGTAGACGAAAACGGTGAAGTGATCGGCTATCAGTTTGTCCGTCTGGGCAAGATGATGGAAGCGATCCGTCACGGTGCGGATCCCAAGGAAGCGTATGAGAAGAACGTCGGAACCTACGGACGCTACGACGGTGCTGCGAAGTACATCGATCCGCGTGAAGAATAAGAGAGGAGATGTGTCGAATGGCTACTTTTGAATCTATGGATCGCCGTATGCCGAAAATTGAGGCTTGCCTGAAGGCAAACGGTCTGGAAAGTCTGGATGCCTGCAACGAAATGCTTCTGAAAAAAGGCATCGACTGCGATAAAATTGTAAGAGGCGTTCAGCCGATCTGTTTTGATAACGCTGTTTGGGCATACACCCTCGGTACGGCAATTGCCGTCAAACGCGGGCTGAAGAGCGCAGCGGAATGTGCCGCAGCGATCGGTGAAGGTCTGGAAGCGTTCACCATTCCCGGCTCCGTTGCGGAACAGCGCAAGGTCGGTCTGGGACACGGCAACCTGGGCGCGATGCTTCTGAGCGAAGAGACCCAGTGCTTCTGCTTCCTGGCAGGACACGAGTCCTTTGCCGCGGCAGAAGGCGCAATCGGTATTGCCAAAACCGCAAACAAGGCAAGAAAAACTCCGTTGAGAGTCATTCTGAACGGCTTGGGCAAGGATGCGGCGTATATCATTTCGAGAATCAACGGCTTCACCTATGTGGAGACGGACTATGATTTCAAGACCGGCGAACTGAAGGTCGTCCGCGAGAAGGCTTTCTCCGACGGCGATAAGGCGAAGGTCAAGTGCTATGGCGCCAACGACGTGTTGGAAGGCGTGGCGATCATGAAGAAGGAAGGCGTGGAGGTTTCCATCACCGGTAACTCCACCAACCCGACCCGCTTCCAGCATCTGGTGGCAGGTACCTATAAAAAATGGGCGATCGAAAACGGCAAAAAGTACTTCTCCGTGGCTTCCGGAGGCGGTACGGGACGTACCCTGCATCCGGACAACGTGGCGGCAGGACCTGCGTCTTACGGTCTGACCGACTCCATGGGTCGTATGCACGGCGATGCTCAGTTTGCGGGATCCTCCTCCGTTCCGGCTCACGTGGAAATGATGGGCTTGATCGGTATGGGCAACAACCCGATGGTTGGTGCGACCGTGGCTTGCGCCGTGGCTGCCGAGGAAGCAAACAAAAACGCATGAAATCAGGGCTTTCCGGACTTTTTGTGAGTCCCGGATTTCCCACAGAAAAAACCGTAAAAACTATATTGCCCACCGTTTGCCCACCGAAAATTGGGCGGTGGGCAAAAAAGAGGAGCAGGATTGACTTCCTGTTCCTTTTTTAATTTTCCTCAAATTTAAATCCGTCTCCGTCAAAGATTCTTTGGCGGAGACGGATTTTTTTGTGTAGGATCGGAAACCGCGAATCGGTGCGGTTTCATCGGGGACTTTCGGACAAAGAAACAGGCGCCCCTCCGACGGAGGGGCGCCTGCAAAACCGTTTATTTTTTGCTTTGAATGTATTCGTCAATCGCCTTGGCAGCAGCTTTTCCCGCGCCCATGGCAAGAATCACGGTAGCCGCGCCGGTGACGGCATCGCCGCCTGCGTATACGCCCTCGCGGGAGGTGAGACCGGTGTCCTCATCGGTCACGATACAGCCGCGGCGGTTGGTTTCCAGACCCGGCGT
>ERZ808246.1799-NODE-1799-length-14537-cov-38.057451_pt1 | contig 14537 bp, 11 predicted proteins | sample MGYA00521083_ERZ808246 | MGnify/ENA primary metagenome ERZ808246 (study PRJEB31516, sample SAMN03275577) | gut metagenome | biome: mammalia-associated habitat; material: feces | host: Papio cynocephalus | place: Kenya | collected 2012-07-07 ...
AGGAACGGTCAATGTTATGTATCTGATTGAGGTGTAATCCCTTTTTGAGCATCATCGCCATGCCGAACATCCACTTTTTCGGAAACTCCGGATCCTTTGCCATTTCGGAAAGCGGCATATCACTGTACATGGTCACCGGTGCCATAGATTTTGAAAGCACGGTCGCTTTTAAGAAATCCAGCTCACTCTCCATCATTTCTTTAATGCCGAAATAGATCTTCGATGACGGGATCTGAAACGGCACAGACGGAACTTTCAGCTCATCAAATTTAATGGCTTTGATGTATTCGTTCAGATCAAACGCATCCAGCTTACTCAAAAATTTGGAAACGCTGTCACTCCCGGCTTCCTGCACCGGCTGCTCTAAAAGCCAGCTCTTGATTTTTGCATATCGTACGGAAAGATCATAAATCTGATCGACATCACAGTCGATAAGCTCCGCAACGGCGGCGATTTCGGAAGCAGCACGCATTTCCCTTGCCACAAAGGAAGCAACAGCCGCAGCAAACCGTTCGGCATCGCCGGGCCTTCTCGATCCGTTACGAATGCGGAAAATGGCAGATGTATCGTAATTGGTGTATTGACTCAGCCGTGCGAGATTGATGTTCAATGCTGCAATCATCGCATTGAAATTCTGCCGCAGAACCTCTTTGTCGGTGGCAACAAAATCATCGCAAGCCAAAAAGGACTCCTTTACGGATTCCACCGTAATCTCCGGCAGTTTCTTTTTGGCAGCGATCTCCGCAATGGCGCTGCAAAGATTCTCAAACGGCTTTGTGCCAAGCTCGGGCACACGCTCACCGCTTTTATATCGGCTGAATGAGGCGCCCGAAATGCCGGATAAATTGCCGAGCTCCCTTGCCGAGCAGGAGAGGCTTTCCATATACGCATTCAATTTCTCGCTGAATTTCATAATCTCTGCTCCGTTACCGTTCATTTGATATTATTATACAGCATTTCTCCGCAAAAGAAAAGTGAGCAGCAAGGTTGTTTTCCAAAAGAGTCCATTGCCACTTCGGAAAACACACTGAATTTCACCATCGTATATGGTATAATTACTGTGTCTAAGTATATACGCTATTGGCTTTTATGGCTATGCCGAGAGAGGGAACGCTTATGCAACACAAAAAACATAAAAAAATATGGTTCAGACTGACGATAGCTGCTTGTGCGGCGGTCATGGTCATGTCGCTTATGCCGCTGACGGTTTCGGCGAGAGAGAACGGGCATACCGTACTGACCGAGGATTATTACAACCTAAGTGACAGCAATGCCCCAAAAGTGCCGGGGCTTAGTTACAAATGCAAAGGTCACGGGAAAGAAATGGTCGAATACTATGTGGAAGAGGAAAACAGCCTCTGGCGCGAGATTCCCGGTATCGTCGAGCGTGTGGGTAATAAGCTCCGCTATGTCAAGGGCTACTATTGCCCGGCTTGCTACGGACAGTTTGCAACCGGAAAATCGCAGCTTGGAGAAGCTACCGCCAACATGGAGCTGAATATAAAGGGCACTACTTTGGCTGATTATTTCCAATACATTTCCGAACATGACAGTGCCTTTCTTTCCACTTGCGGCTTCTATTACGGTATAGAGGACGATTTTGAACATATACCGCAAACGGGCAGCAACAGCAGCAAAGCAAATACTGTAGCTCCGCCGGAATTTGGTCCGGGACCTAACGGACTGGAATGGAATTATATCAATCACAGCAAGGCTCTGCCGGAGCCATTAGCCAAACAGCCGGACAATGACGATCCGATCGGCAACTGGGATGTGACCGGTGCATGGACTTTCTACCAGTTCTATTACACCGGTTTGCGTCAGATCATCAACAAGCCTGCCGACGCCGATGATCCGGCCTGGGATACCGTCAAAGATATGACCGGTATCTATTATATGCAGCGTCAGATGGATAATCAGACATATGCCTGCCGTGTGGACAAAGTAATCAGTCTGTACAGCTGTGATTATTCCAAGCTGGCGGACTGGCGTATTTCGGATCTCATGGTTGAATATGCGACCGGCGAGGTCTGCGGTTATGCCACCTATGTAGGTACGGACAGCGAAGTGGCTGTTCCCGAAAAGATCAATATACCGGTATACGGTGATGTTAAGGTCGTGGGACTGGATGTGGAAAACCACGGGCTTACCAAAGTGTATGTCAACGATAATGTTACCTGCATAAGACGGCTGAGCTCCGTAAACCTTGAAGAAATATCCGGTTGCAAGAACCTTGAATACATAGAAAAATACGCTTTTCAGAATGATGTGGCCCTCAAAACGATCCCCGAAATGCCCAAGCTTGACTGGATCGCCATGGGCGCCTTTGAGGGCTGCATTTCCCTGCGGGATATCAAGCTGCCCGACAATATGACATTCATCGACTTCACGGCGTTCGGCTGGTACGACACGGTGCTGGGCAACTACGATATCGGCATGGATGTGGAAAGTTGGGAGGCATTTCAGTATCTGCGTGACCTCAATGATAACGACAGAATTTCCGGCCTGACGCTCTATGCCAAGAAAGGCAGCACAACATATAAGCTGCTTGATACCCTGATAAACAAAAACGATGCATTGACGCCCGAACTTGACAGTAACGGCAAGCCCTCTTTTAAGTCCTACGGTGAATCGGTCTATTTGATGAGCGGCGACGAAGTTAAATATTTCACCTCGCACTGGAGCCTCAAGAGCAGCGGCGAATATAAAGGAAACCTTGCCTCCACTGACAAGGATGTAGACGATTCCACAGGCGGAAGGCTCGGCGAATACGGTGAGGGCGAGGCTTCATGGAGCCCGAAGAAGATTATTGAAAAGGGTGCGCTTACCGCAAGCCTTCTGCTGTTCTTCGGCATCACCGCCGGTGTTTCGCATTACACCGGCAAGAAACCGAAAGCGGATAAGAAAAAGCCGGTTCCGGAAATTCCGAAAACCTATTGGGGCATGACCCTTGAGCAGTGGACTAAAATGGGCTATGACGGTATCGACCTTATCTCCGATTCGTTTGATAATATGGGCAAAACAGGCACGGTGATGAAAGGCGTCGTCGCCGCAGGCAAGGCATTTCAGAAGTATCTGGACATATACAGCGAGACCGGGAATGCCGCCGAAGCATGGAGCAAAGCCTTTGTCAGCTCGCTGTCGGTGGGAACTGCCTTCGGCATGGCGACCGACGGGATCCCCGCCATTGGAATGTGGGATACCATTTCCGGTCTGGCAATGGGTACCTCTACGGCGGCGGACGCCGTCAGCGCGGGCGGCACTGCCGAGCATTTGGCAGATCTGTTTACGGATTATATGTACTCCCGCAATAAAGAACTTCATTTGGATACAAGCTTTGACCCAAGTGTTGTATATACCCGTGAGGAGCTGGCACAGCGGATCGCCGACGGCGCCTACGGCGAGAATATCAAGAACATTTCCGGTGCATTGGATCTGGTCAGCAGTTGGCAAAGCGTCAAAGATACGGCGACCGGCATCTTCGGCGAAGACGGCCTCGGATGGGGCATTTTCGGCAATATGAGCGACACGGCAAACGAGATGATCAAGGGCAGCAGTGTGGCTGAGCAATATGTCGAATGGTTCAATTCGGCAGTGAAAGATTTCTACACGACCGGAACGAAGGGAGGGATGTAAGATGCAGACAAGAAAATTGTCCTATTTGGCGATAGACCGTCTCGGCGCGCTGCTCGGACTGACGGCGGACGCTCTTTCTCCGATTTATGATCTTCGATCTGCTATTTTGCAATTGAAGGAAGCCATGCCTCCCGAACTGAAAGAGGGATTGGATGCGCAGTTGCTTGCGGAGGGATCGCTCACAGAGCAAGCGGAAGGCCTGCAGCCGACCGCTTCAATGAAGCTCCTTCTTACGGCACTATACTGCCCGAAGAAATGCTATCGGGTGCAAATGCATGAAAAGGACGGTATAGGCGACACCTATCTTCTGCTTGTGGACGGTGCATGGCTCCGTATAGACGCTTGTCGAGGTCAATTGACGGTTTCAGGACCGTTTGATCTTACGGCAGCGGAGCTGTACCTGCGGGCGTGCGTTGAAACGGTTCTGCGGAAACCGGGTATTCAGCTCAAAATCGAGCGAAGAGAAGAAGGCTGTGTTCACGGGGCGGTGATTGAACTGGACGGTAACGGATATTCCTTTGCCGGCACGGCTTTTACTCCTGCCGACAGCTCTCCGCAGATGTTCATTCATGTGTTTGCGGCTACCGATGAAAACCGAAAGTGGATCGTCGATATGCTCATAGGCAAGCGCGAATTCGTTCTCCCCGAAAGTGAACAGGAAGAAACGCCTGCCGGAAAGCGTTCTTATAAAAAAGCGATAAAGGGTTTCCTGATCGCGCTTGCCGTGAATGTGTGCGCCGCAATCATTATTGCCGTGCTGAAAGCGGTACTGTGAGGTGGGGCGTATGAAACTGAAAAATATAATTTCTAATGCATTTGACGCAATAATAAGCTCATACGAGGGCAAAAAGTTTTGGCCAAGCCTCATACTGAGGCTTGTAATGGCACTTGCATCGGCGGTCATTACCGCCGTGTTTGCAGACACGCTGTTTTCACGGAACAATATCGTCAATCAGATTTTTGCCGCCCTGTTCTTCTATTTTCTGATGGTGTCGGTCAGTAAGCTGATCACAGAAATCAAGCGCGGCGGCTTTGAGGGGCGGCTGAAAAGCACCGTTTGCAATATGGTACGCCTGAAACCTCCGGCATTGTGGTTCTTTATCGCCGCAATCGTTCTGTCGCTGTTTTTGCCGTATGCCTTTGTGCTGTCTTTGGCGCTGCTGCTTTTCTGCTCGGCGGTATCGGAGAATAACTCCCTCCTGCTCGGCGTAAAGAACGCTGTGACAAAGGGCAAAAATCCGGAACGGAACGGCAAAGGGCTGGCGGCGTTTACAAGCGGACTGATCGCCTGCGGGCTGATCATCTGCATACTGACGAACCTCGGCGTGCCGACGCTCTACGGCGTGATAGACGGCAGCAATCCGAAACCCGGTACGACACAGAACGAACCGGCGGGAAAAGACGACGGATCAAGTGCGAACACGCCGTCGGATACGGATAAAACGCCAGACAGCACGGCAAAGCCAAATGACGGAGATACAACGGACAACGACGACGCATCTGTTGAGGAAGCGGCAAAACAGCTCACGGATAAGCTGATCGAGTATGCCGGCAAGGACAAAAAGGCGTTTGCAAAGCTGTTCCGTAATACGGATGACTCGGTTATCGAGCAATATTACAACACTTCGTATGATAAATTCCGTGAGTACGGCAAGAGCCTGATCGCCGTTGCGGCACAGGACGGCGATGCCGTGTGGTTCACGGCGCTGTATTATCAGATACCGGCAAACTACCCGGCGGAAAAAGAAAGGTCGGTCTATCTGTCAACGATCATGACGCACGCAGACGACGGCTGGAAACTCGAATGGAACGACGATGTGCGCTCCAAGCTACAGTCGAAATATGATAACGCCGGCTTCACCTCTGACGGTCTTGAAGCAAAAGAGTACGGCAATGCGTGGGCAAAATTCTTTATCCCGTTTGATATCGGCAACACAAAGATCTTCTACGATAATGCCGTGATGTGCAAGCTGACGGAAATGTATATAGACGATAACGATAATCTGAACCTTACCTTCTATGCGTCAAACGATACGGAAAGCGCGGTGAAACTCACCGGTGTGGATATTACCGTTTCCGACGGGGACAGACAGCTGTTTAGTAAAAGCTTTGAAGTTGATGAACCGGTTCAGAAGGACGAAGCGTTTCTGTTTGCGCTGAAGATCTTTTCGGACGAACTTGACTTTAACACCTGGAGCAGTCCGAAGATCACAGATTTTAAGTTCAGCTATGAAAACCAATAAATATTTTGTTGCGGTCGAATCCCGCAGAAAGGAGCAAATCAAAATGCGAACCAAAACCATAAAAACCAAGCTGTTGACAGCACTGCTCACGCTGTGCATGGTGTTGTCGCTGGTGCCGCTGTCGGTATTTGCGGCAACTCCGGCAACAGAAACAGCAGACTTCACCGTCGGGCAAGGCCGAGAGGCCATAACGCTGCTCAATCAGTACAAGACCGGCACGGCGGAGTCCCTCTGGGATAATACCACCAAGACCCTGACTTTGTGGGGCGTTGACTTCACCACTACCGCCCAAACGGCGGTAAAGCTGCCCGCCGGGTCCACCATCGTCCTCAAGGACGGAACAACCAATACCATTCAAAGCGGCGAGGTTACTTTGAAGGTAAGCGGCGACTACTCGAATGAAGCCTATGTCAACGCTCTGGACGCTGTGGGAGACCTCACCATTCAGGGCGGTACCGCGGGCTCGGGCACGCTGAGTGTCTGTGCCGGCAAGCTCAAAAACAGCGGCGACGGCTGGGTTTATTCGTCCGGTATCAGCGTAGACGGTGACTTCACCGTGAAGGGCGGCCGGGTCACGGCCCGTGGCGGCTGTGCGGAGTCCGACGGCAGCTGCTTCTCCTTCGGCATCAAGATGGATAGCGATACCAAGAATAAGGCTCTGCTGGTCACCGGCGGCACCCTCACAGCCATTGCCGACAAGACATATGTGCTGGAGGAGGACGGCACCAAGAGAGAGTCGTTCTCCCGTGGCGTGGAGATGTTACGGGGCAATGTCATCGTGTCCGGCAACGGCAAGCTGCGTGCCGAGAGCGTGGAGGCGATGGCAGAAGCAACCGTCTTGTCCAACGGTCTGCATATATCCGCCGGTAACCTGACCGTGGCGAATTCCGCTGAGGTGGCTGTGGCCGGTGCCTATGCCGCATACATTTCCGGCGGCAGCCTCCGGCTGGACGGCGGCAGCCTCACCGCAGTAAGCACCCAAACGGCCGATGACAATGGCAATCTCGGCTGTGCCATTTATATGGATTTGAATAAACAAGTCGCCGATTCCGGCAGCATCACCGTCAGCGGCGGCACTCTGGAAACCGTGAATGGCTATATCAGCATGCCCACAATCGGTGCCACGGGAAATCAGAGCCTGTTCACCGTTACCGGCGGCACCGTTGTGAACAGAGGCCAGTTGTACGGTCCCAAGAAACTGGATATTTCAGGCGGCACCATACAGACCCAGGGCATTGACGCTGACGCACTGACCCTGTCCGCAGGCTCTCTGACCATTCGGGAACCGGTGCGCAAGAACCCGAATTATGACAATCTGCTGGTCCGCCCCGCTTTGGATGTGAAGACGCTCACTGTCAGCGGCGGCACCTTGGATGCAGCCTGGGATTGGGGTGAGTTCACGCCCATTGTGTTCCCTGTAAATACCTACTACGGCTACGCCGACTCCCTGGTGGAGATGACGGGAAGCGGCAGTACGGCCACCTTCACCGGCGGCACTACCACCCTGGATACCGGCAAGGCCGGGAACACCGCCCTGCTGATCAAGGGCACACTGACCATCGGTGATGGCATGGCAGAGACCGGCGCCGACAGCAGCCACCACCAGTTGGGAACCGCTCCCGTAAAAATTGCGGCTGCGGCAGCAAGCACCGCTATTACGACCGTCGATGTTGCGAATGTGAAACTCGACTATCAGCCGGGCAGCACCCCCAAGGCATCGGCCAAGCGAACAGGCACTAATCAGGATAAATATGATATTCTCTTTGAGTGCTGGGAAAAGCGTGAGAAGGATGCCAACGACACCGTGAGCACGGTTGCTTACTGGTATTCCGATGAAAACTGCTATTCGGACGGCAATGTTCAATTCAATACATTTGAGAAGGGCGGAAGATACAGATATTCCGTGAAACTTCAGGCGAAAGACGGCTATACCTTCGACAGTAATTTGACAAACAGAGAAAATGTTACATTGAACGGAGCAAGTCTGCCGTCCGGTTCGTGGGTCATGGTGATGGATGACGGAAAAACCTGCCTCATTCAATATGGAACAGAGTTGCGTCCCGGTCAGGCTGTAGAGAAAATCGACTTTAACGCTCGAATCAACTTTAATGCCGGCGACAAACCGAGCTTTATGACCAGTGCCGTGAATCCGTTTATTGATCTCGACCATGAGCGTTGGGACGCCAATGACGGCAGCGGCTATGGCATTACCTCCAGCGACTACTGGAACGAGCGTTACAACGGCAAGCTCATTACGGAATTTGAAGCCGGAAAGAGTTACACCTATGGCGTATATTTCAAGATTTCCGACTTGGGCATGGAAGAGGGCTACCGCTTTGATAAGAACACAAAGCTCTATATCAACGGTAAAGAAATCACCCTGACACCCGATCAAATCGATGTAGATGATAACGGCGAGACCATTTGGTTCAGCAATGTATTGACCATGACGTCGACCACCGTGAAAGTTATTGATGTGGTGGAGATCAACGGTGTCACCGTCAGCTTCAAGGACGGCGACAAGCCCGTTTTTACTGGCAAGAGTCCCGAAGGCGTGAAGTATGCATACAATTGCGAGTGGTGGGAACTGGACAGCAAAACCGGTGCGATTTCCGCAGATTTCTTCAGCGGCGCTTATGAAAACAAAATCACCGCTTTTGAAGCCGGGAAGACCTATCATTACGGTGTGTATGTAAAGGCTGTGGGCTATGTTGAAAGTGAAAACACCACTTATGTATTCGGACCCGACACAAAGCTGAAGATCAACGGCGAATTTGTGAATTATACGCGCTATGAGGGCGATGAGAGCGACGGCTCCGATGGAACCATGTGGGTTATTACCGACCTTACCATGACGCCGCAGGCGTCCGGTACAACGCTTGAATATAAAATCACAGACGGTGCAAACGGTACATGGACGCAGAACAGCGACAGCACGCTGAAATTTGTTGCAAGCGGAGATTTCTCCAAGTTCACAGGCGTTAAGGTAGACGGCATGCTTATCGATGCCGATAAATACACTGCCGTGTCCGGCTCTACGGTTATCACGCTGAAGAAAGATTACCTCAGCACTCTTTCTGTCGGCAAGCACACCCTGACCGTTGTTTATAATGACGGTGAGTGCAGCACGGAATTTGAGATCAAAGCGGCTCAGAGCGGTGGCAGTACCACACCGGATAAACCGAATCAGGACGATCCGAAGTCTCCTCAGACCGGCGACAACAGCAACCTTATGCTGTGGATCGCATTGCTGTTCATCAGCGGCGGCGTTGTGACCGGTACAGCGATAATCAGCAAAAAGAAAAAGCATTCTGCTGAATAAGAACAAGCTTAAGTGACCCATAGCAGACGGGCGGTGACGGAGTCTTCCGCCACCGCCCGTTTTTCAAAAAACCTACCTAAAAAAGAAAAACAGCCTTTCGGCCACTTTTCCATATGTTATTCGCTTTGCTGGCTTTCCAATGCGGCTTTCACAGTTGCTCTGATGATTTTTAGAGAACGGTCATCGCAGCTGTAAAGCATACGAACAAGATCTTCTACTTCCGAATCTTTGGACGGCTTCTCTGGGTAGAAGATCAAGTTCCCATCAATGGCTAATTCCCGGACGATTTTCTTGAGGACTTCAAATGTTGGTACTTTGCCCTCGTTCTCGATTCTATATAAGTATCGCTCCGTGATACCAATGCGGTCGGTCAACTCCTCGACGGTCAAATCGGACTTGTCCCGTGCCGCTTTGATGATCTCACTTGGCGTTTCAGGTTGTTTCTGCACCATGCGTTCACCTCCATATATAATTATATGGATTTCGTTCATGCTGATAATGGCACAGCCGTTCAATTATTGGTGAACGAACAGTACGGTGAAAACTGAACTAAATAAAAACACCGCCCCGCCAAATAAAAAAACGAGGCTTTGACGGGGTCTAAAAACACGCCCATATCCCTCAAATCCGAGTTTTTGGATTGGAGGGATTTTTTATGCGTTGGACTCGGCGTTTGGCAGTTCTGCCCGTCAGAAGCCACCAATTTGATTCGCCTGCATAACGAATCGTCTGTCCGGTGAACCGTCAAAAAAAGTCTGTTTTCGTCATCGGGATATTACGGCTCGAATACTGAACTGGCAGACCATTGTAAATATGAATTAAACGCACCTACATTGCGGCTTTTGCCGCTTTGCAGGTGCGTTTTGTTATATCTGCGCCTTTTGCGTGGCAGCGTAGGCTGCCGCAGCCCTCCATCCGATTTGAATTTCCCAAATTCAAATCGAAATGGAGGAACATAAATGTTCAAGAGAAACAGCGGCTCAAATGAGCACGATATATTGCAAAACCAGTTTACATCTTACCTGTCCTTTGCTGTGAGTAATGCACGGATCGATTTTATCCGTGCGAAGATTGCGAGGCTGAAAAGAGAGCAGGTCACCGATCAGTATGAATTGATCTTTGCCCAGGACAGTTTCGAGATCGAGGCGTTCCTTGAAAATGAAATACTTGTTCAGGTCATCAGGGACATCCGTGAGAAAGAACGGTATGTCTTCCTTGCCAGGGTGTTGGAGGAAAAGCGTTTCAAGGAGATTGCCGAAGAACTCGGTATGGGTGAAAAAGGCGTTGCGGCAATTTACTACCGCACAGTGAAAAAATTGCGGGATACGCTGGAAAGGGGTGAGTGATATGAATTTTAAGGATCTGTTGCTGCGGGCAAAGTCCGAAGACAACGAAGCGCTGACAGAGCTGCTTTTGATGTACCGCCCGCTGCTTTTGAAAGAGTCTATTGTTGACGGTGTATTCGACGAAGACCTATTTCAAGAACTTTGCATCGTATTTTTGAAGTGCGTTCGCAGGTTCCGGGTATAAGGCCGTAACATAACAACAGCCGGAATGGATCTGATCCGTTCCGGCTGTCTTTCCCTTTTAACGATTTGAGCCTTAATGGCAGATTTTTGCCTCTGTCAGATAGCCGTAAGCTTCCGGTCGGCGTAAAGACACTTATACACGCTTGGTGAACCTCCAATTCGTTTCCGGTCGCTTTGGACACCACTGTGGTGAAACTCCGGCATAGCGTCCGGGTATATGCCGTCCGCCGGAATCCTTATCCTGACGAACAATTTTATAATGTCGGCAAGCTCTCCACAGTCCTCGTTTCCCTTGCTGAACCGAATAGCAATACTTGCATTTGCTGCAATGCGGCAGTGCCTTTTCTGCAGGGCGGTAAAGCAACGGCGGATATTCCTGTATGAGCGGAGCACGCCAAACATCCTTGAATAGTTTGCTCCCAATCATAAATACAGGGATGTCTCCTTTTCGTTCCATAACGCTTTCAATCCAACTGCGTTTTAGTTTGCCGTACCCGCCGAGTAGGATCCATTCCACATTTGGAATCTCCATTCTCTCTGCAAATAACCGCATTGGTTCAATGCAAAGGAATGTATGATACCCGTCAGCAGTAAACACATTGCCCCGCTCGGTCAGGCGTGTGCCATACCAGAAGTTATCCTCCGGTATCAGCATCCCCGTTTCAAGCAGTTCTTCATAGCGGTTAGGATTCATCGTCAAAAACATATAATTGTGCCATGGAGCCTGCTTTGCCGCATCAAACACCTGCAAGATCCACTCGGTCGGTATCCATTCGCCAAACAAGTCGCCGGAATGGCAAACCCAAATATTTGCCGGCTTGATTTTCTGTATGACCTGCGGCAAACGGTACGGATGTAATGTGGGATAAAAGCCTGTGGGTGCAGGAACAGATGAGCCGTTTTTGGCAAGCGGCGTTGTTATCACATACAGGCCGCGTTCTTCATCTATATGAATACGCTCATCGCTGAGATGAAAGCGTATATCCCCCTTGAAATGAGAAAGCCGCTCTCTGCTCTCGCAAAATGAGCAATCATTTCTGCATCCGGTAACCGGGTCCCAAGTAAAATCGCACCATTCAATATTGCTTTTCTTCATCATGCGCAAGTCCCTCCTTTCTTCAGAATATTCTGATTCTGTCAGGCCGCCGCTTTATCCATAACCAGGACAACCGTATGTACGCCGGTCATTTCAAATTTGGCACCGCATTCGTCGATGGAGTGGGGATGTTCTGACAGCCAATCACGGAATTGCTCATACTTGCGTGTGCTTTTCCACTGAATACTGCTTGAACAGACCGCCACAAGACTGCCGCCGGGGCGAACGAAGTCAAACGCCCTTTTAATATGCTCGCATTCTTCGCTGAACGGTGGATTCATCACAACAGCGTCATAGATCGGCGCTGTTTCGGCCGTCAACAAATCGTTTCCTATTACATTGTGTTTTTTCAGCTTCAGGATCTCGCAAAAGTCCGTCATACGCTCAATACAGTCCACTTTGTCCGTTACTTCCTTTGCGGCGTCGGCAATGTTGCCGATCCCGGCCTCCGGCTCCAGCACACGGCTGTCTTTACGGACACCGGCCAGTACAACAAGCTCTTTTGCCAGCTCCGGGGGCGTGAACTGAATATCTCCCTTTTGATACATCTTCGCCCGATAAAGCATATTCCGTAAACGAGCCGAATTCGGGTCCGGCGGTGTAACAGCCGATTGCAGGAGCGTATCAAAGCGCTCGACCGCTGCGGCCAGTTCGTCGGTATCGGTGATGTCTGCCTTTTGCAATCGCTTCGTGCGGACATCATCGGGCTTGGGATACTGAAATTTGCAGTAGGGATTGTCCTTGCAATATTTCTTGGAGGCAGAAAAACAGCGCATATCCTCATAAAAGGCAGCAACTGTCAGGTTCTGCTCAAGCAGCGTCAGCGTATTGGTTTCCGATTTCTGTTTCAAAAACTGTAGTACCTGAATCTGCGAGCGATACATTTCCTTTTTTCTGTCCCGCTCCTGCTGCTCACGCTGGCGTTTCCATGTGTTTGTCAGATAATTCCCACCAAGGGCATCTATTTTGTCCTCCAGGGCAGTAATACGGCGTTCGATCTTTTCTGTGATATTTGCCATTCTGTTCTTCCTTTCCTATGTATGGTCTTTGCCGATTGCAGCGATGCAGGTGATTTACTAAGACAGCTTTTCCAGCATTGCCTTCAAAAACAGCATATTGTCCCTGTATTGCGACAGAAACGGTTGATCAAAGTCGTAGGCCAGATACCGATATGCCACAATAAGCTGTTCGGCACGCTGAAAATTGTTTTCCGGCACACTTCGCAGCAGCTTACCGAGTTCCGGCAATATACGGCATTCGTCAAACCAGAAAGCCTCATCCTCATCAGACATATTTTTTCTTTGCCATTCCCGTGCAGTGACGGAGCCTGAGCCAAAGTGATGAGGCTGTTCCGTACACAAATACCACTTGATACGATGCTCCTCCGGGCAAGGCTCCGCCGTAAATGGGTACAGCCTGCAGGTGTGTGGGCGCACGGAATAGATCGTACACCGATCATCCCGCAGCATACCGCATATACCGCTGTCGTTGACTGTCCTCAGCACAAATACATGGAAGCCGGGGGATAGCTCCTTCAGCTCAGCCATATTCCAAAGAATGTCATCGGCAGAATCGGTGCAGCCGTTTTTCTGCTTATCCCGAACAATGCGAAAGGCATCCAACGGCTCCAGCACGATACTGTCCCGTACATTTTTGCAGCAGGCGCCGCAAGCGCGGCACTTGAATGCGATCGACTGACGATTCGTGACCGGCACAGTGTTTCTAAAAAGCTGCACTTACACTCCCTCCTGCTCGTCATATTCGTGCGTAACGGATTTGGCCTGACCGAAAAGATACAGCCCGTCTTCTGTTGGGACTGTCTTTTTAACCGGCAGCGGCAGCATCGGCTGCAGCAGTTTCAGCATCAGCGAATCGTTGAGGTCCTTGATCCGACCGGACGATCCGGGAGCATGAGATTTGCGTTCCTGTTCATCAGCGTTACCCAAGGTCAGCAGTTTCTCCATTTCGGCAGCGGTAAACTCATCGGTGATGACTTCCCAGTATTCCGTATCTTCAAAGATATAAAGCTGAACACTTCTGCCGAGAACCGATTGCAGACGGTCACGCACAAGCTGTTCAAACTGCGGCCAATGCATGAATACGGCGTCCATTTTACGCCAGGTGTATTTTTTTCGTACCATTAAGCAGTCCTCCATTCATCCCGTGTATGTTTTTCAATAGTTCGATTGGCTGAGTATTTTACCATTTAATTTTCCTCCTTGTTTTGCTTCCAATTAGCGCAATCGCCGGCACAGTTGAAATTCTCTTTTATTTCCGCAGTCAGCTCATTTGAACGACCGGTTTGGATATAGAGCACGAATATGCTCATCGAGCGTTTCAGACAGGTGCTTTTTGCAGCGCAGTTTACGCAGCTTCGTTCCATAGAACACTCCTCCTTAAAGGCGGGACGCCGCTGCAAAATTCTGCGACGCCCCTCCAAGACTATTATGCACACATTTTCAGAAAAGATGGGATTGCTGCCCGAATCGGAATCGGTTGAAGGCACACCTTGTAAACCGAATTCAGCGTTTCAAAGCAGGCATAATCCGATCGTTCTTCCATGATTTCAACGACAGGCGAAGTATAGATGAGTCCGTTGTCGGTTGAAATAACGGCACGGCAGCCTTCCTCCAGCGGAAATACGATCCGGCCGTTTATGAGGCGCTGCAAAACACCGTTTTGCTCGGTATCGGTGATACCGAAGTCACGGC
>ERZ808246.1800-NODE-1800-length-14533-cov-4.329396_pt1 | contig 14533 bp, 11 predicted proteins | sample MGYA00521083_ERZ808246 | MGnify/ENA primary metagenome ERZ808246 (study PRJEB31516, sample SAMN03275577) | gut metagenome | biome: mammalia-associated habitat; material: feces | host: Papio cynocephalus | place: Kenya | collected 2012-07-07 ...
TGCGGTTGACGACGCCGCCGCCCAGCACCTCGATCCAGCCGGTGTGCTTGCACAGGGGGCAGCCCTTGCCGCCGCACTCAAAGCAGCTCACATCCACCTCGACGCTGGGCTCGGTGAAGGGGAAGTAGGACGGACGCAGGCGGGTGCGGGTATCCTTGCCGAACAGCTTCTGCACGAAGGTGTTCAGTGCGCCCTGCAGATCGCCCAGCGTGATGCCCTTATCCACCACAAGGCCCTCCATCTGATGGAACATGGGGCTATGGGTGGCGTCGGAATCCGAACGGAACACACGGCCGGGGATCAGCACCTTGATGGGCGGCTTCTGGGAGTCCATCGTGCGGATCTGACCGCCGGAGGTCTGGGTGCGGAGCAGGAATTCATCGGACAGATAGAAGGTATCCTGCATATCCCGGGCGGGATGGTCCTTGGGCACGTTCAGACGGGTAAAGTTGTGGTCGTCATCCTCGATCTCAGGTGCATCCGCCACGGCAAAGCCCATGCCGGAGAACACGTCAATGATCTGGTTGGTGACCAGCGTCAGAGGGTGCAGGCCACCCACAGCCCGGGTCTTTGCGGGCAGGGTGATATCCACAGTTTCAGCGGCATTGCGGGCCGCCAGCTCTGCCTCCTTGACCTTTGCAGCGGCAGCATCATAGTCTGCCTGTACCTTTGCCTTGAGCTCATTGATGATCTTGCCCATGGCGGGGCGTTCTTCGGGCGCAACACTGCGCAGATTCTTCATCAGGGCGGGGATCTTGCCGTTCTTGCTCAGATATTCCTGCCAGAAAGTAGCCAGCGTTTCTTTGGAAGAGACCTGGCTCAGGCTTTCAGCCGCCTGTTTTGCCAGCTCGTCGATCATTGCTTGCATGGATGTTCTCTCCTTCTCATTTTTACGTGTTATTCAGCAGAGCAATAAAAAAGCTCCGTCCCCGGCCCGGCATCAGCCAAGCCAAGGGACGAAGCGCAAATTCACTCCGCGGTACCACCCGGTTTCCGCCTCCGGTATCCCGGTGCGGCTCTCAAACGCCGTAACGGGGCGCACCGTCCGGCCCTACTCCATCAAATTCAGGCCGGCCGCTCAGGAGTGAACTTCAGCAGCCAACCACTCGGAAGCCCTTTCAGCCGGTGAAGCTTCTCTCTTTGCCGTGGTACATCTGCCTACTCTCTCCGTCGCTGCGTTTCGAGTATTCAGGTTCATAACCGAGATTCATCTTACCACATTTCGCCGCCGTTTGCAAGCCGGGACCGCATTTTTTGCACAAGTTTTAAGGTTTTGCTTGCTTTTCTCTGCCCGATATGATATGGTTAACACAACGTTTTACTGAAAGGAAGGTACACCTGAGATGGGTTGGAACGGCTATGTTTTCTTCAAAAAAGGAAACCCCTAAGCTTTTCCGGTTCGAAGTGTACCCTTTTTACCCTCTCAGTCTGCTTCGTAGCCAGCTCTCCCAAAGGGCGAGTCATTGGCATGTCAGGCAAGTTTTCGCCTCTTGGTTTAGGCGGTGGGCCTTGCGGTCTTGGGTAAATTGTTCTTTTCAGCAAAGCGTGGAGCATGATTTTTTGCGCCGCTTAGCTTTGCTATGCGGCGTTTTTGTTTTGTTCCGCCAAAAGGGTACACAGCACCGCTGCACCTGCTGAAAAATGCATGGTGCAGCCCGGACGGAAGATTTTCTCTCTTCAGAAAGGTCGTACCCAATGAACATCAAAAAGCAGCTTGGCTGCGTTTATATTTCCAGCTTTTTCTCCGGCCTGCGGATCAGCGACGCCGTGTGGGTGGCCCTGCTGGCGGCCCGGGGCTTTTCCCTCTGGGAGATTGGTCTGGCCGAAAGCGTTTACCACGTCGTCAGCCTCTTGTGCGAAGTGCCCAGCGGAATGGCGGCGGACCTTCTGGGCCGCAAAAAGACCCTCGTTTTCGGCGGTATGCTGGTGGTTCTTGCCAATCTGATGATGGCTTTTGCACCGAGCCTCTTCTTCATCTGTTTTTCCATGGGTCTGAACGCCCTTGCAGCCACCATGTTCTCCGGAACATCCACCGCACTCCTGTACGACAGCCTGAAACAGGTTGACCGTTCCGGAGATTATATCAAGATCTCCGCCAACGACTCTCAAATATCCATGGCTGCAAACGCTCTCGGCTCCCTTGCCAGCACATTGGAACAGTTTCTGCATTTCACCGGGTTCTACCTGCTGAGTGCGCTGTTCGAAGGCATCTCCGCCTTTTCCTTTCTTCTAATGGAAGAGCCCATCGTCACCGAGGCACAGGCCGAACGAGAACAGCAGACTTTCCGGGACCTGCCCCGGCTGTTCCGGCAGCTGGTGCGGGACAGTCTGCACGCTCTGCGCACCTGCCCGCTGGCCGTCAAACTGATTTTGTCCAGTGCCGTCATCTCCATCCCCAGCTACCTGACCAAAATGTTCCTGCAGCAGCGGCTCATTGAACTGGGCTGGCCTACCTCGCTGCTCTTCGTGCCTCTGCTGCTGGGCGGCGTGGCCTGTGTCATCGGCACCGAGATTGCCCGGCGGCTCAAGCCCCACTCGTTCCGCTATTTTTATACCGCCTGCGCCTTACTCTGCGGCCTTGGCACCCTGCTGGTAGGCATTGCGCCCGCCTGGGGCAGCCTTTGCAGTATGATGCTGGTGCAGGGCGTGCTGGAAGTCTATCTCCTGCACGAGAGTCAGAAACTCAACGACAACATTCCAAGCGACCAGCGGGCCACCCTTATCAGTGTGGACAGTATGGCCTACAGCCTGCTGATGATCCCTGCCAGTCCCTTCATCGGCTGGGTGGGCGATCTCTCCGGTCAGGCCGGGGCCGGGCTCATCCTGCTGGGTGCACTGGTGGCCCTGAGCGGCCTTGCCGCTTTGAAAAAATGCATCAGATAATTTCCAGCCGAAGCAAAAAGAGCGATTGCACCGAAAAATGCAATCGCTCTTTTGTTATACTCTTTTACTTTGCCAGCATCTCGTCAGCCAGAGCATCCATCTGCGCTTCGGCGGCGGCATTGGCTGCACTGCGGATGGTGACCACATTCTCGCAGAGAGTCATATTCTTCATCCCTTCCAGCTCGGCTTTCATCAGCTTGGCGGCCATGGGAGCCCAAGTGCCATTCTCCATCAGGCCAACGGTACGGCTCTGGAAGTTTTTGGTCTTGAGGTGTGCCAGCAGATTTTCCATCGGCGGGAAGAGAAAGCCATCATAAGTGGCGCAGGCCAGCACCATCTTGCCGCAGCGGAATGCTTCTGTCACCGCATAGGAAACATCGGTGCGGGTCAGGTCCATCTCCACTACTTTTGCGCCCTTGGCCCGGAGTTTTTCCGCCATGGTGTGGGCGGCGTCCCGGGTATGGCCGTGGATGGAAGCACTTGCCACCAGAATCTTTTCCGGCTCCTCCGGCTTGTAGGAGGACCAGAGATCATAATAATTGAGATACTTGCTCAGGTCGCCGGTTAGTACCGGGCCGTGGAGGGGGCAGATGGTCTGGATATCCAGAGCTGCAGCCTTCTTCAACAGAGCCTGTACCTGCGGGCCGTACTTGCCCACAATGTTCAGGAAGTAGCGGCGTGCTTCACTGGCCCAATCTGCTTTCTCGTCATACCGTGCCACTGCACCGAACCGGCCAAAGCCATCGGCAGAGAAAAGGATCTTCTCGCTGGACTCATAGCTGACCATGACTTCCGGCCAATGGACCATGGGCGCAAAGACGAAGGTCAGGGTATGGCTGCCCAGAGACAGGCTCTCACCGTCCTTGACTACCACCCGGCGTTCCTTTGCAATGGCGTCTGCCCCAAAGAACTGATCCATGTACAGGAAGGTCTTGGCGTTGCCTACCACTTTCATTTCCGGATAGAGCCCAGCCAGATGGGCAATGTTTGCGCCGTGATCCGGCTCCATGTGGGAGACCACCAGATACTCCGGCTTCCGGCCTGCAAGGGCTTCGTCCAGATTCTCCAGCCAAGGCTCCGTTGCCCGGGCATCCACCGTATCCAGAATGGTCGTTTTCTCGTCCAGGATCACATAAGAATTGTAGCTGACGCCGGTGGGCACCGGATACTGGCTCTCAAACAGGTCAATGGTGGTATCGTCCACGCCTACACCCAGAACGGCATCACTGATCTTATTTACACTCATAATACAGCCCCTTTTCTTTTGATTGGATTGGTTTTTATCGTTAATCTTTTGTCATATTACTAGGAAGTATTCTTATTATAGCACAGTCCCGCAGGAAGTGCAATGCCTCATTTTTTGTCCAGCCTCTTTGTCACGTCTGCGGCGTGACTTCCCTTTGCAGCAAGTGTACCGTCCCCGCAGGGCCCGCTCTGTTTTTGTTCGCTGAAGCATTCCTCAATTTGATTTCACTTCACCGTCCTGCCAAGGGCTCCCCCTATGGGGGAGCTGGCTGCCGTCAGGCAAACTGAGAGGGTCATCCAGTTCCAACAATGCCGCTGCGCTGGCTTCATCCAGAGACTGCACACTGCGGAGCTTCCGGCTGATGGCCCGGCTGCGGACGCCGATGAGGTTATCCAGCTCTTCGTCGGTCTGGCGGAGCCGCTGCTGCATCTTGGAAAGCCCCTGCCCAAACTTATCAAACTCCGTCTTGACCGCACCCAGCAGCTGCCAGACCTCACCCGAACGCTTCTGGATGGCAAGGGTCTTAAAACCCATCTGCAAACTGTTCAGCAGAGCAGCCATGGTGCTGGGGCCCGCCACATTCACCTGATAGTCCCGCTGCAATACTTCCAGCAGCCCGCCGTTGACCACCTCGGCATACAGTCCCTCAAAGGGCAGGAAGAGGATACCAAAGGCAGTCGTATACGGTGGCTCCACATACTTCTGCCGGATGTCCTTGGCTTCGCTGCGGAGCACCAGCTCCAACGCATGGCGGGCATTTTCCACCGCCTGTGCATCACCGGAGGCCTGTGCATCCTGCAAGTGGGCGTAGGTGTCGCCGGGGAACTTGGAATCGATGGGGAGCCAGACGGTGCCGCCGTCAGCTCCCGGCATCTTGATGGCATACTCCACCCGCTGGGTGCTGCCCGGAATGGTCGCCACGTTGGTCTCATACTGTTCCGGGGCCAGAATCTCTTCCAGAATTGCCCCCAGCTGAATCTCACCCAGAATTCCCCGGGTCTTGACACCCGAAAGCACCTGCTTCAGGCCACCCACATCCGCTGCAAGGTTCTGCATCTCGCCCAGACCCTTATAGACCTGTTCCAGCTGCTCATTGACCGCCTTAAAGCTCTCGCTGACCCGCTTTTGCAGCGTATCCTGCAATTGCTCGTCTACAGTGTGCCGAATCTCATCCAGTTTCCGGGCATTTTCTGCCTGCAGGGCAGTCATGCCCTCCGCCAGCGTCCGGCGCAGCTCTTCCAGTTTCTGGGTGTTGGCCGTCTCAAGGCTCTGCAGCCGCCGTTCCAGCGTCTGCTGCTGGCCGTTCTGGCCCTGGGCCAGCGTCGTGCTCATATTCTGCACGGCGGCTTGCAGGGTATCGCTGACGCTGCGGATGGCGGCATAATTCTGCTCTGCGGCGGCTTTCTGCTGGCGGGAAAATTCCGCTGCCTGAGCGTTCAGCTGTTGTTCTATCCAGCTTTTCAGCTCGTCGTAATCGCCGGTATTCTTCCGGCCTGAGCGATGGAGCAGCACCGCCAGCAGCAGGCAGATGGTCACCAGCAGCACGGTATACAATAACGCCAAAAGTTCCATTCTGTTTCTCCCATACGATTCCGGGCCCCGCCAGAAACCAGCGAGGCCCGGTCATTTTATAGCATTTCGTAGTCCAGCACATCTTTGGTCGGCTGGAGCTGTTCTCCGTAAAGCCCCACACCATCCACTTCGATCTCGCCGGTCTGGTTGTCATAAGGGTCCTTCCGGAAGCCGTACATCGGCGGGTCGAAGGGGGCCTCAAACGCCCGGTTCGCTGCCATCCGTCCGGTGTCCAGATTTCCAAAGTAATGGTTCCGGAGTTCCTCGTCACCGCTGCGGGCCATGGATGCACCAAAGGAACAATCGGCATACATCCAGCCCTGCGGTGCAATGTAGAACATGGCCCAATCGTGGTTGCCCACACCGGCAGGCGATACCGACAACCCGCTCTGCCACTGCGCCGGGATGCCCACCAGACGGCAGAGGGTGATAAAGGTCAAAGCCATAATGCCGCAGTCGCCCCGGCGGTTCCGGGCGCAGTTGTCGGGCAGGCAGTCCTGCACAAAATAGGCCGGCTGGTAATGATACCGGACATTCAGGGTAATATAATCGTAGATCCGCTTTGCCTTTTCCGCCGGGCTGTTCACGCCCTCGGTCAGCTGGGCTGCCAACGCCCGCAGGTAGGGGGTAAAGACAATATGGGGTGCTTCTTCCTGCGTGTCAAAATCCGGCTGCTCCGGCGAGGGGATGAGTTTCATCGGGTCTGCATAATAGGCCGTGCTGGTATAGCTGTACTGTGCGCCGAACGTCCGGTTTTCGGTCAGGTCAGCTTCCCAATAAGCCGTGCGCTGTGCGGCGTCCTCTGCCGCAATGTGGGCAGGCGGCTGGGTGAATGCCTCCAATTTGATCTCACTCTGGGAAGGACAGGCCGCAGGCAGGGGCAGCCAGACCCGGACATGAACGGCGTCTCTCCCCTCCTGCTTTGCCTTGGCAAGGGCTTTTCCAAAGACTTCGTCTGACATCCGGATGCTGGTTTTCAGGGTAATGCGAGCCGCCGATTTCCCTTCCCGGGCCATCTTTTCATGCTCCGCACGGCGGCGGGCCCGGGCGGCGTTGGCTGCGGCAGGCGGGTCCAATAAGCGGGCCGCAAGATCGGCGTGGGTGGCGATGAGGGTCTGGTCAAACCGGTCAAGATATTGCTTCTTGCCCTCCACAAAGCGCCAATCGATCTGACCGTGATGCACCAGGTCCCGGAACTCTCCGGGCGTGAAATCCCGCACCAGTTCCTGCATCCGGGCAATGGCCGCGTCCTCCGTCCAGCAGTACTCTTCCGGCAAACGGCGAAGGATCTCTTTCTGGACCAGCAGAGCATCCCGCAGGGCATTTACTCCCTTGGGGGTAGGGTTTGCGGGCTTTGGCTCTTTCTGCACCGCCGGGGAATTTTGCGTTTTTGTCCAATCTTCCGCAAGATATTCGTCGATTCGTTGAATGGCTTCCTCGCAGTAACCAGCGGCCTTCAGCCGCTCCACATCATCCGGAAGGCCCACATTCAGGCTCCGGAACGTCTCGTTCCAGTCTCTCATTGTTTTCGCCCCTCTTTTTTAAATATGTATCATTCTCCCGTATGCGCTTCCCAGAACGCAACGGCTTCGTTCAGCCAACCATCAGCGTCGGTGCCTGCTGCTACTCCTGTACCATGCGGCACGCTTTTATATACATGCACCTGATACGGAACACCATTTTTCTCTAATGCTTTTTTTAGTGCCGGTCCCTGTTTCCAGTAATTGAAAAGTTTTAGAACATTATCATCGTCACCATACCAGAAATATGTTGGCGGATAATCCAGCGTCACGCAGTCTGAAATATTGTAATCATAATAATGATTGAAACCTGTACCTCCATCCAATAGGATATTGTAGACTGGTTTTGCCTCATTGAAATTGTTGATAGGATATCCCATCAATAACACACCCGGTTTGGGGACACCATATTTTCCGTATCCGACATCTGCATTTGCGAAGACACCAGCGATTTGACCGCCTGAGGAGTATCCAATCAATGCGTAACCATCTGTTCGGACGCCAAATTTTTCCGCATTGTCCGTGATAAGCCGAATTGCCCGGGCAAGGTCTTCCAGCGGTGCGTTATCACTCGCTTCCCAACCAATGCGATAGCGCAGGGAGAAAACAGCGTAGCCTTTCTGGTGCAGTTCCCAAGCTGTTGACGCTCCACCTCGGAACTCTCCGTCATAGATCAAGGCGTTTCCGGATAGAACCACTGCATACCTTGCGTTCGGCCTGTCTGCCGGAAAATAATACAGTTCCACATGATCTCGGGATTTCTCCGCCTTGATTTCTTCCTCCGTATAAAGTTTATATGTCACCTGTGTTCCAGCATTGTATGTCTCAATAATATAGTTCAGCCCTGCTGCGCAACTCTCCACCGACTCCGAGCCAACTGCATATTCCAATGTCCAGTTGTCTTTGCTTGTACTCAATTTTTCACAGTCTCGCTCCCACACATGGATATAGGTAGATATTCCGGATCCCTGAATACTCGGATTCTCCCGGATCTCCTTCATGGTGGTCTCCGGTGTGATGTTTGGTTCGCCCTTTGCGGTATCTGCATAGACCGGCAGGGTCAGCAGACAGACCAGCAGAGCAATACAGAGCAGAACTCGTTTCAACTTCATAACGGATGTCTTCCTTTTTATTTTCCGCAGCAGAGTTTCCCGCCCACAGCCGATTGCAATTCCGTGCAAATGGGGCTATAATAAGTTTTTGTCCGGAACTCTGCAGTTGTATCTTATAATATGTATTGTATCACAACCGCACCGATTGTCAAAACAAATCTGCGTGCAGGAGGTTGAACCATGCCATTGCCGCTTCTGACCAATTACCACACCCACACCACCCGCTGCCATCACGCCGAGGGCACGGAGGAAGAATACATTCAGACCGCCCTGCGCTGCGGCTATCAGGTGCTTGGTTTTTCAGACCACACTCCCTGGGCCTACGCCGACCCCGGCTTTGTCAGCCGGATCCGGATGCTGCCCGAAGAACTGGAAGGCTATGTCCGGACCCTTGCCGCACTGCGGGAAAAATACGCCGACCAGCTCCACATCCACATCGGGCTGGAAGCCGAATATTTCCCGGCCTATCTTCCCTGGCTGAAGGAAGAAAAAGAGCGGCTGGGCATCGAATATCTGATCTTTGGCTGCCACTACGACACTACCGATGAGACCGGCCGCTATTTTGGCCGGCCCGAAAGCGGTGCCGACCTGCGCCGCTATGCCGAGCAGGTTGTGGAAGGCCTTGAGACCGGGCTGTATGCCTGCCTTGCCCACCCGGACATCTGCCTGAACCGTTGGACCGCCTTTGATGCCGACGCCGAGGCCTCAAGCCGGGAGATCTGCGAAGCCGCTGCACGGCTGAATATCCCGCTGGAATATAATCTGGCTGGGTTGACCTGCCAGAACCGGGGCGATGGTACGCTGGGGTACACAACGGACGCCTTCTGGCAGATCGCCGCCGAGTATCCCATCAAGGCTATCGTGGGCTGCGATGCCCATACTCCCGCTGAGCTAGATGTCGTTTCCCTGCTGCGGGAAAAGCAAGCCTTCCTTGCCGGGCTGGGCATCCCGGTGCTGGGCACTTTGCCCGGGCTGGAATAATCTTGTGTTGAAGGGCAGATTCTGCTATACTGTCTTTAACGCAACAAGGAATCGGGGGCAGGATGGCTCCCGAAGGGAATGGGAAAAGGACATGAGTAAAATAACAGTCCGGCCCATGGAGCCGGAGGACTGGAATGAAGTTTCCAAAATTTATTTAGAGGGGATCGCCACCGAGCACGCCACATTTCAAACTGACTGCCCGCCTTACACCGCATGGGATGCTTCCCACACCAAGGATTGCCGCCTTGTGGTGCTGGACGACGGTGTCGTGGCCGGGTGGACCGCCCTGCACCGGGTAGACCCCCGGTGGTGCTACCGGGGTGTCGTAGAAGTCAGCATCTATGTTGGTGAGAAATTCCGGGGCCGGGGCTTGGGCTATCACCTGTTGACCGCCCTCTGCGAGGCCGCAGAACAGGCCGGTTACTGGACGCTGCAATCTACGGTGCTGCAGGACAACGAGGCCAGCCGCCGCCTTCACGCCAAGTGCGGGTTCCGGCTGGTGGGCCGTCGGGAACGGATCGCCCGGGACTGTCATGGCCGCTGGCTGGACACCTATCTGATGGAACGCCGCTGCAAAGATGACGAACCGGCAGGTTACAAAAAACTGTAATAAAGCGCAAAAAGAACCGACGCAGTTTTTACGCTGCATCGGTTCTTTTCATATCTGTCTCTTAATCGGTAATCGCCAAAGAGCCCATGGGGTCCCAAGGCTCCAGCTCAATGGGTTCGGCATTATAAGCAACCAACTGCTCTGTCGTCAGGTACTTTTTGTTCACGACGATCTGGTACATATATTCATCGAACCAGCGGTCTGTCATGACATAGTAGCCATCCTTGCCCGGGTCTTTGCCCCAGCTGTTCTCCACCCGCCAGCGGTTAGGCTGGCCGTTGTCGTCTAGATTTACGCCCTGAAATACCATGGCGTGGGTCATCAAGCTCTGACCATAATCCAGTCGCTCTGCCTTGGTCATGGTGAACTGAGTATCCAGCAGATTTTCCAGACTGCGGATATCCAGATCCATAATGCCGGTATCCCGCTCCGAGTGCTTGCCCACATCGCAGCCAAACCAGACCGGCTGACCGTCCTGCATCTGTGCAATGGCAGCCTTCTTCAGCTCTTCGATGGGCAGGTTCAGATACCGCACCGGGCGGCCCTCCCGGACATTGCCCAGATACTTCACGGTATAGCTGTGGCCATACGGCTTATCAGACGTAGGAGCGTTGATCAGGCTGACATAATCCTTCAGGTCAAGGCCCACATACTTTTCAAAGAAGGTCTTGGGGGTCAGACCGGTCTCCCGGTGGAAGTTCTTGTCGGCATCCCGATACTCAAAGGTAAAGGTCTTGGGAGGCTCTCCAAGGCAGATGCAGAGCAGACGGTAGATCTCATTCAGCATCTCGTCCTTGCGCAGGCGCAGAGCTTCCTCGTCCAGATGTTCTTTATACATCCGGCGCAGGATGCAGGCATCCTCCCGCAGCTTTTCGGTGAGCACGCTGTCCATCTCCCGGCTGGCGGAAGAAGACTTGGACTCCGGGTACGCCGTCTTGGGCACAACGCCGTATTTTTCCAGCAGATTGCAGAGCATATCCCACTGTCCGCCATCTCCCACCGGAGCGGTGAGCAGGTAGGAGACCAGACGGCTGCCGGTGGGCAGCTCTGCGGTCTCAAGGATGCTTTCCAGAAAGTAGTTGGATTTTTCCAGCTTGTCCCAGAAGAACAGATAAGCCTGCGAGAGCTCAAAGGTCTTGAGGTTATACTTCTTCATCACCTGATACCGCATGGTATTGAGGGCTGCAAACATCCAGCAGCGGCCGCTCTGTTTCTGGTTGGTGATCTCGCCCTGTTCCAGACTAATGGAGAATTCATGTACATCGTTCTGAGCAGCGGTGCGGTTAACAGCCGAGCCCAGCAGACCATTGGCGGTCACGGCGTTCATCGCTACGAGGTTTGCACGCTGCGATTCAAAATCGGCGGCAAATTTTTCAAGCTGCTGCTGGCTGACGCCACAGGCAGTTTCCTGATTCATTGAAAACATCCCTTTCTCATCAACATCCGGGCAAGAGCGGTGTTACCACTCGTTGTCCTCTGCATCCGTGTCGGCGACTCGGGTGCGCTGGAACATACTCTCGACAATGGCACAGTACTTATCGGCCAGACAAACGATGACGGCTTCCCGGCAGGTAGGAACATGACGGAAGGTCAGCGGCCACATATGGCTCGAGATGATGTTCTGTTCTTTTTTCGTGATCTTGAAATAGTTCTGGGCATTGAGGCAGGCCGAGCCCGGGTGGGAGAAGCCATGCATCTCAAACAGGCGGTGCAGGCCGTGGAAAGTGCCCTTTTTATGCCAGTCGTACAGATAAAAATCATGCAGGAAAGCACCCACTGCCAGCGAAGTCTCATCGGCGTTGAGGTGAAGCCTGCGATTGATCCAGAAGCTGACCAGCACCACATTCTTGCAATGCTGGTAAGTGGTCACCGAACCATGCTGGATAAACTCCCGCATCCGCTGCACTTCAGGATGCCGGTCGTATTTTTCCAGAATGGCAGTGAGGCTTTCACGTTCGATTTCAGAAAGCTGCATTCGTCAGGTTCCCTTTCGATCCTCTCATCGGATCTTATAAAAACAACATTGCGTTCAGGAGCGGAGCTGGACCGGATTGGAGCTGCCGAAGTTTTCAGCCAGAGAGTCATGCTCCCGCTCAAGGCTCAGATCCACAAGGTACTGTTTGCCATCTCCCAGAGCTTCCAGATCCGCCAGCTTTGCCTTTGCGGAAGCTTCATCCGGATACCACTGGATCAGGAAGAAATTTTCTGCCTCCACACCGTAATACAGCCACTGGCCGTCGGCACGGAGCAGATCATCCAGATGATCCACTTCCTCCCCGTCGGGCAGGCCAAGGCCCTCCTCAGCGTAGAGATTTTCGGGCTCCACCTGCAGCATCTCGATCACATCGATCGAGCTCTGAAGGTATTCGTCCTGCGAGATGCTCTTGTCGGAAAGCTCCCAGCCGGTCAAAAACGCCTGCATAAGCAGGTCCTTGACGGAGATCTTCGGCGTCTGCGGATTCATCGACATATTCCAATTCCTCTTTCCTCAAGGGGGATCTGTCCCCTTGTTTGTCTCCGCTGACCAGTATACTTCAAAACTTTGTACAGGTCAACTATTTTTCTTAAATTTTTTGTAGCTATGCTCAAATCAGAAGTAAGTCTGAAAGGTTTCGCCCAGCCATTCCAGAGCCAGCTTTACCCAATGATTCCGGTGCGGGTCAGCAGCATTGACTTCCGGTGTGCTGATGCTGCTGCCGTGAGCTCCCTTCTGGAACAGATGCACTTCACAGGGCACACCCGCCCGGCGGAGTGCGCCGGCCAGCAGCAGAGTATTTTCCACCGGGACCGTTTCATCCTCCATGGTATGCCAGACGAAGACCGGCGGGACCTCAGCCGTGATTTTATCTTCCAGTGAGAAGGGCTTCCAGTCCACCGGGTCGTCACTGCCGCTCAGCATCCGGAAGCTACCCCTGTGGGCATATTCCCCTGCCGAGATGACCGGATATCCCAGCAATACCGCATTAGGCCGATGCTGCGCTTCCCCGCCGGGCAGGGACAGTACTGCCGCGGACAAGGCCAGATGTCCGCCCGCCGAAAAGCCGCAGACGGCGATCTTATCCGGCAGAATGTTCCATTCCGCTGCATTTTCCCGCAGCAGTCCGATGGCCTCGCTGATCTGCCGCAGGGGCAGAAAGTTCTGTGCCCCTGCCCCCACAGTATAGTGTAAGACAGCGGTGTGGTAACCCGCTGCGGCAAACTGGAGGGCCACCGGGTCCCCCTCCCGGGGGCTGACATGTTGATATCCGCCGCCGGGCACCACCAGCACCCCTGGACGCAGAATCGCATCCGGCATGGCAGGTGCAGCATCCCGGAGCCAGACTGTCAGTTCTCCTCCGCCGGACAATGCAAATTTCTTCTGCTGCATTTCTGCGCTCCTCCTCTTCCTTTGGGTAACGACCTTATTATAGTGCTTTGCTGCGGTAAAGTAAAGCGTTCCGGTGCTTTCCCGGATGCAATTTTAAACTTTTTATGAAAGGGCTTGATTTTCCCTGCAAAGCGGTGTATATTAGCACTCGTAAGATATGAGTGCTAAATCATCAGGACCTATTGGCTCCGGATGACAGCGCACATTTTAAGGATAAAGAGGTTTTGTATTATGGCGAAAAAAGAATTTCAGGCTGAAAGCAAAAAGCTGATGGACATGATGATCAACTCCATCTATACCAATAAGGAGATCTTTCTGCGGGAGCTCATCTCCAACGCTTCGGACGCCATCGACAAGCTTTACTATAAGAGCCTGACCGATCCTTCCGTCGGGATGAACAAGGGCGATTTCCGCATCCTGCTGACCCTCGACAAGGACAATCGGACCCTGACAGTCTCTGATAACGGCATTGGCATGACCAAGGAAGAGCTGGAGCAGAATCTGGGCACCATCGCTCACTCCGGTTCGCTGGACTTCAAAAAGGACAATAAGGATGAGAACATTGACATCATCGGTCAGTTCGGTGTAGGCTTCTACTCCGCCTTCATGGTAGCCGACAAGGTCACCGTCATCTCCAAGGCTTATGGCTCCGATCAGGCCTGGCAGTGGGAGTCCAGCGGTGCTGACGGCTATGAGCTGAACCCCGCTGAGAAGGAAACGGTCGGTACCGACATCATCCTCCACATCAAGCCGGACACCGATACCGATAAGTATGACAACTTTGTCAACGAGTACGGCATCGTCGCCATCGTCAAGAAGTACAGCGATTATGTCCGTTATCCCATCCAGATGGAGCGGGAGAAGAGCCGTCAGAAGCCGGAACCCGACCCCAAGCCCGAGGATTACAAGCCTGAGTGGGAGACTTACACCGAGCTTGAGACCCTGAACAGCATGGTGCCCATCTGGAAAAAGCAGAAGAGCGAAGTGACCGATGAGGAGTATGCAAACTTCTATAAGGACAAGTTCAACGATTATGCCGATCCCGCCCGGGTCATTGTCAGCCGCACCGAGGGCACCGCAAATTACAATGCTCTGCTCTTTGTGCCCAGCCACCGTCCCTATGATTTCTACACCAAGGACTACGAAAAAGGTCTGGCCCTGTATGCATCCGGTGTTCTCATCATGGAAAAGTGTGCCGACCTGCTGCCCGATTACTTCAGCTTCGTCAAGGGCATCGTGGAT
>ERZ808246.1801-NODE-1801-length-14530-cov-4.748394_pt1 | contig 14530 bp, 14 predicted proteins | sample MGYA00521083_ERZ808246 | MGnify/ENA primary metagenome ERZ808246 (study PRJEB31516, sample SAMN03275577) | gut metagenome | biome: mammalia-associated habitat; material: feces | host: Papio cynocephalus | place: Kenya | collected 2012-07-07 ...
TTCAAGCCCTACGGCAAGGTCCTGACCGGCTATGATACGACCGCACTCATCGCGGCCATGCAGACCGTTTCCATGCCGGAGAGCGGCACGGCCTATGAACCGGCCATCGACACGCTCGAGACCTGCGGCATCTTTGACACGATGGAAAATCATGCCTACGGCGGAATGCCCATCCAGATCGGCATGTGCTGGGGCTATAACACAAAGCTCAACTGCCTTGAGTACCACCGCGACAGCGAGGTCAACGTCGGCGAGCAGGATTTTGTCCTGCTGCTTGCCAAAGAAGACGAGATCGAAGACGGCAAGCTCGACACCGCGAAGGTCAAGGCCTTTCGCGTCCCGGCGGGCGCAGCCGTCGAGGTCTACGGCACGACGCTCCACTATGCGCCGTGTCAGACGGCACAGACCGGTTTCCGCGTTGCCGTCGTCCTGCCGAAGGGTACGAACACGGGAAAGCCCGTCTTCGAGCCGCAGAACGAAGAGGACACATGGCTGACAGCCCGCAACAAGTGGCTGCTGGCGCATCCGGAGTCCAGCGAGGCAAAGTCCGGCGCGCACATCGGCCTGACCGGTAAAAATATCGATATTTCTGAAGATTGATCAGGAGGTACAGATCATGTTTGAAAACATCCCCAATGTCAAGCTCGGCCTCATCGCCGTCTCCCGCGACTGTTTCCCGCGCACGCTTTCGGAAAAGCGCCGCGCCAACATCGTCAAGGCCTGTGAGGGCGGCGTGTACGAATGTCCCGTGACCGTTGAAAACGAGAACGATATGCTCAAAGCCGTTGCCGACGTCAAGGCGGCAGCGTGCAACGCCCTCGTCGTCTTCCTCGGCAACTTCGGCCCGGAGACCCCGGAAACCCTCATCGCCAAATACTTTGACGGCCCGTGCATGTTTGTGGCTGCTGCCGAGGGCGACGGCGACCTCATCAACGGCCGCGGCGATGCCTACTGCGGCATGCTGAACTGTTCGTATAACCTCGGTATGCGCCATCTGAAGGGCTACATCCCCGAATATCCCGTCGGCACCGCCGACGATATTGCAAAAATGATCGCCGATTTCATCCCCATTGCCCGTGCCGTCATCGGCGTGAAGAACCTGAAAATCATCACCTTCGGCCCGCGCCCGCAGGACTTCTTCGCCTGCAACGCACCCATCAAGGGTCTGTATGAACTCGGCGTGGAGATCGAGGAAAACTCCGAACTCGACCTGCTCGTCTCCTACAAGGCTCACGCGGGCGACGCGCGCATCCCCGCCGTCTGCGAGGACATGAAGCAGGAGATGGGCGAGGGCAAGTACTACGCCGACATGCTCGAGCGCATGGCGCAGTTTGAGCTGACGCTCCTTGACTGGATGGATGCACACAAGGGCGCATGCAAGTATGTCGCCTTTGCCGACAAGTGCTGGCCTGCGTTCCCGGAGCAGTTCGGCTTCGAGCCGTGCTATGTCAATTCCCGTCTGGCCTCCCACGGCATCCCCGTGGCCTGTGAGGTCGATATTTATGGTGCGCTGAGTGAGTACATTGGAGCCTGCATCAGCCACGACGCGGTCACTCTGCTCGACATCAACAACTCCGTCCCCGCCAGCCTCTTTGACGCCGAGATCAAGGGCAAGTTCGATTACACCCTGACGGATACCTTCATGGGCTTCCACTGCGGCAATACGCCCAGCTGCAAGATGTGCGCCGACCGCGCCATCAAGTACCAGCTCATCCAGCACCGTCTGCTCGAACCGGCAGGCTCCGAGCCCGACTTCACCCGCGGCACGCTCGAAGCTGACATCGCGGCGAGCCAGATCACGTTCTACCGCCTCCAGTGCGACTCTGACGGCAATCTTAGAAGCTACATCGCAGAAGGCGAGATCCTGCCCGTCAAGACCGGCTCCTTCGGCGGCATCGGCATCTTCGCTATCCCCGAGATGGGACGCTTTTATCGCCACGTCCTCGTCCAGAAGCGCTACCCGCACCACGGCGCGGTCGCCTTCGGCCACTACGGCAAGCTCCTGTTCGAGGTCTTCAAATTCCTCGGCGTGGGCGATATCGCCTACAACCAGCCGAAGTCCCTTCCGTATCCTACGGAGAATCCGTTCGCATAAGAACTATCCGCAAAATAAAATCCGGCCCTGTCCTTTGGACAGGGCCGTTTTGAAAGGAAGCAGCTAACGCCTATGGAATACCCCAAGGTCTGTCTGCGCCGCGGCGAAGAAGCCGGTGTGCGCGCGGGACAGAAACTGATCTACGATAACGAGCTGGACTGGGCGGACGATATCTGCACCGACGGCTGCGTCGTCGACGTGCTGGACAGCCGCCAGCGCTTTGCCGCCCGCGGATTTTTCAACTCCCGATCCAGGCTGACCGTCCGTGTCCTGACGCGCGATGAAAAAGAAGCGATCGATCGCGCCTTTTTCCGCCGCCGCATCGAAGCCGCATGGCAGGTGCGGCAGGCGCTGGGCTTCCGGGATTCGTGCCGCGTGGTCTTTGGAGAATCCGACGGCCTGCCGGGGCTGACGATGGATAAATTCGCTGACTGCCTGTCGTTTCAGATCGCGTGCCTCGGCATGGAGCAGTGGAAGCCGGCGCTGATCGAAATTCTGGCAGAGCTCTTTTCTCCGCGCGGCATTTATGAGCGCGACGATCTGCCGGTCCGGGAAAAGGAAGGTCTTCCGCAGATCAAGACCTGCGTCTATGGCGAGGTCCCGGATGAGATCGTGATCCGGGAGCACGACGCAAAGATGCTCGTCTCCATTGCAAACGGCCAGAAGACCGGGCATTTCCTCGACCAGCAGGAAAACCGCGGCCGGTTGATGCCCTATGCGCCGGGGCAGGATGTGCTTGACCTGTGCTGCTGCACGGGCGGCTTTTCGGTGCATGCTGCGCTCTACGGCGCGAAGCGCGTCGAGGCGGTCGACGTGTCCGAGGACGCGTTGGCGCTCGTGCGGCGCAATGCAGCGCTGAACGGCGTACGGGACCGGCTGACGACGACGTGCGCCAATGTATTCGATCTTGCGCGGCAGTACGTGCAGGAGGGGCGGCAGTATGGCCTTGTCATCTGCGACCCGCCTGCCTTTGCCAAGAGCCGGAAGGTGCTCGAGAGCGCCTACCGCGGCTATAAGGAGCTGAACCTGCAGTGCATGAAGCTTGTCCGCCCGGGCGGCTTCCTCGTTTCGTGCTCGTGCAGCCAGTTCATGACGCCGGAGCTGTTTCTCAGGATGCTGCGCGAGGCTGCGCAGGACGCCGGACGCGAGGCGCGGCTTCTTGAAATGCTCATGCAGTCGCGCGACCACGCCGCCAGCCTCAGCTCCGAACAGGCTCTGTACCTGAAGGGCGATATTATGCAGATCGTATGAATCCGTAAAAACAGTTCATGGAGCGTATCGGTAACGATACGCTCCATTTCTCATACCAATATGCTTACAGCCCTCTCAGCTGCCGCCGCAGGCAGCTGAGAGGGTCTTGCAGCGACTACCCTCTCCGTCCTCGCTTCGCTCGGCCACCTCTCCCAAAGGGAGAGGCAAGAGAGGCACGCGCATTGACAGCTGAGGTTTTTATGGTCTGAGCAGAAGCCCGGCCCGCAGGTCGGCTTCGGCCTGTGCCTGCAGCAGGACGTGCTGCTTTTTGCCGGTGGCGTTATAGGGCAGGGCGTCGAGGAAGCGGTAATAGCGCGGGCATTTATAGGCGGAAAGATCGTCGCAGCGCGCGCACCACGCGCCGAGCTCCTGCGCGGTCAAGGACGCGTCGGCAGGGATGATATACGCGGCGACACTCTGCCCGCGGGACGGATCCGGGACGCCTGCGACCATGCAGTCGGCCACCTTCGGGTGGCGGCAGAGGATCTCCTCGAGCTGCGCGGGGTAGATATTTTCGCCCATGCAGACGATCATATCGTCGCGCCGCCCACAGACGGTAATGAAGTGCTGCGCGTCCCACGTGCCGACGTCGTGGGTGTAGAACCAGCCGTCATGATAGCGCTCGGCCGTGAGCGCGGGGTTCTGCGTGTAACAGAGCGCCGATTTGCAGCTGGCCTGCAGGATGATCTCGCCGGGCGTCCTGCCGTCGGTGGGGACGGTATCGTCCGGCGAGGCCGGGCCGTCTCCCGTCAGGCGCACCACGCGCACCTCGTCGTCCGTGCAGCTTCTGCCGGCGGAGCCGGCCATGGCCGGCAGATCCTCCGGGCGCAGGAAGCTGTTCCAGAAGGTCTCGGTCGTGCCGTAGCCGTTGAAGATGCGCGGGGTCAGGAGTCTTTGATAGCGGATGCAGCTTTCGCGCTCGAGGGGGCTTCCCATCGTGACGATGCCGTGCAGGCCGGACAGGTCGACCGGGTGCTTTTCCTGCCGCGCGGCGAGCTTTTCCAGCGCCGACGGCACGCCGATGAGAAACGTCACGCCATATTTTTGCACGGCGTCAAAGCACGCCTTCGCACCGAACATGCGCATGACGACAAGCGCTGCTCCGGCGTAGAGCGTCGGCGTCGGCCCGCCCGCGTGCAGACCGCCGCGGTGGAACCACGGCGTCATGTTCATGGTCACGTCCGACGGCGTGAGCGGGAAGTGCATGATGGCGTCGTGCGCGGAGAGAACTTCGTTCACGTTGTTGCACGGCACGCCCTTTGGCGTGCCGGTCGTGCCGGAGGTGCCGAAGCGCGTGACCTCGTCATAGAGATTCGGGCAATATGCGGTTTCCGGCTCCGTATCCGCGGCGCTCTGCAGGAAGTCCTCAAAGAAGATATGTCCGGCGGGAAGCGCGGGACGTTTGCCGCGATAATCGACGGCCAGAACGACCTCCGGCTGAAATGCGCTGAGCGTCAGCGCCTTCTGCGCCATATCGGCGACGTCGCAGTCGTAGAGATAGGCCTTCGGGCGGTCGCGCTCGAGCAGGCGCGCGGTCTCACCGGCGGAGAGATTGAAGTTGGTGGGGCTGTTGATCGCGCCCAGCTTCTGCGGGGCGAGATAGCAGAGGACGAACTGCGGCGAGTTATACAGCTGGTACAAAACCACGTCGCCCGGGCCGACGCCGCGGGCGTGCAGGGCGTTTGCCAGCCGGCTGCAGTCACGGTTGAGCTGGGCGTAGGTCCAGCGTCTGTCCGCAATGGGGTCGATCATCGCGGTCTTGTCCGCGAAGCGGCGCACATTGCGGAGAAACCCGTTCATCCACGTAAAGCTCCGCTCAAAAACAGCCTGAAACCCGGCTTTATCATAGGTGTCGTTCATGCGTTACTCCTGATACTGTCCCACGATCACGCAGGAATTTTGTCCGCCGAAGCCCATGGCGTTGGACGCCGCGACGCGTATATCGGCCTCCAATGCCGTGCCGCCGACGAGCGAAAGGCGGCAGTCGGGATCGGACGTTGTGAGCCCCAGCGTCGGCGGAAGAAGGCCGGTGCGGACGGATTGCACGCAGGCGATGATCTCGGTGATGCCGCCTGCGCCCATCATATGCCCGGTCGCGCCCTTGGTCGAGCCGACGCGGACCGGATGGCTGCCGAATGCGGTGCAGATCGCGTGCGCCTCGGCCACGTCACCCTTCGGCGTCGCGGTGCCGTGGGCGTTGAGATAATCGACCTGCTCCGGCGCAAGACCCGCGGACTGCAGAGCCAGCCGGATGCAGGCGGCCGCGCCTGCGCCGTCCGGCGCGGGTGAGACGGGATGGACGGCGTCTGTGTTGTTCGCGCAGCCGAGCAGACGCGCAAGCGGCTTCGCGCCGCGCACGCGGGCAGTCTCTTCGCGCTCAAGAACCAGCGCACCGCCGCCTTCGCCGAGGACGAAGCCGTTGCGGCTCAGATCGAACGGACGGCTGTCGCCGGTGGGCGAGAGCGCTTTGATCTTATCAAGGCACTGGATGAGCGTCGGGGTGATGGCGGCTTCGCCCGCCATGACGACGACGGCGTCCGCCATGCCGCCTGTAAGGAGCAGGCTCGCCAGCGTCACCGCGTCGCCGCCGGACGAGCAGGCGGTGGAGACGGTCATGCTGGGGCCGGTGATGTGATGCAGAATGGAAAACTGGCAGGCGGCGACGTTGCCCATGCACTTGGTCAGAAGCTTCGGCTCCGCCGTCTTGCCATCCAGATCGAGATGCGCCTGTGTCCGGCCGAGGATGCCGACGCCGTGCAGCGCCGTGCCCATGACGATGCCGACGCGGGCGGAGCCGGAAAGCCCGGCCTGCAGGATCGCCTCCTGCGCCGCGGCGTAGGCATATTGCGCATACGGCTCCATGTCGAGGACGAGCCGCGTGGGCATGAAGTCCTTCGGGTGGAAGTCCCGGACCTCCGCCGCGCGGTGGATGGGCAGGGAAGAGGTGTCGATCTGCCCGATCTCATCAATGCCGCACACGCCGCGCACAAGACTGTCCCAATAGGCCGGGACGCCGACGCCGATGGGCGTCACCGCGCCCATGCCGGTGATGACGATCGGTTCACGCATCGCGGCCACCGCCGATCTTCCGGAAGGCCAGGCAGGCATTGTGCCCGCCGAAGCCGAGGGACGAGGAAAGCGCCACGTCAAAGTCCTGCTTCTGCGCCTCAAGGGGAACGTAGTTGAGATCGCAGTCGGGATCCGGCTCCTGCAGGCCGATGGTGGGCGGCGCAATGCCGTCCCGCAGAGCCAGCACGCACACGACGGCTTCTGCGCCGCCGGCTGCGCCGAGCATGTGGCCGGTCATGGATTTGGTGGAGCTGATGAGCAGCTTGTGCGCCAGCTCCTCACCGAGCGCGCGCTTGATGGCGAGCGTCTCGACCCGGTCGTTCATCGGCGTACCGGTGCCGTGGGCGTTAAAGTAAACGCGGTCGGTCAGAACGCCGGTCTCGTGCCAGGCGTCGGCGATGGCGCGCGCGCCTTCTGCAGCCGCGGGATCCGGCGAGGTCATGTGATAGGCGTCGCAGGTCGAGCCGTAGCCGGTCAGCTCGGCATAGATCTTCGCGCCGCGCGCTTTCGCGTGCTCATACTCTTCCAGCACCAGCACGCCCGCGCCCTCACCCATGACAAAGCCCGTCCGGCGCCTGTCAAAGGGCAGGGAAGCCTGATAGGGGTCGGACGAAGCGGAGAGTGCCTGCATATTGGAGAAGCCCGCCGCAGCCAGCGCGTTGACGGTCGCTTCCGCGCCGCCCGCGATCATGGCGTCGGCATAGCCGTGCCGGATGAGGCGCATGGCCTCGCCGATGGCGTTGGAGCCGGAGGCGCAGGCCGTGACCATCGGCATGGCCGGGCCCTTGCAGCCGAAGCGCATGGCGATCATGCTCGAGGCCATGTTGGCGATCATCATGGGGATGAAGAACGGGGACACGCGCCGCGGGCCCCGTTCGAGCAGCTTCTGGTGTTCGGCCATAAACGTGGCAATGCCGCCGATGCCGGTGCCGATGTAGACGCCGATGCGCTCGGGGGCGATCTCGCTCGCCAGACGGCTGTCGGACATGGCCTGGCAGGCGGCCGCCATGGCGAACTGCGTGTAGATATCGCTGTGCAGAATATCCAGCTTGTCCATATATTGCTTCGGGTCAAAATTGCGAACCTCGCCCGCGATCTTGACCTTGAAATCGGTGGTATCAAATCTTGTGATCGACCCGATGCCGCAGGTTCCGGTGCAAAGCGCATGCCAGAAGCTTTCCACATCATTGCCGACCGGGCTGACGACGCCCAGTCCTGTTACGACGACCCGGTTCATAGAACTCCTCCTGTCTGTGTATCTGCGCCGATTCGGCGGAACCGGCGATAGCGCGCGTCAAGCAGCGCCTCGGGCGACAGCCGGGAAAGGCCGGAAAGCTCCTCCAGCAGAGCCTGCTTCAGATTTTCATAAAATTCCGGCTTGCCGAGATCGGTCTCGGGGATGATCTTCTCGATCACGCCGAGCTGCAGCGCGTCCTCGGCGGTGAGCTTCAGCTGCTGGGCAGCCTGCTCGGCCTTGCTTGCATCCTTCCAGAGAATGCTGGCGCAGCCCTCCGGCGAGATGACCGAATAAACGGCGTTTTCCAGCATCCAGACCCTGTCGCCCGCCGCCAGCGCCAGCGCACCGCCGCTGCCGCCCTCGCCGATGAGGACGGAAAGGACGGGCGTCTGCAGGGCGGCAGTCTGCGTCAGGCACTCGGCGATGGCCTGCCCCTGTCCGCGCTCCTCCGCACCGATGCCGCAGTATGCGCCGGAGGTATCGACGAAGCAGAGGACGGGCCGGTGGAACTTCTCCGCCTGCTTCATCAGGCGTAGCGCCTTGCGGTAACCCTCCGGGTTCGGCGCGCCGAACGAGCGCTGCAGGCGCTCGCGGGCGGTGTGGCCCTTTTCGATGGCGATGACGGTCACGGGCAGCGTATCGAGATACGCCACGCCGCCGATGATGGCTGCGTCGTCGGCGAAGCGGCGGTCGCCGTGCAGCTCAAAGAAGCCGGTAAAAAGACTCTCAATAAAGTCCGCGCCCGTGGGGCGCTTGCCGCCGCGCGCGATCTTGACGCGCTCATAAGCTGAGATCGGCATGGGAACCTCCTGTGCAGTGCAGCTGCAGCAGCTGCGCGATGACCTGTTTCTGCTCCGAGCGCGGGACGATGCTGTCGACAAACCCGTGCGTGAGCATGCTTTCCGCCTTCTGGAAGCCCTTCGGCAGCGGCTTTTTTGTCGTCTGCTCCACCACGCGCGCACCGGCAAAGCCGATACAGGCGCCGGGCTCGGCCAGAATGATATCGGCCTCCATGGCAAAGCTCGCCGTGACGCCGCCCATGGTGGGATCGGCCAGCAGGGCGAGATAAAAAAGGCCGGCGTCGCTGTGACGCTTCACGGCGGCGCTGGTCTTAGCCATCTGCATGAGAGAGATCAGGCCTTCCTGCATCCGTGCGCCGCCGGAGACCGTGACGCCGAAGACGGGAAGACGCTCCTGCAGCGCGTATTCAAACAGCTGCGTGATCTTCTCGCCCACGGCCGCGCCCATGCTGCCCATCATGAAATACGGATCCATGATAAACAGGCAGCAGCGGCTGCCGCCGATCTGCGCGGTGCCGCAGACGACGGCCTCCGGTTCGCGGCTGGAGGCGCGGACGGTCTCGAGCTTGGCGGCGTAGTTCGGAAATTGCAGCGGGTCTGTCGACTCGATCGAGCTGAACAGCTCCCGAAAGCTGCCCTTGTCGGCCAGCTCGTGCAGGCGCTGGCGCGCGCTCATGCGGAAGTGATAGCCGCAGGAGCAGGTGTTGTGGTTGCTCCAGAGCGTGCTGATGGGGATCTCCCGGTGGCAGTTCGGGCAGGTCTTTTCCGGCTCGCTGGCGTCATTCTGCACGGGCGCGCTGCGTCCGCCGGATTCCAGTTCGTTTTTCGGCTGGAAGATGAAATTCAGAAACGGCATGGGGCGTTATTCCTCCATCATGGTCAGGTCGTATGCGCCGGAAGCAAAGCGCGGGTCGGAGATGATGCGCAGCTGCTCGGCGATGTTGGTCTCGACGCCGTCGATGACAAGCTCACACAGCGCCGCGCGCATTTTCCGCAGCGCTTCCTCGCGTGTGGCGGCATAGACGATGAGCTTGCCGATGAGCGGGTCATAGAACGGCGTGATCGTCACGCCCTGCACCAGATACGTGTCAAAGCGCACGAACGGCCCGCCCGGCACGTGCAGCATGCGGAGCCTTCCCGGCGAGACGGCGTTGATGCGGCATTCGATCGCCGCGCCGCGAAGTGGGATATCCTCCTGCCGGAAGCTGAGGCTGACGCCTGCGGCCGTGCGGATCTGCCATTTGACAAGATCGACCTGCGTCAGCATCTCGCTGACCGCGTGCTCGACCTGCAGCCGCACGTTCATCTCCATGAACCAGAGGCTTCCGTCCCGGGCGCGCAGAAATTCCAGCGTGCCGACGCCGGTGTAGCCGATAGAGCGGACAGCCTCGGCCACGGCGTTAAAAAGCGGCGCGCGCTCTTCGGGCCGGATGGCCGGAGAAGGCGATTCTTCGAGCAGCTTCTGGTGGCGGCGCTGCACGGAGCAGTCGCGCTCGCCGAGGCAGACGACGTGCCCCTGCTCGTCGGCAAGGATCTGCACCTCGATGTGCCGCGCCGGGGCAACGCACTTTTCGAGATAGACCGCGCCGTCGCCGAACGCGGTCTCGCTTTCCGCCACGGCAAGCGGGAAGGCCTGCCGCAGCTCGGCGTCGGACTGTATCACACGGATCCCGCGTCCGCCGCCGCCCGAACGGGCCTTGAGCATGACGGGGTATCCGATTTTTGAAGCTTCCCGGACGGCGTGTTCCGCATCAGGAAGCACGTCGGTGCCGGGAATAGGCTTGAGGGCGGTTTTGGAAAAAGCCTGCTTCGTCTTTGTCTTGTCGCCGAGCACCGCCATGCAGGCGCTGTCCGGGCCGATGAAGGCAATGCCGTTTTTGCGGCAGGCTTCGGCAAATTGGGTGTTTTCGGACAGAAAGCCGTAGCCGGGGTGGATGGCCTGCGCGCCCGAGACGAGGGCGGCGCTGAGGATCCGGCTTTCGTTCAGATAGCTGTCCTTTGCAGCGGCGGGGCCGATGCAGATGCATTCGTCGGCCAGCGCCGCGTGCAGGCAGTCCCGGTCCGCTTCGGAGCAGACCGCCACGCTTGCAATGCCCATTTCCTTGCAGGCGCGGATGATACGCACGGCGATCTCGCCGCGGTTGGCAATGAGAATTTTAGAAAACATGCTTACTGCTCCACGAGCGCAAAGGAGAACTCGGCCTTGATGCAGAGCCTGTCCCCTACATAGCCGCTGCCCTCGGCAAAATAGAAGGGCTTTTTGGCTCTTGTGATGCGGCAGCGGGTCTCAAACGTGTCGCCCGGTCTGACCGGGGACTTGAAACGGACGTTATTGAGTCCTGTATACATGGGCGTCGCGCCGGCCGGCATGCCGTTTTGCAGCAGCACGCAGACGGACTGCGCCAGAATTTCGCACAGAATGACACCGGGGACGATCGGGTTGCCGGGGAAGTGCCCCTGCAGAAACCATGCGCCGGCGGGAATGGTAAAATAGCCGTGCGCGATATCATCCTCCTGCTCAACGCGGTCGAGCAGGAGCATATTGTCGCGGTGCGGCAGGATGGTCATAAGTTCTTCGCGGTTCATGCCTTAACCTCCGATCTGGAACAGGGGCGTGCCGTATTCGACGGTCTGGCCGTTTTTGACCAGAATGCCGGTGATGACGCCGTCCTGCTCGGCAGGGATCTCGTTCATGAGCTTCATCGCCTCGATCACGCAGAGCGTGTCGCCCTTTCTGACGTGATCGCCCTCCCTGATAAACGGCTCAGAATCCTCTGTCGGCGCGGCATAGAACACGCCGACCATCGGCGAGCGGATCACAAGACCGGCTGACGGCGCGGGAGCCTGTGCCGCAGCCGGCTCGGCTGCTGCGGCACTGACGGCGGGAGCCGCAGCGCCTGCGCGCTCGAGCCGCACGACGCCGACGTTTTCCTTGACCTCCAGACCGGTCAGACCAAGCTCCTGCATGAGCATGGCGTATTTTCGGATTTCAGCTTCGTTCATATCGTTGTCCTCTCGTTCCGGTCACATGGCAATGCCGCCGTCGACACACAGGACCTGACCGGTGATATAGTCCGACTGCACCAGAAACGCCACGGCGTCCGCGATCTCCTCCGGCTTTGCCATCCGACCAAGCGGAATGGCCGCGGTCAGCTGCTCGGGCGCGACGTGCATGGCGGCGGTCATATCGGTCTCCACGAAGCCGGGCGCGACGGCGTTGCAGGTGACGTTTTTCGCAGCCAGCTCCTTCGCGACCGACTTGGTCAGGCCGATGACGCCCGCCTTGGACGCGCTATAATTTGCCTGTCCGGCATTGCCGATGACGCCCGAGACGGAGGAGAGATTGACGATCCGGCCATAGCCCTGCCGGAGAAACAGCCGCGCGCAGTGGCGGATCATGTGGAACGTCCCCTTCAGGTTCGTGTCCACGACGGCGTCAAAATCCGCTTCCGGCATCATGGCGACAAGTCCGTCGCGGTTGATCCCAGCGTTGTTGATGAGAATATCCACATGGCCGAACGCCTGCTTCACGGCGGCGACAGTCTGCTTGACGGCGTCAAAGTCCGCAACGTCGCAGCAAAAGCTTCCGGCCTGCACGCCGTACTGCGTGCGGCAGCGCTCGCAGACGGCGTCCGCCTTTTCCTGATTTCCGGCATAGATGACGGCGATATCCGCGCCCAGCGACGCGAGCTTTTCCGCCACGGCGGCGCCGATGCCGCGGGAGCCGCCGGTGACGATGGCAGTTTTTCCGTTCAGCATGGCGTAACCTCCGCAAGAATTTTTTCAAGTCCATCTGCTTCGCCCGCGGGATAGACGCGGACGGAAGCGTCCGTCTTTGCGATCAGACCGCAGAGCGTCCGGCCCGGGCCAAGCTCGAGGAACGTATCCGCTCCGGCGGATATCATGTTGCGCACGCTTTCCTCCCACAGAACAGGCGAGCGCAGCTGTTCGGTCAGAAGAGCCGGGACCTCGCCGCCGTACGGCTGCGCGGTCCGGTTGGCATAGACCGGGATTTTGGGCGCGCGAAGTCCGGCTGCTGCGGCATCGGCGGAAAACGCTTCCGCCGCGCTGTTCATGAACGGCGAATGGAAGCCGCCGCGCACCTTGAGCGGTACGGCGCGGCCCCCGGCCGCCTTGACGGCGGCGCAGAACGCGGGCATCTGATCGGCCCGGCCGGAGACGGTCACCTGACCGGGGCAGTTGAAATTGACGGGATAGACGGCCTCAAACTGCGTGCAGAGCGCCGAGACTTCGTCATTGGAAAGCTTCAGAACGGCGGCCATGGAGGCGCTTGCGGCCCCGGCGGCCTTCTGCATGTGTTCCGCGCGGCGGCAGACAAGCCGGAAGCCGGTCTCAAAGGACATTGCCCCGGCATACGTCAGCGCGGCCAGCTCGCCGAGAGAAAATCCGGCGGCGAGATCCGCGCGGATCCCCGCCTCTTCCAGCGCCGCTGCTGCGGCCATCTCGGCGGCAAACATGCACGGCTGCGTGTTTTTCGTCTCGCAGAGCTCCGCCTCGGAGCCCTCGAAGCACTGTGTCTGCGTGCCGGGACGGATCGCATCGGCTGCGGAAAATACGGCCTGCGCCGCCTTGGAGCGTTCGCACAGGCTCCGGCCCATGCCGGGGTACTGCGCGCCCTGTCCGGAGAAGACGAAGGCTATTTTACCCATGCCGCGGCTCCTTTCAGGATCGGCTCCGCCTCTTCCATGACGCTGCGGACGATCTCGGCGGCCGGCTGGATATGGTCGACCATCGCGGCAATCTGACCCGACAGGAAGCAGCCGTGCTCCAGATCGCCCTCCTTGACGGCAAGGCGCAGCGCGCCGACGCCGAGCTGCTCCAGCTCCTCGTCGGACATGGCGCTGTATTCGGCCTTTGCATAATTGCGCGCAAAGGCGGTGCGCAGGCTGCGGACCGGGTGGCCCAGCCGCTTGCCGGTGACCATGGTGCAGAGATCGCCGGCCTTCAGGATCTTTTCCTTATAAACGGGGTGGATGGAGCATTCCTCCGCGCTCAGAAAGCGCGTGCCCATCTGCACGCCGCATGCGCCCAGCATCATCGCCGCGGCCACGCCGCGGCCGTCGGCAATGCCGCCCGCGGCCAGAACCGGCAGATCCGTCGCGTCGCACACGAGCGGGACGAGCACCATCGTGGTCAGCTCGCCCACGTGGCCGCCGGACTCGCCGCCCTCCGCAATGAGAGCGGACGCACCGAGCCGCGTCATGAGCTTCGCCATCGACGCGGAAGCGACGACAGGGATCACATGGATGCCCGCGTCCTTCCAGAGCTTCATATACTTGGTGGGATTGCCTGCGCCGGTCGTAACGACGGCGACATGCTCCTCCGCTGCGACCTGCGCGACCTCGTCGGCAAACGGACTCATGAGCATGATGTTGAGGCCGAAGGGCTTTCCAGTCAGGGATTTTGCAATGCGGAGCTGCTCGCGCACATAGTCGGCCGGCGCATTGCCCGCGGCGACGATGCCGAGCCCGCCGCCCTCAGACACGGCCGCGGCCAGCTTCCCGTCCGCGATCCATGCCATGCCGCCCTGAAAAACGGGGTATTCGATCCCCAGAAGGTCACAAAGTTCAGTACGGATCATAATTATGCTTCGATGTTGGCTTCGATGTAGCGGACGAGATCGCCGACGGTCTCGACCTTCTGCGACAGCTCGATCTCTGCGCCGAGTTTGTCTTCCAGATTCATGAGCATCTCGACGGTGTCGAGCGAGTCGATGCCGATCTCCTGGAAGTTGGTGTCCATGGCGATCTCGGAAACGTCGCAGTCGTTGCGCTCTGCGATCAGCTCGGCGATGGCGTTGAAAATCTTGTCAGTCATAATAGAACCCTCCAAACAGAATTATAGTTATCATTGATAACCGCGCGGGGATAAGAGACAGTTATCGCTGATAACTATCGGACAAAAATAATGCAGTTATCAGCGATAACCGTGAATGGTATTTACAATTATACCATGCTTTTCCCGTTAGTCAAGCCGTCGTTGTGCCGAATTATGGATTGACGGGAAGCGGAAAAATGCGTAAAATAAAGAATAATTGTGATTTTCAGGAGAATGGAA
>ERZ808246.1802-NODE-1802-length-14530-cov-2.984940_pt1 | contig 14530 bp, 15 predicted proteins | sample MGYA00521083_ERZ808246 | MGnify/ENA primary metagenome ERZ808246 (study PRJEB31516, sample SAMN03275577) | gut metagenome | biome: mammalia-associated habitat; material: feces | host: Papio cynocephalus | place: Kenya | collected 2012-07-07 ...
TCGTGGGCGTAGGCCTGCCGCAGGTGAATCCCCAGCAGGAAATGCTGCGCCGTTACTATCAGGCGCAGTCCGGCACCGGTTTTGACTATGCCTACCGCTACCCGGGCATGAACAAAGTACTGCAGGCCGCAGGCCGCGTGGTACGCACGCCGCAGGATAAGGGCGTGGTGCTGCTGCTGGATGACCGCTTTGCCCAGCCCGATACCACCCGGCTGTTCCCGCCCCACTGGCAGCACATCCGGTACCTTTCCGGCACCGGAGAGCTGACGCAGGCGCTGGAGCAGTTCTGGAACTTATAAGTTATAAAGGGAGCCCGGAAACGACTGTGGTATGTTTCCGGGCTCCCTTTATAACTTTCTCATTTCAGGCAGATCTCTTTTACCAGCTGTGCCCACTGTTCCGGATAGCAGGCCAGCAGTTCTTCGTGCTGCAGATCCTGCTCATGGAGGACAGGATGCGCAAAGTGCTGGTAGTAGCGTGCGCGATACTGCTCCCCCATCCTGCGTGCATAGAACACGTGGATGGCAGTCGGGCCGTCCCAGTGGTCCGGCAGCGGAGTGACCAGATCAGAGTAGAACTGGTTCTTGCAGCTCTGCAGCGATACATAGGGCCGTGCCCCGCCCATCATCTCCATAAACCTATCCACATAGTCTGGCATTTTCTTTCGATGCTTTTCCATCCGCCTGTTCAGAAAATCCCACCGGAATCTGCCATCCCGCACCACCGGATAGATCAGCGGCAGCAGCAGGTTGGTCATAAGCCCTGCCTTCCATGGAACGGACTGGTCCAGATCCGAGCTGCCCAGAATGCCGATGTCCAGCCTGATGTTCTGCCGTGTGGCCAGCAGACCCACAAAGCTGCCGCCCAGGCTGCACCCGTAGGCCGCATGGATGTGCCCACCGCAGCGGCTGTTGATGTAAGCTTCGATCTTTTCCGTTTCCTCCAGCATGGTGGGAAAGGTGGTTTCCGGCTGTGTTTCGTCAAAGCCGTCATAGGAAACGCACAGCACATGGAACTCCGGTTCCAGAAGCGGGAGCACCCCGCCAAAATTGCCTTTCCAGTGGCAGCAGGTGCCGGGCAGCAGCAAAAGGGTCGGCTTTGCCGCATCGCCAAGCGAATATACTTTCATAATTTTCCTCCAGAGTTATTGTCAGCTAACTTCTATCCTGCAAAAACGGTGCAGACATGTTTCTGCCTGCACCGTCCACCCTGTTATTTTGCTGCTGCCTGCAGACTGTCCCAGGAAGGCATCTCGCTGCGCAGCTTTTCCCACATGGGCATGGCAGTGTCCGCCTGCCTGCGCATTGCCTCAAATGCCTCATCCAGGTAGCGCATCTCCCCCACTGCGTGCATCGCGTGGTCGGATGCGCACAGCCGGCCAAGGGGCGTTTTGGCCATGACAAAGAGCATGGCCTCCATCCGGCGGCGGCCCGCTGTGCCGGGCTTGAAGTTCTCGGTATTGTCTGCATCGTTCACCGGAACGCCAAGGGTCTTGAGCATCAGGCAGGCTTCATAAGCGGCATCCAGAATGGCGCCACGCTGCTGCTTGGTGGCCCGGGGTAGTTCTCCGTTGCAGGCATAGCACACATAGCAGATGGGCAGAATGAACGCGGCATGGCACTTGAGCCACTCATCCATGTCCGCATAGAAGGTCAGCTTGTACTTTACCCCGTCAAAAGCCGTTTTCAGCCGTGTGCGAAAAGTGCCGGAAAGCGGTGCCGTGGCTCCGCCCACCGTCATGCCTGCACTGGTGTACACGCTGACCACATGGTCATGTTCCCGGCGACCTGCAGTGTTCTGGAACCCGAACGCCACCTTGTCTGCCGGACGCTGCATGGCTTCCAACACCTGCTTGGCCTGCGGGTCGTTGCCCACAAACACAAAGTACGGGCTTTTGTTCGCCTTGAGGGCAGGCAGCACCTCCGGCAGCTGACCGGCCTGCATCACCACAAAAACAAGGTCGTAGCAGTCATCCGGAGCTAGGGCATCGATGGTCTGTATCCGGTCCACGGTGGTCTTGCGCTGCACCCAGTGGCGGATGGTCAGGCCTTTCTGGTCGATCATCTCTTTCCATTCGCCGCGTGCCAGCAGTGTGACCACATTCTTTTTGTTCTGCAGCAGCACATGCGCCAGCTCACAGCCCAATACGCCTGCGCCATACACCAGGATCCTCATACCAATGCCTCCTTATGCTGTTTTTCCGGGGTTTATTTTTTCAGAAAAGAGAAAAATCCCTTTTTCTCATAGGGTGCGCTCTTCACGCCCTTTACCTCATAGCCGGTGGCGTTGATGGTGTCCCGCAGCTTTGCCTCATCCAGGGCCTGCTCAGAGTGGATCACCGTCTGCCCTTTGGTGTGGGACGAAGAAACCTTCTTCACCTCGGGGAACGCCTTGCGCACTGCGTCATTCACATGGCTCTCGCACATGCCGCACATCATACCGTCTACTTTTACAATTGTTTCGATCATAGTTATCACCCTCCATGTTAGCCACATCATACCACACCAGTAGGCAAATTGCAAGATTTTGGGGCCTGTTCAGTATTCAATGCCCTTGCGGGCCGCGATTCCCTTCTGGTACGGGTGGCGGTGGCACTTCATTTCGGTCACATAATCAGCGGTATCCAGCATCCACTGCGGAGCTGCGTGAGCCGTCAGCACACACTCCTGCCCGGCGGGGCGCTGCAGCACGGCCTGCTGTAAAAGCGCTTTGTCCACCATATCCAGTTCCCAGGCACTTCCGGCCTCGTCCAGCACCAGCAGGTCGGCCGGTTCACGCCGCGCGGCTGTCAGGTTCTGATCCTGCAGAGCCCGGGTGGCAGCCTTTTCCGCTTCGTTCATCTGGAACACGAACTTCTGCCCGGCTTTGCCCCGGTAGACCTTCGCGCCCAGTTTTTCCAGCAAAGGGATCTCTCCGCTCTGACCGCCCTTTAAAAACTGCACGATGACCACCCGTTTGCCACTGCTCAGGGCCCGCAGCACAAGACCCATGGCCGCAGTGGTTTTGCCCTTGCCATCTCCGTAGTACAAATGCAGAAGTCCGGTTTTGTTCATCGTGGGTGTGTTCTCCTTTTTTCTTTCATCTTATCACGCCCGGCAGCAGAATACAACGCCTCCGGCAGATTTTTCTTCTTGACAAAACGCGATTTTATATGCTACAATTTGCGGAGTTTGTTTGAGCAAACGCTCTGCTTCGTCCGGAGCAGCATTTTCTTTTTGTCAGAAAGTTAGTATATTCTAACATTTTATCCGTCCATTTTTCTACCACAGAAAGGATTCCTGCTATGCATCACCTCAAAAAAGCCTTTTTCGTCACGCTCGGCGGCATCAGCCTTGCCCTGGGCACCATTGGCATTGTGCTGCCCATCCTGCCCACGGTGCCGTTCTACCTGCTCACGGCCTTCTGCTTTGCCAACAGCTCAGAACGGCTGCACAGCTGGTTCATCCATACGGTCCTGTATAAAAAGTACATCGGCAGCTATTTCCGCCGCCGGGGCATGACCAAAAAGGCCAAGGCCCTGCTCATTGGCACCGTTACCGCCATCATGGTGCCGGGCTTTGTGCTGATGGACAAGGTCCCCGCAGGCCGTGCCATCATGCTCATTGTATGGGCGGGGCACATCTTCTACTTTGGTTTCCGGGTGCAGACCATCTCCCAGCAGGAGGCCGATGAAGCCATGGCGGAAGCACTGGAAGAATAAGGCCGGACGCAAAAAGAGGAGCGATGGACATCGCTCCTCTTTTTGCTATGGGAATGTATAATTTTTACTGATACAGCGGGAAATCTCTGGTCAGCTTGAGCACGCGGTCGCTGATCTCATCCCTCTTTTCATCATAATGCCAGATGCAGTCGGCGATGCAATCGGCAATGATCTTCATCTCGGCCACGCCCATGCCGCGGGTGGTCACAGCCGGGGTGCCCAGACGCACACCGGAGGTCACAAAGGGGCTGCGGGTCTCGCCGGGCACGGTATTCTTGTTGGCAGTGATGTGCACACTGTCCAGACGGGCTTCCAGCTCCTTGCCGGTACACTCCTCATCGCGCAGGTCGATGAGCATCAGGTGGTTGTCGGTGCCGCCGGAAACCAGCTTGACGCCGCGTGCCTGCAGGGCATCGGCCAGAGCCTTGGCATTCTCTACGATCTTGCGGGCGTATTCCTTGAACTCAGGCTTCAGTGCCTCGCCAAAGCAGACGGCCTTTGCAGCGATCACATGCTCCAGCGGGCCGCCCTGGGTGCCGGGGAACACGGCAGAGTTGATCCGCTTTGCGAGGACGGGGTTGTTGGTCAGGATCAGACCACCGCGGGGGCCGCGCAGGGTCTTGTGTGTGGTGGTGGTCACAACATCGGCGTAGGGCACCGGGCTCTGGTGATAGCCGCCCGCCACCAGACCGGCAATGTGGGCCATATCCACCATCAGGTAAGCGCCGTAGCCGTGGGCGATCTCAGCGAGCTTTGCAAAATCGATGGCGCGGGGATAAGCGGATGCACCGGCCACGATCAGTTTGGGGCGCACCTTTTTGACCTGCTTTTCCAGTTCCACATAGTCGATCACGCCTTCCGCGTTCACACCGTAAGGCACAAAGTTGTAGTTCTTGCCGGACATATTCACCGGGGAACCGTGGGTCAGATGGCCGCCCTGGGAAAGATCCATGCCCATCACGGTATCGCCAAGATCCAACAGTGCAAAGTACACGGCCAGGTTGGCCTGTGCGCCGGAATGCGGCTGCACATTGGCGTACTTGGCGCCAAACAGCTTGCAGGCGCGCTGGATGGCGATGTTCTCCACTTCGTCCACATGGGCGCAGCCGCCGTAGTAGCGCTTGCCGGGCAGACCCTCGGCATACTTGTTGGTCAGGATGCTACCCATGGCAGCCATCACAGCGGGCGAAACGATATTCTCGCTGGCGATCAGCTCAATGTTCTGGCGCTGACGGGTCAGCTCATGGTCCATTGCCGCGCCCAGTTCGGGATCAACGCTGTTGACCATGCCGATGGTGTCCATCATTTCATTGTACATTTTATTTACCCCTCTCTTGATACAGACAAAACGTCTTTTCAAGCACCCGGCTCCCGCGCACTGAACCGCAGCTGCTTTCCCCTATCATAGCAGAAAGCTGCAAAACCTTCAATCCTCTTTTCGCCAAAAGGCTTGCTTTTTTTATCTGAAGTGTTTATTATGTTTGTATAAAAATGTGCTGTTGTTTTTGTACAATTTTCAAGTCTGCGTCCGCACAGATGAAGCGAGGTGTTCTGTATGACCATCACCGAAGAAAAGCGGGCCCAGCGCAAAGCAGGCTGTGCCGCCCGCAAGGCGCTGCCGGAGGATGTGCGCGCCGCAGCAAACGCAGCCCTGTGCCGGAACGTCCTGCAGCTGGAAGCTTTCCGGTCCGCGCACACCATCCTGCTGTACGCAGCCTTTGGCGGCGAAGCGGACCTCGCTGCTTTTGCTGCCGAGGCCCGGCGGCAGGGCAAAGTGCTGGCCTACCCGGTATGCGGCGAGGGGTATTCTCTCACTGCAGCCGTACCCGACACGGACGGCTGGGAAATCGGGCAGTATGGCATCCGCACACCGGTTCCGGAGCGCTCTGCCCTGTTGGCACCGGAACAGCTGGACCTGGTGCTGGTGCCCTGCACTGCCTTTGACGCAGACTGCTGGCGGGTCGGCATGGGAAAAGGCTACTACGACCGCTACCTGCCCCGCTGTACGCGGGCGGCAAAGATCGGCATTGCATTGGAGGTACAGCGTGTCCCGCATGCGGCCGTGGATGTGTACGACCGGCGGCTGGATGCTTTTGTTACAGAGAGGGGACTTTACACATGGAAATGATGGAAAAAAGCTGCAGGCAGTTTCTGGAAGAACTGGCCGGCAAAGCTCCCACGCCGGGCGGCGGCGGAACTGCCGCACTGGTGGGGGCTGCCGGGGTGGCACTGGGCAGCATGGTGGGCAGCCTGACCACCGGGAAAAAGAAGTATGCCGCTGTAGAAGCGGACATTCAGGCCCTGAACGCACAGGCCGATACCCTGCGCAGGGAGCTGGAAGCACTGGTGCAGGCAGACGCCGAAGCGTTTGCTCCGCTGGCTGCCGCCTACGGCCTGCCGAAGGACACGCCGGAACAGGCTGCGCACAAGGCTGCCGTGCTGGAACAGGCGCTGGATGCCGCCTGTGCGGTGCCGCTGCGCATCATGGAAAAATGTGCCGAAGGCATCACGCTCGTGGAGCAATACGCTGCCAAGGGCAGTGTGCTGGCGGTCTCGGATGCCGGCTGTGCCGCCGTCCTGTGCAAAGCTGCGCTGCAGTCCGCCAGCCTGAACGTGTTCATCAACACCAAACTGATGAAGGACCGCGCCCATGCCGCTGCGCTGGACGCACAGGCCGATAATCTGCTGGATGAATTTGTACCGCGGGCCGATGCCGTGTTTGTACAGGTCACAAACGATTTGAGAGGGGTATGACACTATGGCAGAAATTTTGAAAGGTGCGCCGGTGGTGGCCGCCATGAACGAACGCAACGCTGCGCTCTGCGAACAGCTCAAGGCCAAAGGCATCACGCCCACACTGGCCGTGGTGCGCGTGGGCGAGCGCGAGGACGATCTTTCCTACGAGCGCGGGGTGATGACCCGCTGCGGCAAGGTGGGCGTGCAGGTCAGACAGTACCTGCTGCCTGCGGATGCCACCCAGGCGCAGTTGCTGGATGTGATCGCCGCCATCAATGCGGACGATGCCATCCACGGCTGCCTGTTGTTCCGCCCGCTGCCCAGGCAGTTCGATGACCGCACCGTGCGTGCCGCTCTGGCCCCGGAAAAGGACATTGACGGCATCACCGATGGCTCACTGGCCGGGGTGTTCACCAACACTGATCTCGGCTATGCTCCCTGCACTGCGCAGGCCTGCCTGGAAATTTTAAAATATTATAACGTTCCCCTCTCCGGCAGGCGGGCTGTTGTGGTGGGCCGCAGTCTGGTGGTGGGCAAACCCGCTGCCATGATGCTGGACCGCGAGAACGCCACAGTGACCCTCTGCAACTCCCGCACCCGGAACCTGCCGCAGCTGTGCAAAGAGGCTGATGTAGTGGTCGTGGCCATGGGTAAAATGGGGGCTATCGGTGCCGACTGCCTGTGCGAAGGTCAGACCGTGGTGGATGTTGGCATCCATGTGAATGAAGAGGGCAGACTGTGCGGCGATGTGAAGTTTGCTGAGGCGGAGCCTGTGGTGGACGCCATCACGCCTGTGCCCGGCGGTGTGGGCACCGTGACCACCTCGGTCCTGGTGGGCCATGTGGTGCAGGCCGCGGCCAAAAAGGCTGGATTATAAGCATAAAAATACGCCTGACGGAATGCAGACCCGTCAGGCGTATTTTTATTTTAACATTTAGCCGCGCACCAAAAGCAGCAGCAGAGCCGATGCCACACACTGCAGGATCAGCCAGCGCACCACCACCTGCTCATCGCTCCAGCCCTTGCGCTTGCGCACATGGTCATGCAGCGGCGTAAGCGTGTTCTTTAAGATCCAGATGTGCAGAAAACGCTTCAGGCTGATCTTGATGATGCCCAGGCTGCCGTCCACGATAAACACGATGGCCGCCAGCAGGAAGGCAAACGGATGACCGCACTTGAGCGACAGCATTGCGATGAAAAAGCCCATGGCACGGCTGCCGGCATCGCCCATCAGCAGGCTGGAAGGCTTGGCATTCAGCCACAGGTAGGCCAGCAGCGCACCGATGAACACCACACCGGCGGTGCCGTACTCGCCCAGTTCCTCCTTATAGGCCAGCAGGTAGGTGCCGATGGTCACCACGGCCACGCTGGCGGAAAGGCCATCCACGCCGTCCGTGCAGTTGACCACGTTGATGCTGGCCCAGATCAGGATAACGATCAGCAGCAGGTACACCGCATACGGCAGGGTGAACGACCACTGCAGGAACTGCACGCCGCAGCCGTTGAAGTTCAGGTAAGTCACACCAGCCAGCACTGCAATGACAAAATCGATGATGCCCTTTTTGTACTCGTTCCAGGCCGTTTCGGCGGCATCGTCCAGATAGCCGGACATCATGGAGGCGATGAGCAGCACATCATAGATCACGTACTCGGTACGGAAAGGCAGAAATGCCAGCGACACCAGCGCAATGCACAACACAAAAATGAGGCCGGAGCCACGGGCCTTGCCCCTGGAAAGCTCGCCGTTCACTGCAAAGGCGCGGCCATGGTCGTGGGGAAGCTTATCGCGGAAAATGGAGTCCGTCAGGGCGGTCAGCGCAAAGGCCAGCAGAAATGCTATGGCATCCACGCCACGCTGCCCGATGACGGAAGTCAACGTTTCGATCATAAAATCTCGTTCCTCTTTCTTAACGTTCTGCAGTGAGTGTATCACGCCGGATGCAAAAAATCAATCCCGGCGGCACAAAACGCTGCTGATTGACTTTTTGTGCCCGGCTACCTATAATAGTATATCAGTCTGTTATTTTCACGCACAAACCAGGAGGTATCATGTCCATTACCCTTGAACAGCTTTCCGCCCGGATGCGCCGGGGCGAGCAGGTACCGCTGCGGCACACGGCCCAGGTGGTGCTGGCGCTGAGCATCCCGTCCATTCTGCAGCAGATCGTGGTCACTGCCATGGAGTACATCGATGCGGCCATGGTGGGCCACATCGGAGCCGCAGCCACGGCCTCCATCGGCATTGTCAGTTCCAGCACCTGGCTGCTGCACGGCATGCTGGCGGGGCTGTACATGGCGTTTTCCATTCAGGTGGCGCAGTATCTTGGCGCAGACCGTCAGCAGGATGCCCGGGGTGTGCTGCGGCAGTCGCTGCTGTTCAACGGATTTGTGGGACTGGCCGCTGCCGTGTTTGGCATCGGCATCAGCCGGTTTCTGCCCGGTTGGCTGGGGGCGGACCCCGCCCTGCAGGCGGACGCCTCCGCCTATTTTGCCATCTGGGCGGCTTCCCTGCCCTTTGCCATGGCCATGGGCACCTACTCTTCCATGCTGCGCTCCACCGGTGATGCACTGACCCCGGGCATGATCAGCGTCCTTACCTGCGTGCTGGACGTGATCTTCAATTTCTTCCTCATCAACCCCACCCGGCAGATGATGGTGTTCGGGCAGGACATCACCGTATGGGGCCTTGGCTGGGGCGTGCCGGGCGCAGCACTTGGCACGGCGCTCTCCAACGTAGCAGGCGGTGCACTGGCGCTGGGCTTTCTGCTGCTGCGGGACGGCCCGCTGTGCATCCGCAGGCCCGGTTCCTGGCGCATCACCAGAGCCTGCCTGCAGAACCTGTGGAAGGTGGGTGCACCGCTGGCCGCCGAACGTGCGGCGCTTTCCTCCGCGCAGGTGCTGCTGGTACGCATCGTATCGGGGCTGGGCACCACCGCCATTGCCGCCAACAGTCTGGGCGTGAGCGCCGAGAGCCTGTGCTACATGGCCGGGTATGGCATTCAGGATGCTGCACTGGCGCTGGTAGGGCAGGCCGTGGGTGCCAACCGCCGGGATATGGCCAGACGCTTTGCCTGGCTGTGCACCGGTATGGGTATGGGCATTATGGCGCTGACCGGCGTGGGCCTGTATGTTTTTGCGCCCAACCTGATGGGCATTTTTACAGCAGATGCCGCCGTCATTGCCCTGGGTGCACAGGTGCTGCGCATTGAGGCCTTTGCAGAGCCCATGTTCGGGGCCAGCATCGTGGCCAGCGGTGCCATGCAGGGTGCAGGCGACAGCACCGGCTGCTTTATACTGAACCTCATCAGCATGTGGGGGATCCGTCTGACCCTGGCCGTCCTGCTGGCCCCCCACTTCGGGCTGGTGGGCGTATGGGTCGCCATGTGTGCCGAACTGTGTGCCCGCGGTGCACTGTTCCTGCTCCGCATGGCCCGCGGCAAGTGGCTGGACAAAGGAGCACTGGCATAAAAACAGGGGAATGATGCGGCGCATCATTCCCCTGTTTTTAACGATTATCCGCGGCCATGCAGGATGGGCGACAGCGGCTTGTAAATGATCATGCACAGTGCGGCATCCAGCAGCCCCTTGACCATTGTAAACGGCATATTGAAGATGACCAGACATTTGATCAGGCTGTTGGCAGAGGGCAGAATGGCCTGATACATCCCCAGAATGGCTTCCAGCGGCAGATGATAGAACTGCACGTAAGCCGGATAAGTAATGAAGTAGTTGGAAGGCACACTGAACGCAGCCATGATCGCTGCGCCTGCAATGGCACCGATGATGGCCGTTTTGCGGCTCTTATTGCGCTTATAGATGAAGCCGGCCACTGCGGAGAACACCGCACCCAGCATAAAGTTGCACAGCTCCCCTACACCGGCGGTGGAAGTGCCGCTGATGACAATATGCAGAATGTTCTTCACTGCGCTGATGACCACACCGTACACTGGGCCCAGGGCAAAAGCCCCCAGCAGGGCAGGCAGGTCGGAAAAGTCCATCTTGACGAAGGCCGGGATCAGCATCGGGATGGGGAACTCGATGAACTGCAGAATAAAGGCCACCGCGCTGAGCATGGCGGCAACGGTGATGTTGTGGGTCGTATTCTTTCTCATGGTTTGCTTCCTTTCCGGGCACGGGGCCCCTGCAAAAAATAGTGTGCGGAAAGCCCTTTTCTCGCTGCTGTGGAACCGGAAAGACAAACAGAAAGCGCCCTGCTGCAACATAACGACTGCAACAGGGCGCACAAACAACGATTTGTCTGCCGTTTCTTGCATCCGGACTATACCGTTGGTCCCGGAGTTGCACCGGGTCAGCACCCTTACGGGTGGTCGCGGACTTTACCGCCAGTGGGGAATCACACCCCGCCCTGAAACGAACTTTCTGGCACAGAGTATAGCGCAGCAGGCTGCACCTGTCAACCCCCTTCCGCATCCGTTTGCGAAATTCTTGACAAATTCTGCACATTCTACCCTGCCCTTGCCCTGCCCGCCGGAATATGATATCATGAAAGAAGTCGTGTAAGATACAGGAGGTTTTTATGATTTTTTCCATCCGCAACCTCGGTTTTGAGCTGGGTTCCATTTTACTGGAAGGCTGGGCTGCCTTTGCCGCCCGGGTGGTATGCGCACTGCTGTTGCTGGCCGCCGGCTGGCTGGTCCGCCACTGGCTGAGCAAAAAGATCCTTCCTGTTCTGCTGGAACGCACCTATCACTTTACCGTCACGCCCATTCTGCTGCGCAGTTTTGCCGTGCCCCTCCAGCAGCAGGCGATCGTCCTCTCCGTTTATCTGGCCGCATCCAGCCTGCCGTGGGCCATTTCCAGCGTAAGCAAGCTGCTGCTCACCGCATTTGAGCTGGCCATGACCTTTCTGGTATGCGAGGGCCTGTATGCTGCTGCCGACCTCACCGACCTGCTGCTGGCCAGCTGCGGCGAGGAGGTGCGCACCAACCGTACCCTGAAGACCCTGCTGAACAAGGTCTACAAAATTTCCGTTGTTGTGCTGGGCGCAATGACCATGGCGCAGGAAACCGGCCTACCGGTGGGCAGCCTCGTGGCCAGTGCAGGACTCGTTGGCCTGACCATTTCCCTGGCCGCGCAGGACAGCGCCAAAAACTTGTTCAGCGGCATCGTCATCCTGCTGGACCGTCCTTTTTCCATCGGCGACTGGATCACCGTGGGCGATGTGGAAGGTGAAGTGGTGGACATCAACTTCCGCTCCACCAAGGTTCGCGCACTGGACAACTCCCTTTATATCCTCACCAACAGCAACGTGAGCGCTGCCACCATCAACAATGCCACCCTGCGTGACAAGCGGCTGTACCGCTTTACGCTGGGGGTCACCTATGACACCACCCGCCCCAAACTGGAGCAGCTGATGGCCGACCTGACCGCCATGCTCAAGGCCAGCCCCTACACCTACGAGGACTCTGTTCTGGTAGAGCTGAGCAGCTTTGGAGATTCCAGCATCAACCTGTTGGTGTCGGCCTACCTGCGCACCCCCGAGCTGAACCGCTTTTTGCAGATGCAGAACGACCTGAATCTGGATCTGATGGATCTGATGAAGAAAGACGGCGTGGACTTTGCCTTCCCGTCCAGCACCGTCTATCTGGCAAAATAATTTCCGGTACATGCAAAACACTCCGTCACGGCTGCAGGGCCATGGCGGAGTGTTTTGTTGTTCAGGGATTTTTTGCCTGCCGCTTTTTCTGGCAGAAATAGCATCCGATGCCCAGTGCATCCGCCAGCGCCCAGCCGATGGGCACGCTCATCCAGATGCCGGTCACCCCCAGCGGGGTGGCCGAGAGTGCATAGGCCAGTGCCACACGGGTGCCCAGGGACGCAATGGTCAGGATGACCGACATCATCGGCTGGTTGACCGCGCGGTAATAGCCGTACAGCAGGAACAGAATGCCGATGCCGATGTAAAATGCGCCCTCAATGCGCAGGTATCCCACACCGGCGGCAATGATCTCCGTCTGGGTCGGTTCGATAAAAATGCCCATGAGCAGTGCTGCAAAGGCACATACCAGCGCACTGATAAAAATACAGAACAGTGCACTGGCCGCACCTGCACTGCGGATACCCCTGCGGATGCGCTCGGTCTGGCCCGCGCCGTAGTTCTGTGCCACGTAGGTGGAAAAAGCGTTGCCAAAATCCTGTACCGGCATATAGGCAAAGGAATCGATCTTTACCGCCGCCGCAAAGGCCGCCATGATCACGGTACCAAAGCTGTTGACCAGCCCCTGCACCATCAGGATGCCAAAGTTCATAATAGATTGCTGCACACTGGTCATCACCGAAAGATTGAGCAGCGTGCCCAGATTCTGGCGATCCCAACGGCAGTCCTCCCGGCGGGGGAACAGCTCCGGGAACTTTTTCCATGCATACACCCCGATGCCAATGCCGGACACCAACTGGGAGAACACGGGGGCCCCCGCCGCACCCCGCACGCCCCACTGCAACACAATGACGCACACAAGGTCCAGCACCACGTTCAGCACAGCCGATACTGCCAGAAACAGAAGCGGTACCGTGGAGTTCCCGATTGCCCGCAGCAGATTTGCAAAATAGTTGTACAAAAACGTGGCCGTGATGCCCAGAAAGATGACCACCAGATATTCCTTCATCAGCGGGCACAGGTCAGCGGGCACCCGCAGCACCCACAAAATGCCGTCCAGCCCCAGATACACCAGCACGTTCAGCACCAGCGTCAGCCCGGCAATGAGCGAGAAGGACAAAAACACGCTCTGGCGCATTTTCCCTGCATCGCCGCTGCCGTACTGCATGGAGATGGCCGCCCCGCTGCCCATGCAGAGCCCCAGCAAAATGGAGGTGAGAAAGGTCATCAGCGTATAGGAGGACCCCACCGCCGCCAGAGCATCAGCTCCCAGATAGCGGCCCACCACCCAGGTATCGGCCAGATTGTACATTTGCTGCAGCAGGTTGCCGCACATCAGCGGCAGGGCAAACAATAAAATGCCCTTTGTAATGGGCCCTTGGGTCAGACTGCGCTGCATATTTTTTTATTCTCCTTAAATCTTTCACGGTATTCTTTGGGGGTGCAGTGTTTCAGCTCCCGGAAGGTGCGGATAAAGTAGCTGCCGTCCGCAAAGCCGCACTCGGCCCCGATCTCCCCTGCCTTCAGCCGGGTGGTCAGCAGCAGTTCTGCAGCCTTTTCAATGCGGTACTGCTTGACGAACTGGATGGGCGTGGTCCCCAGAAGCTGCCGGAAACTGCGCAGGCAGGCACTTTCACTCAGAGCCACGCTGTCCGCAATGCGCTCCACGGTCAGTTCCTCGGCATAGTGCTCCTCCACAAAGCGGAGCATCTGCTTCATCCGCTCGGCGGCGATCTGCTCCTGCTGGGAGACCTTTGTCCTGCCGCCCACGCACTGGGTGCTCAGCAGCCGCAGGGCCGCCGAGAGATGATACCGCACCCGGTTCTCATAATCAAAGGGCTCGTTCGCCACCCCTTTCCAGGCTTCCCGCAGGCAGGTCAGCACCTGTGCCTGCCAGGGCACGGCCTCATCCAGCAGGAAAAAAGCCGGGGCATCCGGCTGGAGCATGGGGCGGATGAGCTTCTGCCAGAAGATGGTGTCCATGCCGCCCACCAGCCGGGGGTGGAACACGCCCGAGTGGAGCAGGGCATCCCCCTTCTCGGCCTGCTCCACCGCATGGAGCACGCCGGAATTGAGGAACATTCCCTGATTTGTCTGCAAGGTCACCCGGGTCTTGTTCACGTCCACGGTCAGGGGCCCTTTCATGGCCAGGATGAACTCAAACTCCTCGTGCCAGTGCCAGGCCACCGAGTAGCTTTTCAGGTTCTCGGCGTAGCAGGCAATGGGAAACAGCGCGCTGCCGTGCTGCACCAGCTCCCGGCCCTCGGCATCGGCCTGAATGTCTGTCGAACAGGACAGACCCGTCGCGATATTGGCAGCAGAGGCACAGCTCGTCTGAAATGCCATATTGAACAATTCCTTTCCGCAAGACTTTGAATATTTTTTATCAAAGCCGATTTTGTTGTACAAATCGGGTGTTTTTGTTCTATCTATTGTGCCGGTTTCGTGGTATTATTTCATCAGAATCCAGCACGTCC
>ERZ808246.1803-NODE-1803-length-14530-cov-2.571952_pt1 | contig 14530 bp, 13 predicted proteins | sample MGYA00521083_ERZ808246 | MGnify/ENA primary metagenome ERZ808246 (study PRJEB31516, sample SAMN03275577) | gut metagenome | biome: mammalia-associated habitat; material: feces | host: Papio cynocephalus | place: Kenya | collected 2012-07-07 ...
CCTTATATTATAATATTTTACAAAAAATTTACTTCACACTAGATTTTATTGAACCAAAATAGAGAGAACTTTAATTTCTCTCTATTTTCTTATATATTTATAATAGTAATCAGAACTCTTTTTTAATTCCTTATTAAAATTATCTAACCCTATTTCTTCGGGAATTGTTTTTTTACTAGAAAATAAGTTAGTACCAAGACCTAATCTATCGCCTTCAATTGATACTCCTAAGGCCGCTAATGTTGTTGGAAACATATCCATAGTAGTAAATACTCTATTCTTATTATTTATTGGTAATACTTTAGAATTAATAAAAGCATTATATACTACTCTATCATAGTCATTATCAATATTATAGAAATTCTCTTGCATAGTAGGATGATCACCAGTTAAAATAATGGTGGTGTTTTCATAAAAGTCTTGTTCTTGAATCCAAGAAATAAAATCCGCTATCATGCTATCAGAACAATAAAATGAATTAGCATATGCTTCACTAAAGACATTACTACAACTTTTATCTAAATAGCCGTCAGTAAAATGTGTGTCTGCTGTTAACATGGTAAAATTAAATGGTTTATCATCTTTGGATATTTCTGTTAAGTATTCTTTAGCATAAGTAAATAACTTACTATCTTCATATCCCCACCATTCATGATAATCACTATCTATTTTTCCTTCTTCAACAGCAGTATAATAATCACTTATTATATAACTATGATTACTAAAGTATGATCTTCTAGAGCCCATCAATAAATAATTATTATATCCTTCCATAGATAGGATATCACCTATCGTAGTAATGTTGTTAAAACTTGTACTATTACTACTACTAATATCATCTATTTTTACTTTAAGAGGAATACCAGCAGTCTGAGCTATCATCGCCGCTACTGTCCAACTAGTACCATATGATTCTCTAGCCCCACCAAGTAAATTAGTATTAGAAAAATTAATATTATTAAGAGCAATACTTTCTAAATTAGGAGTTATGGATATATCAAATACTCCACCATTCTTTTTACTAACATTAGTCATCTCTGTTGATTCTAAAAAGATATATATTAAATTTTGTTTTTCTTCGGGAAACTTTATTTCAACATCATCAGGTTTAACATAATAATCTTTAAATAAATCAGTATTTCTTAAACTATTAAAAGCATAATCAAAGAATCCTACTGTTATACCTAAGTATATAATAGAGGCTGCTAATAAAATTCTACTATATCTTTTTATATTTTTTATTGGTAAAAGAACAAGTTCTTTTTTCTCTTTATTTTTCTTAATATCTATACTAACTTTACGATCAAAATTTAAAGTTGGAAGTATTAATAAAATATTTAATATGGTAAATAATATAAAGCCATAAAATATTATAATAGCAATAGATACTACTGAGGCACCATTCATTCCTGCTACTTTAATTAGACTATAGATATACTGATCAAAACTAGCATTATGTATATTTTGACTTAAATAAAAGGAAAATACTATAATAGCATTAGCAATAAATATTAATATATATTTTTTTAAATTTACTTTTTTCATTTATATCACCTAAAAACTGTACTAAATATAGTACAGTTCTAATATACCCTAATCTATCTAATTTGTCAAATCTTATTCTTCCATTAGATATTTAACAATATTACCAAGTTTCATAGCATGTGATGCCTTAAATAAGACAACATCACCATCTTGAAGTAATTCTTTTATTTTTTCATGTGATTCACTTTCATTATTAAAATGATAATAATTTGTATAGTTATTTTCTTCTAAATACTCATCAGTATATTTAGTATCAGTACCAATAGTTACTATAATATCTAATTTATTTTCTAAAAGTAATTTACCAATATTTCTATGTATTTCTTTATTATAATTACCTACTTCAAAAATATCTCCTACTACGACTATTTTTCTTTTTGATGGTTCTTTTTCTAATATTTCTAATGATGCTTTAATAGCATCTAATGATGAATTATATGTATCATCAATTATAGTTACACCATTCTTAGTCTTTTTAAATTCTAATCTATTAGAAGTAAACTGCATATTTTTAATACCATTTTGAATATTAGAAATAGATACATTGCAAAGTTTTCCTATAACATATGCTACTAGACTATTATATATAAAAGCAGTATTATTAATTGGTGAAGTAATCTTATTATTCTCTACTACAAAGGTACCATTATCTATATCTTTAGCCATATAATCACTTTCATTATCAATACCTATAGTTATTACTTGATTTAATGATTTTATATAATCTAAATTATTATGCATTATATCATTATCATTATTTATAATTAGTGGACCATTTAATCCTTCTACTATTTCTAATTTAGCATTCATGATGTTTTCCCTAGAACCTAAATTACCTATGTGAGCAGTTCCTACATTAGTTATTACCCCAATAGTAGGCTTTGCAATATCGGTTAAATAAGAAATTTCTCCAAAGTGATTCATTCCCATTTCTACTACTAAAATATCTTCATCAGTTAATTTTAATATTGTAAGGGGAAGCCCAATATGATTATTATAATTGGCTTCTGTTTTTAATACTTTATACTCAGTACTTAAAACAGCCGCTACCATGTCTTTAGTAGAAGTCTTTCCTACACTACCAGTTACTGCTACTACAGGAATGTTATATAAACTTCTTTTATATTTGGCAAGAAGGCCTATTGCTTTAATAGTATCTTCTACTTTAACGATAGTTTTATCTTTATAATTATCATCTACTTCATCAATATTATCTAGAATACATACACTAGCACCCTTATCAAAAGCATCTTTATAAAAATTATTGCCATCAAAAGATTCACCTTTAATACCAATATATACATCATCTTTATTTATTAATCTAGTATCTTTAGAAAAATTATTAAGTGGTAAATTTAGATCACCACATAATAATTTTCCATTACATACTTCTATTAAATCTTTTACATATATCATAGTTACACCTCTTATTTTAAACTATTCATTTATATCTTTAATTATACTATCTATATTAGATAACTTATCATCTATTTCACTTAAAGAAATTTGTTTCTTTTCCACTACGATTTCTTCAGTTACTTCTTCTTTATCTTCTTTAGATATTAATTCACTTACAATATAAGAATCTATTATACGATCTTTTATTATATATGAACCATTACTATATCTATCCATAATAGATATTTCTGTTAGTTTTACTATCTTACTATAATCATCACTTACTATACCTATCTGGTTCTTACTATTTATAATATAAGCTTTTATTATCTTACTAGGATTACTCTTTATTATCTTCATAAGTAGGATACCTCTTTTAGCTCTGGAGGTCTTCTCCAACTCAGTTAGACGCATTCTTTTAGCAGTTCCTTTATCAGTAAGTATTGTTAGATATTCACTAGCAACATCAAATAGTATACCGCTTACAACATAATCTTCTTTTAAGCTAATAGCTTTGACACCTGCGGCTTTAATACCAACGACTGGTACTTCATTTATATCATACCATAATCCATATCCATTTGAAGTGGCCACGAAAACATTAGATAATGTGGAATCAGTAACAGATATTACTTCATCATCACCTTTAAGATTCATCATCTTAATTGGTTTACTATATCTTTGAACTTTAAATTCACTTAATAATGTTCTCTTAATCATACCATTCTTAGTAAAACTAGTTATATATCTTTCTTCATCAAAGTTATATACTGGTATAGAGTTAATTACTTTCTCCTCTGGACTTAAACTTATAATATTACTAATATGTTTACCAAGTTCTTTCCATTTTACTTCAGGAATATCATATACTGGTAAATATAAGTAATTACCTAAGTTAGTAAATAATAATAATGTATCAGTAGTAGTAATGTTATATAATCCTGTTACATAATCATTTTCTTTTAAAGTAGTGTCTTCTTCTTTAGCAGTATTATAACTTCTTTGAGGTACTTTCTTAATGTATCCTTCATTAGTAACTACCACTACTACTTGTTCTTTAGGTATCATTCTTGTAGTATCAACTTTTATTTCTTCAGCTTCTTCTCTTATTTCAGTTCTTCTTGGTATTCCATACTCTTTCTTAATCTTTCTTAAATCATCTTTAATTACCGAATTAAGTTTATCTGGATTTGTAAGAATCTCTTCATACAATTTAATTTTTTCTTCTAACTTCTTCATTTCTTCTTCTAGTAAAACGACATCTGTATTAGTTAGTCTATATAATTGTAAATTTACTATTGCTTCAGCCTGTTTATCAGTAAAGTCATATTCTTTAACTAAATTAACTATGGCATCTGCCTTATTCTTACTTCTTCTAATTAAAGCTATTACTTCATCTAATATAGATATAGCTTTAACTAAGCCTTCCATTATATGATAACTTGCTTTAGCTGTTTTTAAATCATACTCGGTACCTTTATATACTATTTCTTTTTGATGGGCTATATAAGCATCTAATATACCAAGTAATCCAAGCTGCATAGGTCTACGATTAACAATAACGACATTATTAAAATTATAAGATACTTGTAAATCTGTATTTTTATAAAAGTAATTTAGGATATTATTAGCATCAGCATCTTTTTTAAGTTCTACTGCTATCTGAAGACCATCTTTATCTGATTCATCTCTTACTTCAACAATACCATCTATTTTCTTATCTAGTCTTATTTCATCCATTCTCTTTACTAGTAATTGTTTATTTACTTCGTATGGTATTTCATCTATAATTATTTTATTTTTTTCTATCTTAGCTTTAGCTCTGATAAATATTTTACCTCTACCAGTTTCATAGGCTTTTTTAATACCATCTACACCTAAAGCGATACCTCCTGTAGGAAAATCTGGTCCTTTTATATAATTCATTACTGTATCTAATCTTGAATTAGGATTATCTATTCTAAATACTGTAGCATCTATTACTTCTCCTAGATTATGAGGAGGCATATTGGTAGCATAACCAGCACTTATACCAGTTGTTCCATTTACAAGTAAGTTAGGAAATCTACTAGGTAAGACGGTTGGCTCAAGTAATCTATCATCATAGTTTGGAGCCATTGGTACAATACCAGTTTTATCTATATCACGAAGAAGTTCTCCTGCTATTTTAGATAATCTTGCTTCAGTATAACGACTAGCAGCAGGACTATCACCATCTATTGAACCATTATTACCTTGCATCTCTATAAGTGGTGCTTCATTCTTCCACCACTGACTCATTCTAACTATTGCTTCATATATTGAACTATCACCATGAGGATGATAATTAGCCATTACTAAACCTACGGCATTAGCACTCTTTTTAGTAGGTTTGTCATATGTGTTTCTTTCTTTATACATTGAATAAAGTATTCTTCTTTGAACTGGTTTTAAACCATCTCTAACATCAGGGATAGCTCTATCTTGGATTATGTATTTAGAATATCTTCCAAAACTTTGTCCCATTATATCTTCAAGAGAATAATCATATATTTTCTTTATTATATCTTCCATCTATATCACCATATTAATTATATAGTATTTTTCCTTATTTTTCAAGGCTTTATGTGCTTTTTATAATCAAAAAATCATATAATTTTGCTTTTATATGATTTTATTTTATTATAAAATTAATTATACTATTTATGTCTACTTTTGAAATATGAATCAATATTGCTGCCATGGCTAGAAATGGTCCAAATGGTATTAGATTATCTTTTCTACTAAGTAACATGTATATTGCTATTGGAAAAGCTATAAATGTTGCTAAAAAGATATTACATATCGATAGTGGATAGCCTATTACTAAGCCAAACAAGAACATTAATTTTATATCTCCTCCACCCATACTTTCTCTTTTGAAAAGACGGTCTCCTATCAACTTGATAACATACATTGTTATAAAGGCTAGAATGGCTGCTAGGATTTTATTAACAGTAAATTCCAAGCCAAATAATGATAGATACAATATTATTATTAGTATACAAGACGAAGCAATTATTTCGTCTAATATTATCATATATTCAATATCACTTATAATTACTACAATTAATGATGATATAAAGATTAAACTGATTATTAGTTCATTTGTAAAACCAAATGAATGATATGCTGTACAGTATAATGCTCCTGTTACTATTTCTACAATTAAATAACTAATTGGTATTCTAGTGTGACAACATCTACTCTTACCCTTTTGGATAATATATGACACTATAGGTATTAATTCATACCATTTTAATTTATGATTACAATTATGACAATGACTTCTTGGATATATTATTGATTCATTATTGGATAGTCTTACTGCTAATACATTTAGAAAACTACCCATAATGCTACCAAAGATAAATATTATTATATAAATATACAATTCCATATCATCACCTATAATATATTGCTATACATGCTAAACATAGGAATAAAGATAGCCATAAGTATTACTCCTACTATTACAGCAAGTAATATTATCATAACTGGTTCTATTAAACTTTTTAATCTCTGAACTAAATTCTTTTGTTCTTCTTCATAATATGCTGCCACATTTTCCATCATTGGTCCTAATCTACCGGTTTTTTCACCAGTCACTAACATTTCATAAGCTATTCTAGGAAAAGCCCACTTGTTTTCAAAAGCTTTGGATAGTCCTGATCCAGTACTTAAATTCGTTACAGCTTCTTTTATTATACCTTTGTATATTTCATTATTAGTAACTTTTCCTAACATTTCTATACTATCAGTTATAAATACATCATGCTTTATTAATGATGAAAAAGTTTTAGTAAACATTATTACTTCGTTATCTATTAATACATCTTTGATAACTGGAATGTGCATTGCGATATATTGAACTACATATCTAAATTTACGAATATTTTTATACATTGATATTATTATAATTATTATAGCCGCTAATGCTAAAACAATTTTTATTATATTCTTTTGAACAAATGCACTTAGTGATATTAGAAAGACAGTTATACCTGGAAGTGTTGCCCCTAATTGTTCAAAGATACCTTCGAATTGTGGAACAACAAATATTAGTAAGAAAGTTAAAACAATTATTGCTACTACCAAGACAACGCTCGGATATGTTAATGCTGATATTATTTGTTTTCTATTCGAATCAGCTGTTTTGTAATATGCTGCCATGTCATCTAATGCTTCAGTTAAGTTTCCAGTAAGTTCTGATGTTTTAAGCATATTTATTAATAATTTAGGGAAGACATTACCTTGTCTAGCTAAGGCTTCACTAAAATTAGCACCAGTATTTAATTCATAACTTATTCTTTTAAATAATTCTTTATTTTTCTTTTTATTAGTTTGTTTTTCTAGTATTGCTATTGTATCCGCTAATGTTATACCGGATTTTATATATGTTGATAACTGTGTTAAAAAGAAAGTTAGATCTTTATAACGCATTTCATTGGAGAAAGTCAAGAAATTACCTAGTTTTGTTATCTTTGTTGGTTTAATTTCCGCTATTTTATATCCTTGTGCTGTTAAAAATGACTCAACATCTGTTTTTCTAAAAGCATCAAAGTAACCTTTTACTTGTTTCCCACTTTTATCAAATGCTATATACTTATATCTTATTTTTTCTCTAGATACAACCTTATTTCCCGATACTACTACTGTAGCATTGGAAACAGGCGTTGTATTGTTAGGGGGTCTATTATTCATACATTATCACCTATTCTATAGATAATTATAACATAACTTTGATACTTTTTTAACATTTTTTTGGTATTTTCATATATTATTTTAGAAAGGGGTATTGTATATGTATGGAAATTATATGGGAGGTCCTTTCATGATGCCAAATATGTCATATGGTCCAATGTTAAATTCTACTATGGCAATGAACTCTATTCCTTCCACTATGGCTAGAGGTTCTTCTCTAGGTTCTGGTCTTCGTTCCTTATTGGGTCTTGGTGGTGCTCGTAACTTAGCAGGAGGAGTTTCTAGGGGTATTAATTGGTCTTCACTACTTAATAATACTTCTAAAACATTAGGAGTTGTTAGAGAGGCTATTCCTATTGTTAAAGAAGTAGGTCCGATGATGAACAATATGAAATCAATGCTAAAAGTTGCTTCTGTTTTTAAAGATGCAACCGATGTTAATAGTGAAAACACTTCAAATGATAGGAGTAACAATATAAAAAGTACTACTGATAATTTTAATAATCAAAGTAGTACTAAAACTAATATTACACAAAACGAACCAAATTTCTTTTTATAAGAAATTTTTTATTTTACTTGTTTCATATCTAATTTATTATATATCAATTTTATTATTACATAGCTTATAGTTGTATATATTATTGTCATTAAAATACTATGAGTTATTATTTTTCCAAGTAAAATTAAACTATAAGTTTGACTTGTTTCTAAATTTAATATTACAAAAGATAATACATGATATATTATTATACTTATTATACTAATTACATTAGTTGTAAATATATTATCGGACATAATTGTATTTAAAACTTTTATTATTACTGCAATTAATATGAAGAAGACTACATTTATCAATAATGTTGAGGTGTATAATATATCGAACAATGCTCCAAATATTATTACTAATATATAATATTTTTTTTCATTAGCAAAATAAGGATATATAACTACTAGAGCTATTATTGTATAAATGGTAGTAAAATAACTAACGCTTCCTAATGTAGCGGGAAAAATACTTGCCATCACATTTTCTAAGACAAATGAGACAATTAAGTAAATAATACTTACTATCATTCACTATCACTCTTTCTTTTTAAAATACTTACATAGTTAATATCATTAAAATCTGCTGATGGTTTTACTTTGATTATTTTAGCTAAATCATATGAATCGGTAGTTATTTCTTCTACAGTTCCAATTAGAATTCCTGTAGGAAATACTCCTCCTAGTCCAGATGTATAAACATAATCACCAATGTTTACATCTTTGGTATTACTTATTCCTTCTAATTCTAGAACATTTTTGTTATAATAACTATTAATTAATCCATATAAGTTATTATCTCCATTACTTATATGAACAGATATTTTATTACTAGTATCACTTGTTGTTATCAACCTTACATCTGAAGTAAAGGTTGATGTTTTTATTACTTTTCCTATTAATCCTTTAGAACTAATAACAACCATATCTTTTTCTACTCCATTATATGTGCCTTTATTTATAGTTATTTTATTATGCCAATAACCTACATTTCTACTTACTACTGTAGCATTTAAATATTCATAGTCTGATAAAGTGTAATTTATATTTAGTTCTTCTTTTAATTGTTCTAGTTGTCTACGTAATTCAATATTTTCGGCTTCAATTGAGTCTATTCGATCAATAGAAGTTTCTAGTATATTATTATTTTTATTAACATCTTTTAATTTTTTATATTCTTTAATATTATCTTTTATATAGTTAAATGGATATGTTATTATTTTTTCACCATATGTTAAACCATCTTTTAGTAATGATTCTGCTTTACTTAATTTTCTATCTTCTTTTAAAGTAAAAGAAAATATTATCAATAATAAAATTATTAAGATTATTACTATTATTAATATATATTTTTTTGAAATATTTTTTTTCTTTCTGCCAAACATTATATCACGTTCCTATCTATCTTATTATATAATATTTTTTTATAAATTGAAAGATATATTTATCATAAATTATTATCTTCATAAAAACTATTATCTCCTATTATGATGTGATCTAGTAAAATTATTCCATGAAGTTTTCCTATTTGACTTATTTGCTTTGTCATATCTATATCATTTTTACTTGGCATTGCATTTCCTGATGGATGATTATGAAGACAAATTATATAACTTGCAGATAATAAATATGCCTCTTTGAATATTTCTCGTGGATGAACTAAAGAATAATTTGCTGTTCCTTTAAACAATAGTTTTTTGTCTAGATATTTTTTCTGATTATCTAAATAAACAACATGGAATAGTTCTTGTTTTTGATTTTTATATTCTGTATTAAAATATTCAATTATTGTTCTAGGACTAGTTAATTCTACTAATTCTTTATATTTATGATCTTCATATACTCTTCTACCTAACTCAATAGCCGCTACTAACTCAATAGCTTTAATTTTACTCATACCAGCTATCTGTTCTAATCTGTTAATTTCAATATTTTTTAATTCACTAATATTATTGACAGAAGATAATATATTATGAGATATTTCCTTTATTCCAGAATTTTTTGTACCAGATTTTAATATTATTTCTATTAATTCATTATTTGATATATTATCCTTTCCATATTTTAATAATCTTTCCCTTGGTTTTTCTTCTTGTGGTAATTTCTTTAAATTCATTTTATTTTCCTCCTCATATATAAATACAACTTTTTTATAGAAATTTACCACTTTTATGATTATTAAAATTAAAAAGTAGAGTTTTTTCTCTACTTTTGTATTATTTTTTGGTTTTCTTTTCTTTTATCCAATCTTTACCATCTACTACTCTTGCTACTAACATAGATGTTGCTGAGTCTCCTACGACATTTAACATAGTAGCAGGTGCATCTATAATTGTTGCAATAATAGTTAATATTGGTAAAACGCCAGCATTATATCCCATCATGGTTATAATCATCATTTCTGATATTGTTCCTCCACCAATTGGAACTGCTGTTATTAGTAATGTTGCTACTAATGCCACTAATAATACTTTAGATATGCCACCAAATCCTGAAATATTTGTTCCAAATAAACATACTAAAAACATTATTTTGAAAACACTTCCTATTATTGAACCATCTTTGTGGAAGCTTGTTCCTAATGGTATTACGGTTTCAGCAATATCATCTGGAACACCCATCTTTTTGGCACACATACTATTAGTAGGAATTGATGCTGCTGATGAGCATGTTGCAAGAGATGTTACCATAGCAGGAATAATATTTTTCCAAAATCTTTTTACGCCTTCTTTTTTTCCTGCTATATAAGCATAAATAGTATATACTATTACAAAATATAATATTGCTACTATAGCATAAACTACAAATGTTTTTAAATATCCGACTGCTATAGAACCACCAAAAGTTCCTACTAAAGCCGCGAAATAACAGCCTAATCCTATTGGTGCATAATACATTATAATACCTACTAATTTCATTATAACTTCATTTAGTGATTCTAATACCTTTCTTACTGGCTCACCTTTTTCTTTTGTACCATTTAAAGCTAAGCCAAATAGGATTGAGAATACTAATAAGGCAATCAAATTATCAGTAGTTAATAAATCATTGAAGCTTTTTACTGTTAACACTTCTGATGTTCTTTCTAATATTGAAAGATCTTCATTTTTCATTTCTTCGTTTACTAGAGTACTAGTTATCTTTGCTGTATCCTCTGGTTTTACTAAGTTTATATTATATGTTGTTATAAAACCAACTATAACCGCTACGATAGAGGTTACTAGGAATGCTACAATTGTTGTAACCATTATTTTTCCTAGTCTCTTTGGAGTACTCATTTTAGCTATTGATGTAGTTATAGTTAAGAAAACAAGTGGAACAATAACTACTAATAATAAATTAATAAAGATATCTCCTAATGGACTAAGTACTTTTGCATCTTCTTTAAATATTATTCCTACTATTGCACCAATTATAATAGCTAGTAATAATATTAAAGTAGACTTATAATTTTTTAATATTTTTTTCATATACTTCCTTCCCTTCAATATAATTATATTATATAATATTCTTTTTTATAAGATGTGTAAATCCACATTTATTTTTGTAATATTTGCAAAAATCCACACTTAATGGTATAATTATGGTGGTGAGGGATAATGAAAAAATATATTAAACTTAACGATAACGATAATCATTTATCTTGGGGTAATTTTACTAGAGTTGTAAAAGAGTATACAATAAATAAGAGTTCGGCTTTACAGGTTGAAATTTTCTGTACTATTTTTGATACTCACTTAATTGGTGATACTACAGTTAACAATGTACTGGTATTCGTTCTATCAATGATGAGTATAAACAAAAGTTTTTGATATATAAAAAGAAATATGGTAAAGATAAAAATATTTTAGTTAATACCATTGTTAATTTATTGTCAATAATAGATGGCAATATATATAATTTTAATAATAATGATATTGAAGCAATTCAATTTATAAATAGTAATGATAATTTAAAAAATATTTGTCTTAAACTATACAATATTAGTAAAAATGATACTTCAGTTAATAGTAGTTTATCTAATGAACTTAATAAATTAATTAATGATAATAACTTATATGAGGCTATTGTTAATATTTTGTTTTTTATTGTTTTAGAAAAGAAGCAACCTATTTATGAAGAAAATGTTAAAAAGAATGTTATTGAGAATTTACTTAATAATACTGACATTTCTTCTTTAGAACTTGAAGAATATTTAAATTTAAAATTTACTGATGGTATTAATTATAACTTTTCTTTAAATAAATTAGCTAAAGAAAATAATACTTATGCCCTATATGAGATGGGAACTAATGAATACTATGGTTATATAAAAGGATATCCTAGATATGATGTTAGTTTTGATTACTTTAAACGCGCTTCATATAAAAATCATCCAGGTAGTTTTTATATGATGGCTAAAATGTATATTAATGGACTTGTTGGTTCTAAATCTAATAGTGAACTTGATGAGGCTTTCAAATATCTAAATATCGCTATTGAATATGGTAATGTAGCCGCTATTAATGCTATGGGATTACTATATCTTAATGGTACATATCCGGTTAAGAAAAATATCAACAAGGCAATTGAATTATTTGAAAAAGCAGCAAATAAAGATTATCCTTATGCTTATAATAACTTAGGACTTATTTATGAGGCTAAAGGAAATATGAAGAAAGCTTTTGAATTTTTTGAAAAATCTTCTTTGCTTGATGAAAGTTGGGCTTTAAATAAAATTGGTGAATTTTATCGTAATGGTATTTATGTTAAACAAGATATGAAAAAGGCTTTTGATTACTATAATAAAGCTATTGAAGCTCCTATTAGTACAGTTTCTTATTATGCTTTTTATAATTTAGCTAAATACTATTATTTAACTGGTAATATTGTCCTTATTAAAGATGAAGATAAGGCTATTCAATACTTAGATATTGCTAGTTCTCATGCGATTGAGGCTGCTACTCTATTATTATATTTATATACTGAAAAGTATTTGAATAAGAAAAGCGATGAGCTTTATGATAAGATTAAAATATTAATTTCTAGAATTGAAAATAATCCTAAATACAATGAAAGTATTAAATTAATAGTAGAAGATAATTTAAAAAAGTTAAAGGAAAATAGACATATAAATATAGACATACTTAATTAGTATGCCTATTTTCTTTCTAAATATTTTTTCGATATGGATATAAATAATATTAGATATACTATCCCTAATAAGAAGCCACATAGTACATCACTAGTATAATGAACTCCTAGATATATTCTTGATAAACCTATTATAGGTATTAGTAAAATCAGAAAAATCATTAAAGGTATTTTTATTTTCTTGTTATCAATATATTTATAAATTAGATATACTAAATAGCCATAAAAGACCATACTAGTTATGGAGTGTCCCGATGGAAAACTATATCCTGTTTCTGTAACTAACCTATTTATATCTGGTCTAGGTCTAGCCACTATTACTTTAATTAAATTATTAATAATGGTTACTCCTAATAGATTGATTACAAGTGATATTTTTATTTTTTTGTCTTTTATGACAATTACAAGTATTAAGGCCGTAATAATTACCATCAAAGGAGAAGTGATATTTGTAATTACTTTTACTATATTGGTTCTATTTTCACTGATAATATTATTACTTATATAGTTATATACTGCATCATCTATATATATTGTTTTATCTGCTACTACTTTATATGTAAAAATAGCAAATATTGCTAAACATAATATTAAAATCACATATTTTATATATTTTTTATAATTATTATTCATTATTTACCTCTCTTTATATATTAATTATACTATATATTAGAGTAAAATAATAGTAAAAAGAATAAAACTATTCATTGTTTTACTATTTTTTATTTATTAATAATTATGTAAATTAAAAGGCATATGAATTTTTAAATTATATGCTTATCCTTTTTTTGATGCTGGTACTTTTTTTCTTACATCTAAAATGCTTATGTTAATATACATTTGATAGTTATCTGTGTAAATATTATTTTTGATAAATTTTATAGTTTTATCATACTCTTTATCTGTAAAACAAACGATTAAATAAAATGCATTAGTACACTTACTTGTTCTTATATATTCAATTAGTTGTCTTTCATATCCTGATTTTAGATAAGAACTACTTGCTTTTTTTACTTCTATCAATATTTTTTCATTCTCTTTATTATTTTTATGTAGTTTAAAGTCAACTTTTCCAGTTGCTAATAAGGCCTCTCTGGTAATATCTACACCCTTGTTATAAAAATAAGCTTCCATTAAATTTTCTAAAATTATTTGAATCTTATCCTCTCTTATTGGAATATCTTTTTCC
>ERZ808246.1804-NODE-1804-length-14527-cov-4.333955_pt1 | contig 14527 bp, 11 predicted proteins | sample MGYA00521083_ERZ808246 | MGnify/ENA primary metagenome ERZ808246 (study PRJEB31516, sample SAMN03275577) | gut metagenome | biome: mammalia-associated habitat; material: feces | host: Papio cynocephalus | place: Kenya | collected 2012-07-07 ...
GCTCCGTGACACGCCCACGAAGTGGGATGGAGCGGTGAGAGGTTTATTTCAAAATGGCGGGCCCTGCGGTGCAGGGCAGGTGGGAGATATGGCGAAGATCATCATCTTCAGGCAGAAGGGGAATTTTGGGAAGACGGAGAAATTTTTGAAGAACGTCCGGGCCGGGAAGCTGGATGCGATGCTGGAGCGGTACGGACAGAAGGGCGTGGAAGCGTTGGCCGCAGCCACCCCGAAAGCCACCGGCACCACGGCGGCCAGCTGGTACTACCGGGTGACGAGAGGGAAAGACCGTGCGGTGATCACATGGCTGAACTCGAACATCGTGGACGGTGTGCCCATTGCGGTGATCCTGCAATACGGACACGGAACAAGAAACGGCGGGTATGTGGAAGGACGTGACTACATCAACCCGGCGATGCAGCCGATCTTTGACGAGATCGCAGCAAAGGCATGGGAGGAGGTAAAGCGGGGATGAGCACGCAGGTAGATCAGCGTGTGGTAGAAATGCGGTTTGACAATGCCCAGTTTGAGAAGGGCACACGCCAGACCATGAGCACTCTGGACAGGCTGAAAGAAAAGCTGCGGATGAAAGGGGCCGAAGAAGGGCTCGAAAATCTTGCCGCAGCCTCGGAAAAAGTGGACTTTGCCGACATGAGCTCGGCACTGGACCGGGTGCAGGTGAAGTTCAACGCCCTTGACGTGGTGGCCATGACGGCCCTGAGCCATATCACCGAGCAGGCGATCCGGACCGGAGAAAAACTGGTGAAGAGCCTGAGCGTGGATCAGGTGGCCTCGGGCTGGGACAAGTACACCCAGAAAGCCGGCTCGGTCCAGACCATCATGAACGCAACTGGTAAGAGCATCGACGAGACGAACAGTTACCTTGCGAAGCTGATGTGGTTTTCGGATGAGACCAGTTACAGTTTTACGGATATGACCAGCGCACTGGCCACTTTGACCAGTAATGGCGGTAAGATCGAGAACCTGATCCCCATGATCGAGGGCATTGCCAACGCCACAGCGTATGCAGGTAAGGGTGCGACCGAGTTTTCCCGGGTAATTTACAACCTTTCCCAGAGTTATGGCACAGGCGCATTGCAGTGGATCGACTGGAAGAGCGTAGAGGGTGCAAATGTCAGTTCAGAGCAACTGAAGCAGACCCTGATCGACACGGCGGTAGAGCTGGGCACCTTGAAAGAGGGAGAAGTGACCACCGGCACCTTTGGCAGTACTTTGCAGAAAAAGTGGGCCACCACCGAGGTGATGGAGAAGGGCTTTGCGAAGTTTGCAGCCCTGACCGAAGCGGCTTACCAAGCGGTGAACGCCGGTGAATACGACACGGCCAGCGAAGCCATTGAAGCTTTGGCGGACAGTTACGATGATGTTGCAGTAAAAGCCTTTAAATCCGCACAGGAGGCAAAGAGCTTTGCCGAAGCGATCGACAGCACAAAAGACGCTGTGAGCTCGGGCTGGATGAAGGTCTTTGAGACGCTCTTTGGCAACAAAGAAGAAGCCACCGACACATGGACTGAACTGGCGAACCGTTTATACGACATTTTCGTACCACCTATTGATGACTTGCAGAAGCGTCTGAAGGGCGGACTGGACGACGGACTGACCCAGCTGCGGGAGCGACTGGGCGATCAGGCAGACGTGTACACCGAGACCCTGCAAAAGACCGCCATTGCCTCCGGAATGATCACCGAGGAGGAGATCGAAGAGGCGGGCAGTTTTGGCAAAGCGTTGCGAAACAGCGGCGTGGATGCAAAGTTCTTACAGAAGAATCTGGAAGAGACCACCGCTGTCATGAAGGCCCGGCTGGATGCCGGTACCCTGAGCAAGGAGGAGGCAGAATACTGGCAGAGGGACTACGAGGCCCTGCTGAAAGTAAACGAAGCCATCCGTGACGGCACGCTGGATCTGGAAGAGTACAGCGGAAAGATGCACGAGCTTTCGGGCCGGGAGCATCTGACCCAGAGCCTGTGGAACCTGTGGGACGCCATTGAAAAAGTGGTGGGACCCATCGTAGAAGCCTTCCATGAAGTATTTGCCCCAGCCAACAGCAAACAGATCTACAGTTTTGCCGAAGGGCTGGACAACCTGACGAAGAAGCTCATCATCAGCGACGAGGCGGCGGAGAAGATCAAAGCGACGTTTACCGCTTTCTTCAAGACAGTGAATGCGCTGCTGACCCCGGTACGCCAGCTGGTGAAGCTTGGACAGACGGCGGCTGCGCTTTTGTTGGATGCAGCCAAGCCGCTGGTCAATGCTCTGCTGGGCATCACGGCGGGGCTTGGCGAATTTGGAACCGCAGTATCCGAGGCATTGCCCGGACCCGGGAGCTTTGACGAAAAACTGGACGGCATCCGAGCCGCTGCAAAGAAACTGCTGAGTCCACTGGAAAGTCTGGGAAGTGCCATGAAAGGCACGAAACTGGTTTCCGGGTTTACCAGCTGGTTTGAGGGGTTGGAAAACGGAGAGGGGCTCCTTTCCGGGCTGCTGAGAAAAACAAAAGAGACCCTGAGCGGAATCTCACCGGTATTTGCATCGATCGCCGAAAAGGGCGCAGTCATGGCCAGTGCACTGGAAACTGCATTTTACGGCATCATTACCGGCATCGGAGAGCTTGGGCAGTACGGAAAGGATTTTATCAAGAAGCATCTGCCAACTTTTGATGAGATCGCCGCCAGCATTGCCGAGATGCCGAAGCGGATCGGAACGGTATGGAGCGAGTTCAGCACCGGTTTTAAAAAGGACCTCTCCGATCTTGGAGAGAAAAGCGGAGACGCACTGACCCCCATCACCGAGTTCTTTACGGCATTGAAAGCCGGGCTTGATTCCGTGAGCGGAACAGACATCTACCGGCTGCTGAGCCTGATCGATGTTGGGCTGATGGCCTACTCAATCACGCAGGTGGCAAAGGCGTTCAAGAGTTTCAAGGACCTGCTGAAAGACCCACTGACCAAGTTGCTGGACAGCATGTCGGGCTCCTTCAAAGCACTGACCGGGGCGATCAATACCTGGAAGAAAAATCAAAATAACAACTTCCTTAAGGTCATGGCCACCAGTATCCTGATGCTGGCAGGGGCCCTGTACGTCATGAGCCTTGTGGATTTTCCCCATCTGGCGGCAGGGGTCGCCGTGATCGGGGCAGCGTTTGTGGCGTTGAACCTGACGGCCCGGAACATCTCGAAGTCCCTGAGTGACCTTGACAGAAAGAAGCTGGTGCAGCTTTCCGGCGTGATGTTGAGTTTCTCAGCGGCGATCCTTGCCATGAGCATCGGCATTGCAAGCATCACAAAGAGCATGACAACGCTGACGGAGACACTGACCACCGGCGACGTGGCAGCGAATGTGGCGGCCTTTGCCACCGGCATCATGAGTACCATTGCCCTGATGGCAGGACTTGGAAAGGCCGCCAAGCTGCTGGAAGTAGAAGGCGGTAAGGTGATCGGAAAGAACACCCTGCTGCCGATGGCAGTGGAACTTGTTGCCATGGGGTCAGCCCTCCGGATCGCAGCAAGTGCTGTAAAATCTCTGAGCGAGATCGACCCCGATGCCCTGAACCGGGGCGCAGACGGTGTGATCGTGATGGGGCTTGCCCTGACCGCCATGGCCGGGGTGATGGCCATGATCCAGAAACAGATCGGGGGCGTGACCGGCTGGGCGGCACCGACGTTCCTTGCGATGGCAAGCGGCGTGTGGATCATTGCCAAGGCGATGGAAGGACTGGCACAGCTGCCGGACCTGTCGGGCCTTGGTGTGGTGATGATCAATCTGGTCAGCATCATGGCAGGCATGGCAATGGTTGCAGCGGCTTCCAGCAAGATGAAACTGAGCAGTGCGGCAGGTGTGATCGCCATTACGGTGGCTGTGACCGGGCTGATGACTGCCATGACGGCCTTTGCGGCAGTGGTCGCATTGGCAGACAAGAAAGCATTGGCCCTTGGATTTGCGGCCATGCTGACGACACTGGCGGCATTGGCCGGAGCGAGTGCCCTGATCTCCAAGATCGACACCGTAGCGGCGGCAGCGGCCATGCTGACCATCTCGAGTTCCATGCTTGTGCTGGCGGGGACGGTGGCGGTCTATGCCCGGCTTGGGATCGGACAGATCGCAAAGGGGCTGACCGCCTGTACTGCAGGGCTTGCCATCATGGGTGTTGCGATTTTGCTGCTCTCGAAAATGGCAGGGGATGCCCTACAAGCTGCATGGACCATGAAGAGCATGGCGGAAGGGCTGCTGATCTTAGCGGCGGCATGCTATGTATTCAATAACGTGAACTGGCAGGGCGTGGCCATTGCGGGCGGTGTGCTGGCAGGATTTATTGCCATCATGCTGGGGACCAGTGCCATCCTGAGCTTCTTCCCGCAATTGGAAATTGGATTGAATCTGCTGGGAAAGGCGTTCTGGAACTTTTCAAAGTCCATTGGGGTACTGAGCCTTTCCATGGCCGCTCTGGGTGTTCTGGCGTTGTTTGCCGGGCCGGTGTGCCAAGCCATCGTCAATGCGGCTCCGGACATTGAAGAAGCACTGATCGCCGTGGTGAAAGTGATCTGCAACGTGATCGTGGAGTGTGCAGAACCGCTGGCAACCGCCCTTGCTGCACTGGTGATCATTCTTGTGAAAGCCTGTGTCTACGTCATTGAAGGCTTGTGGGTCATGATCGAACCGGCCCTGAATGACCTGTGGGGCAAATTTACAAACTGGCTTAATAAACACAGCCCGGCATCGGCGGTTGTTGCAGAGATCACCAAGATCCCGGAAGAGATCGTAAAAGCTCTGGGCGGAGTTGGAGACCTGCTGTTTGGCGTGCTTACCGGAGATACTACAAAAACGGTGACTTCGGTGATGGACCTATTTCTTGGCGATTTTGCCGATGAAATGCTACATGGTGATAACGTCGTAAATGGTTTGATCAAGCAGTTTGTCGGCTTTGGTAAGAATATTATTAGCGGACTTGTGCAGGGAATTCAAAATGGGACCGGCGGGGCCGTGGCGGCGATGACCAGTTTTTCCAGCACCTTGCTGACCAATTTCCGGAACTTCTGGGGCATCCACTCGCCCTCTGACCTGATGGAAGATCAGGCCCAATACATGACCGAGGGCCTTGCGGAGGGCTGGAAGGACGAGCAGAACCAGCAGGAAGTGCTGGACAGACAGGCGGAACTGAACCAGAAAATTCTGGATCAGGCGGATGACCTGACCAATGCACTGCGGAACAAGGGACAGGAGGCGTTCAAAGCTTCCTACGAAGCGTTCCACAACGTGGCACTACACCCGAATGACCCGCTGGCAAGGAGCCGGTACAACGCCAGCCTGAAAGGGACCGATCAGGCCGAAGCAGACAACAAGATGCTGGGCGGATTGGACTACGATGGCATAAAGGCCTCGGAAGTAGCAAAACGTGCCGTAGCGAAAGTTCTTGGCGTAGTCGATTACGACAAGTGGTCCGGTGACATCGGGGACGCACTGAACAAATATTACCAAGAGCTCTTCGGCGACAAGAACCCGACCACCCCGGACACCGACAAGACCCCGAAAACCAGCAAGACCAAAGGTTCCTCAGGGAAGACCAAGACGGTGGCGGAGACCATTGCCGAAAAGTACACGGCGGAGCTGAAGGCCAACAAGTACCTTGCGGACGCTGCCGAGAAGGAGTGGAGCCTGTGGGAGGCCGGAGAAGGCCAGAACGCAGACAACGCCGCCTATCTTGCCAAGAAGAGCGAGGCGTTGACCAAGGAGATCGATATCCAGACCGACCGGGTGGACATTGCCAAGCGGCAGTACGAGGAGCTTTGTGAGAAAGCCGGGGCCGAGGACGACAAGGCCAAAGACGCTTACGCTACATGGCTGGACGAGCAGAAGACCCTGACGAGCCTGAAGCGGGAGAAGTACGACAGCCTGTACAAGGAAGTGCTGAGCCGCCTTGACAACGAGGCCGCCACCGCAGACGACGAATACGAGCTGTGGAGCGAGGCCAACACAAAGCGGGCCGGGCTGGACGAGAAGCAGGCTGAAAAGCTGAAGAACCTTGACCGGAAAATCAAAATACAGACCGATGTGGTGGCACAGGCCGAGAAGAAATACCGCAGCATCGCCGAGGAGCTGGGGGAGACCAGCCAAGAAGCGAGAGCGGCTTACCGGGAATGGCTGAACGAGCGGACCGAGCAGCAGAAGCTGATGAACGAGCTGGCCGAGGCGCAGCTGGACTACTACGACCAGCAGATGAGCCGGTACGACGCCGAGCTGAAGCTCATCACCACCCGGCAGGAGACACTGGCCAAGCTGTACGACGACGGAAGCCTTTCGTCCCGGCAGGACGATTATCTTGCTGCGGTGGAAAAGTACGGCAAGGACTCGAAAGAGGCCAGGAAGATCGCTGCACAGGGGACCATGAGCTCCATCATCAGCGTGGGGACTGCCGTTTCCAACATGAGCTATGCTCTGAAGAAGCTGACCAGCCAGCAGAAAAAGTACGACGAAGTGGTGAAGCAGGCCGGAGGGAACAAGGACTCCGACGAAGCCATTGAAGCGTATCAGGACCTGCTGGAAATGCGCAGCGGCTTTGTGGGCTTTGCGGAAGATCTGGCGGAGGCCTTTGATCTGGACGACACCGGCAAGAAGATGATGATGCAGCTGGGGGATGCTCTGGCGAAGAACTGGACCGCTGTTCAAAATGGAATGAACACGGTACTGGACAAGGTGAAAGCAGCTCTGCCGAAAGACTGGGCGGAGAAGATCGGGAACCTTGGCGGGCTGTTTGAGCGGGAAGGAGCCGGGGACACAGTGACCTCCTTCCTTGGTACCATCATGAGTGCGGTACAGGGAGACCTTGGAAGCACCATCACCTCGGCGTTGAGCTTTATCCTGAACATGGCGGGGACCGACTTTGGCAAGACCCTGCTGGGGGCCATCGGGGACGGATTTACGCAGGTATTCCCGCAGATCTCGGCCGCCATCGGAGGACTGTTTGCAAACGGACTGAACCTGAGCGGCATTGCGGAAGGGTTCGGGGCCATCTTTGCAGGCGGGGCCGGGCTGGAAGGGGTACTTTCGGGCATTGTGGCATTGATCCCGGAACTTGTGCCCATGATCGCCGTGATCGGTGCCATTGGGGCAGCCATCTGGGCCATCTGCAACTGGGACGAAGTTTCAAAATGGCTGAACGATCTGTGGCAGAACATCTGCAACTTCTTTAACAGCCTTGGGGACAATCTGGGCGAGATCATCCAGAACATCCTGAAAGGGATCGCCGACCTGTTTGTGGGGTATCTGAAGATCGCCTTCTGGCCGCTGACGCTGCTGCTGGGCGGGTTTAAGGACGACCTGAACAAGGAATACCAGCCCAAGGTGAGCCCGGTTGTGGACCTGAGCGATGCCAAGAAGAGTGCCGAATGGATGAACAGTGCCTTTGCCGCAGAGGGCGGGACCTACAACGCTGCTTCCGGACGGACTGCCGCCCTGAGCACCGGCGTGAAGAGCAGTGCCCAACTGAAGCAGCAGGCACAGGCAGCACAGGCAGCAGCCCAGAAAACCGACAGCGGCACACAGGTGGTGGAAGCCGTGAACAGCCTTGGAAGCCGGATCGACAGCGTGGCCGAAGCCGTGAGCAAGATGAAGGTGGTGCTGAACTCCAAACAGCTGGTGGGCGGCATCAAGACCGATATGAACAAGGCCTTACAGAAGGACTACGAGAGGAGCGGAGGCTGACCGATGAAACTGCCGGATTATGCGGACGTCTCATTCAAAATAGTTCAAAATGGAAACACCATCCTGAGCGTGAAAGCCTCGGAGATGGGGCTGATCCCCACCGAAGGGCTGTACCTTGAGCCGTTTACCGAGAAATACAGCACCACGACCGTACCGGAGTACCACGGAATACTGAACCTGCCGAGAGTAGGAAAGCGGAAGTGGAACACCGTGAGCGGATCGTGGGATTTTTACGTGGAGGACGACGGCGAAGTACACACGATCTGGGATGACTACGGCGACGAACTGCACGACAGCCTTGCCATCCGCCAGCGATGCGGCATCCCGGAACCGACCGACCTGAGCCGGACCCTTTACCCGGGGAGCGGGAACCATGTGACACACTGGATGGTGACCTATTACCGGGTGATGCGGTTTTTGCAGGGGCAGAGACTGCGGGTGGCCATGCTGCTGGGAGGAAGCACCGTGACCGACCTTGAGACTCCGGAATGGAGCGGAAGGTGCTGGGTATCGGCGGCAAAGCCGGACAGCGACGGACGGATGGTGCTGACCATAAGCTACGAGTTGGACCCTCCGGAAGGGTATGGAGAAGGAACCTGAGATGTATCACTCGATCACATTTACGAAAAACGGAACACGATACAACACATGGGATGACTGGCGGCTGATTGCTGCGAGTGCCCCGGTGATCGCACCGCCCGTGGAGCGGACCATCCAGCTGAACGTACCGGGCCGGAACGGAAGCGTAGACCTGTCCCAGAGTTTGACCGGACACCCCGTCTTTGACGTCCGGGAAGGAACATGGTATTTCTACGCCGATGTGGACACCCTGTGGGACCCGGACAAGGCCTCCCGCCCGGTGGGGCACGGGCTGAGCCGGATGATCGCCGAGAAGCTGATGGAGTTTTTCAACGATGGGATGTCCGCAGAAGTCCGTTTGGAGGATGACCCGGGATTCTACTACACCGGGCGGGTATGGATGAGCGACAAGCCGGACGTGGACAAGAATCACCCGAAGCTGGCCATCAACTACCGGCTGTATCCATACAAATTCCCGGAGTGGTCGGTGGAAAAAGACTGGGTATGGGATGACTTCAACTTTGAAGGAAGCCCGCTGGCCGTGCCCTACCTGAAAAACATTGAGATCAAGGCGGAACAGAAGAAGGCGTTCTTCCTGCCGCCGAGTGAGAAGCCTGCGAAAATCAACGTGACTGCAAGCGGGGCGACGTTGTTCTCCCCGGCAAAAGCAGTTTTACGGATGAGCAGGCTGTACCCATACGACGAAGCGAAGGCAAAAGGGCTGCCTGCAGAAGAGATCAGCCGGACCATCCCGGGGGTGAGCTTATTCCCCATGCAGATCGGCAGCGACCTGCGATACGACGTGTACGAGCTGATCTTATCGGCGGCGAAAGACGTTGTGATGAACGTGAGCTACGAGCCGGCGTATTTTTGATGTGGTCAACCTCTCAGTCTCGCTTTGCTCGACAGCTCCCCTAGTAGGGGAGCCCTTGGCAGACACGTGAAGTTTGCTGAAACTGACTGAGGCTTTGCGAAATTTCAAAATAGAGGGCCCTGCGGTCAACCTCTCAGTCGCCTGCGGCGACAGCTCCCCTAGTAGGGGAGCCCTTGGCAGACACGTGAAGTTTGCTGAAACTGACTGAGGCTTTGCGAAATTTCAAAATGGTGGGCCCTGTGGTCAACCTCTCAGTCGCCTGCGGCGACAGCTCCCCTACTGAGGGGAGCCCTTGGCAGAGAGGTTAAGTCTGAGCGCAAAAATTCAACTGCCCACGAAGTGGGATGGAGTGGCGAGAGGTTAAATTCAAAATGGGATATAAAGTATATGCGGGAAAGACGGCATACCTGCTTGCATCGGACTTTGATATCGTGCCGAGTTTTGAAAACGGCAAGTTTACGACGCAGGGGTTCTACTGGACCGAAAAAGAGCTGATCTACGACTCGAACGGCGACAGTGTGACCGGGGAAGAGCCGGGAAAGATTCTGATCGACCCGACGCTGAGCCGGAAAAAGAACGAGTACGGAAGCTTTGAGTGCACCATTCCGGAGGCCGTGGAGACCATGGACGGCGGGGTGATCCGGAATCCGCTGTACGGAAAGGCGGAACCGTATCAGACCACCATCATGGTGGAAGAGGACGGCAAACCCATCTGGGCGGGATACGTCCGGGAAGTGGAGCGGGACTTTGACCGGAACGAGAAAATTTACGCTGAAGGGGCTCTGGGACAGCTGGGATGGTGGAGCACCGGTTTTGACGAGACCGAGTACAAGGGCCTGATGAGCGGAAGCGAAAGTTTGCTGTATGACCTGATCCACAACCAGACCGGACGGTTTGAAAGCCCCTTTGGGCAGTTTGCGCTTGGGATGGTGACCATACCGGAACCGGGCTACGTGAAGACGGATCAGGGCTTTGTGGCGGGAACCCTGTGGGATTACCTGAACAGCCGGTTTCTGGACGAGTACGACGGATATCTGCGGATGCGGATCGTGAAATCGGACGACACCTATTCCGACAAGCTGACCGCCGACCCCTACATTTACGCCATCGTAGTGGACTATCTGGTGGACATCCCGGAGGAGACGAAGCAGAAGATCGAATACGGCGTGAACCTGCTGGACCTGACCTATCTGCGGCAGATCACCTCCAACATGGTGGGAGCGGTGACGGCATGGTGGACCAAAACCGTGAAAAAGGGATGGTGGATCTTCAAGACCGCCACCAGCGAACGGAACAGCTACACCGTGACATCGGACCGCTGGCCGAAGGGCGTGCCGCTGGTGGAAAAGGCCATCACCCTGAGCGGGGACAACATCACCGAAGCCGAAGCGAAGAAAAAGGCCGAAGAAGAGCTGGCCAACTATGACCACGAGATCGAGCCGGAGCTGACGGTGAAAGCCTTTGATCAGGTGGATGCAGGAGTGGCGACGGACCGGATCGGATTCTTGAAAAAGACCCACATCCTCTCGAAGCCCCACGGCATCGACCTTCATCTGGTATGCACGGAGGAAAGCCTGCCGCTGGCGGAACCGGACAACAAGACCTTTACTTACGGTCTGCCGCCCAAAAAACTGACGGACACCAGCAAGATGGCCATGGTAAACACCCTTGTGAACGAGCATAGGGTGGACGGCATTGTGGATTGTTTGAAGTAAGCTGTGGTCAACCTCTCAGTCTCGCTTTGCTCGACAGCTCCCCTAGTAGGGGAGCCCTTGGCAGAGAGGGCCACGGATGCTGGACGAGGAAGGCTTAAAGAAATTTCAAAATGGATGGCCCTGCGGTCAACCTCTCAGGCCGCTTTGCGGCCAGCTCCCCTAGTAGGGGAGCCCTTGGCAGAGAGGGCAAGTCTGAGCGTAAAAATTCAACTGCCCACGAAGTGGGATGGAACGGTGAGAGGTTAAATTCAAAATGGAGGGCCCTGTGGTCAACCTCTCAGTCTCGCTTTGCTCGACAGCTCCCCTACTGAGGGGAGCCCTTGGCAGAGAGGGGAAGTCTGAGCACAAAAATTCAACTACTTGGCTCCCCTGATAGGGGAGCTCCGTGACACGCCCACGAAGTGGGATGGAGCGGTGAGAGGTTAAATTCAAAATGGAGGGCCCTGTGGTCAACCTCTCAGGCCGCTTTGCGGCCAGCTCCCCTAGTAGGGGAGCCCTTGGCAGAGAGGGCAAGTCTGAGCGTAAAAATTCAACTGCCCACGAAGTGGGATGGAGCGGTGAGAGGTTAAATTCAAAATGGCGGGCCCTGCGACAGAGGGAAGAAAGCAAAGGAGGAGCAAAAATGGGGAAAAACGGCAACAGTTTTCAGATCGAGCAGGTGAAGCTCCTTCTGAACGCTGTGAAGGATGCTATTGGAAACAAAAAATGCAAGTGGGAAGAGATTCTGGAAAAACCGGAGACCTATCCGCCGAGTGCGCATGACCACAACGACCTCTACTATCGGAAAGAGGAATCGGACGAGAAATATCAGCCGAAGGGAAACTACATCGACGCCGACGGAGAATACACGGTGGTGTGGGACAAGATCGACGGAAAACCGGAGACCTTCCCACCCAGTGCGCACACCCATGATTATCTGCCGCTGACCGGCGGGACGATGACAGGGCCCATCACCATCAAGCGAGACGGCGCAACTGACAATATCGTCATTCAGTCCGCCTCCGGAGATGCGCAGATGAAATTTATCCGTACCGATACCGGGGCAGATATTCATGTCGGCGTTGGTAGTGGCGGAGATAATGCGGGCATCTGGGACGGCAAAAACAACAAGTGGATCGTATACAGTCAGGCCAGTACCGGCAATGTTTATGTGAACGGTATACAAATTCAAAATGCGTCCGGAAAAATGGTACGTAGCCTGTCGAACGTTGGAGCATCCGGATGGAAAAATCAAGCTACTGACGACAATTATGTTCCAACATTGGCATTTATGGCCTTTTGGAATGGTGCGTATAGTGGCACTGCTTCCAATTTACAGTATTGTGACCGTGGACGGTTTGGCACAATCGTGACCAAGGGAAGTGGAGACTACGCTGCCGCAAACCACTCCCACTCCGCAGCCAACACCGGTGCTTTCTCCGGCGTTGCCGCCAGCGGCAACGGCTATGTGCGGTTTACCGACGGAACGCAGATTTGCTGGGGTGGTGTGACTGTAAATAGTAATGACTCCACCGATACAACTATTACATTTCCGCAGCCGTTTGTGTATGTAAACGGTACACCTTATGGCCTTGTTATTCATAGAATGGGCAAATATCCTTGCTATATTACTGGGCAAAGCATGACTTACGTTAAAGTTAACACAAACAGGCTGGGTACAGTTTTTTACAGTTGCGTTGGCAGATGGAAGTAAGGCTTTTGGCGGTCAACCTCTCAGGCCGCTTTGCGGCCAGCTCCCCTAGTAGGGGAGCCCTTGGCAGAGAGGGAAAGTCTGAGCGCAAAAATTCAAAATAGAAGGAGGTGAGGCCTATGGCAAAAGGACCATTCTGCGTGGGCGGGGCAAGCGACACCGCCATTACCTTTGCCACCGACACGACCTTGACCAAAAGCAACGTGGCGGCAGACGCAAAAGTGACCGGCGACAAACTAAACAAGACCGTTGTGGATATCATGCAGGGCATCACTCCGGGGTCGCTTATGTTCAAAATGGGGGACGGTGGCATAAAATCTGTTACTCCAGCTCTCAGGGACGACGTTGCAACGTGGGGGCCACAATATTCAAACCCAAGCAATGCTGGTTATGTCATGCACTCTATCACTCTGAATAACTTACAGTTTGTGTGGGGGGACTTTGGTCTGACAGGCAACGGCCAAATCAGCGGTGAGACCATCTCGACAAAAACGATCAGCTGGCCGGTGGCGTTTGCGGACACAAATTACGGCGTAGCGTTTGCGCCATGCCGTCCTATGAATATCAACATAGGCATTAACAATATGCCGATTCCGGATATCGATGCAAAAACGACAACGGGGGTTACGATCTACGTAGAAGGACAGATGTACGACCACGTTTATTTTATGGCCTTTGGATTTATCTGAACAGGGAGGTGAAATTTCAAAATGGACGAGAAAAATATCCAGCCCGGGTACAGCATTGCAAAACCGGTGAAGACACAGGAGCAGTGCAACGCATACTCGGACATGGCGCAGGCCGTGAATGAGCACAACTTTGCCTGCAAGGTGGGCGACATGATGTGGAGCATCGAGGACCTTGCTGACCGGTACGAAGTGCAGGAGAGCGGTGTGGTGCCCGAGCCGACCCCGGCTGAGCCGACTCCGCAGGAAGACACAGAAGCTCTGCTGGTGGATCAGGAATACCGGATCACCCTGCTGGAGCTTGGTGTATAACACACAGAAATTTCAAAATGGAGGGACGAGTATGATCTATCGGGTTTGCAAACGGATGATCGAGCGGGGTGCTGTGGACGGCATGGATGAGAAACTGGACGTCTTTTACGCCGCAGGCAAGCTGACCACCGACGAGTATCAGGAGCTGTGCGCTCTGCTGACCGAGAAAAAGGAGCAGAGCGATGGCAAGTGAGATGTACTCGCTGAAAACGGACGGGGACAAGCCGCTGAGTGAGAATTTCAAGGTGAAAGAGTTTGCCTGCAAGGACGGTGCCAACACGGTGCTGGTGGACAGCGAACTGGTGGAAGTGCTACAAAAGGTGCGGGACCACTTCAACCGGCCTGTGACGATCACCAGCGGATACCGGACCATCGGGCACAACAAGCGGGTAGGGGGCAGCCCCAACAGCCAGCATCTTCTTGGCACGGCGGCAGACATTCAGGTGAAGGACACGCCTCCGGAGTTCGTGGCCGAGTACGCTGAGACTCTGCTTTCTGGCAGGGGAGGCATTGGGCTATACAGGAAAAAGCAGGGCCGGGCCAAGGGCTGGGTGCACATTGACGTGCGGCAGAAGAAGGCACGCTGGCAGCTGTGAGGAGGCGAGACCCATCGAGACGTTTCTGGTGGAACATCTGAATGAGATCGTCTCCATTCTGGTGGCGGGAGTTATGGGGTGGATGGGAAAAACGCTCTGGGCGACCATTCAGGAGCAGAAAGCTCTGCGAAAGGGCGTGAAAGCCATCCTGCATGACCGGCTGTATCAATCGGCACGGTACTACATCAAGCAGGGGCATGTGGACATGGAGGGGCTGACGAACATCGGCCTTGTCTATGAGGCATACCACGAGCTGAAGGGCAACGGCACCGGGACCGACCTGTACAAACGGATCAAGGAACTGCCGCTGCGGGAAGAGTGAGCTGCGGTCAACCTCTCAGTCTCGCTGACGCTCGACAGCT
>ERZ808246.1805-NODE-1805-length-14520-cov-63.833114_pt1 | contig 14520 bp, 13 predicted proteins | sample MGYA00521083_ERZ808246 | MGnify/ENA primary metagenome ERZ808246 (study PRJEB31516, sample SAMN03275577) | gut metagenome | biome: mammalia-associated habitat; material: feces | host: Papio cynocephalus | place: Kenya | collected 2012-07-07 ...
CGAAGGAAGCGGTACAAAGGTACCGCGACTGAGGAGCAACGCAGCTAACGCGCCATCATGGAATTTCAGGCTAGCTTTTCGACTTGGTTGAAGCCAAGCTCCACCGGCGTGTCGCGTCCGAAAATGGATACAAGCACGGTGAGCTTCTGCGTGGCCGGATCGACTTCGGAGACGACGGCGGCCATGGTGGTGAACGGTCCGTCGGTAACGGTGACCTGATCGCCGGGAGCGTAGGAGACTTCGAGGGTGCGCTTCTTGGCCGCGGCCGGCTTGTCGCCGGCGGCCTTGAGCGCTTCGGAGGCGATCATCGGAGCCATCATGGAGACGACTTCCTTACGGGACAGCGGTGCCGGATCCTTGGTGGGACCGACGAAGCCGGTGACGCCTTCAGTTTCGCGGACGATGCGGCGGGCGTTCTCATCCGGAATCATACGGATCAGCACGTAGCCAGGCACGCGCACTCGGGTGATGACCTTCTTGCCCTTTTCGGTGTGCTTTTCGACTTCCTCCATCGGCACTTCGACCTGGAAGATCTTGTCTTCCATGCCAAAGCTGGCCACACGGGATTCGACGTTAGTCTTCACACGCTTCTCATAGCCGGAATAGGTGTGCAGCACGTACCACTTGCCTTCAAGGTCGCGCAGGCTCTTGGAGAATTCCTCGACGGCCTTGGCGCCGGCATCCTGCTCGGCCTCCTCGGCATCCTCAGTGGTTTCCGTATTCTGCTCGGCCGGAGCGTCCTGCTCGGGCTGGGCGGCTTCGCCGTCGAAGGCCTGTTCGCCGTCAGCGGTCTGCTCGGCTTCGCCTTCCGCCGGGAGCGCCGCTACTGCAGCAGCCTCACGCTCGGCTTCGGAGGCCTCGTCGAGGTTGTCGGAAAACACTTCGTCAGTCATGCACTTTCACCTTCACGTTGGTTATCAGCCGAAGATCCACAAGGTCGCCTTGCCCAGACCGAAGTCCATGCCGGTGACCAGTGCCATGAGCAGCAGCACGAAGATGAACACGGCGAGGGCCCAGAAAAACAGTTCCTTGCTGGTCGGGGTCACTACCTTGCGGAGTTCGTCGATGATTTGTTTGATGAACAAGCCAATGCGCATGAAGATGTTCGGCTTAACGGCCTTTTCGCTGCTCTTTGCCTTCGCCATGATGATCCTCCGCTGAGCTTGTTGTAAGAAGCTTGGCAGGGAAGGCGGGACTCGAACCCACAACCTACGGTTTTGGAGACCGTTGCGCTACCAATTGCGCCACTTCCCTAGGTGAACTCTGCAGCTTTCTCTTGGTGGCGAGGATTCACACAACCACGCAGGAGACAAGCGGCAAAACCGCCAAGTCGAAATAATAGCGGGTTTTCGCGACTTCGTCCAACCGGTTTCACGTAAACATCCGGAAAACCGCTATTTTCCAACGAAAAAAAGATTCGCACCCCGGCATGTCACCGAAGCGCGAATCGTCGAAATCCGTCAATCAGGGAAAGGCCCCGAACTATGGAATCAGCCTTCGACCCAGTCCTTCATGCGGCGCATGCCTTCGACCAGGTCGTCGTCGGCAAGCGCGTAGGAGAAGCGCAGGTAGCCGGGCGCGCCGAACGCCTCGCCGGGAACGGCGGCGACGTGTCCTTCGTCCAGCAGCGCGGCGGCCAGTTCGGAGGTGTTGGCGAACGTGGTCTTGTTGGCGCCGAGCGGCTTGCCCAGCAGCGCGGTCACGTCGGCGAACGCGTAGAACGCGCCGGTCGGGGTGGGGCAGTTCACGTCTTCGATGTCGTTCAGCGCGGCGACGATCGTCTGGCGGCGCTTGTCGAAGGCGGCGCGCATCTCGTAGACGGCGTCCAGGGATCCGGACACAGCTTCGATGGCGGCGCGCTGGGAGATGTTGTTCACGTTGGAGGTCATGTGGCCCTGCAGCTTGGACGCGGCCTTGGCCACATCCGCCGGGGCGATCATCCAGCCGACGCGCCAGCCCGGCATGGCGTAGGTTTTGGCCACGCCGTTGAGCACGAGCAGCTGGCCGCGCACTTCGGGAACGGCCGCGCCGATGTAGGTGGTCTTGGCGCCGTCATAGTTGAGGTGTTCGTAGATCTCGTCGGAGATGACCCACACATGGTGTTCGATGGCCCATTCGGCGATGGCCTTGACCGTTTCCGGCTTCCATACGGCGCCGGTCGGATTGTTCGGTGTGTTCACGATGATGGCTTTGGTGCGTTCGGTGCGGGCGGCCTCGATGTCCTCGATGCTCGGTTCGAAATTGCGGTCGGAGCCGGCGAACACCGTCACGGGCACGCCTCCGGCCAGCTTCACGGCTTCCGGATAGCTGGTCCAGTACGGGGTGGGGATGATGACCTCGTCACCTTCATTGAGCAGGATCTGGAAGGATTCGTACACGGCCTGCTTGCCGCCGTTGGTCACGATGACCTGGCTCGGGTCGACTTCGTAGCCGGAGTCGCGCAGCGTCTTGTCGGCGATGGCTTTGCGCAGTTCGGGCAGGCCGGCTGTAGGCGTGTAACGGTAGTTCTTGGGGTCTTGCACGGCGGCCGCGGCGGCCGCGACAATCGGCGCTGGGGTCGGGAAGTTCGGTTCGCCTGCGCCAAACCCGATGACGTCGATTCCGGCGGCCTTCATCGCCTTCGCCTTGGAATCGACCGCCAGGGTGGCGCTCGGGGCCACGTGATTGATACGGTCGGATAGAGTCTGCCAGTCAGCCATAGTCATGGTTGCCATGCTAGACCCGGCACGCGAAAAACGACAGCCCCACGACACACGTCCGTTCCGTTCCGCCCGGCGGGCATGGCGGCCCCATGCCGGGCGAGCGATGCCCGCCGGACGGACGCGTTCAGACCAGCACGAGATTGTCGCGGTGCACCAATGGATGCGCGTATTCCTCGCCGAGGAAACGTTTGAGCTGCGCGGTGTTGCGGCCGAGCATCTGCGGAATCTCCTCAGAATCGAAGCCGACCAACCCCTTCGCCAGATGGTTGCCCTGCTCGTCGTCCACCCATACCGCGTCTCCCGCGGCGAAATCGCCCTTCACTTCCACCACGCCGGCCGCGAGCAGGCTCGCCGCTCCCCCGCGCACCGCCTTGGCGGCGCCGGAATCAGCCACCAGCGTGCCCTGCGGATGGGAGGCGAAGCCAATCCACAGACGACGTGACGAACCGCGGTCGTTGATCGGAGCGAAAGCCGTGCCGACCGGATCGCCCATCATGGCGGGACCCGCGTTCGAAGCGCAGGTAAGGACCGCCGGAATGCCGGACACCGCCGCGACGCGCGCCGCCTCCATTTTGGTGACCATGCCGCCGGTGCCGACGTTCGATCCGGTTCCGCCGACCTGTACCTTGGCCAATGCGTCCTCGACGTTCGGCACATAGGAGATGCGTTTCGACCCGGGCTCGCTCGGCGGCGCGGTGTACAGCGCGTCCACGTCGGTGAGCAGCACGAGCGCGTCGGCGACGACGATGTTGGCGATCAGCGCGGACAGACGGTCGTTGTCGCCGAAACGGATCTCGTTGGAGGCCAGGGAGTCGTTCTCGTTGATGATCGGCACCGCGCCCAGGTCTAGCAGACGGTCGAGCGTGCGGCGCACGTTGCGGTACTGCTGCGGCGCGATGGTGTCGGACACGGTGATGAGGATCTGTCCGACGCGCAGCCCATAACGGGCGAACGCCGTCTCGTACTGCGCCATAAGCAGTCCTTGGCCGACGGCGGCGCACGCCTGCTGGTCGACCACGTCGGTCGGACGACTGTCGAAGCCGAGGGTTCCAAAGCCGGCCGCGATCGCGCCGGAGGAGACCAGCACGACGCGTCCGCCCATCAAACGCACGCGGGCGATGGCCGCGACGAGCGCGTTCAGACGTTCCGGATCCAGATGCCCGCTCGGTTCGGTCAGCGAGCTGGAGCCCACTTTCACCACGATGGTCTGCGCTTCGGCTATGGCCCTGCGCACCTGCGTTTGCGATGGCGTGTTCATAGTTCCTCCCGGTACCGTTACCGGCCATTGGAAAAGCCCGCCGACATGCCATCGGCACATCGGCGGGCTTCGTTGGATGCTCCTATTGTTCCACATCCTCGTCGTCGACGGACTCGCCACGTCCAAAAAGACTGGTCTCGTCGTGACGGTCGTCGTCCACGGACGGATCGGCCCAGTGGCCGGCCTTGCGTTCGGCCATCATGGCCTCGCGCACGGCCTGTCGGGCGTCCATCATCTCGTGGTACTGGCGACGGCGTTCCGTGTTGGTGCGGCGCTGGGCACGGCCGTCCGACTCCTGCAGTCGCAGGTCGACGCCGCGTGCGCCCAGCTGGGTGCCGTCAAGCATCTCCGCGCCGGCCGCGATGGTCGGATCCCAATCGAATTCCACGGCGCGGTTGCCACGGCCGATGCGCACTTCGTCGCCCGGCTTGGCGCCCTTGTTGCGCAGCTCGTCCTCGACGCCCAGCTTGGCCAGACGGTCGGCCAGGTATCCGACCGCCTCGTCGTTGTCGAAGTTGGTCTGCATGACCCAGCGTTCCGGCTTGGTGCCGAGCACCTCGTACCAGACCTCGCCGTTGCCGTTCTCCTTGCGTTCCACGGTGAAGTCGAGCGCGTTGCCGCCCTCATCGTTGCGACGGCGGCGGTTGCGCGGCTCCTCGAGCGGTTTGATGACCACGCGGGCCTCCTCCTCGGCCTGCTCGCGTTTGGCGACTTCCGCGCGCATGCCGGTCACAAGGTCGGCCAGCGCCCAGTTGAGCTCCTTCAGGCCCTCATGGGAGGCGGTGGAGATGATGTATACCTTGAGGCCGAGCTTCTCGAATTCGGGCTTGACGAATTCGGCGAGCTCCTTGGCTTCCGGCATATCCACCTTGTTGAGGATGATGATGCGCGGACGTTCCGGAATGGGGATCGCGCCGAGCGGCAGTTCCAGCTTGTCGGCGTATTCGGCGAGCTCGTGTTCGAGCGCCTGGTAGTCGCTCATCGGGTCGCGGCCGGGCTCGAGGGTGGCGCAATCGATGACATGGGCGATGATTTCCGTACGCTCGATGTGGCGCAGGAATTCCAATCCCAGTCCCTTGCCCTGGGACGCACCCGGAATCAGACCGGGCACATCGGCGATGGTGTAGCGCATGTCACCCGCCACGACGACGCCGAGATTCGGCACAAGCGTGGTGAACGGATAGTCGGCGATCTTCGGCTTGGCGGAGCTCATCGCGGCGATCAACGACGATTTGCCTGCGGACGGGAAGCCCACCAACGCCACGTCGGCGATGGATTTGAGTTCAAGGATGACGTCGCGTTCCTCGCCCGGCTCCCCGAGCAGCGCGAAGCCCGGCGCGCGACGGGTGCGGTTGGCCAGCGCCGCGTTGCCAAGGCCGCCGTTGCCGCCAGCGGCCACGACGAACCTGTCCCCCGCATGACGCAGGTCGGCGATCTGCCTGCCCGGATGCTTCGGCTTGCCCTGCTGCCCCTTGGCCTCGAACACCACCGTGCCCACCGGGACGGGCAGAATCAGGTCGGCGCCCTTCGAGCCGTCCTTGGTGTCTCCCAGTCCCATGGTGCCGCCTTCCGCCTCGCGGTGAGGCATGAAACGGTAATCGAGCAGACTGTTGGCGTTCGAATCGGCCACGAAAATCACGGAACCGCCATCGCCACCGTTGCCACCGTTCGGGCCGGCCAACGGCTTGTACTTCTCCCTACGGATGCCGGCGGAGCCGTTGCCGCCGTCGCCGCCCTTGACATGGACGGTCACTCGATCCACAAAATCACTCATGTATCTACCTTACATAACGAAAAAAGGCCGCGTCCATACGGGCGCGGCCTTCCACTAAGCGTGTAATGCGCGTAACTCAGGCGGCAATCACGTCGACGACCTTGCGGTCACGACGAACACCGAACTTCACGCTGCCGTCCTTGAGGGCGAACAGGGTGTGGTCCTTGCCCATGCCGACGTTTTCGCCCGGGTGGAACTTGGTGCCACGCTGGCGGACGATGATGTTGCCGGCCACGACGGCTTCGCCGCCGAACTTCTTCACACCGAGGTATTGCGCGTTTGAATCGCGACCGTTGCGCGAGCTGGACGCGCCCTTCTTATGTGCCATGTCTGTTCCTTTCGGTCCTTGACTCTAACCCTGTGCGAATCAGGCGATAGCCGTGATCTTGACAGCGGTCAGCTGCTGGCGATGGCCCTTGCGACGAGCAACGCCGGTCTTGTTCTTGTACTTCATGATGCTGATCTTCGGACCCTTGGCCTCGTCGTTGACAACCTCAGCCTTGACGCTGAGCTTGGCGAGATCCTTGGCACCGAGGATGACCTTGGAGCCATCCACCACGAGAGCGACCGGGAACTCCACGGTGTCGCCCTTCTTGGCATCGAGACGGTTGACGAGGATGACGTCACCGACCTCGACCTTTTCCTGATGGCCGCCGGCCTTCACAATAGCGTACATATCCGTTCCTTTATTAACTTGGAAAGCTTACTGCCCGGCACGTTCGAGCCTCGCGGCCAGACACCAGCAATCTAATTTACACATACCCGCGTACAACCGCAAGTCTGCTCCCGGCGTGTCAGGTTGACATACCGGGATTTTCCTTTATTGTTCTTGTTCCTCCCCGCCCAGGTCCGCGTTGTTGGCGGCCACGGCTGCCGCCGCAATCTGCGCGAGTTTGGCCTTCACGTCCGGCGAGGAGCCCTTCGGCACCTGCACGTCCGTACCGTGGCCATGCTTGTTGGTCTTGACGAACGGGTCGCCGCCCTTCAGGGCGTACGGATCATCGTAATCCGCGGACACCGTCGGCTCGTCATGGAGGATGAACCCGCGTCCCTTGCAGGTCGGGCACTCCTCGGAGAACGCCTCCACCAGACCCTGGCCGATGCGCTTGCGCGTCATCTGCACCAGACCCAGAGAGGTGACCTCGGCCACCTGATGCTTGGTGCGGTCGCGCGCCAGGCACTCCACCAGACGGCGGAGCACCAAATCCCTGTTGGCCGGCATGACCATGTCGACGAAATCGATCATCACCATGCCGCCGATGTCGCGCAGCCTCAATTGGCGCGCGATCTCCTCGGCCGCCTCGAGGTTGCAACGGGTCACCGTCTCCTCAAGGCTCTTGCCGCGGCCGATGAAACGGCCCGTGTTCACGTCGATGGTGGTCATGGCTTCGGTGCGGTCGATCACGATGGAGCCGCCGGACGGCAGGTAGACCTGACGCTCCATGCCCTTCCTGAGCTGGGAGTCGATCTGCCACTTGTCGAACACGTCCTTGCCGTCATGCTCGGCCGGATCCCACTTCTCAAGCTTGTCCTTGAGATCGGGGGCCATGGTGTCGAGGTACTCCTCGATGCGCTCGTACACGCGATCGCCCTCGACGATCATCTTGGAGAAGTCGTCGTTGAAGATGTCGCGCACCACGCGGATGGCCACGTCCGGCTCACCCTGCAGCAGCTTCGGACGCTTGCCATGCAGGAACTCGTCACGCTTGGCGATGATGCGTTCCCACTGGCGCACCAGGTTCTCGAGATCCTTGGTAATGGCCTCCTCGGAAGCGCCCTCGGCGGCGGTGCGGATGATCACGCCCATGTCCTTCGGCGCGATCTTCGACACGATGCCCTTCAGACGGCTGCGCTCACGCTCGCTCAGCTTACGGCTCACGCCCGTCATGCCGCCGGACGGCACCAGCACGAGGAAACGTCCCGCCAATGTGACCTGCGAAGTCAGGCGCGCGCCCTTGTGCCCGATCGGGTCCTTGGTGACCTGCACCAGCACCGGATCGCCCGACTTGAACGCGAGTTCGATGCGGCGCGGCTGTCCTTCCAGACGTGCGGAATCCCAGTTCACCTCACCGGCGTACAGCACGCCGTTGCGGGCCTGGCCGATGTCCACGAACGCGGCCTCCATGCTCGGCAGCACGTTCTGCACGCGGCCGAGATAGATATTACCGACGGTGGCCACCTCCTGGATGTCCGACACGTAATGCTCGACGAGGATGTTGTCCTCGATCACGGAGATCTGGGTGTGGCGCTCACGCTCGCGCACCACCATCAGGCGCTCGACGTGCTCGCGGCGGGCCAGGAAATCCTGTTCCATGAGCTGGTTCTGGCGGCTGCGTTCACGGCGGTTGTCGCGGCGGCGCTGCTTCTTGGCCTCGAGACGGGTGGAGCCTTCGACGTCGGTGATCTCGTCGATGTACTGCTGCTTGCGGGAACGACGGGACAGCGTCTCCTCGGATTCCTCGGACTTCGACCCTCCACGGCGGCGGCGACGGCGACGGGTCACCGTGCCCTCGTCTTCCTCGTCGTCCTCACGATGGCGGCGGGACTCGCGTTCGGTGCCCTGCTGGTCGTCGGCCTCTTCCCGATTGCCGTGTCCACGGCGACGGCGACGGGTGCGCGTCGGCTGCACGTCATCATCGTCATCGTTGCCGTTGCGGGATTCATCGTCGATTGGCGCGTACGTGATGCTATCGAGGACCAGGTCCTCCTCGATCTGCTCCACCTCGGCCGCGGCGCGACGCTCCTGCGCGTTCAGACGACGGGAACGCCGTGAATGGCGGGAACCGTCCTCCTCGTCATCGGCATCGGCGTCGTGACGGCCACGTTCGTTGCGGTCGTCGCGCAGGGAGTCCTCACGATCCATCTCATCCGCATCGCGGTTGCGGCGACGGCGACGACGCGACGGACGGTTCCCGTCATGGGTCTCGTCGGTATCGTCCATATCGCGGGAACGGACGTCGGCATCGGCGTCGTCCGACGAGTCACGGGCGGCCGGAGCGGCCGGCAGAATCGGCTCCTGGAACAGCAGCGACGTCATCGGACGTGGATTATGACGGGCCTCGTGGCCTTCCGGCAGCGCGTTGACGGCGTCGAGAGCGCGGTCCTCGGTCGATTCCTCGTCACGGCCGGAACGCACGTCACTATCGTCATGTGACGCATCGCCGATACGGCGACGGCCACGGCGCACCGGACGATCGTCCGTATCCTGCGCATCCGCGGAGGAACGGCGACGGCGACGCACGGGACGATCATCCTGCCTCTCGTCATCGGCATCGTCCTGCGTCACGCGACGGCGGCGACGCACCGGACGAGACGGTTCGGCGTCATCGGAATCCGAAGCGTCCGAAGCGGCCCGGTCCAGATGGACGGGTTCCAGCTTCGGCTCCTCGAACAACGGCGCCTTGGCATGCTCCTCGACCTTCAGTTCCAAGGACGCGCCGGCCGCGCCCACGCCACGCACCACGCGGCGACCGCCACGACGGCGGCGCGGAGCCGGATCGGACGAGACGGAACCGGCGGAATTATTGGCATTATTGGTGGAATTATCGGATGACACAGCAGCCTCGACCTGATCGAGGCCCTCATTGGTAGTAGGCACAACGCTCCTCGGCAACGCGCTGCAATCGCATCGCCTTCACTCAAGCCCCAACGGTTCTCACACCACGCTCTCACCGTGGCCGCGCATCATGGCGCCCGTAGGAAGCAACTTCCGTCAAAAGTCTTCATCATGCGACGGCGGACACCTGCGCCCGCGACTCAAGAAACATTCACGCGAGGGGATCAACGCCATCGGATGCGTCGGCGGCTTGCAGAACCACCGTCTATAAGTATGACACAAAAACGAACGGAGCGTGACAGGTCGGGAAATTTCCCCTTCCGCACGCTCCGTTTTCCGGCCATTCGCGTTGACACGCCGAAAATATACGATTCAGCGCAGCCAGTCCTCCAGCAGATCCGCCATGAGCAGCAGGTCGCCTTCCGGCAGCTGCTCGTCATGCTTGTGAGCCAGCAGCGGGCTTCCGGCTCCAAGATTCACCGCGGGGATTCCCAGTATGGCGAAACGCGCCACATCCGTCCAACCGAGCTTGGCGAGCGGATCGCGGCCGGTGCGCTCCTTGACCAGCGACACCAGCGACTGGGCGAGCGGCGAATTGAGCCCCGGACGCGCGCTCGGCGACTCATCCTTCATCTCAATGCCGAAACCTTCGAACACACCGCCCGTGGCCCGATGCTCGCCATTACCGAGCTCCACCCCCGCATCCGCGCCGATCATCAGCGCCTTCGCCTCGGCGAGCGATTTGTCGGGCGCGAAGCGGTAATTGACATGCACACGGCACTCGTCGGGAATCACGTTGGTGCCTTTGCCGCCCGAAATCATCGTGGCGTTCAGCCCCTCCTGATAGGTGAGGCCGTCCACCTCGATGGCGCGGTTCTCATGAACGTTCAGACGGTTCAGGATCTCGGCGGCGTCGTGGATGGCGTTATGCCCCATCCAGGCGCGGGCCGAATGCGCGGCGACGCCGTGCGTGACCACATCGAAGCGCATCGTGCCGTTGCAGCCGCCTTCGATGCCGCAGTCGGTCGGTTCGCCGATGATCGCAAAATCGCCGGCGATCCAATCCGGATGCGCCTCGACCACCTTGCGCAGGCCGTTCTTCTCGGCCGCGACCTCCTCGTGGTCGTAGAACACGTATGTGAGGTCATATTTCGCGTCGGCCAGCGTGGCGGCCAGGTACAGCATCACCGCGTCGGAACCCTTCATGTCGGTGGCGCCGCGACCCCAGATCACACGCTCATGCTCATGGCCGGCGGCCACATCCTCGCGGATCAGCGGGTCGCCGGGTTCCAGCCATTTCGGCGGGAAATTGTCGATCACCGGCACCGTGTCGAGATGCCCGGCGAGGATCACCCGTTGGGCGCGGCCGAAATCGGTGGATGCGACCAAGGTGTCGCCATGCCTGCGCACCGTCAGATGCGGCTGCTTGCGCAGGAACGCCTCGACGGCGTCCGTCAGCGGGCCTTCGTCGTCGCTGACGGAATAGGAGCCCATGATCTGGTCCATCAGCTCGTTCAACTGCTCCTGCCTGCCGGCGGAAGCGGAAAATCCAATCGTAAGTTCGCTCATGCCGTCCATTATCCGGCAAAGCCGTACCATCAGCCGCATGCCGGGCGTGCTTTTGAGACGGATCGCACCGCATGCACGCGCATGGTGCCACACTAGGTAGCGGCCGGAAGGCGACGGCCGCTATGGAAAAGGAGTGTGCAATGCCGGGTCTGTTAAGCGCGATGGAAGGTTTCTGCGTCATCGGCATCGTCATCGCCACCGGTTATATCGCCGCGCGCATGCGCATCGGCGGCCCGACCGCGCAGATGGTGCTCAACAGGTTCAGCTTCTTCATATCCAGCCCGTGCCTAATGTTCGCCATCCTCTCCAAGGAAAAGATCTTCGAGATCTTCCACTCCTCCATCATCGTCGCGTTCTTCTCGGCGGTGCTGGTGGGCGTGGTCTTCCTGATCCTCAACAAGCTGTTCTTCCATCTGAAGGCGGCCGACGCCACCATCGGCGCGTTGAATTCGCTGTATCTGAACTCCAACAACATCGGTCTGCCCATCGCCACGTACATTCTGGGCAATCCCGCGCTCGTAGCGCCGATTCTGGTCATGCAGCAGGCGGTGTTCACGCCGATCGGCCTGACCGTGCTCGACGTGACCACCAAGGGCAAGGTGTCCGCCAAGGAGATCCTCAAGCAGCCGCTGCACCAGCCGCTGCTCATCGGCTCGCTGCTGGGCATCGCCGTCTCCGCCATCTCCGCGAAGGTCGGGCATTTCGTCGTGCCGAGCTTCATCTACGACCCGATCGACATGATCGGCGATTCCGCGGTGCCGATGATCCTGATGGCGTTCGGCATGTCGTTGCACGGCACGAAGCCCCTGCAGGACAAGTCGAACATCCCCGCGGTGTTCACCGTGGCCGCACTGAAGAACATCGTGATGCCGATCATCGCGTTCCTGCTGAGCTACTTCGTGATGGGCTTCCGCGGCGCGACGCTGTACGCATGCGTGGTACTCGCCGCGCTGCCGACCGGGCAGAACGTGTACAACTACGCGGCCCGGTACAACGTGGGCCTGTCGTTCGCGCGCGACGGCATCCTGTTCTCAACGCTGTCCTCGCCGATCTTCATCGCGATCATCGCAGTGCTGCTCGGCTGATTGCGGGCCGGCAGCGGCCGAAACACCTTCTTCTCCTCCGGCATACGTCATTCCGCCGATTGGAAACGCATCCCCGCCGATCGAAAATGTGTCACGATCCCAAAAAATGGAATCGTGACACATTTGCCAGTACAGCAGCAGATCAACTTCGGCACGAAGCGGCAGTTCAGACCAAGTGCCAGGACAGGCGGTGCAGGTCGCTGGGACCGTATTCGGCGATGGCGTCGCGATGCGCGGCGGAGCCGTACCCCTTGTTGTGCCCCCACTCGTAGGGCGCGTATTGCGGCCGCTCTCCCAGCTCGACCATGAGCCGGTCCCGCGTGACTTTGGCGATGACGGCAGCGGTGGCCACGGTGGCGCAATACCGGTCGCCCTTCACTTTGGTGGCGACTTCCGCGGGTACCGGCACCTCCGGGGCGTCGAAAGTGTTCAGCGCCTTGGTGATGTAGTCGTTCGGCCCGTCGAGGATCGCGCCGACCCTCACCGGTTCGCCGTCGAGCAATCCATCAGCGTCGATGCCGAGTTTCGTCTCCGCCTCCGCAAGCGCGCGCAACGCGGCCACGCCAAGCGCATGGGAGATGCCCCACTCGTCGATCTCCTTGTTGGTGGCCGCGCCGACAGCCCAGGACGCACACCAGTTTTTGAGCTCGTCGAAAATGGCTTCGCGCCTATGTTCCGTCAGCATCTTGGAATCGGCCACGCCGTCCGGCACGGCGAGCGGCGACGTTCCGGACAGGTCGCGCGCGTGTATCGCGGCGGCACCGACCATGACGGGGCCCGCAAGCGAACCACGTCCGACCTCGTCGAAGCCGACGATCACGTCGAAGCCGCGCTCCGCGATCGCCCCTTCCATATCCAATGTGGGCGTCACCGAAACGGACATCAGTCGTCCGTTCCTTCCGGCACGTCCTTGAACACGTCGTGATGCGAGTCCAGCGTACTGATATGGTTCAACGGCCAATACTTGACCAAGCCGACGCCGACCACGTCGGAAACCGGCACGAGGCCATGCGAGGAATCGTCCTGATGATACCGGGAATCGGCGGAATTGGAACGATTGTCCCCCATGACGAACACGTGTCCGGCGGTCACTTTCACGCTGAACGGGAAGGCGCTGGGATCCACGCCCTGTCGGATGTACGAGGATTCGTCGATGGCCGTGCCGTTGATGGTGATCGGCTTGCCCGGTCCCTCGCAGGCCACGGTGTCACCAGGCAGTCCGATGAGCCGTTTGATGAGGAAGTCGCCGCCGAGCTTGCCGCTGTTTTCCTGCTGCAGCCAGTGGTCGGGGTCCTTGAACACCACCACGTCGCCGCGCTGGAGCTTGAAGACTTTGGGAGTGAGCTTGCTGGTGATGACCCGGTCCCCCGGCTCGATGGTGTCCATCATGGAGCCGGACGGGATCACATAGAAACCGAACAGGAACAGACGCACCAGCAATACGATGACGACGGGTATGCCGCACCAGATCAGGGTGTCTCGCCAGCCGAAGCTTTCGTTGCCTTCGGCGCTTTTCATGGCATGCTTCATGGATTTCCTTCTGCCGTCCGGTTCACACACTGGCCCCTATCATAGTGGCCGAGTATAAAAATCGGCTCTCCAGCGGAATGCCGAAGAGCCGATTTCACGCTTTATCCGCGATTCGAACTCACTTCTCGGAGTTGTCGCGACGCTCGACGATGCGAGCGGCCTTGCCGCGCAGGTTGCGCAGGTAGTACAGCTTGGCGCGACGCACACGACCACGGCGGACGACCTTGATGGAGTCGATGGCCGGGGAGTGCAGCGGGAAGCGACGCTCAACACCGGTGCCGAAGCTGATCTTGCGGACAACGAAGGTCTCACGGACTCCGCCACCCTGACGGGCAATCACCACGCCGGTGAAGGCCTGGATACGGGAGTTGTTGCCTTCCTTGATCTTCACGTTGACTTCAACGGTGTCGCCAGGACGGAAAGCCGGGATTTCCTCGGCCGGCTTCATGTGCTTGGCGTCAAATGCCTCAATAGCGTTAACCATTGTGTTTCCTCGAGTCGCCGCCGCATATCAGCGCACAGGTAAGGGCTTCGTACGGCGTTCTTGCGACCACCGTCTCGGCCTGTTCTTTCGCTCCGCAGGTCTGCCTGCGAAGGGTTGCCGATCCGCCGGAAATATTGCGATTGAAGCACGGCTGCGATCGCGCGCGGCCGTTCCGGCTGGACCCATGGAGAAGCGGGATTATGCGGCGTCCCGCCTTCCGGCACAGCAATAATCAAAAATACCCCATCCGCAAGACACGGATGGGGTATGTCACGCACACTCTGGGCGCATCATCCCAACGGGAAATCAGAACTCGCGGCATGGACGGCCGACAGACCGTCCATCAGACAATACTGTGCGACGCGCGCAACCGTGAGTTCTGATGAAACGCAGTGGAATCAGAACTCGCGGTTCGCGCGGTAGAACTTGATCAGGGACTGGGTGGAGGCGTCCTGGGCGGCCAAGGCGTCATCATCCTTGGAGATGGCCGGGGTGATCTGCTTGGCGAGCTGCTTGCCGAGCTCGACGCCCCACTGGTCGAAGGAGTCGATGCCCCAGACCG
>ERZ808246.1806-NODE-1806-length-14515-cov-4.708299_pt1 | contig 14515 bp, 9 predicted proteins | sample MGYA00521083_ERZ808246 | MGnify/ENA primary metagenome ERZ808246 (study PRJEB31516, sample SAMN03275577) | gut metagenome | biome: mammalia-associated habitat; material: feces | host: Papio cynocephalus | place: Kenya | collected 2012-07-07 ...
TCGAAGCGGAAAGAGGGTGGATATAAACCTTATGGGTTCGACTCTCTTTTGCTATTCCTAAACAAATATAAGTATATCATAATTATCTGTTTGATACAACAATTTTTTCTTGATAATCGCTTTTTTTGTTCTTTTCCGTTTTGTTTATAAATAATTTCCAAAGTTCTTTTATCGGAATTATCGTTACGGCGAAAAGAACGGAAACTAGATACTGCAAAATGGTTATTCTCGCAAATCCGAAAACCTCCGCAATCGGTTTAATAAGTACTGTTGCGGTTGTCAGGAGCAGTGCGACGGCAAGAGAGATATACATATCCATGTTTCTGTATTCCTTCTTTTCCGTTTTTGCAAGCGGAAGCGTGCGGGATCTCAGGCACAGCGCGCTTAAAAGTTCACACAGCGACATTGTTAGAAAAGCCATCGTCGTGCCTATCGCGCCGTTTTCGTCGGTAACCCAGGCAAATTTCCATACGCCTGTTTTGAAAACCTCGCCGACGAAGTACGACGCCATGGTCAGCGCCGTTACGCTCAGCCCCTGACAGACGATGTCCTGCCATACGCCGTGAAGGTATATGTTCGAACTCGTGTCGATTGGTTTTCGTTTCATGAGGTCGTGTTCACCCTTGTCAAAGCAGAGTGCAAGCGAGGGGAATGTGTCGGTAATAAGATTTATCCAAAGCATGTGAACAATACCGAGTATACTGAAATTAAGAAGCGTCGCCAGTAAAATCGTGAGCAGTTCGGCAATATTGGAACCGACGATAAATATAAAGTATTTTTGAATATTTGAATAAATCCGCCGGCTTTCCTCTATTGCAGACGTAATTTTTTTAACGCGCGAGCCGAATATTACAATATCCGACGGCGTTGTTCTCAGATTCTTTCTGTCAATATCCGAGGCGATGCTGATATCTGCATTTTTCTGTGCGAGAATGTCGTCGTTTCCCGACGAGGTTACGGCGGTTATGTAACCGTGCGTTTTCCATGCGGATACAATCATCGCCTTTTGTTCGGGCGTTATGCCTATATAAACGCGGATATCGGTAAATCTCGAATTGAATTCGTCTTTTGTTATTTTGTCAAGCTGTTCGGATGTGATTATCTGATTTTCATGTTTTATGATTTTATATTCAAACGCCGAATGTTCAACGTCCTTTTTTTCTGCGTCGGTTATAAATACGGGGATAATACCCGAATTTTCATACAGTCCGCACGCCTGTCTTGCCGCAGACGGAAAATGCCTGTCGCCGTCGTCGACGCGCGTCAGGTCGTAAATGAGAGTCTGTGCGCTGCCGAGACGTTCAATTGCCGGAATCGAGGTAACTATAATATCTTTTTCATATAATTCGACAGCCGCGTGCGAGAGAATTATACCCGCGTATGAAGCGAGTCCCTGAGGCATCGCGGTTATGGAAAGCGCGAGCGCGACCATTATGGAATCGAGGGTTGAAACAAATCCCAAAGTGCCTCCGTTTACCTTTGTCATTATGAACTGACCGAGCAGAACGATTCCGCATATGACCATTGCGAAAATATTAATCCAGTTGTTCGCGTCGTGGAGTTTCAGCTGGAGGGGAGTTTTGTTCTTTCTTGCGGTGGAAACGATGTCGTATGTCTTGCCGAGGTATGTTGAGAGTCCCGTTGCCGTAACAACAGCAAGACCCGAACCGCTTATCACGGTCGAGCCCATATATACCATATTATTTCTGTCCGTTACATATAACTCGCGGTCGGTTATTCCGAATATCTGAGTGCGGTATTTATTTACGGGATAGGCGTTTGAGGAACGGATTGACGACTCCTCAACCTTTAATGACGTGCATTCGAATATACGCGCGTCCGCCGGAATTACCGTGCCGGGGGACAGTATGATAACGTCCCCGACAACTATGTCCTCGGAATAGACAAGCGATTTAACGCCGTCTCTTAAAACGTACGACTGCTTAGCCGTGCGCGACTGCAAATCGTGCAGAATTTTATCCGACTTCTGTCTTTGCAGAACGACGATAACTGCGTTAATGATTATAATCGCCGCGACAACGAGAAATTCGTAAGGGTACTGTCCGTCGATAATGACGAACACTGCGGATATTGCCGACAAAGCCAGCAGCAGCGAGAGCATCGGGTCAAGAAGCTGTGCTATGATTTTGAATCCGAAAGAAATTTTGATTTCAGGGTTAAGCCTGTTCTTACCGCTCTGCTTTAAACGCTGCCGTGCTTCTTCATCGGAAAGACCGTTGGAAGAGGATGAAAGACGCGAGAATACCGTCAGTATATCTTCTGTCGAATAACTCATCCGAACGCTCCTTTACTTGTCTTGATTAGTATTTGGCTATTGCTTCTACGATATCGTAATCGAATTTTTCGCATATCTTCATGATTATTGCAAAGAATCTCGTCTTTACGAATTTTTTGAAGATATCGCCGAAGAATCCGTCGAATTTTGCATAGTGGGGAATTTCCTTATCGGCTCTGCCCTCGTAGGAAAGGGTGAACGCCTGCGAATATGTGATTCCGCCCTCGCCCTTGAGCTGGAAACGAATGTAACAGCCGAGCTGATCCTCGTAGTCGTTAAGGTCGATTGAATTGCCCGTTGCGATAATTTCGCCGTTTGCAATCCATTCCACGCTCTGACAGTCTCTCGTATCGTCGAGAGTAAGGGTGATTGAATTTTCTTCCTGATCTACGTCTATCTTCGAAACGAGGGGAACAAGTCCGCTGCCCTCGAAATCGGGAGCGATGTCTGTTTTTGCAAATCTCGAACATGCGAAGAACGCGCCGTCCTGCATGGCCTGCTTAACGTTTTCAAGGTTGTTTTCGGGGAGAACGAACATCTCGAAACTTCTGCCGACCTCGTTTGCGTATTCGGAGTCGTCGTCAGCGAATGCGATAACGTTTCTGCCCTTGGGGATAACGACCTGTAAAAGTTCGTCCCACAGAGCCTTATCCGCCTTCGTAACGTTGTCCTGGTTATTTATAATCTCCATACCGAGACACGACGGATTTTTTACGAATATATTTGCGAAATACTCGATAAACATCGGGTGATGCGAACGCTCGGGAAAGTTGTTGGAATTAACCCAGTCGCCAACGTGATTGAGAACGGTGAATCCCTTGCCCGACGATTCTACGGCGGCGGGAGCCGATTCATAGTCGTTTTCCTTGCCCCAAAGACCGCTTCCGTACTCGGTGAAATAGCCGTTTACGTGAGTCTTTGTAAGGGTTGCCATGTTCATTTCGATACCGCCGACAACATCGGTCATGCCTCTGCCGTCACGGTCGGAGCCGGTCGTAATTCTCTCGTAATCCTCGTCGGACATGTTGTGAAGCTCCTGAAGAAGATTGAACGGAGGATAAATTTTTCTCTCCTGATTCCAGCCGTTGTTGATAACGCCGTGGTCCGTAAGCGAGAGAATGTCGTAGCCCGCTTTATAATAAAGCTCTATCATATCGGGAAGGTCAACTCTGCCGTCGCTGGCTGTGCAGTGAGTGTGCAGGTTTGCCAGATAGTAATTGTACGTATCCCAGTCGATATCGTCGTAAGGGCTTGTAATGGTGTAGTCTGTTTCGCCCGCGGACGTCGATTCTGCGGAAGAAACGATTGCGGCCGTGGGCACTATCATACATGCCGATAAAAGTATTGCCGCTGCTTTTTTGATTAATTTCATGTTTTAATCGCCTCCTTTTTAAATGATACCACATTATGTTATGATTTTCTATTGTTAATTATTAATAAAAATCCTTCTAAAATTTATATGTTTACAATTTGATAATAAAAAGTTATAATATATACAGAAAATACGGGGTGTTCCGATGCAGAAAATAATGAGTTTGACCCGCCGTGCGGTTCAGGAATACAATATGATATCCGATTACGACGTTATAGCAGTCGGATTGTCGGGAGGCAAGGACTCTTTGGCGCTCCTTTATTCGCTTAGTAAAATGCGCTCGTTTTACCCCGTTAAATTCGATGTAAAAGCCGTACATATAGATTTGCGGTTTTCGGGAGACGATACGGACGTTACGGAGCTTAAACGTTTGTGCGATGAACTCGGCGTTGAGTTTTTTGTTAAAAGAACGGATATCGGGCGTATCGTTTTCAGTGAGAGAAAGGAGAAAAATCCCTGCTCGCTGTGCTCAAGAATGAGGCGCGCGGCGCTTATCGAAGAGGCAAAACGGCTCGGATGCACCCGAACGGCTCTCGGTCATCATGAGGACGACGCGGTCGAAACGTTTATGATGAATCTGTTAAACGGCGGGAGAATCGGCTGTTTCTCTCCCGTAACATATCTTGAGGATAAGGATATGTATCTTATCCGTCCGCTGATATTCTGCCCTCAGAGCCTTATCGCGGGGGAGGTCAGGAAAAGCGGGCTTCCCGTCGTTAAAAGCAAATGTCCGGCAGACGGCGCGGGCGGACGGAAACAAATGCGTGAGCTTATTACCGAGTTAAACCGCGGATATCCTAAATTAAGAGAGAAAATAATCGGAGCCATGCAGAGAGGTTCCGTTGATAACTGGTAAAAGGTGATTGAAATTATGAATAAAAAAACTTTATTGAAATGCGTTTCGCTTATCATGACGGTTCTGCTCATGTTTTCGGGTACGCTTCCCGTGTTTGCAGAGCAGAGCTCGGATTTTGAAATAAGTCCCGCGGACGGCGGAATTTCCGTCGATAAATATCTCGGTACGAATGAGAGCGTGACCGTTCCCGAAACGATAGACGGCAAGAACGTAACCGCTGTCGGAATATCCGCTTTTGAAAATAATAAAACGGTTAAATCCGTAACGATTCCTGCAACCGTAAAGTCGGTTTCTTCATCGGCTTTTTCGGGCTGTTCGGCTCTCGAGAGCGTCTCTTTGCCCGAAACGCTCGAAAATATAGGTTCGTATGCATTTTTAAACTGCGGCCTTCTTGATAACGTTAAAATTCCCGACTGCTCAGTAGGATTCGGCGCGTTTCAGGGCTGTTCGGCTCTTAAAAATATAGAATTCGCCGATTCGATAAAATTTGCCGACAGGTTCGCATTCGAAAAAACCGCATGGCTCGATTCAAAAGAGCCGGGTGTAGTCTACGCCTCAAACTGCGCGTATACGTACATATCGGATTCCGAGGACGGATACATTATTATTAATGAAGGAACAGAAAGTATTTCGCCGTACGCGTTTGCGGATAAGAATCTCATAACGGACGTGTACATTCCCGACTCCGTAAAATCGATAGGCGTACGCGCGTTTAAGGACTGTACGAATCTTGAGAGCGTGTATATCCCGTCGTCGGTTAACGAAATCGGCTCTCAGGCGTTCGGATATAAAACGGATTCGAATGCCCTTATTCTCTCGGACAGATTTACGATATACTGCTATGCTCAGTCGGGAGCAGAGAAGTACGCTCAGGAAAATTCAATTAAATTTGAAAATGTCGGCAACTGTAAGCATGATAAAAATAAACAGTATGAGATAACGAGAACGGCATCCTGCGAGGAGGACGGTATTTTAACGTACACATGCCGTAAGTGTCATTATAAAGAGACCGTTTCAATCCCGAAACTCGGACATATCTGGGGCGAGTGGGTTACGGTTTCGACGCTCGGATGCGTCAGCGACGGAGTAGATGAGAGAACGTGCGAAAGATGCGGTAAAAAAGAGCAGAATACAACTCCCGCGCTCGGACATAAGTGGGGCGAGTGGAGTGTTTCAAAAAATCCGACATGCGTAAATAAGGGCGAAAACAAACGCGTATGCGCTATATGCGGTTCTGCTCAGACGACCGAAATTGCACAGACGGGACACACGTGGAGCAATTGGGTCGAAACAAAACATGCAATGTGTGAAACCGAGGGCGAAAAACAGCGTTACTGCAATGTATGCGGAGCGAATGAAACAGATAAGATTCCCGCGCTCGGAAAACATACGTGGAGCGAATGGGAGCAGATAAAGGCGCCGACGAAAACAGAGGACGGCTTGGCTGAACGCAAATGTTCCGTATGCTCAAAGACCGAAACGAAAAAAATCGACAAGCTCGGGGAGAACGCACCGGAGGATACGCTTATTCTCAAGGATTCAAGCAAATTAAAACTTGATAAAGAAAAAAAGCTTCTTAAAGGCATATACGTCGGAACCATATCAGAATCGCTTATAAAGGAGTTTATATCATATACCCACGGCGAGACTTTAATTGTCGCAAATCTCGAAAAAAATGAAGAGGTAACCGGAGATACTCCGGTAGGCACGGGCAATTATGTGGTTCTCGGTTATCAGGGCAAACTTCAGGATTACTATTATGCGGTAGTCTTCGGCGACGGCGACGGAAACGGCGTAATAACCGCCGCGGACGCGAGAATCGCGCTGAGAATTTCGGCCAAAATTCAAACAGCTTCGGACGCGGTAAACTGCGCGCTCGATGTAAATTCCGACGGTAAGGTCACAGCCGCTGACGCAAGAATTATTCTGAGAGTATCGGCAAAACTTCAGGCTATGCCGGGCACGGCTGAGGAAAAGACGACTAAGCAGAATACGACGACACAGCCGGCAAAGACTGATAATAAGACGACCGCTCCCGCGAAAAATCAGACGACAACCGCAAAAGCAACAACCACCGCAAAAGCAACGACAACCGCAAAAGCAACAACCACCGCAAAAGTGACGACGACCGCAAAAGCAACGACGACCGCTAAATCAACAACCACCGCTAAAGCGACAACTACCGCAAAGACTGCGACAACCGCTAAAGCAACAACGACAACGGCAAAAGCAAAATAAAATAATCCGTCGGTTCAAAAAGCGAACCGACGGATTTAATTTTAATAAAATTTATAATCTGATTCTTAAAATATCTCCCGGATATAACTTTTTATCGCTCGAAATCGACAGATGTTCCTGCGGAAGATGCGCGGTTTCGCGTTCGGTGCCGTTTTTGTCGATAATGCTTTCGACCTTGAAACTCTCGCCGAGCGAGTACGGGGAGAGAATTTCGAGCGTGTCGCCTAATGAAAATCTGTTCCTCATTTCGACTGTATAACGCCCGTCTCCGTCGTCCGAGAGCACGATTGCCGTAAATCTGCATGTCTGACGGTACAGTCCGTCGTTCGAGTGATTGTAAATCAGGTCTCCGAAATAGAATCCGGACGAATACGGTCTGTGCGACGCGCACTCAAGCTCCGAATTTAAAATATCAAGGTCTGCGGTGGAATCCATTCTGTGACGGTATGCGTTCGTTACCGTCGCCACATAATACGGGGACTTCATTCTGCCCTCGATTTTAAACGAAGTTACGCCCGCTTCGGCGATTTTATCGAGGAAATCAATGCATTTTAAATCGTGCGAACTGAGAATTGCGGACGAGCCGTTTTCCTCTATGACTTCAAAATGCTGTTCGGGGCGTTTTTCCTCCGTCAGATAATACATCCATCTGCACGGCTGGGTGCATTCACCGCGGTTTCCGCTCTTGCCGGAGAGATACGAACTTATAAGGCATCTGCCCGAGTATGACATGCACATCGCGCCGTGGACGAATGTCTCGATTTCGAGGTCTGACGGCGTTTTCGCCCTAAGCTCGGCTATCTCGTCCAGCGACATTTCCCTGCCGAGAACTACGCGCTTTGCGCCCATGTTATAGTATGTAAGAGCCGTCATGTAGTTTTGAATATTCGCCTGAGTGCTGATGTGAATTTCGAGGTCGGGCGCGCCTTCCTTCAGTGCGCATATCGCGCCGAGGTCGGAGACTATGACCGCGTCGACGTTCATATCATAAAGCTGTTTTGCATAATTTTTAAGAGGCTCTATTTCATTATTTTTTGCAAAGCTGTTTACCGTGACGTACAGTTTTTTATTTAAGGAATGTACTTTTTTTACCGCGCTTTCGAGTTTATCGGATGAAAAGGACGCGCTGTCGCTTCTCAGCTGCATAAACGGTCCTCCGACGTAGACTGCGTCGGCTCCGAAATGAAGCGCGGTGTTTAAACATTCCTCACTGCCGGCGGGACAGAGCAGCTCACAATTTTTAAAGTCAAACATGTTTTATTCCTCGCAGAAACAAAGACTGTCGAATCCGTTTTACGACCCGGCAGTCTTTTTACATTAATTATTTATATTTTAAATAAATGCGTATATAGCCACTGCGCATACGCTTAACGCGAGCAGAACCGCCAAAACGACGGCAATTATTCTTGTAACTTTTTTACTCATAATTATTAATCCTCTATTCCCATGAGTTTCTTAACGTCCGAAATAATCGAATCGGTGATTTTCTGCGCTTCTTCGCGCGTGCCGGCGTGTGCGGTGACATAAACCTTAATCTTTGGCTCCGTTCCCGAGGGCCTGATTATAACCTTATTGTCATCGGGAAGTGAATATGACAGAACGTTCGAAACGGGGAGCGTGATAGGCTCGCATCTGCCGTCTGCGGTATAAGTCGTTACGCTTTTTTCGTAGTCGGCAATTTTATCTACGGTCATGCCTGCAATTGTTTCGGGAGCGTTTTCTCTCATGCTCTCCATCATACCGGACATCTTTTTCATACCGTCGGCTCCCTCAAATCCGAAGTTAAAGAGCGAATTTAAATACATTCCGTATTTATCATAAATATCGTTCATTACGTCGATAAGCGTTTTGCCCTGTAATTTATAGTAAGCAGCCATTTCGATTATCATCATCGAACCGTTTACGGCGTCCTTGTCGCGTACGTGCGTGCCCGTAAGATATCCGTAGCTCTCCTCAAATCCGAGAATGTATCTGTCCTCTTCGCCCTTTGCCTTGAGCTTTTCGATAAGCTCGCCGATATATTTAAATCCTGTAAGCAAATCGAACATTTCACAGTTATAGTCGTTCGCGATGGCGCGGACAAGTTCGGTCGTTACTATAGTTTTTACGACGACGGGTTTTTCGGGAAGTCTGCCCTGTTCCTTAAGACGGGAGAGAATGTACTGCGTGAGCATGCATCCGACTTCGTTTCCGCTCATCAGTTTATATTCTCCCTTGTCGAGAACCGCGATTCCGACTCTGTCGCAGTCGGGGTCTGTTGCCAGGAGAATGTCGGCGGGGAAGTCCTCAGCCATCTTCATTCCCTCTTCGAATACCTGCTTAATCTCGGGGTTCGGGAACGGGCATGTCGGGAACGTGCCGTCGGGCTGTTCCTGCGAGAGAACTATTCTCAGATTTTCGACGCCGATTTTCTTGAGAATGTGGCGTACAGGCTTGTTGCCGGTTCCGTTGAGAGGGGAGTATATAACTTTGATTCCCGACTTTTCGCATACATCCTTTTCAAGACGGCACTTAAGTTCTTCTTCGTAAAACTCCTCTTTTACCCAGTCCTCGATGAAATCGATTTTATCCTCAGCCAAAGCCTCGTCGAAATCCATGATTTTAATTCCCGAGAAAACGTCGACTTTATTTATATAAGAAAGCGTTTCTTTAGCCGCCTCGTCGGTCATCTGATAACCTTCGGGACCGTAGCATTTGTAGCCGTTGTATTTCGAGGGGTTGTGAGAGGCTGTAATTACGATACCCGACGAGCAGTGAAGCCTTATAACTGCGAACGACAGCATGGGAGTCGGCATTAGTTCGTCGTAAAAATAAACTTTAATCGAGTTTGCGGCAAGCACGCCTGCCGCTGTTTTTGCAAATAAATCGGATTTTATTCTCGAGTCGTGAGCAATCGCAACGCTCGGAGAATCAAAATGTGCGTTGAGGTAATCGGCGAGTCCCTGCGTCGCCTGTGCTACGGTGTAGACGTTCATTCTGTTGGTTCCCGCGCCGATAACTCCGCGCAGTCCGCCCGTACCGAATTCGAGCGCCTTGTAGAATCTGTCGAGAATTTCATTTTCATTTCCCTTTATCGATTCGAGTTCTTCTTTTAAATCGGGGTCTCTGTCTGCCTTCTCGAGCCAGAGATCATATAATTTATCATATTCGGACATAGTAACACCTTGCTTCTTAAATTTATACATACACATATATTATATACGATAATTTTGCGGATGTAAATATTTTTATTACAAAATAAACAGTTGACAAATAACTAAAAAAAATATACAATATTGTAAAACAAATGTTCGGAGGCTCTGTTATGTTTTCATGTGTAAACAGCGTCGGTATTTTCGGTATGCACACTTTTCCCGTTAATATCGAGGCGGATATTTCTCAGGGCAAATACCGTTTTGATATCGTCGGACTTCCCGATACCGCCGTCAGCGAGTCTAAGGAGCGAGTGCGCTCCGCTATGCGCAACAGCGGGTACACGTTTCCGTATATTCATATTACAATGAATCTTGCGCCCGCCGACGTTAAAAAAGAAGGGCCAATCTACGACCTTCCGATTTTAATCGCATTGATGAAGGCAACAGGTCAGCTCGACGGCGATTTTTCCGACTGTGCTTTTGTCGGCGAACTTTCTCTCGGCGGAGAGGTCAGAAAAATTAACGGCGTTCTTCCGCTTACGATTGAGGCGAGAAAAAACGGGATAAAACGTTTCTTTGTCCCCGAACAGAATGCGTCCGAGGGGAGCGTCGTGGAGGGAATCGATGTTTACCCCGTTTCAAATGTAAAACAGCTTATAGATTATTTTAAAAACAGGTGCGTAATAGAAAAAGCGGAGTTTTCGGATTCCGATATCTCAGATAAATACATGTCGGTTCCCGACTTTGCGGACGTTAAGGGGCAGATGCAGGCAAAACGCGCGCTCGAGGTTGCAGCCGCGGGCGGTCATAATGTAATGATGGTCGGTCCTCCCGGTTCGGGAAAAAGCATGCTGGCTAAGAGAATTCCCGGAATCCTTCCCGATATGACGTTTGACGAGTCTCTTGAAACGGCAAAGGTTTTTTCGATAGCGGGGCTTTTAAACGATAAACTACCGATAATAAAAACGCGTCCGTTCCGCGCTCCGCATCATTCGATATCTGCCGCGGGACTTGCGGGAGGCGGTACGGTTCCGAAACCCGGCGAACTGTCGCTTGCGCATAACGGCGTTTTGTTTCTTGACGAACTGCCCGAGTTTTCCCGCGCGTCCATGGAGGTTATGAGACAGCCGATTGAGGACGGAGTCATTACGATATCGAGAGTTGCGGGCGCAGTAACATACCCGTGTTCCGTTATGCTGGTGTGCGCAATGAACCCGTGTCCGTGCGGATTTTTCGGACATCCGACGAAAAAATGCACGTGCGCACCGGGCGCAGTAACTCGTTATATATCAAAGGTTTCCGGACCTATGCTCGACAGAATTGACATACATATAGAGGTTCCGCCCGTCAATTTCGACGAGCTGTCCGATTCTCACCGCGGCGAAAGCTCCGCCGAAATTAAAAAGAGAGTGAACAGAGCCCGCGATATTCAGAGAGAACGTTTTAAAGGGACGGGGATTGCATCAAATGCGAAAATGACCGCGGAGGCGGTAAGAAAATACTGTGTTATGACAGACGTAGCTTCTGCTATGCTCAAAAACGCGTTTGACCGTCTCGGACTCTCGGCAAGGGGCTACGACAAGGTTTTAAAGGTCGCAAGAACCGTTGCCGATCTTGACGAAAGCGACGTTATCGACGTAAAACATATTTCGGAAGCAATACAGTACAGAAGTCTTGACAGAAAGTTCTGGGGCAATTAAAATACAGAATATAAATAAATTATTTTGAGGTATTATTATGAATTTATGGAGCCTGTCGCCGAAATTCGCGGCGTTTTTAATGAGCATTGCGGTGTTTTTTACTTCGCTTTTTCCGTCAGTCAATTCAGCCGATTTTACAATCGATACGACAAACGAATTATATGAAGTAAAAAATGTTGTCAATACGCTTAACTGCTGGAATCCTTACGCGTTTGACGAAAATACACAGCCGGACGGCGAAAACGACGTTATGTCGTTCGTAAATTATATTGAATTAATGCGAGCCACGGGCGGAAACGAGGACGACGACCCGTTTGTCGACCCTCTTGACAGAACGGTGCTTGACGACTACGATTTCAGCCGGATTATTGCCTCGTGTCAGGGTATTCTCAATCTCGGAGCTAAGCCGTTTGTCAAGCTCGGAAACGTTCCGCTTAAACTTTCGGACGACCCGATTATCGGCGGTATGGATTCGAATGTCAGACCGCCCAGGGATTATGATGAATGGTACCGTTTCTTAACGGCTTATCTCGGCGCACTTATAGATAACTTCGGACTTGAAGAGGTTAAAACATGGCGTTTCGGCGTGTTTACCGAGTATGAAAACGCGGACTGGTTCTATGCCGGTGACAAGGATCCCGAGGCTTCGTTTGTTGAATACTGCAAAATTTACGATTATTCCGTAAAGGCTCTGACCGATATGCTCGGTGATGACGTTTATGTCGGTGCTCACTCGATGACGGTTACAGAGGGACTTTGGGACGAGCGCGATTTTATAGCACACTGCGCAAACGGTACGAACTATGCAACGGGCGGAACCGGTACGCGTATATGCTATCTTACGTCGTCGTTCTATGACAGCACGATAACCGATAAAACGTCGGGAATGAGACCTGCCGAGTGTATTAGATTTTTACGCGAGAGTGCAGAATCCGTCGGACTTTACGGTCTCGATTATGGCTTTGACGAGGGAAGAATATTAAGCGGTAATTACGGTCAGGATGATAATGCTCTTGTCCCGAGAGCCGTTGGCTGGAATATTCAGTCGGCATACGACGCGAAGCTTTATAAGGAGATAAGCGAGGCGGGCGCTGACTGGTTCTCGTCGTGGGGCTACACGAGCGGCGGCGCGGTAAACGGTTATCCGTCGGTTGCTTATCACACTGCGGAGCGTTTTTCCAAGTTTGCCGGTACTTCGGCTGTTTCAGTCAAATGCGAAACCAATGGCTCAAAGAAGAACGAAAAGGGTGCGTTCGCGTCTTATGATAAGGAAAACAGCGTTATAAACATTATGGCGTATAATTTTAAGGAATCGTATAATTATTTCACGCCGAGCAAAATGAGTTTTAAGATAAACGCCCCCGATTTCGACGGTAAGAATATTGAAATAAGAACGTATAAAATAGATTCCGACTGTAATTTCTTCGACGAATGGCAGTCCGACGCGAGAGAATATATTAAGGATAAAAACGCAGTGTCGTGGTCGCCCGACGCGTATACTCTCGACGGGAATATTCTCTCGGACGAATTAAGAGAAAAATATGAAAACGAACTGAGGGACAAATATATCGAGTGCTCCTCTCTTGACTTTACGAGCGAGGAGACGGAGTGTAACGGTGAAATCGATTTAAGCCTTTTCGTTGAGGCAAACACGTCCGTATTCATAGTAATTACGGCTAAATAAAAATACAGAGCTTCGGTCGGCGGATTATGCTCCGAGGCTCTTTTTATAGCATTGTTTTTTATTATTTATTACCGAATGATATTGACCGTTCGGATGAAAAACAGTATAATATGTAAGTGAAATACAGTCTGCGGTTTTGAATTCTGACCGCAAAGAAAGGATAACAAAATGAAAAAGGCAAAAAAGATTTTAGCTGTCGTTCTGACTTTGCTTATGTTCGCACCCGTTTTCGGAGTAACTTCGTCAGCCATTGACAAAAGCGAGCTTCAGTTTAACGAGGACGGAAAATTTACGATTCTCAATGTCAGCGATATTCAGTGCGGATATCCTAACCACCCGCCCGTAATGAAGCTGTTAAGAGATACGATAAGAGCGGTAAAGCCTGACCTTGTAGTTATGACGGGCGATAATATAGCGGGCTACGCGTGCCATACCAAGGTTCTTTCCAAGGCTTGCCTTGACGAGATTATGAATGTATTTGAGCGCGAAAAGGTACCTGTTGCTATCGTTTTCGGAAATCATGACGACGAGGAGACCACCGCAACAAAAGAGGATCAGATGCGCTGGTACGAACGTTTCGACTGTTTTGTCGGTGAGGCGGGCCCCGATGATATTACGGGAGTAGGAACATACAATCTCCCGATTCTCTCCTCCGACGGTTCTCATTACGCGTTTAATATTTGGATGACCGACTCGGGCACATATAACGACGAGAACGACCTCGGCGGTTACGGCTGTCCGCATAAGGATCAGATAGAGTGGTACAAGAAAACCGCGCTCGAGCTCAAAGAGCAGAACGGCGGAAAGGTTGTTCCCGCTATTAACTTCCAGCATATTATTCCCGTTGAGATAAGAGAGCTTCTCTCATATCCCGCCGGCAGACCTCCCGTATTCAAAGACGGCGTGGAATATGAGGGCGAGATTAACGAACCCATATGCCCCGCCGCTTATACAAACGGTCAGTTTGACGCGTTCCTTGAAATCGGCGATGTTATCGCAACCGTTTCGGGACACGACCATACCAATACTTTTAAGGTAAATTACAAGGGTATCGACATTGTCAATACCCCGAGCATTAATTACATCACGAACAATTCCGACCATCACGGCGACCATAACGGATGCAGAGTATTCGTCCTCGACGAAAACGACCCGACAAATTACGAGACGAACATAGTAACGTATTTCGACGTTTACGGCGACGGCGCAAAGGCTGAAAATTACTTTCAGATGAC
>ERZ808246.1809-NODE-1809-length-14502-cov-4.160864_pt1 | contig 14502 bp, 10 predicted proteins | sample MGYA00521083_ERZ808246 | MGnify/ENA primary metagenome ERZ808246 (study PRJEB31516, sample SAMN03275577) | gut metagenome | biome: mammalia-associated habitat; material: feces | host: Papio cynocephalus | place: Kenya | collected 2012-07-07 ...
TGTCGGTCGGGTTCGTCGCGTTCTGCTGTAAGAATCCGACTCTTATAACTCTCGCTATTTCGAGCGTAAGCTTCTGGTCGTCGGGAAGCATTTCGGAGCCTATTAACTTAACAATCTCCATGAGTTTTGTTTCCTCGGCGAGAATATTCATGATTTTTCCGCGTAGCGTCATGAAATCGGAAGCGACGTTTTCCTCATACCATTCGGAGAGATCCGAGAGGTATTCGCTGTAGCTGTCGTTCCAGTTGATAGCAGGGTAGTGACGGGCGTACGCGAGCGATTTATCAAGAGCCCAGAAACAACGGGTAAATCTCTTCGTGTTCTGCGTTACGGGTTCGGAGAAATCCGCGCCCTGCGGAGAAACCGCGCCGATAACAGTAATAGAACCCTCGTCGCCGCAGAGAGTTTTGTAATATCCCGCTCTTTCGTAGAATTCGGAAAGTCTCGACGGAAGATACGCGGGGTAGCCCTCATCCGCGGGCATTTCCTCGAGTCGTCCGGAAATTTCTCTCAACGCTTCAGCCCAACGCGAGGTTGAGTCTGCCATCATTGCTGTAGAATACCCCATGTCTCTGTAATACTCGGCGATTGTTATACCTGTGTAAATTGAAGCCTCACGCGCCGCAACGGGCATGTTCGACGTGTTTGCAATGAGAACGGTTCTCTGAAGCAGGGGTTTTCCGCTCTTGGGGTCGGTAAGTTCCGAGAACTCTTTAAGCGCCTGTGTCATTTCGTTACCGCGCTCACCGCATCCGACGTAAACAATTATATCTGCGTTCGAATATTTCGCAAGCTGATGCTGTGTAACGGTTTTGCCTGTTCCGAATCCTCCGGGGATAGCCGCGGCTCCGCCCATTGCAACCGGGAACATTGTATCGAGAATTCTCTGGCCCGTTACGAGGGGCTTCGAAATAGGAAGTCTCTCTGCAGTCGGACGGGCGTATCTTATAGGCCACTTCTGACAGAGAGTAAGTTCCTGCTTTGTCGAGTCGGGGCGTTCTATTGTAACGATAGTATCGTTTACCTTGTATTTTCCGTTCGGTGCGACGGATATTACCTTGCCCGAGACCGTCGGGGGGACGAGAACTTTATGAGTTATAATTTCCGATTCGGGACATGTCGCTATAACCGAACCGCCCTTAATTTCGTCTCCGGGTTTTACCGTTACTGTAACGTCCCAAAGTTTATCATAATCGATAGGCGGAGTGCTTACGCCCTTGGTAAGGAAAACTCCGCTTTTTTCTGCGATTGCGGCAAGCGGTTTTTCGATTCCGTCGTAAATGTTGCCTATGATTCCCGGACCCAGCGTTACACACATGGGTTCACCGGTTGATATAACCTCTTCACCGGGATAAAGTCCTACGGTGTCCTCGTAAACCTGTATTGTAGTGAAGTCGTCGGTAATTTTGATAACTTCGCCTATCAGTTTTTCTTTGCCGACATAAACCATTTCCATCATTTTAAGCTCGGTCTTGCCCTTGATCGTAACGACGGGGCCGTTTATGCCGTAAATTAAATTATTCGTGTTCATTTTCTCACCCGAATACTTATATATTTAAGCCTGAATTTTCGTAAAACCATTCTCTCTGCTCGTCAAGACGTCTGCTTATCGTATCGTCTATGATAAGATTAAGAGAGTCGCATCTGCATTTGATTCCTCCGACCTTAATTGAGTCGTCCGAAACGAACTCACATTCGTTTTTAACGCTCGATTTTAATTCGTCGGAGTATTTCATATCGTCGGGTTTTAAGAAAACGGTAACGCTCTTATCCTTGCATACGCTTAAAACATGGATAAGATTATTTTTAAGATATTCCTTATAATCCGCGCACTGCGTGAATTGTATAAGCTGATTCTGAGCCGATTCGAATACACAGTCCGTTATGCTGTTTCTTTTTTCAAGAATTTTCAGCCTGTATTCCTTTTCTTTTGCGGAAATAACGGTACCGGCTTTTCTGTTTATCTTTGCAAGCTCCGAGGCGACTTTTTCATTATAAAGTTTTTTTGCTTCTGCCGTCGCTTCTTCTGTTGCCTGCGCTTTCATGCGGTTCGCTTCGGTGATGATATCGACTCTGTTTTTCATCGACTCTTCATTGATTGCGTTGAAGAAGGCTTCTGTTTTTGACATTTTCGAGTCCATATAATCCCTCCTTACATTCCTATTGCCTCACGGACGTATCTCGTGAGATACTCGTTATCCTGCATGCCGTGTCTGTCGGGTATGCGGGTAATGAGCGGAAGTTTATACTTGTTTTTAAGAAAGTTTATGTGTTCCTCGCACTGCGCGTAGATCGTCTGTGTTACGAGAATTACACCTATGTTCTTATCCTGCATGAGAGCGTCGAGCCGTGTTTGTGCTTCTTCTGTTTCGTGAACGGTAACGCCGTCTATTCCTGCGAGTCTCATACCGATTTGAGTATCGATATTGTCGCTGATAAGATACATTTTCATACGCGTTCTCCGTTAAATATTGTTAAGAACGAGTATCGAGATAACAACGCCGTAAAGAGCGATTGATTCGCCCAGAGCAACGAATATAAGCGATTTACCGAATGATTTGGGATCCTCGCTCGTAGCCGCGATAGCTGCGGGAGCGCCTGCTGCAACTGCGATACCGCCGCCTATACCTGCAAGACCTGTTGCAAGACCTGCGGAGAGAAGTCCGATAGCCTTGGCAAGTCCGCCGTCGGTTTTTTCAGCCGTCTGCGCTGATTCTGCGGTATCCGAAGCAGTTACGGGTTCGGAAGCGTCGGATGCGGAAGAAGAATCGTTGACAGCCGATACGGAGAACGCCATAGCCGCCGTTACAGCAAGAACAAGAGCGAATGAGAAAAGATTTTTTCTTACAAGCGTTTTGCCGTCCATTCCGTCGGCTCTGTTCTTAACGGATTTGTAAACGATAAATGCGAGACCTGCCGCGGGTACAAGAAAAAGAATTACATAAAGAAAAGTTGACATGATAAAAACCTCCCGGTTAATTTGTTAATTTTTACTTTCTTTGAGGATTGAGGAAACCGACAGGAACGGTTTTCCGTTACCCTCAAAGCATCTTGAGAACATTTCGTAAAATTCAAGTCTCAGTGCCTGAATTCCCGTAAGAAGTCCCTCGAGCGCAATAACGAGAACGTTGCCGAGGATTACAACGGGAATATTCTTGCCGTCAGAAGCCAGCGCGAATACAACCATCATCATACCCGCATGAACGAGTACGAACGCGCCGATTCGAAGGAATGATACCGTGTTGCTGAAATAGGAGAGTACGTATTCTATAAGCTCAAATACGTTCTGAATAAGAAAATCTCCTATGCTGTCCGGCTTCCAGTTCGGGTCTCTGTCTACAAGACCTATAATGATTTCTTTAAGGTAAAGAATTACAGCGCAGACAGCCGTCAGAATAATTGCTGTCGTGTTGGGTATAACCGTTATCTTTGCCATGAATTCAAGGATGAAGTTAACAAGACACGTATAGAATATAATTCCCGTAACGCCGTTCGTATCAAACAGCGCGGCTCCGATCTTATGTGCTTTCAGATTAACGATAACGTTAATAAACATTGAAGCGATAACAAGTGCGACGCCTATGCCGATTGCAAAAATAAGAACGGTCGTTATATTCTCCATAACCGCGAGCGGTTTTTGCTTAAGTCCCACCGCGTGATAAAGCGGATCCAACGCCTCTTCGTATCCGAAGAACGAACCGAATATCAGTCCGAATACCATTGATGAAATTCCGCAGGGAATAAGTATCTTGCCCAACTCCATCTTTTTGAGCTTCCACATAAGCGCGCCGATTATCAGAAGCACGAGTCCCTGTCCGAGATCGCCGAACATCATTCCGAAAATTACCGTATATGTAACTGCGACGAACGACGTAATGTCGACCGAGCCATATTGGGGCATGCCGTACATTTTCACGTAGTATTCGTAAGGACGGACGAGCGGATTGTTTTTAAGCTTGGTCGGCGGAGCGTGTTTTTTATCAGAAACATTATAAGGTTCAAATGTTATTTCCACGTCGCCGAGGTCGGCGAAAACGGTTTTGTCCTTGTTCGCCTCCGACTTCGGAATCCAGCCTACATAGTAGAAGCTTTCGCCGTTTACCGCGGCGTACTTTCTTAACTTATATATTTCCTGAAGATCGAGAAGCAGTGAGTACGTGTTTAAGATTGTTTCGCTGTTTTCGTCCCATGTTCTCTTTATGATGCCGTCCTCAACGTCGAGCTGTTCGGACAGCTCTTCGATTCTGTCGGCGTTCTTTTTGATGATCTCTGCGACCGTTCCGTCGTCCATGTCGATCGTCAGTTTTTCGAAGTAAAGAGAAGCGAAAATTTCGTCGACTTTCTTTTCGTATTTTTTAGGCGTACAGTAAACGCCCCAAATAGTGTGATCGTCCGAAGAACAGGGAGTGAAGATGAACTTGCCGTCCTCCTCTATGATTTTAAGCTGTTTATATGCGTCCTTCGGCAGGGATCCGAATCTTACCGTAAGGTACGACGCGCCGAGAAGTTCGTCGATGTCGACGTCCAGTTTCATGAAGTGGCTTAAATTTTCCTGCTTTGATTTAAGAGAGTCTATCAAAGCCGCCGTCTTTTTCCTGTTTTCGTTGTGGGCGATAATGTCCGTTTTGATGTCGGCGAGCAGACCGTTGACGTTTGTAATCAGCTTGTCTGACATCTTAGTGTACTCGTTGAGCCGAGCCATATAATCTTTATCCGGCGTTCTGTCGGTGCCGAGAACGTTTGACAGACTGTTTTCGTCGAGCGTTGCTCCCGCGACGGAAGCGGTGTCCTCAATGTCGCGCAGCGTAAATTCAAAGGGGCTTGCCTCATTTAACGCAACGTAACCCATCGAGGATGATAGGAAACTCAATGCATCCTCGGGACAGAAGTCGTCCGCGCCGAAAAGCCTTATTATAAAATCATTAAGCCTGTCGGAACTTCCGCTTGCCCTCAGGAGCATCATTTTTTCAATTGCCAATTCGATTCACCATCCTAAGTGCCTGCATTAATTTATACCGTTTAACATCGGCCGTACGGTATCGGACGGCAGCGAATATCTTATACATTCTATAATGTGTATAATGTTGTTTATCTCGTTTGCGGTAAGGTACAGAAACGTATACATTACCACGTTCGGGTCTGTTGAAAAGCGTGTCTGCTTTGCGAATATTTCGTATTCGAAGCGTTTTGACGCGTCGTCAAAGTCGGCGGTCTGCGCATAATCGCATATCTTTCTGTATTTCGTACCAGACAGAATTTTTATAAATTCGTCCGTTGTCTGCGCGGATGCGAGAGCGATTCTTGTCTGACGGCTCAAAAGCGAATACTCGGCGGCGGTCAGCTTTAAAATAAACTCCCTCGGAACGTCGGGAAACGTTATCAGACGGTAAACGCCGTTTAAAAATCTCATATCGCTTTCGAGTGTGAAGAGCTTTACGATTTCGTTGTCGGCGGTTTCGCTCTTTTTTAATTTAAGAAGCTTTACGAGTTCCTCGCTTAAAAAGTTTGTGAATTCTATTTCCGCGGGAATTATGAAGTTGTACGCATATTTCCTTGAAAATATTTTCTTAACCGTTTTTTCGTAAGGCGTCGAGTCAAGCGCGGATATAAGCTGTTCCGGCGTTCTGACCGTCGAGAGTTTGTACAAATCCAGTTTCGAATGTTCCTCGTAGAAAACGGGGAGGGTGTAAATATAACTCTCCATCGTACCCGAATTCATGTATGTCATGATTCGCAGAAGCTGGGAAATATCGTTTTTCAGAATGTAGAATTCATAAAAGTTATTTCCGATAGCTTTGCCGAAACTGCAGAACTTCATATATTTGTCGAATAAATCTTTATGAAGAAGTCCCTCGAGCTGACCTCTGTGGATCATTCCCGACGTAAAACTCTCGAAGATAGGCGCGTAATACGTCTTGCTTCTCAAATAATCGGCGGCTTCGGGAACGGAGTGGAACGACATTAAATCGCTGTAATTCTGCGCGGTGAGACTTTTGCCCCATACGGCTCTCGCTTTTGCGAGTATATAATTTTGAGAAAAAGCTGTGTTCATTTTTCTTCACCCGCCAGAACGCGTTTGACGACCTGCGAAACCCATTCGTCACTGCTGTTTTTTGATTTAAGTTCGAGTGACGCGATAGTTTCCTCACAGTTCTTTTTTGACGAAGAAAGAGCCTTTTCCGTGTCGGCTTCGGATTTCTTTTTCAGCTCGTCGATTTTTATCTCGGCCTGCTGTAATTTTTCCTCGGCTAATTTCTTTCTGATGTCGGCTATTTCGTCGATAGTGTTCTGTTTGTACAAAAGTGCTTCCTTTGTTCGTTCCTGCGCTTTTTTTTCGACCTCAAGTATTTCCTGAAGCGTGCTTTTCATTTGTAAATCACCTCAAATCCATACTCTCTATAATCTGTTATTATAGCACTTTTTTTTTACTTTTCAACATAAAATGTTGCCAAATAACGGTGTTAAAAAATATAAAATTCGTGACTTCTCACAATGTATTTGTGTTGAATTGACAATTAAAGGTATGATATAATCTCATTAATATAAATAACATATATAAATGATATGATTCGGATGTGTAAATATGTCTATTGAAAAAGTTAAAAAGTATCTTTCGAAGTGGGGACTTGATTCGCGGGTTATCGAATTCGACGTTTCGAGCGCAACGGTCGATTTAGCCGCGGCCGCACTCGGAGTCGAACCCGGAATGATTGCAAAATCGCTTTCGTTTAACACGGGGGATAAAACGATTCTTGTTATTGCCGCCGGTGACGCGAGAATCGATAATGCAAAATACAAAGCGACATTTCACTGCAAAGCGAAAATGCTCTCTCACGACGAAGTTGAGCCTAAGACCGGTCACATGGTCGGGGGTGTATGCCCGTTTGCGTTAAACGACGGAGTCGAGGTTTATCTTGACGAGAGTCTTAAAAAATACGAAACCGTTTACCCTGCGTGCGGTACGGCTTCGAGTGCGATAGGTTTGAGTATTCCCGAACTCGAAGAGTGTTCGCAGAGCATGGGCTGGGTTGACGTGTGTAAGATACCCGTCGTTTAATATTTATGTATTAAAACAATATAAAAATCGCAGTCACCTTTTTAATGACTGCGATTTTTGTTTTTTTATGACCAGTATACGTTAAATCCGGGCTGCGGGGTGAAGTTGCATACGTCGCCCTCTTCGCCGATATAATCGCACGAGCTTTCAAGAGTGAAAATCGTGCCGAGTCCGGGGATGTCGACCGCGCACTGATACATCTGGTTGTTCGTAATGTATTTGCACGCGGCTATTACCGATCCGCCGAGCTGAAATTCCACAGCTTCAACGGTCGGTTTTATATAATGTTTTTTCATAATAAATCACCTTTTCGTAAAGCTGTTATTTTAATATTTTTGAAATCATATTGACTATTTTGATTATAAAATCAAAAATACCTAAAACGAACGCCGTTATTTTATCAAGAAGCGTTTGCTCGGAGTCCGTCTTGATATTATCGCATTTAATATCAATACTCTGCGGGCTCCATTCTCCGTTTACGTAAACGAGCGTAAGTCTGACGGTTTCGTTCTGATTGAGTTTAAGCTCCTTATCTGCCGAACACGATTTAAACGCGTTTTTGATAAGCTCGTCGTCTGTCGAAACGTCAAGATATGCCGTCCAGTTTCCGCCGTCGTCGGTTGAATATGAAAGCTTATCGGAATCAACGGTAAGGGTTGAAGCAAACTTTTTATCGTTCGAAGAGAATGAAATGTTAAATGCATATTCGCCGTCAAGCGAGGGAGCGGGGGACGCTGCGATTTTTGAAAGAGTTATTGCCGTGAAATTCATCAATTCAATATCCGATGTAAGCGAAAATGAATTAACGGAGGCGGAGGAGGGGATTATCTTTATTCTGCCGACTGCGACAAGTCCCGATGATGAACCGTTGGCAATGACTATCATGGAGTTTTCGGGCGTTACGGTGTAGAACATTTCCGCAGCGGAGCGGAGTGTAAACGTATCGCTGCCGATTTTAGCAACCGCCGTATTGCCGTCCGCAGAACGAAGTCCGATCTGAACTTTTGCTCCGGAAGTGTTAATCTTAAACGCCGCCGCGTCGCCGGGGGCGAGCATTACTTCGCAGTTTGCGCTTGAATTCTTATAATCGGCGACGGAGGAAACGTTCGCTTTGCCCTCAACATATACGGAACCCGTCTTTGATTCACCCTGCATTATAGAGCCGTTTGCCGACGATGTCAGAAGCATTGATTTAAGATTTGCGTACGTCGGGTTAAGTTCGCCGGCGTTTTTGTATGTTTCGTAAACGGTACCCGATGTGAGATTCGTTCCTGCGGGGTCGTAAATTCTGATACTGTCGATAACTCCGATATACTGACCGCTTGCGCTGCCTTTTCCCTCGGTCTGTCCCTGTGAGGGAGCGCGGAGCGCGCCGTTTGCAGATGTTAAATAAGTTCTGTCAAACATCGGGTGATATGCGACCGTGACTTTTATCGTATAATGACCGTAGTCAAGTCCCGTTAACGCCGCGACGGGGGACTGATAAAGCGTTCCGTATGCCGAATCGTCATAATATGTATTTACCGCGATTTTCTTTATCGCAGTTAATTCGCCGTATCTGTACACGTCTACGGTCATAAGACCCGCCGTGTTTTTCGCGATAGCGTTAAGGTCAAAGCCCGTTCCCCAGAAGCTGAACGTTGCCGACGGCCACTTGTATGAGCTTGACGCTGACTCAAACTGCGTTTTTTTAACCGTTACCGATTTTGCCTTGCCGAGCGAATATGTCGAATCGTTTGCATATTCTGACGAATAACCGTAGTCGGAATTGTTACCGCTGCCGGTGTATGTGTTGCCCGAACCTGTAACGTCCGTCCAGGCCGCGTCCGTTCCGTTTTCGAATGTAAACGCCGATTCCTCGAACAAAATGTTGTTTGCGGGTACAAACGTTACGCTTGCATACGAATAGCATCTGTACGCGTCCGAACAAAGGCTGACGGCGTAATAATACGTCTGCGGTGTCTTAAAATCCGTCGTCGGGGTAAATTTAAGCTTATTGTTTTCTATCGAAACCGTACCTGCGGAATTCGCCGTAGATGAATTGTATGTATCCTGGAGTGTTTTTCCGTTCTGTACGACGGGTGAAGCCGTAGAAACGCCGATTATACTGCCGTTTGAACATGCGTCGTTTGATAAGACGTCCGAATATCCCGCAGAGGCAAAGTCTACGACGGCTGTATCGGAGGTTGTTCCGATTGCCTGCCATACGGCGTAAAGCGTGTCCTTATGTCCCAATGTAAATGAGTCCGTACCCGACTGCGCTGTCTTGCTCGAAGCCCAGCCGTTGAATGCATAGCCCGAACGGGTCGGAACATACGACGAGAGAGTAACGGAAGCGTTTGCGTTTTTGCCTATAACAAACCAATGGTTTGCAGTTGACGAACCGTTTATGGTTCCGCCGTTTGCGTCGAGAATAACCTTAGTCTGCAATGCGTTGAGCGCGTTTGTAAGGTTTGTTGCAAGTGTGTCGGGATTCGTAATAGTAGAATCGAGAACGGTCAATCCCTTGCATGCGTTTTTGTATGCGGTGACGAAAGCCGTCCACTTTGAAGTTGTTTCCGAAGTATAGAAATATGAGCTTGTGAATGTGGAACTGTTAATACCAAGCTGTGCGAAATAACTCTGCGCGTTCTGTACTGCGGTACGCAAGTTGGATTTGTTGTAAATGTTTGCCTGTAGCTTTATTATAAAAGTGTTAAGTGTTCGATCGCCGTTATCATAGTTTATCATAAATGACTTAAAGGAATATTCTTTAGAACTGGTTGACGATGAAACTGAACTGACTAATGAACCGGCGTATTTGATACCTTCATCGTCAGAGGAGCCGTCATATGAGTTGTAAGAACCTTTTTTAGCTATTACGGTTTTTATCGCTCCTCTATTCCATCTGTTTGCGATGTTTGAATCATTGTTTTTGTCGTATCCGTTATCTTCGCTTGTATATGATGATTCTCCTGTATAATCAACAATCATGTATGATCCTGTTTCTGCTTCTTCATTATCTGTGACCATAAGACCGATGCCTAAGTTAGGAATTTGGCTGAGATTTGAATATCGGCTCGAATCAACACAAATGTTTCCGATAACAGGCGAAACAGTAAGCATATAGTTGAAACTGTCACCGCTGCTTGTTCCTTCTGTAATATCACGATATCTAAAGGATGCAATGCCGAAATTGTTTGAAGTTTTACTTGATTCAAACCAAGTATCACAGCGGGCATCGCTGAATGTGCTGTTAGTTTGGTTTGCTTTAAAATATGCCTGCGTATTTGTTGTTGAAGCAAAAACGGCATATTGTCTTGCGGCTAATGGGTTAAGATAGTCGATTGCTGACTGTTGAGTCATGGTTCCGGTTATTTTTGTTGAACCTGCATATCCTACATTTTGAGGGCTTAAAAATCCAGCCATGCCGAAAGCGTTGTTTGATGTGGCATATCTTGGGTATAAATCTGAACTGCCCGATAAACTGTGAACTCCGGTAATCCAGTTTATTGCCTGATTGAATGAGTTATAGCCACGGTTATTTTCCATTCTGCCTGCTGCACCGTACGGAATTACATACGGTTTATATACATAAGTGTAAGCAATCGCGGTTTTTGTCTGCGAGTCAGCCTTATCCGTGAACGTAAGCACCCACTGTATATAGCATCCCGTTTTACTTGCGGCAAGAGACGGTGACTTGCTGTTTTCCGCGCTGATGGTTGTTGTCGATTTCCCCGAAGAAAGCGTGAGCGTTTTCTGGGTTCCCGCAGAAAGTGCGGAACCCATGTAAATAGATCCGCCGGATAACTTCGTATCTGACGTTATATCGTCGAGCCAAAAATAGCTTAATTTTGCGCTCGTCGCGTTCGCGTATTCAAAATATACGGTACCGGTGGATTCCTGTGTTGATTTCGGTTTGCCCGTCGAGGTGTCGTTCTGAATAAAGAACTGGAACGGGGTAGACGTTGCCGATGTCCATGACTGAACGTTCGGCGCGAGATATATAACCTCGGGAACGTAGAACTTTACGTTCTGCATGGTCGGGTCGGCAGCCGACGCCGACAACGGCGTAATAATCGTAAAGCACGAAAACGTCAAAACGAAAGTTAAAATCAATGAAATAATATTAAATAGTTTTTTTCTTGCGTTACGCATTAATATTACCTCCGATAATAGAATAGATTTTATATAATTGTTTATATTATACCAATTCTTCAAGCGACTTTCAATGCGGTATTTGTTCATTATGTTTTTATATATATAAATTTAATTTTGCATGTGAACATTTAATTTAGTTAAAACTTACAATTTCAAAACAAAATGCCGACAAATGTCGGATAACATTTGTCGGCTTATTTGTTATTATTCTGTTGCTTATTCAACTGTATATCCTGCGTCGGTAATCGCTTTTTTGATATCGGATTCGCCTGCGTTTTCGAACGTGACGGAGCATGTTCCGTTAGCCGAATCGGCTTTAACCGCTGATACTCCGTCTATCGCAGAGACTGCCTTTTCGACTCTTTTTTCGCAGTGTGAACACATCATTCCCGAAACTTTAAAAACTTTTTCCATTTTATTAACCTCCGTTTGATTTCTTGATATATTATACCATGTCGCTAAGGCGCATTGTGCCGAAGCGGTATGATTCAATGTTCTCCGAAACACACCAAATCTCGTATTTGGATTGTGTTTCGTGAGGTTATTATATCATAATAAAAATAAAAAATCCATATTTCGAATAAAAAAAGAACGGCTTCCGCGGGGGGGGGGGAGCCGTCTTTTGTTGTATGAGTTTATTGTATAAACTTATTCTTTTACCTCTTCGATTTTAAGAGAGTCGTTAATTACGACATTGCCCGAATCGTCGGAGTCGTCAAACTCCGCGAGTCTGGCGGCTACTCTTAAAATCATACGAGCGTCCGCGGCGGTAACCTTGCCGTCGTGGTTTACGTCTGCGATTTTAATGAGGTCGTCGGGGATAACTTCAAGTTTTGCCGCTACTCTGAGTACGTAACGGGCGTCGAACGAAGTTATATTTCCGTCGCCGTTGACATCGCCGAGAAGCATGAAATCGCTCTTTTTGAAATCATTTTTAACCGATGTGCAGTAAACTTTTTCGCCGGATTCGGTCATGAACGTTACGCCGGCTTTGATTGACGTATCGTCTCTGACGCCGAGCACGCTGAATGTGTAGGAAGCGAGAAGCATCTCGTTATCTGAATCGTAATCCTCTGCATCGATATCTGCGGGGAACTTGTATGCACAGGTAACAACGCCGTCGATATTTTCAGGTTTGCCCGCGGTGATATCTCCGCTCTTTGCAATCTTAACCTTTACCGACTTAAAATCAAACATGGCAGAGTTATAGTTTATCGCGATGTTTGCGGTCGAATCGGGCTGAGGATTGATAAGATAAAGATTTACCGTTAAGGTGTTGTTTGCGTTGTTAAACAGAGCCTGAGTGCGGATGGAAGCATTTGACTCTCTTAACATTTCGGTATTCTTTTCGGGGATAGATGTGTCTACTCCGCTGGTGAAGTCCTTTTCAAGTCCTGCGGAAATGCTGAGAATGAGATCTGCGTCTTCCTGCGTAATTTCGCCGTCGCCGTTAACGTCGGCATTCTTTAAGGGGAGAGAGCCCTCTTCAAATTCAAGTTCGCCCTTAGCTATGCGCTCTGCAAGAAGCGAGTCATAAGCCGTTATCTTGCCGTCGAGGTCAACGTCGCCGAGAAGGTATGAACCGGGTTGAGAATCATAACCGTCGTAAATGTTAAGTTTACCGCCGGTGCCTACGTATCTGTCCATCTTAAGGAACTGCGGGAACGAAGCGTTGTCCCATACGGTGCGCTCTGTTTCGGATGTGAGAAGCCACATGAGGAACGCCATGGAATTTGAAGCGGAGTTGAAAGTGTTATGCTTCATATTCGCAATGAACCATGTATTTTCGGGAAGTGCGCATACGGACGCATCGATAAAGTGTCCGATGCCGGCAACGGTGAAGCGGGGATCCTGTGTTTTGAAAGTATCCGAAAGGTGGTCGTGGTCGTTGTCAGCCGCCTGAGTTACTTTAGAAGCCTCCGAAAGGGAGTTTAAGTCGATGCACGAAGCGCCGTAGGAAGCGTAAGCCGTGTCAACTCTGCCGTCGCTCTGTACCGAGCATGTTTCGCCGACTGGGAGAATTTGCATATCCCAAAGAGCGACTACGCTGACGTTAACGCCCGCATTCTTAGTATTTACAATAATATCCTTCGCGTTCTTCTGAATCTCTTTGAACGCGTCAAGTTTAGCTATGAGTTCCGAGTTGGCTTTAGTCTTATCGCCGAACATGAATTCAACAGAATCGTCGTATCTGTCGGCGGGAACGAGTGCCCAGAGTCCGGGCGCATTCTTTAAAAGATCGGCAAACTCGCCGTATGCGTATTTGTTTGCAAGCTCCTGTACAAGCTCGGTATAATCGAATGTGAAAGACTGAAGCTCCCATTCACGGTTGAGAATGTAGCTTACAAGCCAGCCGATACTGAATGTAATCGGGTTATCCGAATAATCGTTTATGAATCTGACCATAGCGCTCGTTCTGACGTTAAGGTCTGATTTTGCATTGTTCATAAGATTGCCCGAATAGAGGTCGCCGAAAAGGGAGGTACCCGAAAATTCGGATGAAACGGTTACAAAATTCTTAATGTCAGCAGCGGCATCGGAAGAATATTCCGAAAAATATGCCGTGGTGATGAGAGAACCGTAGCCTTCTGAAAGTACGCTTACCTTATCTGTGCCGGATTCGCTTTTGACATTTTTAACGAATTCATTAAACTTTTCTGCGTTCTCAAGAGGGTCAAGTCTGAAATCATAGAGGAAGAGATAGGTGTTTTCCTCGCCGATTTTTTCACTGACGCCGGTTACAAGCTCGCTCGTGCGAAGCTCGAAAAGGTCCTCATAGGAATAATTATCTACAGACTCGGGATAATAACCCGCAGTGACGGAAGTATCGGCGGGAGTTCCGTCCTCGTTCGGAGCAACAGCCTTGAACGAAGCGATAAACGCCTCTTTTTCTGCGGTGAATTCCTCAACGTACTTGTCAATAAGTTCCTTGATAAGCGCAGGATCTGTGTCTTTAAGATTCTTAAAGTCAACGACTTTTGATATTTCCTCATAAATGGGAGTAACTTTTCCTACAAGGTCGAGGACATCGTTAGTAACGTTGACTGCGCCGAGGACGCTCATAGCGGCGGCGAGAATATCAAAATTGCCGTCCTCGTCAACGTACGACTTAATGTTTTCGGAAGAGAAAACCGTGTAGATGTCGTCCGTGAAAGGCTTAGTGAAATACGAAGGCAATTCGAGTTTCGTGAAGTCGAATACAACGCTGTCGTCGTCGGATGAGACAAGGGGGTTGTACTTCATGTCATTTACGACTATGACGGGCGTTACGCTCTCGTCGGATGCGAATGCGACTGCCGATGAAG
>ERZ808246.1810-NODE-1810-length-14501-cov-6.265056_pt1 | contig 14501 bp, 12 predicted proteins | sample MGYA00521083_ERZ808246 | MGnify/ENA primary metagenome ERZ808246 (study PRJEB31516, sample SAMN03275577) | gut metagenome | biome: mammalia-associated habitat; material: feces | host: Papio cynocephalus | place: Kenya | collected 2012-07-07 ...
GCGGTAATATGAATAATAACATTGCGTCAGCAATATGAAATTTCCGGGTTTCCGAGGGCAAAATCATACTTTAAAATTTTCTGCCTTTACCCCGGGAAGACAATGTCTTCCCCTACATATTTTGTTTGTCCCTTTAATAAATTATTGTTTATAATGTTCTTTCACAAACGCAATTTCCGCCCTGTACCCCTCGATATCGTTCGGGGTTTCGAGGTTAAACGGCAGCGAGTCGAACGCGGGGTGATTGACAACCGCCATAAGTGCGTCCGCACCGATATTACCCTCGCCCAGCTTCTGATGTCTGTCCTTATGCGAACCGAGGACGTTCATGCTGTCGTTTAAATGAACGGCTTTGAGTCTGTCGAGACCTATTACTTTATCGAATTCCTCAACAACGCCGTCGAGCGAATTTACGATATCGTAACCGCCGTCGAAAATATGGCACGTATCAAGGCAAACGCCGAGCTTTTCGGGCATTTTAACGCGGTCGATAATCTCGCGTATTTCCTCGAACGTTCTGCCGATTTCGCTTCCCTTGCCCGCCATGGTTTCGAGTAAAACAGTCGTTTTCAGATCCTCTCTCAAAACAGAGTCGAGCGTATCGACAATGAGTTCTATACCCTTTTCCACGCCCTGTTTTACGTGTGAACCGGGGTGAAAATTATAATAATTTCCGGGGAGCATATCCATTCGTTTTAAATCATCCGCGAACGTCTCGCGAGCAAAACGGCGGATGTTTTCGTCCGCGGCGCACGCGTTTAATGTGTACGGAGCATGGGCAACTATTTTGCCGAATTTATGCTCCCTTGCAAAGTCGAGAAACGCCGAAATATCGTCCGGGTCGACGGGTTTCGCCGCGCCGCCTCTCGGATTCCTCGTAAAAAACTGGAACGTGTTTGCTCCGATGTCGTACGCCTGCTTTCCCATAGCGAGAAAACCCTTCGACGACGATAAATGACAACCGATATATAACATAATGCCTCCGTAAGCAATAATTTATCGCAATAATTTATTTTTAAAGAATAATCAAATTATGTAGGGGAAGACATTGTCTTCCCGCATGAGACTTGCGGTAATATGAATAATAACATTGCGTCAGCAATATGAAATTTCCGGGTTTCCGAGGGCAAAATCATACTTTAAAATTTTCTGCCTTTACCCCGGGAAGACAATGTCTTCCCCTACATATTTTGTTTGCGTTTCAAAACGGCAAATTATTGTTTTGTTATTTCTTTTTCAAGTTCTTTCATATTTTTAACTATTTTCCGCGCTCCCGCGTTTACAAGCTCCTCGTCCGTTCTGAATCCCCAGTCGACCGAGATGCAGTCCATACCCGCGTTCCTCGCCGTCATGATATCAACCTCGCTGTCGCCTATGTACACGGCGTTTTCTTTTTTTATATTAAACTTTTCGAGCACGAGATTGACAGAGTCGGGGTACGGTTTTTTGCGTATGGAATCTTTAAGCCCGAGCGCGAAACCGAACAGTCCGTCGAAGTAATCCTTACATAAAGTCTGCACCGCGTAGTCAGATTTATTCGACACGACGGCGGTTTTTATCCCGAGTGAATCAAGCCGTTTAATAAGCTCGATAATCCCGTCATACGCCCTCGTTTTGTCGTTGCAGTGAACTGCGTAATGCTCATTAAAACATTCGAAAACCGTATCGACCGCTTCTTTTGCAGAATTCTCGGGAACGCCCAGTTCTACAAGCCTTCTTATACCGTTGCCGACAAACCGCCTTGTCTCTTCAAGCGTTCTCATCGGCAGACCGTTTTGTGTAAGAGCGAAATTGAGAGAATCTTTTAAATCCTCAAGCGTATTTAGAATAGTTCCGTCCATATCGAATATCGCAAGCGAGTACTTCATAATTATTTCCTCTTTTCCGTCCCTATTTTACAACAAAGAAACGCATTTATCAAGTATTTTGCTTGTAACTTCGCGCACGGTGTGATATTATATTATTAATATTATAAAAATTTATCGGAGCTGACGGATATGAAAGAATTTATGGGCGGGGATTTTCTCCTTCATTCAGACACTGAAAAAGAACTTTTTGATTTCTGCAAAGACGCGCCGATTTTTGACTGGCACTGTCATCTTTCACCCGAAGAAATATATAAAAACGAAACGCCGAAAAATATAACCGAACTTTGGCTCGGCGGCGACCATTACAAATGGCGCGCAATGAGAAGCGCGGGCATAAACGAGGAACTTATCACCGGAAATGCAGACGATTACGATAAATTCAAAGCGTGGTCGTCCGTCATGGACATGTGCCCGGGCAACCCGCTTTACCACTGGACTCACCTTGAGTTACAGCGTTATTTCAACATAAAAAAGACTCTGTCCCCCCGCACGGCGGACGAAATCTGGGAGGAAACGAACTCGCAGATAGCCTCGGGCGGATTCAATCCCCGTGAGCTTATCACCCGTTCGAACGTCGTATGCGTATGCACGACCGACGACCCCGCGGACAACCTCGAATATCACAAAAAATTAAGGGACGATACGTCGTTTAAATGCAAGGTACTCCCCGCGTTCAGACCCGATAAGGCGTTATATATCGACCAGCCGACGTTTAAAGATTACATTGAAAAACTCTCCTCGGCGTCTGGCAAATCCATTGAAACCTTTAACGATTTAAGGGACGTTTTACTCTCACGAATCGAGCTTTTCGACTCGCTCGGATGCAGGGCGACAGACCACGCGCTCACATACATGCCGACATTAAGAGCCGACGAAAAAGAGCTTGACTCGATTCTTAAAAAAGGCATAAACGGCGAGGAAATAACAAACGAAGAAGCCGACAAATACAAAACCGAGCTTATGCTTTTCCTTGCGAGGGAATATTACAAAAAGGGCTGGGCGATGGAGCTTCATCTCGGAGCAATGAGAAACAATAACACTCTCATGTTCAAAAAAATCGGCGCGGATACGGGCTTTGACTCAATGAACGATGCACGCGAGGCGGAATCGTTATCAAAATTCCTCGACATGCTGTCGAGTGAAAATTCGCTGCCGAAAACGATTCTTTTCACGCTCAATCCCAAGGACAACTACGTTTTAGGCTCCATGACGGGCAACTTCCAGACCGACGAGGCTGTTTCGAAAATTCAGTTCGGCTCCGCGTGGTGGTTCAACGATAATATCGACGGCATGCGCGAGCAGATAAAGGCGTTCGCAAACCTCGGCGTTATCGGCGGATTTATAGGCATGGTAACGGATTCGAGATCGTTTTTATCATACCCGAGACACGAGTATTTCAGACGTATATTCTGCTCATTTCTGGGCTCCATGGTCGAGAGGGGCGAATACCCGTACGAGCCCGAGGTTTTAAAATCAATCGTAAATAACGTATCGTTTTACAATGCGAAAAAATATTTCGGCGTCGAGGTGTAAAAATGGCAGAATTTACATACGGTATTAATATAAAAAGGGATAAGCGCATTTCGCCTGACATTTTCTCGGCGGACAGCGAAAAATACATAGCGCGCCTTTCTGATTTTGAGTCGTCTAATCACATAGAAACCCGCCTTTTCGCAGTACTTACATCAATGAAAACGGACGAGGGCGAAACGGTTATCGAAAATTCGCTTGAAGAAAACGACATGATGACGGCGCGGAAAATTCTCAGCGACATGTACGGAATCGTTCACTATTTTATAATTTCGGGAAAGAATCTCGAGCGGGTCAACACGATAGGCAGATTTTTAAAGACGTTTAATAAAAATATTAAAATTCATTACGCCGTCCGCGAGGGCGAGGACGTAAACGGCGTTCTCGACTTAAACGCGGTCGATTCGGTCATTACGGTTACCAATGACGAAATGAACAAGGCGAAAAATTCGCTTGACAGGACGGAACATCTTCATATTTCCGATTCCGATTCGGCGGCGCTCTACGCCGGAGCAAAGATTGCAAAAACGGCGAAAAACAAGAGACGAAACGCGCTTGTAATGTTCTCGGACGTTTGCGAACTCGAAACGCCCGTTCCGCTCGACGGGGACGGAGAGCTTTATAAAAATCATACTGAAGAAAATGCAGAACCAGCAGCGGAAAACACGCAGACAAATGAGGAACCTGCCGTCACAGCTGACAAATCGGAGAATTCGGCACAGTAATACGGGAAGTGATTTTTTGTGACAAAGAAAAAACTTCTGATAATATTTAACCCGCGGGCGGGCAGAAACGAGAACCGCCCCGACGTAAATTATATAAGAAAAACGCTCGAAAGTCATGATTTTGACGTCGATGTAAAAATGACGGTATGCAAGGGCGACGCGGAGGAACTTGCGTATATTTACGCGAAAAAATACGACGTTCTGACCGTCTGCGGAGGCGACGGAACGCTGAGCGAGGCAATAAAAGGCGTTGTCCGCTCGGGCTCGGACGTAAACGTCGGGTACATTCCGACAGGCTCGACAAACGACCTTGCCTCGACCGTAGGTATTCCGACCGACGTAAAAAAAGCCGCCGAGCTCATAGCTTCAGGCAATGTCAACACATACGACTCCGCCTCGTTTAATTCGAACGGATTCTCATACATCGCGTGCTTCGGACCCGGAACGCACATATCCTACTCGACTCCCCAGCGTATGAAAAACGCATTAGGCTACGGTGCATACACGTTAAACGGATTTTTATTCAACGTCATCCCGACCGTGCTTGAAGCAAAGCCGAAGCGTATAAAAATAGAATACGACGGCAAAACGCTCGACGATTATTTTTATTTCGGCGCGGTTTCGAACGCGCTGAGCGTTGCGCGGATGTTTAATTTTGATAAAAATAAAGTCCGTCTCAACGACGGTAAATACGAAATTATGCTTGTCAGAAAAATTCACGGCATAGCGGGACTGCTTGATACCGTGTTCAAACTCCTGCGCGGTGACCTCGACTGCGATTCGCTGTTGTTTTTGACCGCTTCCGAAGTTAAATTTGAATTCGATTCGCCGGTAAACTGGATAACCGACGGCGAGTTCGGCGGAAAGATTCGTAAAGCGGATATTAAGGTAAAAAAACACGCTGTCAGACTGCTTTGCCCCGACAGCGAGCTGTTTATTAAACAATAATTTATTATAAAGCGCAAACATTCTTTTGTAGGGGAAGACATTGTCTTCCCGCATGAGACTTACGGTTTTATCAATAATAAATTTGCGTCAGCAATATGAAATTTCCGGGTTTCCGAGGGCAAAATCATATTTAAAAATTTTCTGCCTTTACCCCGGGAAGACAATGTCTTCCCCTACATAATTTGTTTATTCTTTAGAAATAAATTATTGTTTACAGTTCTTTTTCCAGTTTTGCGCAGAATCTCAGCACGCGTCTTGCCTCCGTCGCGGTTACTTTGCCGTCGGAATTCAAGTCGCCGAATTCGGTTTGTTCTTTTATCGGCGAATACAGTTTGCCCGCCGTTCTGAGCATATCCCTGGCGTCGGACGCGGTGACGGTTCCGTTCATGTCAAAATCGCCTCGCTGAGCCTCTATTCGGCACTCGCCCGTCCTGCCGTCGGTAATACATCCGGGGCGCACGGTCACACTCGACGTGCTGTCGTCCTTAAATTTAAGCGTGTAACTGCCGGGCGCGAGTCTGTAGCCCGAGCATCCGGGATATCTGATATCGATACCGAAAAACGAGTTTCCGTCCTCATCGGCGAACGCCATATTCGAATTATATTCCGGCTTGCCCTCATATCCCGAGTTGGTCGTTCCGCACGCCTCGAGGCACTGCTCGTCCATAAAAATTCTCATATTTTCATTAGGCGCAATGACCGTCTTAACAGCTCCCGTCATTTTGCCCGAAGCATATTCCTGACCCGACGATGAAACCGCGCGGGTCATTTTTGCGTCCGCAATCTTTGCGCTGTATACCGTTTTATAATTAAAATCGATATTCGTAAAGTTTTCCTTATTAACCTGCGAGAGTTTGAAATAATATGTCTGACCGTCGGATAATGTGTATTTCCCGCCCGAAACGCCGAAATACGCTTTACCGTCGGACGACGTCGTTATGCTCGTAACTTTGTTCTGACAATAGCTGTCGGAATAAACGTCGAACACGACTCCCGCACAGCCGAATTCTGTTTCTTTTAAAAGCGACGGAATATATCGAACGCTCTTTGCTTCGACGAATGCAGAACCGAGCTTCTTAGTATTTTTAAACATAACGCTCTGTTTCTGATTTGAATACGAAATCGTCACCGTTTTTCTCGTAACATCGGCTTTGTACCCGTCGGGAATCGACTTTTCTACAATATCATACGTTCCGTACGGAAGGTTGAGACTGTCGCCGGACTTCATTGTAGTATAAAGGTGGTTTCCCGACTTCATATAAATATCAAACTGTGCGTCAACGCGTTTTGAATTTTCATCGTTTAAATCAACGCTGAGCGTACCCATACCGGGGCAAGCCTTGACAACGACGAATTTAACAACCGCTCCGCCCGAGCATATTTCCGACATTATGTTGTAGTCGCCCGAACAGTGCCAGAACCAATCCGATTTTCCGTCGCCCCAGTACACGCCGATGTGATTCTGTCCGTGGGGACGGAGAGCTGCATTGCAGAACATTATGATAATGTCGCCCTTGCTCATGACTCCGCTTTTCAGCGCCTCGTATTTATTGTTAAACATATAATATTTTATCGAATTCTCGCTTAGAATACCGTACCATCCGCGCGGATTCGCAATCGAAAAGATTTGATAATTCGACGGATTGCCGCCCGAACGGACAACGCACGATTTTAATATATGCCATACGAATCCCGAACAGTTCATGCCTGGAACGCCGTTATACGAAATATCTCCGTTTGGTGAACGCCAGTCGCCTCCGTAATACGGAGTGGTGAGATAATAATTGTCGTTTTCGTGGCTGTACAGATAATCCATGTAGCTCTCGTACGAAAATCCGTAGTATTCCGACAGCGAACGCGTACCGGCGGCGGATGCGCCGACAGGAAGCGACGAGGTCAAAACAACAACTGTCAGAATAATAACGGCGATAATTTTCTTTGATTTCTTCATAAACACACCATACCTTAGCAGAATATAAATATTATTATAAGGACAAAAATTCAAATGTCAACAAAATGGGAACGAAATGCAGAAAATCGGCACGAAAAACAATAATTTATTATTCTGAAGCATAAACATTCTTTATGTAGGGGAAGACATTGTCTTCCCGCATGAGACTTGCGGAAATATGAATAATAACATTGCGTCAGCAATATGAAATTCCCGGGTTTCCGAAGGTAAAATCATAATTAAAAATTCCTGCCTTTACCGCGGGAAGACAATGTCTTCCCCTACATAATTTGTTTGCGCTTTATAATAAATTATTGTTTGTGTCAACATTCCTTCTTTCGTCATAGACTGAAACAGGAGGAATGTATATGAACAAAGACTACGAATTTCTCATCGCGGGCGGAGACCTGCGGCAGATATATATGGAAAAATATCTTAAAAGTCTCGGCTACAGGGTGCGTTCCGTATTCCTCACGCCGAGCGAAGCGAACACAAAAGAGAATTTAAAAAATCTTATCAGAAAAAGCAGATATATAATTCTCCCGCTCCCCGTCAGCCGTGACCGTCAGAGCGTTAACACGTCCATGAGCGAGAAGGAGCTGACGTTTTCATCATTCACCGACTGCGTCGAAAACGGGGACATTATTTTTGCGGGAATGATAGACGACAAGTTCAGAACAGCGCTCGAGATGAAGGGCGCGGGCGTTCACGATTATTTTAAACGCGAAGACCTGGCGTTTGCAAATGCAGTCCCGACCGCGGAGGGCGTTGTTTCCGTCATAAAAGACAACGTCCCGTTTACGATTCATTCGTCGGGCGCGGCGGTAACCGGCTACGGAAAATGCGGGGAGGCAATCGCAAATTTATTAAAAGCCATGAACTGTTCTGTCACCGTCGCGGTAAGAAGCCCCGCGCAGTGCGCAAAGGCGAAAGCCGACGGTCACAGGGTATGTTTTTTAAAGGATTTAAGCTCTCATGCGGACGAATTCGACATCATAATAAACACCGTTCCCGCGCCGGTTATCGGAAGGGACGTTCTCAACCGTGTAAAACGCGAAACGCTGATAATCGAGGTTGCTTCCGCACCGTTCGGTGTTGATTTCGAATCCGCGCGCGAAATGGATATCAAGGTTATAAAGGCAAGTTCTCTCCCCGGCAAAACCGCGCCCGCGACTGCGGGAAAAATAATCGCCGACGCGATAATTCAGATGATAAAGGAGGGATAGCATGGACTCGATAAAAGTCGGATTCGCAATGTGCGGTTCGTTCTGCACATTTTCGAAAGCGATTGAAAGCATTGAAAATTTAATAAATAAGGGCGTTGAAATCGTGCCGATTATGTCCTACAACGCATATTCGACGGACACCCGTTTCGGGAGGGCAAAAGAACATATCGAGAAAATCGAAAACTTATGCTCGAGAAAAATAATCTGCACATTAACCGGCGCGGAGCCGATAGGCCCCAAAAAAATAATCGACGCGCTGATAATAGAGCCCTGCACGGGCAACACGCTTGCAAAACTCGCCTCGGGAATCGCCGACACGCCCGTAACGCTCTCGGCAAAATCGAATTTAAGAAATTCTAATCCCGTGATAATCGCCGTTTCAACAAACGACGCGCTCGGGAACGCGGCGAAAAACATAGGCGCACTCCAGAACGCGAAGAATATATATTTCGTCCCGTATAGGCAGGACGATCCCGTAAATAAACCGAACTCGCTCGTTGCGGATTTTTCAATGACGTATGATACGCTGATTGAGGCAATGCACGACAGACAGATACAGCCGATGATAAAACAATAATTTATTGTTTGCATAATCATTTCTTTCCCGCTAAAAATAATCGGGAAAGGAATGATTTTTTTATGTCCGATAACGCAAAAAATACCGATTTTTTAAACAAGGTCTATCAGAACGCGAAGATGGCGGAGGATTCGATAACGTACGTTACCGAGCGCGCCGAAAACAGCGGGCTGATATCCGACCTTAAAACGCAGAAAAAGCAGTACGAATCAATAAGCGGTAAAGCCGCCGCCGAGCTTGAAAACATGTCCGAAAAACCGAAGGATAATTCCGCGATGTCGAAAATGGGCGTAAAAACGGGCACGGTTATGAACACTCTGTTCGACAAGACGCCCGACAAGATTGCCGAAATGATGATTCAGGGCAGTATCATGGGCGTTATCGACATGACGAGAACACTCAAGGAGTACGGAGATATCCCGCAGAATATCAAGGCGATAGGTTACGAGCTCATTACAGCGGAGGAAAACAACGCGCAGAGGATGAAAGCTTATCTCGGCTGCTTTTAACTGAAAAGGGATGTTAAAAACGCCCGGACCGCAGACTGTAAACAGCCCGCATGAAGAAGTGCGATGCAAATCCTGATGGATTTTCCATTGTAAAGCACAGACAAAATATGTAGGGGAAGACATTGTCTTCCCGGGGTAAAGGCAGCAAATTATAAATATGATTTTGCTTTCGGAAATCCGGAAATTTCATATTGCTGACGCAAATTTATTATTGATAAAACCGTAAGTCTCATGCGGGAAGACAATGTCTTCCCCTACAAAAAATTGTTTGCGTTTAAGAATAATATTTATAATGTAAGCCTCCGTTTCTGTATGAAGCGGAGGCTTGATTTTATTAATAAATGAACCAATCGAATTTAATATACAATGACAAATCCGCAAGAATTTGCACGCACATCTTCACTTTTCACTCAGGCTGTTTACATTCTGCCCATCGGGGATAGGAAAAAACGTTCAGAATGAATCAACCGAACCGAAACCGCCGTCTCAAACGGCGGTTGAGGCTTGCCCGACGGCGTACATGAAGTACGCCGAGCGGTGAGGGTAATTCATAGCAAAAAAAATTCAGCTTTCAAAGTTTTTTGCGGTCTGGGCGTTTTTAACATTCCCGCATTAAAAATCGAAATATTTCTCCCTGATTCTCTTCATTCTGCCGTTGATAACCCTAAGCGTATCGACGGCTTCTCTCTTTTCCTCGTCCGTGCCGTAAACCGCCTGTTTCATCAGTCTGCCCTCTTCAAAACACGCGTCGTCGTGCAGGGGAAAATAATTTTTTAACAGGAAACAGCCGTAGCGGACATATCGCATTTCGCCCACGAGTCTGAATTCTTTGCTTATCGTGTCGACCGCGGCGCTTCTGAAATTCTTAATCGAATCAATAAGCGCCTTACGCTCGTTTTCGGGTGAAAATACGATTGTCGAACAGATATATGCATTTCTGTTTTCAGGCGTACAGTTGTGACTGTCCGTACTGCCGACTACCGGGTACTTATATCCTCTCGCCATGTCCTCATAATATCTGACCGTCTGAAAACCGTTCTGCTCGAAATAGTTTTCGCCTCCGAGAACCTCAAACGCATCAAAAATCTTATTCTCGACAAGCCAGTCGTTGAGAACGTCCGCGTCGTGGAAACAGTTCTGCACTATCCAATTGGGATGCGGGAAAACAGCGAGTCCGCCGGCGTTTCTTATCTCGTCGTAAATCCATTTGAGAGTCGAAGCCGTAAGCGGGTCGATTTTTTCGGGAACCTTAATATTTTTCGCAAGCGCGGTCATTTTCTCCGTAAACTGCTCTCTCGTCATAACGTCGGGGCAGTCGTCCCTTATCGAGCGAAATTTTTTTTCCTTACCGACTTCCTTAACAGCCGTATCCTCGACGAGTGAGTTTATCGAGTATTCGCCTCCGAAATTTATCGTATGAGGATCAACGGTAAACCCGTTTATAGGCGGAAGATGAACCTCTTCGCCCGGAACGAGAGTCAGCTCTGTCGGAATGTTTTTATAGCTTTCAATCGCCCTTAACGACGGGTAATATCTGCGGTGGTCTGTTATCGCCATGAAATCGTAGCCGTGCGAACGGTACATCGCCGCGACAGCTTCGGGCTCCTCGTTACCGTCGGACATGTTCGAGTGAACGTGAAGATCGCCCATAAACGGGTACATGCCCCTGAGGTCTTCGTTTACCGCGTAGACTGCGAAAACTATGTTTTTACGTTCGGCGTACTCTACCGCAATTCTGTACTCGCCCTCCTCGGGGAGCGAAACGGGAATTGTTATCTCCCCATCCTTTTCGGGCACTACGGTTAATTCAATTCGTACACCCGACGCGGGATGCGCGAATATAGATCCGCCGTTGAGCCACGTTATGACGGCTGAATATTCATTACCCGATATAAATAATTTTTTACCGCCCGTCGGACGGATGTGTATTTCAGATTCATTCTTCGTTACTAAAACTTTCGGAAAAACATCGTAATCCCAAAGTTCGCTTCTTCTTTCAAAACCCATGCTTATCCCTCGTTTCGTTACTTTAGAATTCGCTGTGATCGTAATAATATCCCTTTTGTTCGTATCTCGAAATCGTTTCCGCGCCGTTAACGACAGTGAAAACGTATGTGCAGTCGCCCGCGTAGAACATATTTTTCTCGCCGAAAAGGTCGGTAAGATATCTCGTGTTGTCAACCTCGGTCGTGTCGCCTATGAATCTCGACTGCGGAATCAGAAGCTTGCGAGCCCTAATATTCGAATAAATATTTCTGTCGTCGTTTATTAAATGGTGCGCACACTGGAGATATTCACACGAGAGGAAATTTCTGCCGTATATATTTATAAGATTCTCGCCGTTTGCGTCCTCAGCGTCGCCGAGGAAAATAACCGTCGTGTCGTCGAACGTAATCGAATAAATTGTCGTCGTTTCGTTGATGCTTCTGTAAACGTCGTCTCCGCCCGCTCTCGGCGAACGGGGCAGAATATCCTCGTGCGTTGTGAGAATTTCGATTCTCGCGTCGGGAAATTTAAACGTCTGACCCGTGTGAACCTTAATATATTTCGCGCCGGGCGCATATTTTTTAATTCGTTTTCTCAATTCGTCCGTGCACGGGTTGTCCCTGCAGTAGCCGAGCATTGTTCTCGACGGGATGTTGAACATAACTCTTTCGAGGACGAGAACGTCTTTTTCGCGTCTTAAAAGTTTTATAAAAAAATCCATATGGTCGTCGTGGTTGTGCGTGCAGAGATATGCCGAAACCCTGATTTTTCCGCCCTTTTCGGTGTTCGTAAGGTCGTAGAGTCTTTCCATAAATTCATCGCACGCGTCCTCGGTCGCCTGTTCGCGCTCTCCGCCGTCGATAATGATAACGGAGTTGTCGCGAAGCCTCAGCGCATAGAGCATACCGCAGTCACAGCTGAAACCGGGAATCATTTTTCCGTATTTTAATGAAAACTGCATGAGCGCGGTGCCCTCTCTCTGCTCCTCGCTTCTGTTGTCGGCTTCGGTCAACGGACAGCCGGTCGAATTGTCGAGAATAATTCTCGCCTCGCCCAAAGTGTCGATATAATATGTATATATATAATGCTCTCCGTTTTCGAACTGAGAGAATATATTGCCGTTGAATTCTCTGTGAAAAGTCTCTTTCCTGCCTGTGTTTTCTATTTTTTTTAAGAATTTTTTGAAAACTTTGCCGTCGACGCCGGAACGTACAATCATAAACGAGTCGTCGTCCCCGCCGTTTTTCTCATTTTCAAGACTCATTCCGGCACCGCAGTTTAAAACCCCGGACGCATCCTCTCCGAATTCGTTAACGCCTAAAACGGCAAAAAAATCACTTACAGTCATAACAGTCTCCTTGTATTTTTTATCTATATTTTAATTATATATTCAATATCTCCGCGTGTCAATAAAAAGAAAAGGGAGCGGTTTGTATGTTGACATTATTATATAAAAATGGTAAGATGACTAAAGAATAAAATAAAAACGGTGATTTTATGAAAAGGATTTTATGTATTTGTCTGTCAATGATTTTGATTTTGTCCGCATTCTCAATGAGTGCGTCCGCGCTTGAGGATTTGACATCCGTTTACGGCGAAGAAAGCACATCCGAGTACAATGAACCGGCAACGGACATCGGCGAGCCTGATGAAGACGACGAAAACGCCGTCCGCACGGGCGATGTCGACGGCGACGGTAAAATTTCGGCGTCCGACGCACGCATAACGCTGAGACTGTCGGCGAAAATCGCGTCCGCGGGCACTGTCGGGGTTACGCTTTACGCCGACGCGAACGGCGACGGCAAGGTTACGGCGGCAGACGCGAGACTCATTCTGCGTTATTCGGCAAAGCTCGAAAATTTAACCGCTCTCAGCCCGGTTAAGGCACTCGAGGGCAAGGATAAACTGGGCAAATGGGTTTGTTTTTACAACACACAGATAAACGGACTCGAAAAAATTCACTACTGCAAACGCTTCGGCACTTATCTTGTATATATTAACGACAATTATCTTGCCCAGGCAATTGATTCCGACATAAATTCCGACGAAAACGGCTCATTTTACATGACCGGGGACGGAGTAAAAAGATATTTTAAACTTGAAGAAGCGGACGACGAAACAAACGAAATCTGGTTCTACAACGAGGAGGATTCAGTCTCGTGCGCAGCCGGTTCGCCGAGCTATATGACTATGGACAGAGATGAATTTCTGTCATACCTCGTAACGGAGTCGACCGTTACGGTTTCCTCGGACTCATCCTCGTGCACGAACGCGTTTATGTCATGGAGCACCGACTGGTCATCTTCAAACGCGGAGTCGAGTTTTATGTCCGTCGGCGACAAAAAGGAGTTTAATGCAAACATCGTATTCAGAGGCATAAAAGGCGAATGGACATCGTCGGATAATTCAATCGCTTCCGTAACATCCGACGGCGTTGTAACGGCTGAAAAAGCGGGATTTGCCGTTATTAAATACACGGCGGGAGATTACGAACTCGCTTACGGCGCGACAGTCGTAACCGATATTCAGAAAAAAATCATAGCCCTGTCGAAAAAGTACCCCGCGGGATATTATTATAATAACAATGCAAAGAGCAGTAAGTACCCGTACGTCTCGGAGATTCCCTGCGACCACAGCCTGCCGACGTACCCCGCGTCATGCAAGGGTCAATGCGCCGGATTTGCCGCAATGATGAGCAACGAGGTCTACGGTTCGGGCAAAAAATATAATTATTTCTCGGACAAGAGTAAAATCGAGGTCGGAGATTATCTCCGCGTCCTGCCCCACCACTCAGTTTTCGTAATAGCGAAGATAAAAAAGGGCGAAATAACCGGTTACAGCCCGTACTCTGGATATATCACGGCAGACGACGATATGATAGTTGTCGCCGAATGCAACTGGGACAGACAGTGCGGTATAGACTGGGGCCGAACGATGTATGTGTCGGATATATCGATAACGGGAGACTCGTATAAAAGGTAAACAATAATTTATCATTCTTAAATATAAACATTCTTTTGTAGGGGAAGACATTGTCTTCCCGCATGAGACTTGCGGTAATATGAATAATAACATTGCGTCAGCAAGATGAAATTCCCGGGTTTTTGAAGGCAAAATCATATTTAAAAATTTTCTGCCTTTACCCCGGGAAGACAATGTCTTCCCCTACATATTTTGTTTA
>ERZ808246.1812-NODE-1812-length-14486-cov-2.953919_pt1 | contig 14486 bp, 15 predicted proteins | sample MGYA00521083_ERZ808246 | MGnify/ENA primary metagenome ERZ808246 (study PRJEB31516, sample SAMN03275577) | gut metagenome | biome: mammalia-associated habitat; material: feces | host: Papio cynocephalus | place: Kenya | collected 2012-07-07 ...
AAAACAACGACATTCACTGGTTGAATACGGACATCCGTTTTTGTAAAACGGGCATTCATATTTACCTTTATTGAAGTATGCCCTATACACCGCATTTGAAAACAACCTGCAAATTATTTCTCGAACCGCACCTTGGTGATTGTCCGAGCATCTTGCAAGTGCTTCTTGTATATTTGCAGCCGTGCAGCAATACTCGTGTTTTTTTATTTCTTTACAGAAATATGTATGATAAAAATCAATCAATCCAGAAGGATTCCAATGAAAACCAGAACCAAAGCTCTCATTCACGAACAACCCTTTTTCATTGCCCAATACCAAAGGCAGACACCATTTGTTCAACAGGTTATATGGGATATCTTGAGCATAAACCCTATAATTGGATTTTTTATTACAAATGGCATTTAATTGATATGCGCTCCACACCTCTCCATTCTGTTTTGCTCTTGGTATCAATGCTGATACCATACTCTTAAAAGTTTCCTCGTATGAAGGCCAGTGGTTTCTGTCAGCGACAAAGTTGAAAAATGTCTCCATGTAGTCTTCACCTTCAACAGAATTTGGGCAACCACCATTGTCTCTTATCGTTTTAATGATTTTATAAAAACGATGAACTGGTGAAAATACTTCCTTGTCGTATGTGTTGTTTTGTATCGCCCCCATTATAAAGCCAAAACCTGGTATGCACAAAGCAGTCTCAAGTATTGTTTTCATACAAGCATCCATAATCTTTGCAGGGGATGCCATATAGTTAAAGGGCATTTCGTGTTCGCAATAGTCCAAATATTCTTGTAACGTTCCCAAAGGCACTGCAAGCGTTACTAACAAACGAACAATTTGATATGGGTAAACATAGTCAAGCTCACGTTTGCGGTCTTCTATAACAATTTTACCGTCTCTATACTTTAATGGTATAAATCCAACTTTTTTCAAAACCTCTTTAAGAACACCTGCCCCTTTTCCCTCTTGATTGTACCAAATATAATCCCAACAGGATTTGTTGTAGGCATAAGATTCCAACAAATCATCGAAACAAATCTTATTTTCCACAAAGTGCCTCTCAATTGGGGATTTGTATTCATATTCTTTCGTTTCTGGCTTTATATGTTTCTGAACAAACAAATACCTATATACATCATTTACTTCCTCTGCCGAAGTTAGCAGTTCCTGTTCTTCCTCCGAGAGTCGCAGACTATGGTTAAAATCTTTTGCCTCTTCAGAATTAAGAGGGAATTTCACGCCGTCTATTTTGGACAGTTCTCTTGCATACGCCGTTAGGTAATCACGAAAATGTCCAGCCGTAATGCAAGCATTTATTGACAAGTCCTGCATATAATGGTTCACCTCATGCCCCAATGATATTGCTTTTTCAAAAGATTCCACATCTTCAAATGTCTTTGAAGACAAAAGAGAAATCATATCATGACTTTCGTCAGACATGAAGTAAATCCCGCTTGTATAAGCATTGTTTACATCCTCTATGTAAAAGGCGTTCTTTTTATACTTTAATACAGCCATTTTATTTATTCTTACTTGGTTTCACGCCTCTTTAAGGGCTTTCGCCACATTGTATATGTCATCGCCAACCATATATCCTATTGCACCTCCCACTGCACCTCCTATTACAGCACCCGGTGCGCCAAAAGTCACTCCCCCCGCAATTGCACCCCCGGCAGCACCGCCGATTTTTGCTCCAGTTTCACTTTCTGTTATTTTGCCGCCAACCAAAGCACCGGCAGTGATGCCTATGCCTATTCCTATCGCCACTGGGGCAACAGCCGGGTTTGAAGTAACTTTTACCGCAGCTGCTGATGTTAAAAAACTTGGTATCATAACTTAACTGTTTTGATGGTTATTATTCAAATGATTGTTGTTTTGTGAAGACTATCAACGGCTTTGTCTATCTCCTTGCCAGACTTGTCTGCATCGCCTTTGCAATACTCGTAAATGGCTTTCCTGTATGGAAAACAGTTCCTAATAAGTCCCATAGTTGTAAGTTTTTTATGTTAAACGTTTTTGTTATTTAGGGAATCAGTTACAGTTCCTTTTTGTTTTTATCTTTTTCTTGTAAGAATGTTTCCGTTCAAGTCGTAATCGTTCCTCAAACTGTTCAGCACATCAATCGTATGTGCCGACATCAGCAGACGGAAAGCGCACACTGTGCCGGAAGCGCCGAGCGTTACGAACACAATGCCGCCAACACCGCCGCAAACGGCAAGTATGGCGGGGAGACCGACTATCAACCCCAAGGTGAATGCACTCGGGCTTCCCCAAAAGAAAACGGATGACAGCAAAGCCGCCGCCACCGAAACCCACACCACAGAGGACGGCTCCTTGATTTTTTCCACCCCGCTCTTCAATTTGTCATGAAGCTCTATACGGCTTTCCTTTCCCTGAATGGCCCGTGCCAATTCCCTTTCGTTTCTTACCATATATCTTTTGCGTTAATCCTCGTTCCCGCAATAAGGGCATTTTGTGCTTCCTGCGGGGATTTGCGAATGGCACACGCCGCACTCACGCGATGACACGCCGTCGAACACCTTCTGGTATTCGCCGCTTTCGTACCACGCCAGCAGTTCCGCCGCACGCAGAACCGTCCACGGATGCGAGCTTCCAGCTATTGTCAGGGTTTTTATAGCCTTGTCCGTAAACCCGCTGAAAGACTGCCGGAACTCCGTGGCCTGCTTTATGAAAGCCTCCTTGTTCATATTGTCAAAATATTTTTGCGGAAGCCCGGACATCTTTATTATCGCACTGATTGCCGCATCGATATTCTGGCAAGCCAAAAGCCCCGCCCTGTCTGCCGTGAACTCGGACATACGCGTCCAATACAGCAAGGCGTAATAGATTGGCGTGGCAAGCGAACCGACAATGGGTATTTGCCCTATCGCGCTGTTGAACAACTGGGCCATAACGTGATAAATTGTGTGCGCACTCCGAATATGCCCTCCTTCGTGTCCCACAACATAGCGCAGTTCGTCCTCGCTGAGCAAATCCACCGCACCGCTGTTCAGCACCAGCAGGGTGTCTTCCTTATAGCCTGTGGTGTAGCCGTTGACGTTGTAGCCCCATTGCGTGTAGAAGCGCGGAAGCGGCCTGAGGTCGAGAGTGTCGGCAACATCACGCACCAAGTCGTACAGCTCGGGGCACGACTCCCGCGTAACGAGAAAGTTAGAGCCTTGAAGCTCTATGACGTGCCACTTTATGTACGTCCAGTTAAGAAAGAAGTTCACCACCGTGTCGAAGCCCGGCAAAGCCTTCATGGCTTTCAGCGCAGCCTTGTCGAATTCGTGTTCGTATGATTTCGGATCGAGACCGAATAATATTTTCTTCTTGTTCATGATTTCTGGTTGTTTTCGAGTTCCGTTATTCTCCGTTCAAGTTCTTTTACGTATAGCCAAAGCCTGTCAATGTCCTCGCGCTTGGGCACATTGAGCATTGCGTGCAATGACGGGTTGTCGTGCCTTTCCGCCCCGGCGGTTGTATCCTGTCCCTTTTCCGCCGGCAGTGCCTTGTAAATCAAACAACCTTTCTCGTCATAGCACGCATTGATGCTGCCCTTGGCTATTTTCTGCTCCTTTATTGCAGTGGACAGACTGCCGCCCGCCACAACGAGCATCCTGACCGGCAGGTCTTGTTTTTCGTATGTTTGCAACGGATTCCCCTTTTCTGTTATTCTGTTCAGCTCCTCCCGCAAAGCCCCCACATCACAGCGCAACCCATTTTCCTCAAAATCGTTCACGAAAATGTTTTCCACGGCATTCTCAAACGCCGGGATATTTGTGCGGATATATTCGGCAATAATGTCCAATGTTTCCACATCCCCGGAACTGTCGCCTGTAAGCATTATGTTAAATGGAGATTTGCGTCCGTATGCGTCTGTCGGCCCTGCGATGCCCCTTACCGCCAACACACATCTGTCTTTGGAAACCCTTCTGTAAAGCACCTTGTAGCCGGCATGGGACATCATTATCCGCGCATCTCTCGGATAGTTGTATTCTTCGGTGGCATCGGAAAGCACCATGAGCTTGGGCAGAAGCCTTTGGCGTTCAACAAGACTTTTCAGCCCTTCGTCTTCGGGATTTCCCGCCAGAGACTGTTCGTGCACTCCCAGCAACGGCAGGAAATATTTTGAGTTGGTCTCTTCCTGCAGGTTTCCCATATAGAAATCCTTGTAGCCGCCGTAGTTATAGTAAGCATAAAACCTTATCATGCCGTGATTTCCTTTATTGCATTCAACTTCGATTCCTTGATTGTCACTATGCCGTCGCAGTTTTTCTTTATGTAGCCGCCATCCTGAAGTTTCTTTATAACGGCGAGCATACGCTCCAGTGTGAAAGTGCCGAATTTCCTTTCAAGATATTTTGATGTGAAATACATAACAGTTGCGCCTGCCAGCCCGAACGCGCAACTTGCCGCAATGGCTATGCGCCGTCCCCATTTCCACCTCTGCTTTTTCTCCTGGAGCCTCTCCACGTCTCTTGCAAACAGAGCCTTTGCCAAATAGAACTGCAGGATATAATACGCCAACTGGTCGCAATTATTAGGGGCATATTCCTTTCCTACGGTGGTAAACCACGAGTTCGGGGCGACAAAGGGGGAACTGTCCCGGATAACGGCGTCGCTGTCTGGTTGAAACTTGTGCTTCTTCAAATCGATGTCCTCAACCGTACCGTCTTCAAACCTCACTTGCGTTTTGTTGTTAATGATTGCGCATTTCCTATGTTCCCTTCCGTTTATGACGCAGAGCATAGCCTTTGCCTGCTCTTGGAACACTATGTTGCCCACTGTCTGTATGGGCATTATGTCAATCTCCACATTTGAATATTGCGACAAGGCATGGATTACCGACTCGAACACCTTTTTCACACGTTCCACGACCTTGTCAACACATCCGTCTTTCACCCATTTCTCACACTTAAGCGGCGCAAATATCACAAGCTTGGCATCCTTACCGTCAGCATCGTCAAGTTCCGACATGAACGTGTGCATGTCGTTCGCATGGTTATAGGAATTGTTGATCGCCTCATTGCACAAACTGTTTTCGGGATTGGCAGCCTCCATTAAGCAAGGCGTGTCTATGGCAATAAGGAAAACATCGTATTCCCTGATTTTCTCACGGACTTCCACGTCATGATAACTTCCCATATCATAATATTCGCCGCTTACGTCAGAGAACACAATATTCATCTTGCTGTCGGTGTCGGGCACACGGAATTGGAGAGTGAGGTCCTCAAACTCCGCCGACTTGCCGTTGTCAATGAGATAGGTTTTGCCGCAAGAATACTTCAAGTTCCGCTTCAGGCTCTCAACGCTGTTTTTCAGTTTCCGGCTTGCAAGCTCATTCTCCGTTACGTCTTTCACGGCGATAATGTCATTAACCGCGCCATTGGTCATTGTTTCAACCAAACCCGCCAGCATAGAGGTCTTGCCCGCACGCTGTCCGCCCATCATCAGCACTTTCAGAACATCCGCCATTGCCTTTCGCTATTTATGGCAACACCCTGCTATCAGCGCACCCACGAAAAGACCGCTGATGCCTGCGGCAACAATGCCCTTTCTGAAAGTCCCGTTCCTCTTGCGCTCCTCTTTCAGCTCGTCGGCAAGGGAAAGAGCCAACTTTACCAACTGTTCGGGATTGTCTTTTGACAAAATATCCGTTTCGCTTATGCAAGGAAACTCATGGGAGGTTATTTTTTGTTCTGTTATTGCGGTCTCAGCCGATATGCCTTGGGGAAGAACCAGCAACGCCACCGTATCAGGCTTGGCATGAACCTCCACACCGCCGTTGACAGTTGGCAAAGTTGTTGAAGTTCGCTTTGCAAGCACATCGTCAAGCCATGAGTTGAATTTTGCCAGTTCAAACTTCAGCCCATTTTTCTCTACGTCCATATAGAGGAATTGGGGCAGCATTTCCTCTACCGTACTTATGTTGGCGGCGATATATGTCGCGATAACATCGAGAGCCTTTATATCTTCCGCACTGTCGCCCATGATTACAAACATGAATGGTACGGAGCGTCCATGCTCGTCTTTGCCATTGTCCGCAATGTTCCTCAAAGCCATTGCATGGCAGCCGTCCTCAAGATGCTTGTATATGAATTTGTAGCCTCCATGCGAAAAAAGCGTCCGCGCCGGTGAGGGCAAGCCATACGTGCTGTTCGACGACAGTTGCTTGATTGCCGGAAGTTTCCTTAGGCATTCCACTTGCTTTGCCGCCTCCGCATCGTTCTCCGCCCTCTCTTCAAGAACAGGCAGCAGCGGAAGATAGTATGTGGCTTCTTCGCGGTCGTCTTTACTGCCAAGCAGGAAATCCTTATATCCGCCAACCGAATAATACGAATAATATCTTAGCATTGTTCAGAACCTTTTGATTATTTCTATTCCGTCCCCCGTGTCCTTTATAACGCCGCTGCGCTGCATTTTCCCGATAATCTGTTTGAGTTCTTCCGTGTCCATCGTGCCGAACAAACTGCGTATCCTGTTTATGATGTCTCTCAGAAAATCGTAAATCCATCCCAGCAATCCCGTGTGCTTCACGGTTGCCTCGGCATCCATCAGCTTTGTCAGCATGAATCTTATTATATGCAGCGGCAATTGATCGCAGTTGTTTGGGGCAAAGCTGCCGTCCTGCGTATTAATCCTATACCACGAATATGGGCGTTGCAGAGTTGTGCCGCTTATCACCGCCGAAGCGTCTTCAGTAACGGTCTCGCCCGGCATCGGAATGTCGTTTTCCCCATTCTCCTTTCTTATGGTTTCGTCATCAATCTTGCAGCACCTCACAGTCCCCTCCACGCTGTTGTAATTGTATGCTTTGCGAAATTCCGAAAAGACGATGTTGCCGGAAGTTTGCATGGGAATCACGCAAATGCTCATTTTCTCGAAAGCGGAAAGATTTTTGATGTGTGTGGCGTAAACCTCCTTTATACGCGCCGTTACCCTGTTCAGCCCATTGGGTTCTTTCGCCCATTTCTCGCACTTCAGCGGCACGAACACAACCATCTTGGCGTCTTTTCCGTCTTTGTTGTCTATGTGAGTAAGGAAGTTCTGTATGTCCGACACCCTGTTTGTTCCAAGGTTAATTGATTCGGGACACAAATCCCGGGTGGTCTCATCGGTGCTTCCCATAAGGTACGGTGTGTCAACCACAATCACAAAAACATCACAGTTCTTTATGTATTCTTCTGTTTCTTGCGCGTAAATATTGTTTGCCTCGAAACACTCCCCTGCCGAATCGCGAAATTCCATATCCATTTCGCGGTGGGTGCCGGGAATTTGCAGGTGCAGCTTGTACGACCAGAAATTGTACGTGGGACCTTGGTCAACGAGGAAGATATTGCTGTTGCCCTTGTTTGTCTCCAGCATATTCTGAAGTTCCAGCGTCTTGTCGTTCAAAGAGTCCTGCCTTTCAAAACCTTTTGTCTCCAGCACCGTCCTGTCCGACACCGTGAAATAGTCCTTCACCGGGCCATTCTTCATTTGCTCGAAGAGGCTCGCCAACGCCGATGTCTTTCCACAGCGGCGTCCTCCCATCATCATTATTCTTAAAGGCTCTGCCATATTATTTGTCTGTTAGTTTATTTTTATGATTGAATTGGTGGTTATCGGAACAAAGCCGTTCTTGTCGTATATCACAAACCGCGTAAGCTTTTTCATTTCCTCATAAAACTTGGTGTCCTTTTTAAGGAAAGAGGAGAAAGTTTCCATGAAACTGTCAAGCAACTTCTTTTTTTGCTTTTTCTTCCATTCATAATAGTTCGCCACGTATGTCAAAAGATAGTAAAGCGGCTGGGGGCAGAACAAAGGCTTGTATTCCGGCTTTGCCGCCCAAGGGCGGAACATCGACATTTCAGGCACGCCGCCTGCGTCTCCACTCTGTTCCATGTGGTCGAACTCTATGCCGCCGAGCGTTATGATTGGGGTTACAAAACTGGCAATGTTGTTCTTGCCGAAAAAGTCAGTCAAATCGGCATAAGCCTCTTTCACCTTTTCAGAAACCTGCGCCAAACGGCCGTCGTGCAGGTAGCGTTCGCATTTCAGCGGCACAAACAACACAAGCTTGTCTTTTACGGCCGACACATTATCCCTAAGATAGTGAGTTACTATGTCTATCTTGTTTTTGTCGTTATTGTATCTGCCCTCCTTTTCCATTAAATAAGGCGTGTCTATCGCTATCAGGATTACAGTGGCGTTAGCCATGAAATTATAAACATCCTCGCGGTCGCTCTTCAAGGCGGAGGTGAGATATTCCCCAGGGAAATCCCTTATGGTAAGTTTTACGGACTCCTTGCGCCCTACAAGTCCAAGACCGAACTGAAACTCAGACACAGTGCTGGATGCCGGCAAGTTAGAGGCGTTCTTTTTTGCCACAGCGTCAACCAGCATGGTGTGGTAGTCGTTTAGCATACGGGTGTTGCCGTCAAGGGCTTTAAGATAAATGGAAGAGCCCTCACATATCTGCGATTGCGACTCGTGGAATATGGATGTGAGCACAGTCGTCTTTCCCACAGAGCGCGGCCCCATCATGCAGATGCTCAACGTGGGCGTTACGACCGCAGCCCTTTGGGCTATAGCCCTGCCTATTTTGTCAAAAAGTTCCATTTACGCCTATAATTTTATTACGAACGAATTCTTTTTGCACAAATCCGTAACCGCCTTGCTTTCCTCGTTCCAACTGCCGAACGCCTCAGCCTCCTGCATCATTCCCGCAAATTCATCGCGCCATATTGCCATGCGGTTGTCCGAATAGAAATTGTACAGCTCTTCGGAAATGTTGGTGCCGGTGTCGTCCACAAGCAAATCCCTGAACATGCTAGTGCGGGCGTAGAACGAGTGGCTTGGTATCAACGAGAAGTCATCGCGCCACTTGCGCATCTGCGTTTGTATTACGGATGTGCGGCTCACTATCTCGCTCCATATTTTCTTTGCCTGTTGCTCATCGGGCATTCCCGCCAAAGAGGACATGGGTTTGAACGCCGGACTGTTTTTGTCGAGGGTGTCAAGACAGCGGGCAACATTGTATTCCAGCAGTCCTTCAATGCTTATCTGGTAGCCAAGCACAAAATTGAGCATATAATGTATGTGCGGATAAATCTCCTTGTCAACTTTCTCAGCCACAAACACCCTCAGCCATTCCTGCGAAGCCCCGTCCTCTACGGCATAATCCTGAAGGGGTATTCTCCCCAGCCGCGCATTCTCAAACAATATTGCTATAATGGAATCTTTCAAACGGTTTTGAAGGGGCTGCAACACCATGATGTTCACACCGCCGTATGCCGCGTATATGCGGTTGCGGAATATCTTGCAGTATTTTTCCAATATCTGGTTCGTGGACTTTTCGCCTTTTTTCACATCCTCAAGAACCACATTCGGACGGTCTATCAGCTTTGTGAGCGAAACTATCACCTCCTCTATTTTCTCCTTCACCTCGGGGCAGGGCTTGTCTCTTCCCTCAAAATATTTGCCGTCCAACACCTTCAGCTCGTTGGAATAGGTGAGGTCGGTTTTGTAAAGCTCCCTGAATTTTTTCAGCTCGCTCGAGCCTTGCCTCATCGCGCCGGAGACCACTTTGTTCACCGCGTCAACAAGTATCTTGTAGTTTGTGTAAAGCCTGCTTCCGAGGCCGTTCACCTTTTCCATCATGCGCACGTCAATGCTGTCCAGATGCTCCATAAGCTGCGCGAGTATTGGCTCTATCGCGTCCGTGCGGGTAGAGTCCTTGTCTGCGGCGTTGGCTATCAGTATTGTCTCCTTGCGCTCGTATGGCTGGGCGCGGAAAGCCTTTACAACCTCGGGGCAGTCCTTGGAATTGTCAAACCCCGGGGTGCTGCGTTTGTTCAGCAGGAAATACAGTTCGTGAACGTCCATGCGCTCAACGCCCTGATACACGTTTTTGAAGCGTATGTTGTTCAGCCGCGTGTTGATGGAATCCTCCTCGCCGCGCCAGCCCGAATTGGGCTTGGGCTGGTACAGCAGTATCACTGCGTCGCTGTTGTCGGCTATCGCCTGATACATGTGCTGCTCGGTTGAAACATCGTTGGAGGCATCCCCCAAGCCAACGTTGTCCATCAGCACTATGTCGCCGGCATCCTCGCAAAGGAACTTCTTGTATATGTCCACATGGTCAACGGCGAGATAGTTGGTGTAGGCAACATAATCCGGGTCTGAAGTGTGGTGTCCGTTGTGCTGCGCCACCCATTGCTGCACTTGGACTGGGTCTGTTATCTTTACGTACTTGTGGCCGTGAGTATCGTGTTCCAAGCCTTGAAGCGGCATTCCGTCCGCATTAAGCCCCGAAATAAGGTTGCGGATGAGCGAGTAGTTCTCCACATATTTCATTACAGAAAGGCGGCCGTCCATTGTGGCGGGAAGCCCGACGTCCTCTATCCTGAAATCCCGTATCTCGGCAAAACTGCCAAGCGGCTTCGGCGTTGAACTTCCTTTCCAAGGCCTCCAGGTTCTTGTTGAACAGGGCAAGCATCTCATTCTCCGTATAGATATATACACGGGCCTCAAAATGGTCGGAGTTGTAGATGAAAGAGGAAACGCCAGTGCAATGCCCGCCCTCGCTGGCAAGCACCACATCGTTGCCCAAGCCAGTAACGCTTTGTATGAATGTACTCTTGCCGCTGCCAGCCATGCCGAACACCTGCAACGAAATGTTTCTGCGGCTGAAACGTGTCCTCAAACGCACAAGTTCCTTTTGCAACTCGGCAATCGCGGCCCTTGTGTCTTCGGTTGACACGTTCTGCAACCGCAGTTCCATACCCGGGTCTGCTGCGAGAATTGCGTAGTAAGGGCCTTTCTTTATTTCGCATTGGCTCTTGATTTCCTTTATAAGGTTGTCAAGGCTGTTCACCCTTTGCAGCAAGGATTCCATGAAAGCAATTTTGCCCTCAATCAACGGCAGCCGCGCCTCCTTGCGCTTGGCTATTATCTGTTGTATTTGTTGGTTTATCTGTGGCATATTACGCAAACAAAATGACAGTTTCTTGAATTGAAATGATTTTCATATTTTCAGCAAATCACTTCTCTAATTTCACTTTTACGTAAAAAATTCTCTAATGGGATCTATAATGTGTTCATCAACCCAAACGATAGCTCCAATGATTACCTTTCCAAGGTAATCAATTACTCTTTCAAATGTATCTTTAACTTCTTCCCATACAGCTTGGGCATTTTTACGCAAGAAAACTGCTAATCTTTCAAATATTTCTTTTTGAACGTTTGGCTCATCTATATCAATATCTTTACCTTCTTTTACAAGATCTTTCAGCACTTTTCTGGCACCGGCAAGCTGCATAGCTTGTGTATGGCTTATATCAGGATTTATACTGACCTCATTATCATACCTACTTCTTGTATCACTGTCCAAATTCCTGTATTCTCTTTCTTGTTCTGGCGTTCTATACATAAAACTGTGTCTTTAAATTTTTGATCTCTTTTCGCTCCACTTTGCCATTACTTTTTCGGCAACAGTGCCTGCAAATATCCAGCCTCGTTCAGATTCTAATATCGCCATCAAGACCCCTTGCATATTATATGCAAATACCGCAGAATATGCAGGAGATTGTTTCATGTTGATATTTTCGAATATATCTTCTTTTACCAAACGACGATAAATACCCATCAATCGTTCTTCTATAAGTTTTTCTAATGTTGGAGTCGGCTTATTTTCAACCCTATTCCAATGGAATTCTCTATTCGTTTTATATGCAGGAAAAGTTTCTCCTATTGCATCTATTTTATTTAATGCAATGATGATGTTTTTTGTATTTCCTGTTCTTTTACAAATCGGTATCACGGTATCACGGAGTATTTTTATATCAATACCCAATTCCATGAGAATCAATGATATATATAATCAAATCACATCCAGGAAGAATCTGATTATAAAGAGGTATATACACTTTCTCGTCTTTCGTGATGTCATTTTTAAGTCCAGGCATATCTGCTATGGAAATACTAAACCCATCACTTATTTCATATATCCTTTCCTCAATGTCGGTCGTCCCTTCTGCAACGGAACGTATTCTATTTGAATTACTTGGTCGAACCCCAAATACGCTTTGAATGGTGGATGTCTTTCCCACACCACCTTGTCCTATAATGGCAACCTTAAATGGTTTATTACGAATTTCCCCACTTAACAATTCCCCGACCTTTTCTATTTCGTCTTTTGATACTTTGTTTGATTTTTCAAGCAATTTTCTAAGCCATACTTCTACCTTGAATTTTTCTTGATTGGTTTTCTTTTCTTGTGTCATATATTTCTATTCATATAGTTAATATTGTTGATTTCAGTTCATTTACTCCATAATTTCTCGTTGCACAAACAGCAACAACTTGTGAGGGCATAAAAATTTCATCATATTTTTGATGTATTATACTTATCCGCTCTTCTATGACAGATTGACAATCTCGCGTTGGAACATTTCTTTCGTTATTCCAAGGAACGTAATCCGAATCCAATGCCACTATTGATGAATCGATATGGTTCAAACCCACTATAAATTTGACCTTCTTATCTTGAGATATATGCTGCTTTAACCCCAAAAGCAGTTCTTGTTCCGGCGCATCCGTTTTAGCAAATGTAACAACCAGCACTATAGCATCAGCAATACTTACAGCATGGTCATAATACGCTTGATAAGCATCGTTATCAGGGAATTCGCCAATTCCTGGCGTATCAAAAATTGTCACGCAGTCATATCCTTGTGGTGCATCCTTTAAAACCGATACAGAATACAACTCTTTTGTACAGGAATAAAACGGATCCGTAGAAAAACGAGTCCCAAACATTGCGTTTATCAAAGAACTTTTCCCATATCCTGTTTTACCCAAAAAACAAACATTGTAGCTTCTTAACAGTTTCATATTATTGTATTGTTTTAACTACCCCTTTCAAAGCCACAGATTTACTGTTTTTTTCATCCGTATATAACCAGCACGGAAATATTACCCTATATTTTTTTTCTTTTTCCAATGCAGAACCGTCCTCCACGTCATACATTTCTTCATACCCTTTAACACCTTCAAAAACTTCAATCAAATCAGCCTGAAGTCCAAATGACTGAAGGCAAGTTATCCAGAGAGCCGGGCGTTTGCTTCCTGCATCCCATAGAGATGCCAATTCCATATTGGCAATTTTATTTATGACGAAGCACCACTGCTCTTTGTTTGCTATACACTCTGAGTGCACCCCTCTCAAAAGAGGAATTATTTCCTCCATATTTCTCTTAAAAGCCATTTCAGCAGACTCCCACTCGTTTTCACCTTGCGACGAGACCCTCATTCCTTGCTCAGGTTTAGTACCCCTTGTCAACAATTTCCACAATTTTTTCATAATTAAAATCTATACAATATTTCTTTTCTAATTGATTAAACAGTTTATACTTCCCATTATCAGTCCGAGCAGTGCCCCGAGCCAGACAATGGCCTTTAATTCTTTGCTCATTATCTTGAATATCAGCTTCTCCGTCTCGTTCACGTCCATTTCGTTGATACGTTCGCGCACAATCTTGCTGATGTCTATCGAGTCGAGAATTTTCGGCAGGTGGTCGATGATCACAGTCCTGTAGATGCCCTCCACAGTGTTCACGCCTTGCGCCAGTTGTTCCTCGCGCCCTTCAAGCAGTTTGCACACCGGCTTGTTCAGGAAACTGTCAACCTCCCCGCCAATCATGTTCGACACAATCTCCTCGCCGTTGTTTTTCAGCATGGTGTTTATGTTCTTGGCGAGGAAATGCTCTGCCGGCTCGCGCAGCATTCCAAGAAACTTTGCCACTATATTGCCGCCAAACATGCTGGCAGCCTTTCCGCCAAGCCCGCCTATCGCGCCTCCCAGCCCCGCCAGCAGCTCGTGTGCGCCGTCAAGGCTGAACTTGCCGGCTATGTGGTCCATTGCTATATGGGCCACCTTTTCGCCCATGGCGGAGTCTGCCAATTTGGAGTAAGTCTGCTTGGTTATGCTTTCGTTTATGCTGCCCGCAACGGCGGCTATCTCCTCTTTCGACAAATACCGGGAAAGGAACTGCCCCACGGTCTCGCCGTTGTTTTGCTGCGCTGTGATGAAATCCTCGGCGGCGGAGCGCACCTTGCCAATCATCCCGTCCGACAAAAGGTATTTCTCCAGCACCTCCCTGTTCATAAGGTTCTCGCTTATCACGCCGCCTATCGCCTCGGCTATCCTCCCTTTCTCCTTGGGTATTATTCCCGGTGTGAAGGGTATGTGTATGCCGAACAGATATTTCGCCGTGTGGGGGCGGAACAGCATCCGTATGGCTATGTCATTGGTTATATAGCCAATTACGCCGCCCAGCAAAGGTGCAATTATGTATGACGCATCCATATTATCCGTTTTGCTTTATTATAACAGAGGGGAACTGTTTCCTGTTTCTGTCAGTTATCCCGTGTGTACTTTTAATTTTTTACAGTTTTTCAATGAATGCGCTTGGTATGAAAGCCGTGGCAACATGGCCAAAGCC
>ERZ808246.1814-NODE-1814-length-14481-cov-4.593234_pt1 | contig 14481 bp, 13 predicted proteins | sample MGYA00521083_ERZ808246 | MGnify/ENA primary metagenome ERZ808246 (study PRJEB31516, sample SAMN03275577) | gut metagenome | biome: mammalia-associated habitat; material: feces | host: Papio cynocephalus | place: Kenya | collected 2012-07-07 ...
CGGCACACGCTGCGAGAAGTATAATACCATACCGGACCCATTCTGTCAAGGAATTTTTTGAAATTCTTTTTGCAATTTTTCATCGGGCAGAGAATACCGGGGTCAGATCAGCCACATTCCGGCGGCTCCCAGAGCAAAACCAAGGAGGGCTCCCGCCACAACATCCCGGGGATAGTGTATCCCGCAGAGCACCCGCAACAGGCAGATGAGCAGGGCTACGGCGATCATAACGCCTCCAACGGCGGGATAAAAATAGAGCCAGACCGCCGCAAGCACCGCTGCGCTCAGGGCGTGGCGGGAGGGGAAGGAATTGCCGCTGGTCTCTTTTTCTACCAGAGGGGTGAAGCTGGGCTGCTCATAGGGGCGGGGAAAGTTCAGCCGGGCCCGGAGCAGGGTGCCGAAAAGAAAGACTGCTGCCGGAACAAGAATGGCCTTGGCGATCACCGGCATAAAATCAAGAACGTCTGCCCCGGAGCTGCGGCCCATCAGCCGGAACCATTGCAGGTTCAGCAGCACGATGAGAACCGGATAGCAGACAAAGGGCACAAGGGGAAGCCATTTGTTGAGCTGGATGGTGAGCTGCCGTAGGAACGGATGAGCATCAAACCAGCAAAGAAGCCTGGCGTAGCGTTCCGGGGTCATAAAAACGTCCCTTCTTTTTGTTCAGATTCAGAAACAGGTGTCCAGATAGTTTTCCACATCAAAAGGCTCGGGGGTGGAATCCTTGCGCAGGTAGAGCGGGTGATGGGGATGGCCTTTTTTGCTTCGTTTGCCGAAGGTCACCCATGGGATATCTCGCTCCTGGGTCAGGGCCACCATCTCCCGCATCAGGCCGGGCAGGTAATCCCGCTTTTCAATCAGGGTGCCCCATGCGGCCCACATGGTGGGCTCGGTCTCGGCCAGAACCGCCTTGAGCCAGCGGAGGTTTTCGTCGCAGAGAGCCCGGTCCGGGATGCGGTCCATGTCGTTGGGGTCGGTGGCACGCTGGGGATAAACGTTGAACATGATCCAGCTGTCGAAGCCGTTGGCGTTGGCCAGCCGCTCTACGCTTTTCAGGGTGGGGTCCAAAGCACCGGGCTGGGCGGTGCTGGGGTTGATGCCGATGCATACCAGCGGACGGCGGCCCACCCGGCCCAGCACAAAACGATAAGGCTGGTAGGTGTGGGGCTCATAGTACCAGATGCCGCCGGGATATTCGCCGGCTTCCAGATGGGGGAGCTGTTCTGTCTGCATAAAATACCTCAGAAAATTTGTTTTCTTTTATCGTACCTTAAAATTTTGTCGAAATCAACACCCACAGCAGAGAAAGTCTCCCATAAATCCGAAATTCATGTTATACTGTAGGCAGGCTGATGGCCGGAGGGGCCGGAAAGAGCCCAAACCAAGAGATCTGCCTTCGTTTTTACAGAAGAAGGAGTTTTGCTATGCTGGAAGATTACAGAAGTGCTTATAAAGCCGGGATGCGGGCCTACCGTGCCTGTGTGACCAAGGGGCAGTCGCCCTATCTGGCCGTGCTGGACGAGATACTGGTGGGCGTGGACATCGTGGCGCAGGAGCCGCTGGGGCTGGTGGATATCCCGGCGGAGAGCATCGTGGGCACCAAGACGGCAGGCCGCCACACGGCCTTTGCACCAAACTTTATGCCCCTGCTGGCAGAGGACACCGAGTTTGCGGCTAAGTGGTCCAACCTCTGCGACGCCCATCTGGAAGAGGGCATCCATACCCCCATCATTGCCTATGAGTACATGAATAAATTCTATGTGCAGGAGGGCAACAAGCGGGTATCGGTGCTCAAGTATTATGAGGCCGTCAAGATCCCGGGCACGGTCACCCGGCTGGTCCCCGCCCGGAACGATACGCTGGAAAACAAAATCTATTACGAATTTCTCGATTTTTACAAGCTGTCCAAAGTGAACTATGTTCACTTCTCCAAGCTGGGCCGGTATGCCAAATTGCAGACGTTGGTGTGCAAGGCATCGGATGAGAGCTGGACCGAGGATGACCGCCTGAATTTCTCGTCGCTGTACACCATGTTCAGCCAGCAGTTCTATGCGCTGGGCGGGTCAGCCCTCAAACTGACACCGGGAGATGCGCTGCTGGTCTATCTGTCGGTCTACCGCTATTCCGATGCAGTGCAGTCCACTCCGTCGCAGGTGCGGGCCAACCTTGAAAAGCTCTGGGATGAGGTGAAGATCCTGACAGAACCTGAGGCTGTGGAGGTTTCGCTGGAACCTCAAAAGAGCAGTGAGCCGTTGCTGAGCAAGCTGAATATCTTCAGCACCAGACCGTCGCAGCTCAGGGTGGTGTTCCTCCACGAGAATAATGCGGAGAACAGCGCATGGGTGCGTGGACAGGACCGGGGCCGGGCGGCACTGCTGGAAGAATTTCCGGACCGGGTCTTTATCAGCTGCGTCGAGAATGTCAACCCTGAGGTGGATGCGGAGCAGGTGATGGAGGACGTTGCCCACGATCATGCCGATGTGGTGTTCACCACCAGTGCCCGGATGCACACCGCCTGCCTCAAGGTGGCGGCACAGCATCCCAAGACACGGTTTCTGAACTGCTCCCTCAATGCGCCCCATCCGTTGGTGCGAACCTATTATCCCCGGACCTACGAGGTGACCTATCTGCTGGGCGTGCTGGCGGGAGTGCAGTCCCCCACCGACCGGGTGGGCTATGTGGCAGCAAATCCCATCTACGGGGTTCCGGCGGCAGTCAATGCCTTTGCGCAGGGGCTACGCACTGTCCGGCCCAACGCTCATGTGGTGCTGCGCTGGGCCTGCCTGCCCGACCCGGCACATCCGCTGGACTTCTCGGACCGGAAGGATGTGACCCTGTTCTACGCCAAGGATGAGCGGGAGCCCGAAGGCACCAACCGGGATTATGGTCTGGTCCGCCGGGAAGCGGACGGCAGCATCAAGCCGCTGGCACTGCCCATCTGGAAATGGGAAGCATTTTACATCGGGATCATCCGCTCCATCTTTGACGGCAGCTGGGATGCTGCGGCCAATGGACGTGCCCTGAATTATTGGTGGGGCATCAAGAGCGGCGCAGAGGCGATCAAGTACAGTGCAGGCGCAAACAGCGGCACCATGCAGCTGCTGGAGCTGCTGGAGCGGGAGATCTGCGACGGCACACTTCAGATCTTCCCCCGGGAGTGCAAAGCGCAGGACGGTACGGTGCATACACCGGAAAACGGCCTTTACACCCCTAAGGAACGGATGGAAATGGACTGGCTGGACGAGTGCGTGGAGGGCGTACTGCCTCATTACGAGGAACTGGATGTCAAGACCCGCCGGCTGCTGGCCATCAACGGACTGGACAATGTAAAGGGTCTGGAAAAATAAGCGGAAACGCAAAGTTAGGAGAAGTGCGGACGTGAAGATACTTGCGATCTCGGATACCCCATCCAAAGCCTTGTGGGATTACTGCACCAAAGAACGCCTGCAGGGAATCGATCTGATCCTTTCCTGCGGCGACCTGCCCAAGAAATATCTCGAATATCTGACCAACTTTACTGCGGCCCCCATCCTGTATGTCCACGGCAACCATGACGGCAGCTACAAGGGCGCAGAGCCCGGCGGCTGTATCTGTGTGGACGATCAGGTCTATGTCTGGAAGGGCCTCCGGATCATGGGGCTGGGGGGCTGTATCCGCTATAACAAAGAGGAAACTTACCAGTACACCGAGCGGGAGATGCGGGCTCGGGCCCGGAAACTCTGGTTCAAGGCACACCGGGTGGGGGGCATCGATCTGCTGCTGACCCATTCCCCGGCCAGCGGCCTGAATGATGGGGATGACCGGGCCCACAAAGGCTTTGCCTGTTTCAACGATCTGCTGGACGAGTACCAGCCCCAGTGGTTCGTCCACGGCCATGTTCACCTGAACTACGATGCAAAGCTGCCCCGGGTCTGTGAGCGGGGCCGGACGACAGTCATCAACGCCACGGAACGATACCAGTTTGAGATCCCCGACCCGGACCCTGCGATACGGCGGAAATTTTTTTGGAAAAACCCGGCCTTTCCCACCGAGGCCTGAAGACAAGAGAGAAAAGGAGAACCTTTCATGGAATGGAACAAAGCGGTGCAGCAGATGGAACTGCTGCAAAAGAAGAAATATGCTCTGACCTGCGCAAGCTCGTCCCTTTATCTGGATGCAGTGACCGTGGCCCCCAAAAATACTTCCGAGGGCCGGGGCGTGGCCCTGAGCATCCTGGCCGGCGAGGAGCAGAAGCTGATGACCAGCCCTGAGACCAGGGCTCTGCTGGATGAACTGGCAGAACATCTGGACGAACTGGATCTGGTCCATCGCCGGGAAGTGGAGGAGCTGCGCCGGGATCAGGAGCAGCTGGCCCGCATCCCCGCCGAGGAATATATGGCTTACAGTGAGCTGACCAACCGGGCCAGCGATGTCTGGCACAAGGCCAAGGAAAACAACGACTTTGCCTCTTTCTGCCCGGTGCTGCAGGAGCTGGTGGATTACAACCGGAAATTTGCCGGGTATTATGATGCCTCCAAAAAGCCCTACGATGCCCTGCTCAACCAGTATGAGCGTGGGGTGGATATGGAGATGCTGGACAAGTTCTTTGCCCAGCTGCGCCAGACCATCGTTCCGCTGCTGAAGAAGATCGCAGAAAAGCCCCAGATCGATGACAGCTTCCTTCATAATTATTATCCGGTGGAAAAGCAGAAGGCTTTTGCGGACTATATCATGGAGGTCATGGGGCTGGACCGGGGCCACTGCGGTCTGGGCGAGACCGAGCATCCCTTCACGCTGGAATTCAATAATAAGGATGTCCGCATCACCACAAACTACGACGTGCATAACGTTGCATCCTCGATGTTCTCAGTCCTCCACGAGGGCGGACATGCCCTCTATGAGCTGGGCATCCGGGATGATCTGCAATATACCCGCCTTGCAGGCGGTGTATCCATGGGCGTGCATGAGAGCCAGTCCCGGTTCTATGAGAACATTATCGGACGGTCCCGAGAGTTCATCGGGGCTATCTATCCCAAGGTGCAGGAGTTCTTCCCGGAGCAGCTGGGCGGCATCAGCGCAGAGCAGTTCTATCGTGCGGTGAATAAGGCTCAGCCCAGCCTTGTCCGGACGGAGTCGGACGAGCTGACCTATTGCCTGCACATCATGGTGCGGTATGAGATCGAAAAGCAGCTCATCGGCGGCACGCTGGAAGCAAAAGACGTTCCCGCCGAGTGGGCCCGGCTGTATCGGGAGTATCTGGGCATTGAGGTTCCCAACGACCGGGAGGGCTGCCTGCAGGACAGCCACTGGTCCGGCGGTTCCTTCGGTTATTTCCCCTCCTATGCGCTGGGCAATGCCTATGGTGCCCAGATGCTGCATAACATGGAGCAGACCGTAGATGTGGCAGGGGATGCGGCAAAGGGCGACCTGACCGCCATTACAGGCTGGCTGCGGGAAAAAGTGCATCAGTACGGCGGGCTGATGACCCCTGCCGATGTGGTGAAGAACGCCTGCGGCGAATTTGACCCGAGCTACTACACCGCTTATCTGACCCGGAAGTACACCGAACTGTACGGCCTGTAAGCAGAGAAACGGGACAAAAGCAAAAATAAAAGGGGACGTTCTGTCAGAGTTACTGGCAGAACGTCCCCTTTTTCAAATGAAGTCATCGGGAACAACAAAATGAGAAATACCCACAGGCACTGTTCCGGATCACAGATCCAGTTTTCCGGAGACCTTGTTGATCACATAGTAAACGGCGTTCTCTTCCGGCTTGACATAAACCTTGCAGGATTGAACGCCAACCTTGTGGGTGGCACGGTAGTCGGCCTTGGCACGCTCCACAACATCGGTGATGTTGTACTGATTTGCGCCAAACTCCACATAGACCTCAGGCGAGAGCGGCGGGCGGCCGCGGCGGGCAGCTGTTTTTGCACCCTTCTTTTTGGGCTCTGCCGCAGCGGCCTCAGATGCAGCAGCCGCTTCCGGGGCAACAGGCTTTTTCTCGGACATGATTCTACCTTCTTTCATAAAACTGATTGGTTCGTGGGAACGGTGGGTAATGACTCCATAAAAGAAAACATCTTTAAGGAAGCTTAGTTATATAATAGTTTCTCCGACAGCGTTTGTAAAGCGTTTTTGCGTCATTTTGCAAAAATTAACCCGGTTTTTCCAGCTGCATCTTGATTTTGCAGAAAAAATCCGCTATAATGGTACTGTTCTTGATATCACCGTGCCGGTGTGTCGGAATGGCAGACGAGGGGGACTCAAAATCCCTTGTGCTAATAACACGTGTGGGTTCGACCCCCACCACCGGCATAAAAATGCGCCATCGCCAAGCGGTAAGGCAGGGGACTTTGACTCCCCCATCGTAGGTTCGACTCCTGCTGGCGCAACTTACAAAAGAACCGCATGATTCGTTGATTTTTGACGAAATGTGCGGTTCTTCGTTTGTTTATGAGACCTCTGTTGAGTCTTATTATGCAGTATTGTTTCGTATTAAAACGAGTGTAAAGTAGTCAAAAAGTAGTCAAAAAAAGCAGCCCCGAGGAACCGTCTGGCTCCCCGGGGCTGTTGCTATTACGGATTATCCTTTTCTTCCACTACTCCTTTTCCAGTGCTGCTTTCATGCGGTCAAAGAAAAACTGAATCACCTTGCTGATCGTCTCATCGGTGATGGCCCAGCTGATGAGTCTGCCCCAGCGGCTTGCATCCAGCATGGCACGCAGCTTTGCGGCGACCCACGCCTTCCGCTCTGCGCCCCGCTTGGTGCCCTGAATCTCGTGTTCGGCCCGGGTGATGAGGTCGAGCACGGCACTCTTGACCGCTGCACCGTAGCCCAAGCGGATCAGGCCCAGCACCAGCGAGACCGCACCGGCCACGATCAGAACAAGGGCCAGCCATGCGGGAATGGTGGTGATGATGCTGTTAACGAGCGTCTCCATGTGTTGTTACTCCTTCCGTCAGATAGGTGTCAATAGCTTCCTTGCTGGCCTGCATGGCCGCAACGTTGTTTCCGGTAAGCTGTGCTTCCAGCAGGGCCCGGACAGCCCGGAGATTGAGCCGGTTCACGGTGTCGATGTCCTCAAACCGGTGCAAATCCCGAGCAAGGGCCTGTGTGTGCTGAAGCTGGCCCTGCTCTAAAACGCCGATGCGCCGGTCGAGCTCGTCCATGCGCTTGTTCTGCGCATCATCCGGAGCCTGCGCCTTTTTAACGTACTTGTGGATGATGTCAAGCACCTTGTCCAGTGTCACCGCTCCGGCGCACACGCTGCCCAAAATGCCAAGCACCCAGATGAGAGCCTGTTTTTCTGTCATGCGCCCTCCCGGAGACGGGTCAGGCCCTTCTTGCAGATGATGGCAGCGTAGTCCTTGTATGCGTGGCTCAGGTCAGCGTCGCCGGAGATGCCCGGGACACTGGCGGTGCTGGTATACTGCCACATCCCAAAAGACCATGCCGGAGTCGGCTTGTTGTCACGGTATGCAGCCAGCCACACGTCATACTTGCGCAGTGCAGCACCGCCCATGTACAAGCGTGTATTGCCAAAGTTCAGCCCGGTGTACAGCAGGACATAGAAGCCCCACCGCTCGATGGTCGCCAGCGCATATGCTGTCAGGTCGGTCAGTGCCTGCTTGCCAAGCTTGCGGAGCTTGTTATCCTCCACATCCACGCAGATGGGAAGCTCGAAGGTTTTGCCGGTCAGCGCAGTCTTGAGCAGAGCCAGCTCTGCGTCTGCGCCGGTATGCGAGACGGCGTAGGTGTAGTAGTACACGCCCACCGGCAGGCCCACCCGCTTGCACTCGGCATAGTTGCGCTCAAACGTCGGGTCGATGTACAGGCCGTCTTTCCGGGTGGAAAGCTTGCGGTTGGTGGATACGGTCTTGAGCATCACACCATCAACTTTGCCGCTGGCCTTGACGGCATCCCAATCGATGCGGCCCTGCCACCGGGAAACGTCAAGAATGGTTTTATCCGACATATGTTTCACCTACAATCTCTTTGTACTCGTCAGCGGTAATCCAACCTTTGCTTACGGCCTTTGCAACGGTTTCTTTGCTCCACATACGCAGGTCATAATACTTTTTGACGGACTCGTACTTTTTGCTGTGTGTCATATCACATACCCTCCAAATCCACATCGGTGCTCATGGCAAGATAATCGAGCTGTGCCTGCACCTTTGCCTTGAACAGTTCATCCGCAGGAATTTCCCGCAGGATAAACCACCACTTGCCGTCCGGAGTGTCAGCAGGCTGCAAAATCTGCACCAGTTCGGCATCATGCAGCACGTCAGGGTAAGGCGAAGGCTCATCGCTTTCTCCGCTGGCGGTGATATGCACCTCAGAAAGGTTGCCGTCAAACATATCTGCGGTGATTTCAGTCGCAGATTTAAAATTGTTGCCGCTAAGCATCAGGTCGGTAATGGTTTGACCGTCTGCAAGAGTAATGGTGTATGTAATCATAAGTTCTCCTTTCTGCTCTCAATCCTGCGGTACAAGCCCGCAGGATGTTCGATCAGCCGATCAGCCCGACAACAGGCCGAACGCCAATGATGGCAACGGAATTGTTGCAGCTCGAACCACCGCCGCTGTCAACACCCGCAAAATAGACTGCCGAGACGACGTCTCGCAGCCAGTACCAGTTACGGTTGCAGATCAGCCACGGGGCAAGGTGGAACAAAGGCAGCTGGCTCTTGTCGATGGTGTAGTTACGGCAGGTGTTCCAAGGGTCAGTTGCACCGTCCGGCATGGGGCTGAACTGGCGGCCACCATAGACCATGTTCTCGTTCATCAGCTCCACCGTGCTGTCGTACCAGTCGGTACCCGTCGGTGCGCCGTTGGTGACAGCGTTCACGAGATATTGACGGTGCTTCAAAATATGCGCTTCACCGAAAGCGTTATTGAAAAATTTCTTTGCCTGTGTCAGACCATTCACATACATATCACTACCAACATAGCCGCCAGCGGTGGTGTTTGTGGCGTTCATATGATAGTCGTACAAGTTGTTGCCCGGTACGAGCAGGGCGTGATGTTCCGTGCAGTTTGTGTCGCCACAGTTCAGATACCAGTCAAGGCCACCGATATAAATCGGGTTGTCCCCCACCATAAAATAATCGCCAACAAAAATGTCATCGAACGTTCCAGCCTTGATAGCAGCCAGCATGTCAGAAGAAGCAGAAGAGCCCAAATTTTTGAAACGTGGCGGCGCAGCGTTGTGTGCTGCTGCATTGCTTGGGATGCCGTAAGCGTTATAGCCGTCTGCCAGAATCAGAGGGCCAGTCAATGTGCCGCCTGTCAAATCGAGCTTTTTCCCAAGCAGCTCCTTCGTCTCATCTTTGGTGTAGCGGTCGCTCAATGCGTCGCCAGTTTTCTTCGCATCCGCCGGTGCGCCGTCAACGGACAGCGTCTTATCCGTTGAAACGATGGCTGCGGCACGGTCAGCGGCGGCTTCTGCCGCCTGCTGGTTTTCCGCAGCCTTTTTCTGGCTTGCATCTGCCTGCGTGGCAGAGGCGGCTGCTTCACCGGCTTTGGTGGTAGCTGTGGCGGCCTGCTCCGCAGCCGTATCGGCGTTCTCTGTGGCCTTATCCGCCTGTTCTTTTGCGGTGGATGCACTTCCCGCTGCTGCCTGCTCACTGGTCTTGGAGTTCTCCTCACTGGCCGCAGCATTTGCCTCGCTCTGAGCGGCTGCGGTCTGGCTGGCGGCGGCTTTTTCAGCGGAGGCAGTAGCTTTTTCTTCCAGTGCATTGATGCGCTCTTTTGCACTTTTCAGCAGCTGGTCCGTGGGGATGTTGGTCACGCCGTCACGCACAATGCCGCACAGGCTCTCGTCCAGCCGGGTATCGGTGATCTGTCCGGTGGTAATGGTCGTGGAACCTGCCGGGCGGGTGATCTGGGCAAGGCAGAGGTCGTAGATCAGCTCGGTGCGGGAGATCGCCGGGGCGGTGGGTGTGCTGGATGCCGTGCCCTGCAGCACCTGCAAGCGGGCAGCCCGGGCTCCGGCATCGTAGCGCATCACAATGCGGTCAATGCGGGGAAGAGACTGGTCGGCCAGCGGCAGGGTCAGGGTGTCGGCTTCCCGCTTGGTGATGGAGTAACCGGTAAAGCGGCTGGGATGCACCCAGCCACGGCCTGCTCCGACCGTGACATTCAGCCCGCCTGCGGCGGTTACCGGGAAATCCTCGTCGGAGCTGAACACGCCGCTGGTGAGGCCCGAGAGGTACGCCGCCACGTCGGCGGCATCGAAATCGTACCCATTGGCAGGGTACAGAACGATTTTGCTCAAAAGATCATCTCCTTAAAGCTTGCGCCAGACCGGCGTACCCAGCCGCACGGTGCGGGTGGTGCTGTCGCTCTGGCTCTGGTAGATCACGTCGGCTACCCGGACGGTGGCCCTGTAGCCAAGCTCCGGAACGGTGCAGTAGGCCACATCGCCGGGGTGCAGGTTCTCCGCATCGATGGTCAGCTCAATGCTGCCGGTGCGCAGCTGGTCGAGGAGCTTATTCGTGCCCCGGGCCATGAGCCGTTCGAGGTAGGCTTCGCTCTTGTTGGTCTCGCCGTTTTCCTCATCGGGCTGCACGTCCCGGGCATCCACATAGAGTTCCCGCCGGTCTGCGCCGGTGGCATCCAGCAGACCCACGGTGACGGTGGCCCGGCTGTCGCCCTCACCGGCTCCCTGCACAACGGCTACGTTGGCGTAGTCGTTGTCGCCAAAGGCCCACGCCGCCTGCTGTAAGTTGCCCCACTTGGTGCTGAACCGGTTGTTGGGGTCTGCCGTGGGGCGGTAGACTTCAAACAACAGCTTTTTGTCGGCATTTTTACCACTGAGCCGTACCCGGAAGCCCAGATCGCAGGCCGCCCCGATGGTCATCAGGTAGTCCATGACGCTGCCGCCGGAGGTCTGAGCGGTGTAGGTGGTATCAAAGCCCACCAGTTCTCCCAGCTCCAGTTTGGGCCATGGCTGCATCCCGGCCACAAGGCAGCGCATGGCGGATTCGGCGTTCTCGTTCTTCACAATGGCGGTCGAGACCCGCTTAGTGAAGATCCACGTTCCCGGAAAGCCGGTGACCACCAGATTGCTGTCGCTGTTCTCATTGCTCCGGTGGCAGATGCGCATGGGCACGTCGCTGTCGCTGCGGCGCAGCCAGCGGCCCTCCCGCAGCAGGGCAAGATTTTCCTCGGTGTGGCGGACTTCCAGCGTGAACTCGCCCTCGGTGTTGTAGGGTTCATCCCAATACAGGCTCACCCACACCTCGATGCAGCCCAGCCGGGCGAGGGTCAGCTCGTCCAGAACGTCCAGCGTCATGCGATCACCTCCGGCAGGATGCCCGAAACCATGGGATAAAAGCTCACCGTCACCTGCAAGTTGTCCTCGCCGCTGTCGGCGGTGGCCTTGAGCAGGTTGTCGCCGGGGGCCAGTTCCAGCAGGTCGGAGTCTTCATCCAGCAGGGCGAAGAGGTTCTCCTCGGTGCCGTTCTCCGTCCGCTTGACGGCCAGCTTGTCGGTGGTGGTGCGGTAGATTTCAATGACCTGTCCGGGGGTCAGGGTGGTCAGGATGCGGATGCTCTGTCCGGTGACGATGTTCATGACAGACGGGTTGACCACCTCGCCGTCGCTCTTGAGGGTGGCGGTGAAAGGCACGGCCAAGGCCCCGGGGTTGCGTGCGTTCAGCCAGCCGATGGAAGTGCGCACGCCGAACCGGTGGGGCGTGCTGTAGTTGACCGGCAGGCGGAAGCCGGGCACAAAGCCGTTGATGCAGAAGCTCTGGGCCTGCAAATCGTACCAGAAGGGTTTGGGGCAGAACAGGAAGAAATCCAGCACCGGATAGGGGTGAATCTGTTTGGTGTAGGGGGTCTTGCTCAGGACGAACCGGCAGAAGTACTTGTCTTCAAAGTACATCGTGCCGCTGGTAAAGTAGGGCAGCTTTTCCAGCAGCAGGGCGGCGTCTGCGTCGCCGTGGCTGCTGTGGCAATGGATGATGAGCTCCCGGCTCACTCCGGCCACGCTCTGACGCTCGACGCTCACGCCCACCTGATTCACGCCCTGTGCGGTCTGCACCTCCACATCCACACCGTTGATGGGGTCAAGGGAGTAAGGCGTGCCGTAGTCCCACCCGATATCAAGGGCGGCTCCGGCATCCGTTACCAGCTGCAAATGGTCTTTTCGGAACGGCATCTCAGTGCCCTCCTTTCATCGTTTCTGAGCTTTGGCCCGGTCGGCTTCCCAGCGGGCTTCCCGCTGCAGGTCTGCCGCTGTCTGGGCCTTGCTGTAGATGTTCTGGGTGATATTGGTGTCACCCTCCCGGTGGTAGCTGTTGGCCGCAGCGGCGATCTGAGCCGTACCGGAGGCTGCCACAGACCGGCTGATCGCCATGTTGTCCGACAGCACCAGAGAATTGGCCTTGCGCACCATCTCGGCCAGCTTGCTGTTGGCGGCCAGCAGGGCTTCGGTGTTGGCTTCCACGGCCTCGGTCAGCTTCTCCTGCCCGGGGTCGGGGGTGGTATTGTTGTCTTTGGGAGAGGTATCGTTCTTCTTAGCGGAAGTCTTGGCGTACTTCTTCTCGAGATCGGCCAGCGTCTTGTCGTAGTCCAGCTTGAGCAGCTGTTTTTCCAGCTCTCCCATTTTCAGGGTGCTGTCAGCCTCGGTGATCTCCTTTTCCAGCTTTGCCAGTTCAGCCTTGTCGGTGGTGGCCTTTTTGCTGATCTCCGCTGACTTTTTCTTGTACTGAGCGTCCAGCAGCTTTGCTTCCAGATCGGCGAGGGACTGCTCGTAGTCGGCCTTGGCGACGGCCTGTTCTGCGCTCAGCCGCTTGGGGTCGGTGTCGGAGAGTCTGGCCTTTTCGAGATCGGCCTGTTTTTTGTTGTACTTGGCTTCCAGCTGCTTCTTCTCTGCTTCACCGGATTCCTTGGCGTACTTGGCATCCAGTTCGGCCTGCTCCTGCTCAGCGGACTTCTGGGCCGCACGCTGCTCCCGCTCTGCCTTGAGCTTGTCGGCGAAGGCGGTGGCGGGGTTCTTGATGTGCTCCACCTTGCCGTCCCAGAGCCATGCCACGCTGTTGTAAGCGTCGATCAGGCCGTTGATGAGGAGCACAAAGCCGGAAATGCCCACAGCCACAACCCGGAGGATGCCCTCAAAGATGAGGCTGAGGAAGTCCTGCACGCCCGACCAGACCGCCTTGATGCCCTTGCCGACGGATTCGTTATTCTTTGCCAGATTCACAAAGGCGGTGACCAGCAGGCCGATCAGGGAGATGACGGCCATGACCGGGTTTGCATCGAGGGCGGCATTGAACACGTCCTGTGCCGTGGCTGCGGCTCCGGCTGCGGGCACGAACTGCCCCACGAAGCTTTCTGCCATCTGGACCAGCTGGGTGCAGACTCCGGTCAGGGAGCTGTTGAGCTGGTTGAGGGCCCCGGAGGCAAGGGCCATGATCTGGCTCTGCTGCTCCTCGGTGCAGGCGTTCCAGAAGGTCTCTGCCGCCAGCATCCCGATGCTCTCAAGGTCGCCGGAGGTGACCGCCTTGCCCAGACTCTCGATCACTCCCAGCGCATCGGTCTGGATGTCGCTTTGCAGCTTGTCCCATCCGTCCGTCAGCTTCTGGCTGACTTGAGAGGTCAGAAGAGCTCCGGCAGATGCAAAGTCCGGGCCGTAGGTGGCAAGGGTTTCGGCGATCTCTGCTACAGCCTGTTCCGCTTCCGGCGCACCTGCGTTGATGCCGTTGGCAAGGCCCTGCGTGACGTTTTCACCGATCTCGCCGAACACCTTCGACGGCGAGTGGATACCGAGGAGGTTCTTGACGGTGCTCACCATGCCGGAAACCTTGTTTTTGACCGTGGACACCAGCGTGTCCCACATCCCGGTGATGCCGTTCAGCAGGCCTTTGACGATGTTCTCGCCGATGTGGCCCCATTCATCCATGTTGCCGTCCCAGATGCCCAGCAGCTTTGCAATGCAGGCGAGGGCGGCTTCGGCCAGATTCTCGAGGCTGCGGACGATGCCGTCCACGATTGCAGTGCAGAGGGCCAGACCGATCTTGAGTGCCTCCGGAGCACGAGCCAGTGATGCGGCAAGAAATTTTGCCAGAAGCTCGGCGGCTGCGGTGATGATCGCAGGCAGGTTGTCCACAATGCCGACGATCAGCTGCTCCACGATCTGAAGGCCTGCGTCCATCAGGTCGCCTGCATGGTCGGACAGGTAATGGGTGAACTGAACGATGATCTGGGTGGCGGAGGTGATTAAGCTCGGCAGCTTCTGTGTGATGCCGCTCACCAGATCGGAGATGATCTCGCCCGCTGCGGTGAGCATGGCCTCGGGACTGCCGGTCTTTAATGCGTCGGTCAGGTTCAGAATAACGTCGTTCGCCCATGGAAGCAGCTCTGAACCAGCCTCAAAGAGGGAATCGCTCAGCGTGCCGAGAAAGGCACTGATGTTGTCCTGCAAGGTGGACAGCCGGCCGTTGAAGGTCTGGCTGGCTTCCAGCATACCGTTGTAGAACTGCCCGCCCTCGC
>ERZ808246.1817-NODE-1817-length-14454-cov-2.891034_pt1 | contig 14454 bp, 14 predicted proteins | sample MGYA00521083_ERZ808246 | MGnify/ENA primary metagenome ERZ808246 (study PRJEB31516, sample SAMN03275577) | gut metagenome | biome: mammalia-associated habitat; material: feces | host: Papio cynocephalus | place: Kenya | collected 2012-07-07 ...
TAGTAGATAAGATTGATGATTTATCAATGATGATAACTCTTGCTAAAGAATTAATGTAATTTATATAATATAAGTATGATAAATTTATTTAAAAAGAAATACCTTGATATTAAATATTTTTGTTTCTCTTCTGGAAGTGTTTTTTTTAGAATGTTTACTAAATATGAAATAGATTTTATTAATAAAAAATTTATATATACAAAACAAAATAAAATAGATAAAGAAGAAAAAATATTTAATTTAGATAATGAAACAATATCATTATTAAAACAAAAAATATATGATTTAAATTATTTTGATTATAATGATAATTATGTGAATATTAAGATTAAAGATGGACATCAATGGGATTTAAAAATAAAATATTCCAATAAAGAAAAAAATGTACATGGAGATAATAAATATCCAGATAATTATGATGATTTAATTAATATAATTAATTTATTAAAAGAAAAAAATAATATTCAATAACTATTTTTCATAAAGTGAAGTATATGAAAGTAAATATTTCACAAGTAAAAGATAATTATTTTTCTTTAGTTTTTCTTCATGGTTGGGGTGTTGATGAAAAAAGTTTAGAATGTATAAAAAAATTATTTGAAACCAAATATGATTGTTATTTAATTACTTTAAGTGGATTTGATAAGCCTTTAAGTAAACCATATACAATAGAAGATTATATATTTGAAATAAATAATTATATTTCTAAATTAAAAAATGTAGTAATTATTGGACATTCTTTTGGTGGTAAAATTGCTTTAATGCTTAAAAGATTATATCCCAAATATATTGTTATTGCTTTAGCACCTTCTATTATAAAAAATCCTTTTTCTTTTAAAATATTTTTTAAAATTAGATTATATAAAATATTAAAAAAATTATCTTTACCAATTCCTAATTTTTTAAAAGGCAGTAAAGATTATAGAAAATTAAGTGGAAATTTAAAGAAAACATTTTTACTAGTACATCACTCATATTTAAATAAAAAACAACTAAAAGAATTAGAAAAATGTCTAATCATTGTTTTTAAACAAGATAAAGAAGTTAATTATAAGAAAATTAAAAAATTAAGTAAAATAAACTCGAAAATTGTTTTATTATCATTTGAAGGTAATCATTTTGCTTATTTAGATTCACTTTTAGATATTTATCATAATATATATGGGTTTTTGAAGGAGCAATATGAATAAATTATTTTTAATTTTTTGTATATTTTTTAATATTTATTACTTATTTATGAATTTGATTATTTTAACTCAACAATATTATTCTTTATATAGATTATATAAATTAAAATATAATGTAATTTTATCTAAAGCTAAATATTATTTTTCTTGTATAGTATTTTTAATTAGCAGTGTAGTTTTATATTTTTTAGATAATCAAATAATATCAGGTTATTTAATGTTATTAACTTTATTTATTTCGGTAATTGAAACAAAAATTAAAGGCTTTAAATTTACTAGAAGAAATTTAATTTTATTTATTAATTCGATAATTATAACTAATTTAATTTTTTATTTTATATATTTATTTAATCCATTTTTAGGTATTAGTTTAGTTATAATTATTTCTAATTTAAGTTTGATAATAACTTATTATTTATTACTTCCTTTAGAAAAGATTATTCAAAATCATTATATCAAAAAAGCACATGATAAAATTATAAAAAATAATTATATTGTTATAGGAATAACTGGTAGTTTTGGTAAAACCACGACTAGATCTTTTATTTATAGTTTATTAAAAGAAGATTATTTAATTTCTAATCAAGATCATAATTACAATACTTTAATGGGTTTATGTAAATATATTAATAATGAAGTCAAAGATGAAGATGATATTTTATTAGTAGAATTAGGAGTAGATCATATTAATTCAATGCTAAAATTTAAAAAAATATTTAATCTTGATTATGCCGTTATTACTTCTATTGGAGAAATGCATTTATCAACATTTAAAAATATAGATAATATTGCTAAAGAAAAATTATCAATTTCTAAATTATTAAAAAAAGGTGGTAAAATTTATTTACATTCGCAAATAGAAAAAGAATTTAAAAAATATATTGATTTTAAATATATTGCTTATGATGAAAAAGAATTAGAATTTAAAAAAGATTTCTTTTATCAAATTTATTATTTAGATCAATTTATTGAAACAAAATTATTAATTGAAAAACAATTATCTAGTTTATTTGTTAGTTTAAAAATTGCTAAAGAATTTAAAATAAATGATGATAAAATAAAATATAAATTACATCATTTAATTATACCTAATAGAAGATTAAATACTTATAAGTATAAAAATTATTTTGTTATTGATAATTCTTATAATGGTAATATTGAAGGTATAAAAGAAATAATAGAATCAATAAAACTTGATAAAAGAAGAAAGATTGTTATTACTGGAGGATTAATAGAATTAGATAAAAAATATGTTCAATATAATGAATTAATTGGTGAAAAATTAAATGATTTAGATTATATATATTTAATAAATAAAAATGATAATCACCCTTTAATTAAAAAGATTGATAAAAATAAATTAATGGTTTTTAAATCTTTAATTCAAGCATATAGTGAATTAGATAAAAATAAAGAAGAAAGTATTTTGCTTTTATTATGTAAAGGTAATGATCTTTATTTAAAATAGGGGAAATATATGAAAAAATTTTGTTTGGTTTATGGTGGAGATTCTTTAGAAGCAGAAATATCTATTTTAACAGCTTTAAAAGTTCAAAAAGAATTAGATAAATTTTCTTATCCTTATATGATGGTTTATTTAGATCATGATGGTAATTTTTACACTGGAAAAAGTTTATTATTTAAAACAAATTACACTCATTTAACTAAATTTAAAAAAGGTAGTTTTGAAAAAAATAATCAACATTATTATTTTAAAACAAAATTTAAAAAAGAAGAATTTGATGTAGTTTTATTATTAGTGCATGGTTATCATGCTGAAGATGGAACTTTAGGTGGTTATTTTGATACTTTAAAAATACCTTGTATATATCCTGGCTTAATTCAAAGTGCTTTATTACAAGATAAAGTTGCTTTTAAAAGAATTATGAGTGGATTAAATATTAAACAAACAAAATATATAGTTCTCAATGAAAATGAATTTAATTTAAAAAAAGAAAGTTTAGTTATTGATTTAAAATATCCTTTAATTGTTAAGCCATCTTTACTAGGTTCTTCCATAGGGGTTAATAAAGTTAATAATGAAAATGAATTATTTAATGCTTTATATGAAGGATTTAAATTTGATGAAACTTTAATAATTGAAGAAGCAGTTAATAATTTAAAAGAAATAAATGTTGCATTATTAAAAGTTGATAATGAAATTATTGTTTCTTCTTTAGAGAGAGTGAATAATAAAGAAAAAGTATTATCATTTATTGATAAATATGATAATTATTCTTTAACAGATACTCATATTATTCCTGCTGATATTGATAATAAAATAGCTAAAAAGATAATTTATAATGCAAAAATGGTTTATCAAAAATTAAATTTAAAAAGTGTAGTAAGATTTGATTATTTATTAGATTATGAAAGAAATGAATTTTATTTAAATGAGGTAAATGCAATACCTGGATCTTTAAGTTATTATTTATTTGAAAATAAAGATATTAAAATGGTAGATTTAGTAGATTTATTATATAAAGCTTATAAAGAAAATAAAAAAGAAGAATTTAAAAAAATACATCAATATAATCAAACTTTAAACTCTTTAAAAGAGAAATAATAAGTTTTTATTTTATAAAAAAATGTGTTAATATATTGATATATAAAAAGGAGTTAAAAATTATGTCAACACCACACAATGCCGCACAAAAGGGCGATTTTGCAAAAACAGTATTAATGCCAGGAGATCCTTTAAGAGCTAAATTTATTGCTGAAACTTTTTTAACTGATGTTAAGCAAGTTACAACAGTAAGAAATATGTTTGGATATACTGGATATTATAATGGTAAGAAAGTATCGGTCATGGGTTCAGGTATGGGTATGCCTTCTATTGGTATTTATGCTTATGAATTATTTAGTGAATATGATGTAGAACAAATAATTAGAATCGGCAGCTGTGGAGCATATTCTCCTGATTGTAAATTATTTGACGTTATTCTTGCTCAAGGAGCATGTACAAATTCTTCATGGTCACATCAATATGGTTTACATGGTACTTATTCTGCTTTATCTGATTTTAATTTATTAAATAATGCTTATAATACCGCTAAAAAATTAAATATTAATGTTCATGTAGGAAATATTTTATCTAGTGATATTTTCTATAATGATAAACCTGAAGTTTGGAAAAATTGGGCTAGAATGGGAGTTTTAGCGGTTGAAATGGAGTCTTATGCTTTATTCTGTATTGCTAATAGTTTACATAAAAAAGCTTTAACTATTTTAACTGTTTCTGATTCATTTATTACTCCAGAAGTAACTACTAGTGAACAAAGAGAAAAATCATTTACTGAAATGATGAAAATTGCTTTAGAAATTGCTTAATTATGATAAATATTTTAATTATTTTCTTATCTATTATTGTTGTTATATTATTGGTATTAATATTTTTTCATCAATTATCTAATTTTTTTGAAAAAATATTTTTCCGTTTTAATGTGGCAAGAAAAGTATATAAAATAGCTAAAGATAATGATTATTATTTATTAAATAAAGTTGCTATCAATGTTGAAGGTAAGATTATTCATTTTGATCATTTGTTATTTGGTGATAAATATATTTATTGTATTGGAGTAAATTATTATCCATTAGCAATTAATGGAAAACAAAATGATAAAAATTGGTTTAGATATAAATCTAATAATAAATTTGTTTATATAAAAAATCCTATGAGATTACATCGAGAAAGAGTTAATTATTTTTCTAGTTTAATTTCTTCTGATAGTGATTTATTTGTTGCCACTATTGTTATTAATAATTCATGTTTAATTGATGAAAAATGTAATACTAAATATGATAAAATTATTAATTTAAAGAATTTGGAAAATATGGTTAAAGATTATGAAAAGAATTCTAATGTTGAACCAATTGATCCAATTTTACTTCATCAATTAGTACAAGATGTTTATCGTAATGGAATAGAAAAGAAGTCTTAGTTACTTCTTTAACATTATAAAATCAATAGGAATAATAATCTACTTATCTTTTATCTTTTATTTTTAATAAAAAGAGCGAAGGAAGATAAATTATAATAAGTGATATTAATAAAGACAAAATAGTGAAATTTTCAAAATTAAAAGGAACTAGTGGTTTGCCGATTTGATAAAATAAGAAATTATTAATTAATGGCCTAATAGAAAATATAATGATTATTGATATCATGTATATAATTAATAAAGAGATAACATTGAAAATAAGTAAAGAATTATTGTGTCTTTTTCTTAAAATATTATAATAATTAGTAAATTTCTTTTTTATTAAAATATTAAAAGATATATTAACTGAAAAAAATATTATAGTGGATATTAATATTATAATTATATTATAAAAGTAAAAATTATTTCTATTAGTTAAAAATAAATCTGCTGTGTTATTATTTATAGAAAATAATATTTTTTTCTCATAAAGATTATTTTTTACAATAGCTTCTTTACTAAAAGTAAAAGAATCATCGCTTGATGATAAAATTGAATCCATTAAAATGTTTTTATTTAATTCATTATATAATTCTAGAGAACATTCTAATGAATAGTTAAAATATAAATTATCATCTAAACGATAATTAGCTATTGTGATTTCATCAAAATATGAATTAAAATTAAACCCAATGTTGCTTTTGTTTAAATAAAAAGACTTACCTTTTATTTTTTTGTTAAATAATTGATCAAAATTATTGGTATAATAGTTTTTATTTACTAAAAGAGTAAATTCGTTTATTTTAGAAGAAATATTACTATAGCGAATATCATAAATTTGATTATTGATTAAACTGTTGACCTTATTAAAAATAGATGTATTGTCTAAATAAAATCCAGTTTCAACATTTATGCTTTGTAAAGAAATTATACAATCTATTGTGCTTGTAGTTTTCATTTTGGATAAAGGAATTTTATATGAAATATTTAAAGTTGTTTTATTTAAAAAAGGTGTAGAAAAATCATAATCTTTATTAATTTGAAGATTTTTTTGTGTATCTATTATTGCTTTTTTGTTTGATAAATCATACACAATATTATTTATTTTAATTGAAGATTTATTTGTAATTAAGAAATTATAATATTCTTTTTTATTATTTTGATTAAGATAAAATGATTTGTTAAAAATAAAAATTTCATTAGAGTTAATATTATATTTTTCAATAATATCTTGTTTGCTTGATTGGCTATCGATAAAATTTAAATTATTTGTAGAATATGCATTATCAACTAACTCACAAGTTGGTGTAAAAATATAATTTGTAGATATAATAATTCCAATTGTACAAAATAAAGATATAAACATAACGAGTATATATTTAAAAATATTATATTTAAAAAATAATTTAAAAAATAATTCTTTATTAAAAAATTGTTTTTCAATATTTTTATCGTTTATATTTAATTCTTTGATTACATTAAGTTTTAATAAGTGATTTTCTATTGTAATTATTCCATCATATATATTTAAATGAGATAATTTGTGAGAAACAACAACGATTATTTTTTTCTTTTTTAGATTATTAAGTATATCAAATAAAATATCTATATTTTTGTCATCTAAAACACTATCTGGTTCATCTAATAATAAATATTTACTATTGCTTATTATTGCTTTTATAATACTTATTCTTTCTTTTTCACCATTGGATAACTTGTTAATTATTTTATTTTTAAATTCTAACATATTCCATTTTTTCAAATTATCAATAATTATATCATCGTTATTACAAATTAATTTTAAATTTTCAAAAACAGAAAAATCATCGATTAAATTATTACTTATTTTCAACGATGAAATATCACCATCAATTTTTATTTCACCACTATCTAATGGTAGATCTTTTGAAATTAAATTTAATAATGTTGTTTTACCAGAGCCATTTTTTCCTTTTAGTAAATATAAACCATTAAATTTTATGCATAAAGAAGCATTTTTAAAAATTTGTTGGTCTTCAAAACTTTTTGAAATATTTATAATATTAATCATTTATTATCCTCCCTAAATATCTATATAAAAAATATTCATAAATAACTTTTAATACTGCAAAAATAGATATGGATAAAATAATAAAAATATACAAAAATGACAAATCCAAATTATAATTAATGTTTTGCCCATAAAAATATATATTTTTTTGTAAATTTAAAGTAGGTGAAAAAATAAAATATGTTGTTAAGATTAAAATAATGAGAAAAAGAGAAAATTCAAATAATATATATAGATGTGTTAATAAATTTTTTTGTTGGCATGCGAGACATTGAAAAATGTTTTTCCTTTCATTTTTATCTTTGTTAAATGAAATGATAAATAAAACTAATTGCCCTAAAAATAATAAAATAATAATCGTTAAATTAATTAAATTTTGAAGTTTTGCATTTTCAAGCATATTGAAAGGTTCCTTAATTTGTATAAATGCAATAAAACTAGAAAAAAATGTAATAAAAAAAGAAGTATATAAAGCGTTAAAAAAAGGTGCTAATAAATTTCGTTTATAATTAATAATTATAAATTTAAAAAACATAATACAATTTATTTTATTATTATGTTTAATAGTTATATCTTTTATTTTTTGATTATTGTTACTTGAAATATTTTTAATCCATGTAAAATTATTTAAATAAAAATATTCATCTATAAAATTTAAGTATTTATCTTTTTCGTGATCTGTAATAATAATACATTTGATGTTTCTTTTTTCTTTTAAAAGATTTTGAATAACAATAATATTGTTAGAATCAAGATGTGATAATGGTTCATCTAAAAAAATAAAGTTTGAATCACTGGATAATGTTAATATAACAGTTATTAAATTCTTTTCTCCCGATGATAATAATTTGACTTTTTTCTCTATAAGATATTCAAAATTGTTCGTATAAAAATAATTATAATCAAGTCTAAAGTTATGTAATAAAAAATTTTCTTTCACAGTTAGATTATCTAATAAAGTACATGAAAAAAAAGAAAAAGAACATTTTAATTTATTAACATTTTTAACATTAATTAACCCACCTAATGATTTTATTAAAGAAGTTTTTCCACATCCAGAAGGACCATAAAAAAGATATATTTTACCAATACTGAAAGAATTAGTAAAATTTTTAAATAAAATTTTTTTATTATATTTTATTGTTAGATTATTGCATTTTAATAAATTAAATGACATATGTTCCATCATCATATACAATTGTTAAAACTGGATTATAAGTTATATAACCATCAAATCTTTTATAAGAATCTTGTCTTATTTGTTTGTGATTCCACCAATAATCATCGGCTAAAAAGGTTTGACCAGTAATCCATATTGTCTCAGCAACAATACCTAATTTAAAATTTCTTCCAACTACTAAATCGTGATTAATTACTACTGTTTTCGAAAATGAAACCATTGTAGAATAAGTTTCTAAAAGTGTGTCCTCTATAGTATAAATATAATCTAATTGAGATTTAGTACTTGTAGCTATATCTAGTTTTGAATTGGCAGCGACTTGAAAGTCTAACCCTTTTTTTTCTATGACTGAAAAAGAAATTTCCAATCCAAGTGTAGCTGTAAATGTATATGATGATTGATTAAAAGATGTTCCGCTTGTATAAGGACCTGGTTCTTTAAAAATAATTTTTTTACCAATATGGTCATAATTTAATAATTCACCATATTCATGACAACCTACGAGCCCGTTATCAACTCTTTTAATATAAAAATCTTCAAATAATTTTATCTTGTTTTTATCATAAATTGAAGAATTATTATATATTTGTTGATTTGAAAAAACATTAATATTTCGTGTTAATTTATTATGTTGCGTATAATTTGGTTTATTTAGCACTACCCCTAAAATCAAAGAGAAAATTATTATCTTGAAATTTTTCATATATATCCTTTCATAAACTTTTCTATATAAAATTAATAACATATATTAAAAATTATGTCAATAAATTTTATTTTTTTTATGAAAATATAAATAAAAATAAAAATAATTTTAATTGTAATAAAAAAGGAAAGCTTGTGGCTTTCCAATTTATTTTTCAACTTTTTCAACTCTTTTCTTTTTATTAGAAAAGTTAACGAATAATAATAAAATATTGATTATACCTGCAATAGCAACTACACAATAAATTACTCTAGTCCAAATATTTACTTGATTCATGGTAATGAATTTGACTAAATCAAAGTCAAATAATCCTACTAATCCCCAGTTAATTGCACCGATTATGGTTAATATTAGACATGGTTTTTGTAAAATATTCATAATGACCTCCTCAATAAGTATTATGTGATAATAAATTTTTAATTATTCATAACATATTAATAATATTTTTTTCATATATTGTTTTGAGGTGAATTTATGGTTAAAAAAATTATTATTGGGGTAGTTGTTTTATTGGTATTAGTGCTATGTGGATGGAAGTTATTTTTCTCAGAAGGGAAAGTTGATGATAAGTTTAAGAATTTAAATACAACTATGGAAGCTTATCACACAGAAGCAACAATGCAAGTTGGAGAAGGTGAAGAAATTAGAAATTTCTTTGTTACTGTTGATTTTAAACAAGATGAAATAGATAATTTTAGAATTTCAATGATTGATAAAGATATTAATCAAGAACAAATTTTATTAAGAAATAAAGATGGTGTTTATGTATTAACTCCTGTTTTAAATCAAGTTTATACATTTAAAGGAGATTATCCTTTAAATTCTCCAAAACCTTATTTGTATCATTCTTATGTCGAGGCTATAAAGGGTAAATATGATGTAATTAATAATGCTGATGGTTATACTGTTACTTTTGATACTAATTATGATAATGAACCAAATTGGAGTAAGCAGGAAATTAAATTTTCTAAAGATTTAAAACCTGTTTGGTCCTATATTTATGATAATGAAAATAATATAGTTGTTAAGGTTATTTTTTCAAAAGTTGATTTTGCACCTACATTTACTGATGATTATTTTACAGTAGATGCAAATATGAAAAACGCTAAAGATAATTTATCTAGTGATCATGTTTCTACAAGTATTGATGATTTACCATTAATACCAGCTGAAACAAATAACACAACCTTAAAAGAACAAACAAAAGTTGTTTCTAAAGATGGTAAAGTATCATACATTCTTACTTATACTGGTGATAAATCATATACAGTTTTCCAAAAATTAATTGAGAAAAATAATGATAATGATTATCAATCTATTGAAGTAAGTGGTAAACCTGTATCCACGATTTATGGCTTTGGTTCTCTTCAAGGTAATTGTTTAACATATTTATATCACGATGTTTCTTATGAAATTTTTTCTAAAGATTTAACTGTCGCAGAAATGGTAAATATTGTTACAAATATGGAAAGAGTTGGCGTAAAATAAAATAAAAATATTATTTTAAAAGAAGAAATCTCATTTTTTAAGGGATTTCTTTTTATTTTGCTTTTTGTTAATGTTAATATATTTTATATGGACGTAGAAAATATTTTATTTGATTTTAATGGTACGATTGTTAATGATGTAGATTTATGTTTAACAATCTTAAATGATATGCTTACTTTAAGAAAACATAATGTTGTTGATTTAAAGCAGTATTTAGAGATTTTTGATTTTCCAGTTATTGAATATTATAAGAAATCTGGATTTATTTTTCCTAAAGATAATTTTGATGAATTAGCAAAATATTTTATTACTAGATATAAAAAAGAATCAATTCATTGCCCTTTACAAAATCATGTAAAAGATATTTTAGATTATTTTACTAAAATAGGGAAAAAACTATATATAGTATCTGCTTCTGAAAAAAACTTATTATTAGATCAATTAAAAACTTATAAAATAGATCAATATTTTATTGATGTATCAGGATTAGATAATATTAATGCTTCAAGTAAAGTTGAAACAAGTAAGCAATTTGTTAAAGAAAAGAATTTTAATTTAGATAAAACGATATTTATTGGTGATACTTTACATGATTATGAAGTTAGTAAACAAATAGGTGTTAATTGCATTTTATTAGCTAAAGGACATCAATCAAAAGAAAGATTATTAAAAAGTGGTTGTATTGTGATTGATGACTTGATAGAATTAAAGTCTATCATTAAATAAAAGGGGCGATTTTATGAAAAATGAACAATTTAAAAATAATGTAAGAATATATAAATCTTCTTTTTCTAAATTATATATGTTTAGTTTATCCGTTATTATTTTATTTTTAGCTTCTTATAGCTGTTATTATTTATTAAGTGGATATGATTTTGGATTAACTGCTATTCTTATTTTTGCTGGTGGCTTCCTTCCTTTATTTTATTGTTTACAAATGATGATTGGTAAAGTTTCATCTGGAGCAAAAGTTGAATATAATGAATTTTATAAACCTTATAAAATATTTTATAACCCTACTAATAGAGGTACATATGCAGTTATATTAAATATACTTTTAACTCTTTTAGTTTTATATTTATCAAATTTAATAAGTATATGTGTTTATAGTATTTTTCATTATGATAATGTTAAAGAAATTTATGATTTAATAACTTCTTCTTCATTAGATAATTCTCAAATAATAAATATTTTAAATAAAATTCTTAATATGCCTAATTATATTTATTATTTATTAGTAAGTAGATTAATTCCTTTTATCTTTTTATTTAGTAGAATTAAGGATAGATTAATGATTTGTTATTTTAATTTAATGATGCCTTTACCTTTAATATTAATGAATAATGTTAATAAGCAAGTGGTTAGAGAAAATAAAAAATTCATTAATAAATTTTGTTTTAAAGGAAATATGATATTTATATCTATGTTTGCTATTGGTTATTTAATTACAGGAGTTTTATCATGTTATTTTGGCAATGATTTACCAGATGTAGGATATATTTATATTATTGCTTTATCAGGTGGATTATTATTATCAAGTTTTATTTTACCAATAGTATTAATCGGATATTGTTTTGCTGCTGATAGATTACAACCATTATTCTTAAATAAAATTCAAGCACAAATATTAAATCTTTCTTCTAATATTGGTGATGATGGTAGTGAAGAAACAAATATAGTAAAGAAAATGCTTGATGATTTATCTTCTAAAATAGATGATAAAAAGAACGATAAAGGTAAATAAAAAGTTTATATAAAAAAATAAATGTGCGAAACATTTATTTTTTACAATTAATGATATTTATAATAAATATCTTTAAGTTTTTGAACTATTCTTTTATCAAGACCTAAACTTATTTTTTCTTCTTGTTCTAAGCATTTAGCAGATACAATACTAGCAAAATTACATATCATACTTTCAAGAACTGACCAATCTCCAATATTGAATGCTACAATGGGTAGTTTTATACTTTTAAAATATGTTAATAAATTTGATAATAAGAAGGCTGCTTGTCTATCGGTAAAGAAATTAGTAGCAGAAGATTCATCTAAAACAACATAATCCATTAAAGCAAGTATTTCATTTCTTGGTTTTTGTAATGAATTTAATTCAATAGCTAACTTTATATTAGCATCTTTGATCAATTTTAAATTATTAATATATGATTCATCGAAATTAGTTTCAAAATCTAAATTACTAATAGATAAAATAAATGTGTAAGGTTGATTTTTAAAGGCATCTAAATTATTAATTAAAGAAATAAGGAAATCATAAGATGTTTTTAAAAGAATTACTTTATTTATTTCTTTTGTTGTTTGTACTGTTTCATAACAATTATTAATTATAGATAATAACATTGAAGTATATTCTTTTTGTAATGAATTTATTAATACAACATCTTTGATATCTTCACTAGTACCAAGTGTTTCGTCTTTAGGTTTAATTGTAATTTTGTGGAAAGCTACTTTACCATCTTTACTATAAAAGAAAGGGAAAATTTTAGGGATAAATTCTTTTTTTATAAGAGCGCATTTAACTCTATCATAATAATTTAATTTCTTTTGGCAAACATATTTTTCTTTACTTGAATAATAAACAATTTCTGGTGTATTAACTTTATTATCAATTAAATAATTAGCTAATAATCTTACTTTTTTCATGCAATCATTATAATTTATTTGATTACCTTGCATTTTTATTAAAGCTATATTAAAAGAAACATTTTTAAGATCATTAACATCTAAATAAACAGAAATTTCATTTTTTAATTTATTTAGATAATCTTGATAACCATTTTTTTGATTTAAAATTATTAATCCAATATCTCCATTTTTATAAACAGTTAATAAATGTTTGTTATTAGAATATTTACATATTTTTTCTAAAATTTGTTCTATTTGAATGATATTTAATTTAGTTTTATCTTTTAATAAATCATTAGTAACAAAGAATGAAATTAATCCAATTTCAGTAATTGCTTTTGTTTTTAATTTAAAAAAACATCTTTCAATTTCATAATCAGCTTTAATATATGGACAAACTGATGCTTCATAACAATCAACATGTAAAGTATGACGTTCGATATTAACCATTTTACAAACAAAAATTTCTTTAGAACTTGTTTTTTTCTTTTTTGAATATGTAATAATTTCTTTATATGAAGAATCACTTGTTTTATTATTTAATTGATTTAAAAGCCATCTATTTAAACTTATTGCATCCTTCTCAGCATAATGTGATAAGAAATCTTTTAATAAAATTTTTCTAGCATTTTTTAAATCTTCTAAAGTATACATATAAACAGTTTTATTTAATAAATCTATTTCTAAATATCTAATAGTTCTTTTAGCTGCGATAGCTTTTTTTATATTATATGCTCTTCTTTGATATAATTTTAAAAATACAATAAATAGAATAATAGCAATGACTAGCATTAAAAATAAAATTGCTAAATGTTCTTTTGTAAAATGTTTATTAATAGTATCTAATATTTGTTTCATAACTCACCACTACAAAATATTATAATTGTTTTTATATTATTTTAAAACAAATAACAAATAATTATTTTTTTATTTATATATTAAATATATAATTTAAGTACGGAGAAATACTCAAGTGGTTGAAGAGGGCAGTTTCGAAAACTGCTAGGAGCTAATCACTCGCCAGAGTTCAAATCTCTGTTTCTCCGCCAATCAAAACCTAAATCGAATACGAGTGTTCGGTTTATTTATTTTTTTATTTTTTTGCAAAAATTCGGGTTTTATCTGCGTGCCTTTTTTCCCTTTTCGTGGTTCGTATGGGGGGCGTATCTCTTTATCCGTAGCAGTAGCAGATGGTTTTATGTCGCAAAAGGTTCTTGACATGAGAAAGGAGTGTGTCAGGCTATCTTGCCAAATGCAAACGAAAAGTCCTTTGGGTCTATCGG
>ERZ808246.1819-NODE-1819-length-14434-cov-21.532304_pt1 | contig 14434 bp, 13 predicted proteins | sample MGYA00521083_ERZ808246 | MGnify/ENA primary metagenome ERZ808246 (study PRJEB31516, sample SAMN03275577) | gut metagenome | biome: mammalia-associated habitat; material: feces | host: Papio cynocephalus | place: Kenya | collected 2012-07-07 ...
GTTCCGGCGCAACGGCATCACCGTTCCGGCGCAACGGCATCACCGTTTCAAGGCAATTGAACACCCGGTCCGGGCGTGTCCGGCGGGCAAAACGGGGGTTGTCGACCGGGATACCCCGGGTTTTTAGGAGATATCTGCCTATTTCATGATTGATTTCAACCGAAAACGCAAACTAACGGGCATTTTCGCGTCTGCAGGCGATCCGTTCTCGTGCCCATGAGAATTTTTTCTCATGGGCATGAGAATTCCGTCTGTTCGTGGCACCACACGGTCGGATCCGCCCCCGCCATGGAGGATCGTTTTGGGGAGGGGAGCTATCCTCCTCTCTACTCCTCTATAATAGGCAAGATCCAACACACGACACTCCTTCTTCCCGTTCTCCCGATCTCCACGGCCCATTATCCCATGCGGGAGCCTTTTTCGGGCGACTCTCCATTTTGAGCCGATAAGCGACAATATCCGCACGGTTTCGGACCTAAATGGCAAAATAGGCGAAATGTTAGCCGCGATGAACCTCAAACCGCATGAGAGGGGGTATGTTTTGGGGGGTAAAAATAGACTATTCGGGCATGCTCAAAATGGCCTGTTTTAACCGTGCAGAGAATGGAGAAGAGGGGAACAGGGGGGGGGGTATCGGGATTTAGCCGTGTAGAGTTGTAGAGGTGTAGACTAGGAGGTCTGTCAGATATTGGCCGTGGAGATCAGGAGAACGTGGAGAAGGAATTTTAGACAGGATTGACAGGATTGACAGGATTGGGAAGCCTCTCCGCGTTCTTCTGATCTCCACGGCTGATATCGATAGGCGCCCATTCTGCATTCTGCATTCTCTACATTTCCTGCACGGTTGAACATGATAGTTCCCCTCTCGGCAAAAGTTGGGGGGGGGGGGGGGGGGGGGGGGGGGGGGGGAGCCCTGGGTGGAACGTTAGTGCTGCCTTTTGTCGCTCCCCGGAGTATATTCTCTGCGTTCCTCAGCGTACGATTTACCCTGCGCTCCACTCCGCGGAAGACGGTCCGCCGCCCGCTTCCCGCCCCAGGCCCCGCAAACCACAGGGGGACCGGAGGACCGAACCGTCCCGGCGTTTACAGCGCTATTTGCGTGTTTTGGGCTGATTCGCCTAAAGTTCAGCTCACACAGCCGTTGAATCTCACGCGGTGGCGCCGGACATCCGCGCACGGCGGACGACATAGAACGCGAAGACAAGCGCGACGAGGACGGAGAGTCCGATGGAAACCGAAAGCGGGAGGCCTCCGGGGACGATCCCATGGGGCTGGCCCTTGTCCGCAGAGGTCCAAAGGATGAACGTGGTCACGACGCTCGTCATGAACATGCCGGGAATGAGCGTCACGAGCGCGGCGCATTTGCGACCCTTGCGCAAAAGCCAGACGGTGCAGGCCATGAGGGTCGTTGCGGACATCACCTGGTTCCCCCAGGCGAAGTAGTTCCAGATGTGGGCGAAAGTGTCCGCGCTCTCGTTGCTCCAATGCAGGCACAGGGCGACGAGGACGACAAGCGGCAGGCAGACGAGAATCCGCGGCAGAATCTTTTTCTGGGGGATGCCGAGGATTTCCGCCAGGCTCATGCGCGCGCTGCGAAGCCCCGTGTCGCCGCTCGTGACGGCGAGGACCACGATGGCGAAGACCGTCACACCGCCCATCCAGGGACCGAGCAGCCAGGTCGTGACGCGCCCGAGGACGTCCGCCGGGGCGAGGTAGAGGGTGGCGGGGTCCTTGTTGTACATGGCAAGCGCCGCGGCCGCCCAGATCATGGCTATGACGCCTTCGGCGATCATCATGCCGTAGTAGGTCGTGCGCGCCTCGCGTTCGCTGCGCATCGTGCGCGCCACGATGGGGCTCTGGGTCGCATGGAAGCCGCTCACGATGCCGCAGGCGATGGTGACGAAAAGAAGCGGGAAAAGAGGGCTGCGTCCGCCGGCGTCGAAAACTTCAGCCCGGTACTTCAGGAATGCCGGGCTTTCCTGGAGCAGCTCCGGGGATTGAAAGCCCGCGACGAGGAGGGCGACGCACATGGCGAGCGAACCGACGACGAGAAGCCCGCCGAAGTAGGGATAGATGGCGCCGATGATCTTGTCGACGGGGAAGAGCGTGGCGATGATGTAGTAGGCGAAGATGGCGACCGCCATCGCGGTGAAGAGCGGCACCGCCGGGAACACCGTGCGGTCGATGAGGCTCGCGGGTATGTTGACGAAGACGGCCACCATCAGGATCAAGAGAAAGATAAGCGCCACGGAGAATACCGCCGCATAGGCCTTGCCCAGCATGGCGGACACAATCGCCGGCAGATTCGCGCCTTTCATGCGCAGGGAGACGAATCCGCTCGCGAAGTCGTGAACCGCGCCGATGAACACGCACCCGACGGGGATGATGAGCAGCGCGACCTTGCCGAACTTGATGCCGGCGATCACGCCGATGACGGGACCGACGCCGGCGATGTTCAGAAGCTGGATGAGCATGTTCTTCCACTTCGGAAGCGGAACGTAGTCGACGCCGTCGGCCAGTTCGGTCGCCGGCGTGGACCGGCCGTCCGGACCGAGAATGCGTTCGATGACGCGTCCGTAGGCAAAGTATCCCAGGACAAGAAACAGCAAGCCGCCGATAAACCAACCCATTTGGACTCCTCCTTTATATCCTGTATCCTATGCCTGCGCCTCGAGCGTTTCCGCCACACGAAGAGCCTGGACGGTCTCGCGCACGTCGTGCACGCGCACGACGTGCGCGCCGTGGAGCGCGCACCAGACCGCGAGACCGACATTTCCGCCCAGGTTCTTCCCGGTCGTCTTCTCCCCGGTCAGTTTCTTCACGATGCGCTTGCGGCTCGCGCCCACGAGGACGCGTCCGCGGCGGGCGAAGGCGGGGATTTGGCGCAAAAGCGCCAAATCCTCCTCGCGCGTCGTGCCGAAACCGATCATCGGATCCAGATACAGACGGTCGCGGAAAGGCGCCAGATCGAGCCGCGCATCGTCAAGGCAGGTCCACGGCAGCACGAGTTCGGCATGCGGATGGCGCGCAAGCAGGTCAATCATCTCTGGAATAGGCTCCGGATAGACGCAATTCAGGATCGCCGCGCCCTTCTCGAGCGCGAACGCCGCGGTCTCGGGATGGTAGGTGTCCACGGAAATGGGGACGGAGGCCGTCTTCGCCAGTGGCTCCAGCACAGGAGCCAGACGGGCGATTTCGGCCGCGGCGGACAGCGGCGTCGCACCGGGGCGGGTGGATTCCGCACCCAAATCGATGATTTCCGCGCCTTCGCGCATGGCGTTTCGCGCGCGCCGCACGGCTTCCTCGGGGCGATAGTACAGGCCGCCGTCGGAGAACGAATCCGGGGTGACGTTGACGATGCCCATCACTTTGCATCTCATGGCTGATCGAATTCCTTTATGACCGAGAGGATCTCATCCAAGGTGCGCACGGCGTTGAGACGCGCGCGCAGCTTTGCCGCGCCCGGGCGGCCGTTGAAATAGCGGAAAAGGTGCGTGTGCATCTTCACCGAGACAAACCCGTCCTCGCCGGGGAGGTGCGCGCCGGGGAAGCGCGCCGCGAGCTGCCGGCGAAAGGCCAGCAGGAGGTCCAGATGGCGCAAGGCCAAAGCGGAGCCGTCCGCGGCGAAGCCCGGCAAGCCTTTGAGCCGGGCGAAGATGTCGGGGCGGTTCAATGCCGCACGCCCGATCAAGATGCCCGAGACGCCCGTTTGCGCCATGGCGCGCGCGGAGGCGGCGTCCGTCACCGAACCGTTGCCGACGACCGGAATGTGCGCCGCGCGGACGACTTCCGCCAGTCTGTCGAGGTGCACGGGGCCGCCATGGCATTGGCTCGTGTAGCGGGCGTGGAGCAGGAGCCCCTGCGCGCCGGCCGACTCGGCCACGGACAGGATCTCGAAGATGTTCGTGTTGCCGGGATGCGGCCCGAGACGCGTCTTCAGCGTGACGGGCAGGACCGTGTTCGCCGCCATCGCCTCCAGAAGGCGCCCGATCTTCCCCGGCTCTTCCATCAGCTTCGAGCCCGCACCGGCGCGCGTCACCGTGCGCATGGGGCAGCCGGCGTTCAGATTCAGCTCGGTGAAGCGCCCGAGATCCGTAATGTATTTCGTCGCGTAGACGATGTCGCGCACGTCCGAACCGAAAATCTGGCAGGCGACGGGGCCCTCGCCCGGAAGAAGCTCCAGCAAACGGCGGGTCGGCTCATGGCCGTGGGCGAGCGCCGCGGCGCTCACCATCTCGGTGCAGGTTCCGTCCGCCCCGCCTTGCCGGCAGAGGAGGCGGAACGGCGCGTCGGTAAAGTCCGCCAAGGGCGCGAGAAGGTACTTCATTGCGCGGGATCCCCGGGCGCGGACGGTCCGGTCCCGTCTCCGGACCGCGGCAGAAGCCCGGGCGTCAAAACGGGATCCGAATAGGGAGCGTCGGCGTCCACGACCGCGAAACTCGCGAAACTCGGCGCGCTCCACCGCGTGCCCTTCCCGCGCGTGTAGACGGCGACGTCCACGTGGTTTGTCGGCGTCATGCGCGTGCGGTCGATCACGACGCGCGCCACGTCCTTCCCCAAGGGCGTCAGTTGCGCGGCGTTGTTGCCGTCCTGCACAATCGCGAAGCGGTAATCCTCCCCGCCCGCCGCCGTGACGAGAAACGTGCGCCGGGAAGAGGCATTGCGCAGGACGGCCGCCCAGGCGCAGGGCGTCGCGTAGGTCAGCTCGGGCCAGCCGTCTTCGCCCCCCGGTTCCAATCCGGACACCTGCGCGACGATCGCGACAGGCGGCAGGTCCGCCACGGCCAGCGACGCGGCGGAAGCCGCCAGGCGGGCCGTGTCGAGCCCGTCCGGCGGGAATGCGGAAGGGTTCGCCTTGGCGGTGAAGTAGTCCTCCGGCCGCGGAGCCGTCTTCAGCGCGCCGCGCATCAACATCTGCAGGACCGGCGCCCACAGGCCGCGACGGACGATTTCCGCGCGGACCGGCGGCTTGAGCGCGCGCCAGACGGCGAGCGCGGCGCGCAAATAATACTGGTCGGACCAGCTGCGGCCCTGCGAGACGAGCCAATAGGGCGTCGTGGAGGCGAAGACGTTGCCGTTCGTGCCCAGCGGCGGAAAGTCAAAAGCGGCCGGGAACACCCAGAATTGGTTCGAGAGATAGAACGCCTGCATCAACCCCAGCCGGCGAACCTCGCTCGTCATGAGCGCGCGCGGAAGCGACCGCCAGAGCGGCCCCTGTGTCATCGCCCGGCTGGCGTTGCCGATCGCCGGATAGGGGAAAGCCGTGTTCGGGAAGTCCAGGTCCATGCCTCTCTTGCGGCCTTCCAGGTCGAACCCCACGGCGGTGAGCCCCGGCCAGTTGGTCATCGCGAGCGTCGAGTGCCCGCCGTCGCGGTTCACGTAAAGAAGCCCCGAATAGGGCAGTCCCGGCGCGTCCCGCAATTCCATCTGCGCGTCGAAACAGCCGCGGTCGAAGTCCCAGGCGAGATTCCGGGAGCACAGCACGAGCGGCTTGCCCGCGACGCCCGTCGCGCAGGCGACCGCGAGAGGGCCCGTGAAAACGGGACGGTCGCGGATGGAGTCGGCGTATTCCAGCAATTCCTTGAAGCGCGGCAGGTTTGCGATCTTCCTGAAGTCCGCATCCTGGCGGATCTTCCCCGTGTCGCGGAACCCGAGGTCGATCGCCTTCTCGAGTTCGTCCAGCGCGGGCTCCGGGTCTTTCGCGTAGGCGAGCGAACAGGCGAGGTTGTAGCGCCACGTGGGATCGTCGGGGAGGAGCGCCACGCCCTTCTTGCAGACGTCCAGGCGCGTTTCCGCGTCGTTCGTGCGCAGAGCCGTGCGGAACCGATCGCACAGGACTTGGTGGACGGGGTGCCGCGCAGGGTAGTCCCAGACGGTCAGCAACCCCAGGAAAAGCGCACAGAGAACGTTCATTTGCCAAACCTCATCCAGTTCGGGAGCTTGACCATGCGGGCTTCGCGGCTTTGGTTTGTGGCGAGCGTGTCGGTCGTTCCGATCGAAGGCGATTCGAGCGCCGCCAGACGCGTCATGAGCGTCTGCTGGCGCAAGGCTTGTTGCTGGCGCATGGCTTCGCCGCGCTGGCGCTCGGACAGGAGTTCCTGTTCGCGCAACTGCAGCTTCTCGCGCAGGTCCTGCACTTCGGCCCGAAGCTGGACGACATCCTTCGCCCCTTCGGCCTGTCGGGCGAGTTCGTCGCGCCGGCGGCTGAAGTCGTTCGTCAGCTCCTGCACCTTCTGCTCGTAGGCGTGCGCCGCCTTCTCGTTCGCCAGCCGCAAGGTCCGCAGCTCTTCGCGCAGTTGCGCCGTGCGGGGATCCTCCGGACGGTTCGCAAGCGCGCGGCGCGTCATCTCCTCGATGTCGGAGCCCGCGCATCTGATGAGCTCCCGCCGCCGCTGTTCCAGGCGTCCGATCCGCTCGTCCGCGCGCCGCTTGAAGTCCGCGAGTTCCTTCTTCTCGGACTCCAGCGCGGCGGCTATCTCGGTCGCCTCCGTCGTCATCAGGCCGTAGACGGCGGCCTGGATGTCGGCGATCTCGCTGGCCGTCTCGGGCAGGCGCCGCAGCTCGGTCTCGAGCGCGACGATCTGCTCCCGCATCTTGGCTTCGCGCGCGCTGGCGTCGCGCGCCTCCGACAAGAGCCTGTCCTGGAGCTCCTGTTCGCGCGCGGCCGCGGCCTGCGCGGCGTCGTCCAGGCGCTTCTGCAGGTCTGCGGTATGGCGGCGTTCCTCCGCGAGCAAGCCTTCCAATTCCTTCACGCGCGCGTCGTCCACGACTTTCTTCTCGACGATTTTCTCCACAATCCGCACGGACGGGCCGGCCGGCGGCGAGGGCGTCCGCGCGGACTCCTCCTCGGCCGCGGGCGCGGACGGGGAGACCGGACCGGCCTCTTCGTCCGCGAACGGGGGGCGCGATTCGACAAGCGTCGCCGCCGCCGGCAGACGCCCGGACGCCAGGAGCGCCTCCGCGGCTTTCCTGTTGAACGGGCCGCGCGGATTTCCATCCCCAAGATCGATGGAGAAACGCATGTCCAGGAACGGCACGTCTTCCGCGCGTCGCCAGACGATCTGGTCCTGCGAGACTTCCTGCCCGGGCTGGATGCGCCCCATCTTGGCCCATTCGACGAGCCGGGCGCGCGTTTCCGGGCCGAACGTCTCGTCCGGCGTCCGCAAATACCATGTCGTGTCGTTCATGCTTTCCTCCTCGTGAAGATGCCCGAGAGCCCGGACGCGCCCTGCCGATGCAGGGCCTGGGCCAGTTCGCGTCGCGCGGCGGCCTCGAGCGCCGCCAGACGCGCGCGGTCCACATGCCCGAAGACGGCGTCCTGGGCGGGGGGTGTGGACGCTTCGGCCGGGGCGGGGACGGACTCCACGAGGACCGTGCGCGCCGGAGGCTCCACCTCGACGATGCGTTCCACGATTTTCTCCACGGGGACTTCCACGCGCTTCTCGACGATTTTCTCGACCACGACGGGTTCCGGGTCCTTGTCGACCGGCAGGAAATGGCGGCGATAGATGCTCGCCTGCCCGGGAATCTCCCCCGCCGCGGCGAGCCGCACGACGACCGCGCGGTTGAAAGGCCCGAAGAATTTGCCCGGCTCGGCCTCGACGACCCAGCACATCTCCAGCTCTTGCATCATCTGGGCGGGAATCCACTGCTTTCTGTCGCGCGACACGCATCCCGAGGGGGCGATGCGTCCTTCGCGCGCCCAGGCCTTCAGCGTCTCGCGCGCCGCCGGGCCGTACACTTTTCCGTCCGCCGCGCGGACGTACCATTCTTCTAATTCGTTCATCCGCCAATATTATAGCAAAACCGCGCGCGATTTGGTATAATCCAATTATGGAAACGGATTCTTTATTTTCACGCACCGAGCTGATGCTGGGTCCGGAAACGATGAGACGGCTTGCCGCGACGCGCGTCGCCCTTTTCGGCACGGGGGGCGTGGGGAGCTGGTGCGCCGAGGCTCTGGTCCGCACGGGCGTCGGCCGCCTCATGCTCGTCGACTCGGATCGCGTCGCCCCTTCGAACGTCAACCGGCAGCTCATGGCCACGACGCAGACCATAGGAGAGCCCAAGGTCGACGTCCTCGCCGAACGGCTGCGCGCCATAAACCCCCGCGTCGAGCTCGACGTGCGCCGCGCCGTCTACGAAGAAGCGACGGCGGCGAGCTTCCGTCTGGAGGAATTCGACTACGTCATCGACGCGATCGACTCCCTGGCCGAGAAGGCCGCGCTGATCCGGCACGCCCTGTCCATCCCGTCCGTCACCCTGTTCGCGTCCATGGGCGCGGCGCTGAAGATGGACCCCGCCCTGGTCCGGACGGGGCGCTTCGGCAAAGTCGAAGGCGACGGCCTGGCGCGGGCCCTTCGCACGAAATTCCGCAAGACGGGAGGCCTGCCGGCGCGCGACTTCCTGTGCGTGTGGAGCCCGGAGCGGCGCGAGAACCGCGGCGCGCCGGCCGCCGAAGCCCCCGCGGCGCCCGGCGAACGCGACTGGAACGCCAGAAAAGCGCGCATAAACGGAACGGTCGCACACATGACCGCCCTTTTCGGGCTGACGCTCGCAAGCCTTGTCGTCCGAGACGTCGAAAACAAATGCACGGCGAATGACCATGAAACAAAGAAAAACTAAGAAGGCGTTCGACGTCATCGTGGCCGTCAGGATGTACAATGCCGTCGGCCGCACCCGTCTGGAAGGCATTCTGCGCTTTCTGCGCCACGGACGGAACTGGCGGATCAAACTCATCGAGACGGAAGACCGCTTCACCGCCCAGACGATAGCCGGCGCGATCAAAGACGGCATCGACGGCTTTATCGTCTTCCAGTCGCTGAGCCCGAACATCTGGCGGGACCTGATCGCCTCGCGCATCCCGATCGTCTCCCTGGAATCGGTGTGCCCGCCCATGGCGACGCGCGGACGGCTCCTGCATCTCGTGCGCGTCGACGACGAGGGCATAGGCGCGTTGGCCGCGCGGCACTTGCTCAACGCAGGCGACTTCCGCACATTCGGCTTCATCCCCTCCCCGCAGGACGAAAACTGGTCCAGACGGCGGCTGGCGGGCTTCATCGCGGAGATCCGGGCGAACAAGAAGGACTGCCGCGTCTTCACACCCCCGAAAGACGGGTCGCTCGACAACGCGTCCGCGCTCGTCGCGTGGGTCTCCGGCCTGCCCCACCCCGCCGCGCTCTTCGCCGCAAACGATCTTGTCGCCACCCACGCGATCGCCGCCCTGCACGCGGCGAACCTGGACATCCCCCGCCAGGTCGCCATCCTGGGCGTGGACAACGACGAGATCCTCTGCCAGAACGTGGAGCCCAGTCTCACCAGCATCCGCTTCGTTACCGAGAAAGAAGGCGAACTTGTCGCGAGCGAACTCGAAAAAATGATGACGGGCGCGTCGGCCAGGAAGGACCTCATCCCCTGGAACTTCAAGGAAATCGTCCGCCGGGAGTCCACGTCCTTCACGACGCCCGCCGCGCAGCTCATGCGCCGCGCACTGCAATATATCAATCGCCACGCCGCCGAAGGCGTGCGCGTGCGGGACGTCGTGCGCCATCTGGGCGTCTCGCAAAGACTGCTTGAGCTGCGCTTCCGCGAGTTCGAGAGCAAAAGCGTCGCGCAAGCGCTCGACGACCGGCGCTTTGCGGAGCTCGTGCGCCTGCTGAAGGACACGGACGCCCCCATCTCGCAAATCGCCGCGGACTGCGGCTTCGGAAACCTCTCCAATCTCACGCGGCGCTTTCGCAAGCGCTATGGAAAGACCATGCGCGAATGGCGTCTGGAGATGCGCGGAAAATGAATACTTTCATGAATTTCCTTGCGGTTTTCCTGGGTAGCGGCGTCGGGGGTTGCCTGCGTTACGCGCTGTCCGTCCTGTTCGGCGGCAACCTCGCGGCGACGCTCGCCGCCAACGCCATCGGATCCTTCTTGATCGGCGTTTGGACAGGCGCGGCGCTACCGCACACGACACGTCTCTTGCTCACCGTCGGATTTTGCGGCGGCTTCACCACCTTCTCGACCTTTGCGAAGGAAAGCGTTCTCCTCTTGTCGCGCGGACAATACGGACTTTTTGCGGCCTATCTGGCGCTTTCGCTTGTCCTTTCGCTCGCCTGCGCGGCGGGCGGACTCTGTCTCTCGCGTTAGCGACCGGCAAGCGACCGGCTCTTGCACAAGCGCATAATCATGCGAAAAAATACGGCATTCGAGCCGATTCGCTCCGTTATCGCCCTTCCTGGCCTGCGCACCCGCTTTGCCGCAAGCGAACAATCCTAATCCTGGAAATCCCAGGCTAAAGACGTGGTCGGCTTTGCGACCGCGGCAGTCCGGCTTGAATGACGCCCGCAAGGCGTCTTCAGCCACCCCTCAAAAGGCCCGGACGACGTGTCCGAGCCTCCTCTCTGACATGCGCCGGGCGGTCGCCTGAAGCCGCCGGGCCACCCGGTCGATTCCGCCCGGCCGCCTCCCGATATTGAAACACCCGGGTGTTTCACTATCAAACACCCGGGTGTTTCACCCCAAAATACCCGGGTGTTTTGTACCCAAATACCCGGGTGTTTCACCATCAAACACCCAGGTGTTTCACCCCCAAACACCCGGGTGTTTTACTATTAAATACCCGGGTGTTTGCATACGACCGGTAGGCTCGTTGGTCTATGCGAGATTGACGCGGCTTGTGAAGAGAGGCGGATGGATCCTTCCGTTGGTCGGCTCGAAGCCGGCGTTCAAGCCTTCTCCCCGCCTCGTCGAACTGGCTCGAAAGACGCGAAAGACCGCCTGGAGAGAATCCGCGACTCCGCGATCTAGCGCGTCCAGACGCACATGCCGACTTCGATGCGCGCGGGGTTGATGATATTGCCGGGAATGACTTTGTCCCGTATGGTGTAGTACGTATCCGGGTCGTTCCACTTTTTGCCGACCAGCTGGGAGGCCGTCACGCCTTTCGAGACGCGTCCGCGCACCTTGTAGCCGCGCGCTTTCAATTCCGCGATGCTCCGCGGCGGCAGGCGCAAGGCGGACGCCGTTTTCTTTTTCGTTTTCGGGGGGGTGGTTTTTCTCGCCGCACGGGTTTTCGCGCTTCCCGGGACCGTCTTCTTCGCCGCCGACGCCGGATAGACCGACCGCCACGTATCCACATTCCCGTACAGGACTTTCGCAAGGTAGGCGTCCCCCACGACGAGTCGCCCCGCGCGCGTATCCGGGTCGTAGGCGGGGCGCGACGAGAGCCCCAAAACGCGCCGCACGCTCGGCATGGCGAACAGCATGCCGCATCGTTTGCGGCCGCGATGCTTGCGCTTCTGCCATTTGTTGGGCGCACCGTAGGCGACATGGCTGTGGCAGACCACCTTGTCGTCGCCCAGACCGTACATGGACTGGAGCTCGGACACCAGTTTCGCAATCGCCTTCAGCTGCACAAGCGGCATGGACTTGTCGTGATAGCCGACGCACTCGATGCCTATGGAGAACTTGTCCACGTCGTCCTTCCCCTTCCACATGGAGCGTCCGGCGTGGAAGGCCTCGCGGTCGCGATCGACGATGCGGTAGACCGAGCCGTCTTCCGTCACGCAGAAATGGCATTCGCCGCGTTCGGAGAGTTTGTTGAGCGAGCCGCGCGCGGCGGCCTCCGTCGTATGGAGAACGATCAATTCCGTGGAGGAGCGTATGGCGCGCTCGGCGTTTCGCGGACTCGCGTAGCGGTTCGACGCGTCTATCGCGCAGACGCGGGGCGCGGCGGAAAGCGCAAGAATGGCGATTGCCTTCGCGAAAAGCCGCCGGCTCGAAGCACCCCGTTCCACGTCGCGCTCCTTCGTCAGCGCAGGAGCACGACGGCGTGCGCGACAATGCCGCGGCCCGCACCTACATCGTCCATCTTCTCGTTCGTCTTCCCCTTGACGGAAACGCAGCCAACGGGAATGGAAAGCAACTGCGACAGGCGCGCCCGGATCGCGTCGACATGCGGTCTCAGGCGCGGCTTTTCGCAGATGACGGTACAGTCCAGATTCTCCACTTCATGTCCCGCCGACCGGACTTCCGCCACGGCCGCGGCGAGAAGGACGGTCGAATCCGCCCCCGCCCACCGCGGATCGGCATCGGGGAAATGGGACCCGATATCGCCGTGGGCGATAGCGCCGAACAGCGCGTCTATGAGCGCGTGCAGAAGAACGTCCCCGTCCGAATGCGCCTTGAGCCCCGGCGCATCCGGAATAAGGACGCCGCCCAGCACCAAAGGCTTGGCGGCGTCGAAAACATGCGAATCGTATCCGTACCCGATGCGCATCAGACAAGAGCGAGATCCGCAAGCGTGGCCCGCAGGATCGCGAGATTGGCGTCCGTCGTTTCGCACAAGGGCAGACGGAACGCGCGCGCGATCCGTCCCGTCAGCGCAAGCGCCTCTTTCACCATGACCGGATTCGTGTCTATGAACAGGTTGTGGAAAAGCGGATAATAGCGCCGGTGCAAATCCCGGGCCGCGGCGAAGTCGCCCGCCAAAGCCGCTCGGACCATGTCGCCCATCTCCTTCGGAATGATGTTCGACGCCACCGAAATGACGCCCTGCGCGCCCACCGAGATCATGGGAAGCGTCAACGAGTCGTCGCCCGACAGGACGGCGAAATCCGGAACCAGGTTCTTGATGGCCGACACGCGCTCGACGGAACCCGCCGCTTCCTTTATCGCGACGATGTTGGGGTGCTTGGCCAGACGCGCCACGACGTCCAGGGGAATTTCCCGGCCCGCCCGGCCGGGCACGTTGTACAGCACGACCGGCAACCCGAGATCGGCAATCGTCATGAAATGGCGGTAGAGACCCTCCGCGTTGGGCTTGTTGTAGTAGGGCGTGACCTGCAGGCAGGCGTCAGCCCCGCCCATAGCAATCACCGCTTTCGTCAGGGACACCGCCTCCGACGTGGAATTCGCGCCCGTCCCCGCCACGATGCGGCATTTGCCGGCGGCGAATTCAATCGTCTTTTCGATGACCTTGTGGTGTTCCTCGTGCGTCAAGGTCGGCGATTCGCCGCTCGTGCCGACCGAACAGATGCCCTCGACGCCCGCGGCGGTCTGCCGCGCGACAAGCGCCTGCAACGCACCGTAGTCCACCGCCCCCTGCGCGGTGAACGGCGTCACAAGCGCCGTAATCGTGCCTTTGAGTTCCATGTGCACCATCTCCCTTAAACGCCCGCCGTACGATTAGCCGTTCTTCTTCTCGAAGTCCTTCATGAAGGCGACGAGGGCGTCCACGCCGGCCATCGGGAAGGCGTTGTAGATCGTCGCGCGGATGCCGCCGACCGAGCGATGGCCCTTGAGCGAGCTCATGCCGAGCGCCTTGGCCTCTTCCACGAAGCGCTTGTCCAGGTCCGCATTCGGCGTCGTGAACGTCACGTTCATGTTGGAACGGAACTCCGGGAGCGCCGTCCCCTTGTAGAAGTCGCTCGCGTCGATGACGTCGTAGATTTTCTTCGCCTTGTCGTCGTTCAGCCTGAAGAGGTTCTCCTTGCCCATCTTCTTCACCCACTTCATCACGAGACCGAACACGTAGATCGTGAACGTCGGCGGCGTGTTGTAGAGCGAATTGTTGTCCACGTGCGTGCGGTACTGCAACATGGTCGGGATCTTCTCGTCGCCCTTGGCGGCGAGCTCCTTCTTGATGGCCACGACCGCCATGCCCGCCGGCCCCAGGTTCTTCTGCGCACCCGCGTAGAAGAGGTCGAACTTGGTGTAATCGCGCGGGCAGCTCAGGATGTCGGAAGACATGTCGGCGAAAAGCGGACCTTTCACCGTCGGGATCTTCTTGAGCTGGGCGCCCGAAATCGTCTCGTTCGTGCAGATGTGCGTGTAGACGGGATTGGCGGAAAACTTCCACTCGCCCTCGCGCGGCATGCGCGTGGGGATGTCCTTGGCGCAATCGGCGACGACGTTGACCGACGCGCCGCGGCAAGCGGCGACCTTGGCGGCCTCCTTCATCGCCTTGCCGGACCACGTACCTTCGTTGGCGTAGTCCGCCGTCTGGCCCGCGCCCAGAAAGTTCATCGGAATCATGGCGAACTGCATGGACCCGCCGCCCTGGATGAAGCAGACCTGGTAATCGTCGCCGATGCCCGTCAGCTCCTTGAAGTCGGCGATGGCTTCTTCGTGGATCTTGTCGTAGTCTTTGCCGCGGTGGGACATCTCCATGACCGACATGCCCGTCCCTTTGTAGTCCACCAGATCGTTCTGGACCTGCTGGAGGACCTCAAGAGGCAACGTGGCCGGGCCGGCCGAGAAATTGTAAGCGCGTGACATATCTGTTCCTTTCAAATTTATTGCCTATATTATATCTTTTATGGCGCGCTTCCGCAAGACCCCGAAGGGGAAAAGTTTATCGGGAAAGCGCCCCGGCCGCGAGACGCCCGGGGCTGGCCGTTCCCGTGCGAGGCAATCAACCGTGCAGGGGATGTGGAAAATGTAG
>ERZ808246.1821-NODE-1821-length-14423-cov-11.489978_pt1 | contig 14423 bp, 9 predicted proteins | sample MGYA00521083_ERZ808246 | MGnify/ENA primary metagenome ERZ808246 (study PRJEB31516, sample SAMN03275577) | gut metagenome | biome: mammalia-associated habitat; material: feces | host: Papio cynocephalus | place: Kenya | collected 2012-07-07 ...
CCCATGTGGTGACTTTGGAATCCCGTCCGGCCAATATCGAAGGCAAAGGGGCCGTTACTATTCGTGATTTGGTACGAAATGCCCTCCGTATGCGTCCAGACCGCATCATCGTCGGCGAAGTTCGTGGTGGTGAAGCACTGGATATGCTGCAAGCCATGAATACCGGTCACGACGGTTCCCTCACCACCGCCCATGCGAACAGCCCGCGAGATGTACTGTCCCGTTTGGAAACCATGGTGCTCATGAGCGGCTTCGAGCTTCCGGTACGCGCCATTCGTACCCAGATTGCCTCCGCCTTGGATCTCATTATCCATCAGTCACGTATCCAGGATGGTTCCAGAAAAATCACTTACATCACCGAAGTACAACAGATGGAAGGGGACGTCATCGTCCTGCAAGACCTGTTCCGCTACCATCAGACTGGCTTTGATGAAAATGGAAAAGCCGTCGGCACCTTCGAACCTACCGGCCTGCAGCCATTGTTCCTGTCGAAATTTAAGATTCACGGCGTAGAAGTGCCGAAGAGTCTCTTCGCACCAGGAAAAGGTGGAGACATCTGGGATGAGGAATAGGTTCTGATGTAGTGATTTGCTCATTATGACATGGAATTGCCAGCGCTATATGAAGGTTCTGATGTTATGATTAGGTTATCGTAACATGGAGTTGCCAGCGTTAGATAAAGGTTCTGTTGTTATGATTAAGCTATGGTAACGTGGAGTTCTCAACGTAATACAAAGGTTCTGTTGTTATGACTGAGCTATCGTAACATGGAGTTGCCAATGTTATGTCAAGGTTCTATGGTTAGAGATAGGATGATTGCCATGAGCACATATAAGAGTTTAGGTGTTTGGAAAGAATCTCGAACATTGTATAAGATGTTGTATGCTGCGGTTAAACAATTACCAGATGACGAAAAATATGCAATGTCTTCTCAAATGCGTAGAGCTGTTATTTCTATTTCATCGAATATAGCAGAAGGACAAGGTCGTGGAACCATACGTGATTATATTCATTTTTTATATAATTCTCGCGGTTCTGCTTATGAATTGGAAACGCAAATTATTGCTTGTGGTGATTTATTGCTGATTGATAAAGCAACTTTAAAAATTTTATATTATCAGAATAAGAAAGTAATTACCCTGTTGAATGCATTAATTGATTCTTTGGAGAGTAAAGCTGCTCCTAAAAATATGCAAGAAGAAGTAGCAGTATATGGTAATAGTAACCATGAGAACCTTAGCACACTGGAATCATAGATTCGATAAAGGAGAAATCATTGCAACAGAACCTTATGAGAGCGATAAAAATACAAAGTGTCACAATCGTTATGGTCACTAACAGAACCTTAGTATACCAAAATCATAAAGTTCGACAAAAAAGAAATCATTGCAACAGAACCTTATGAGAGCGATAAAAATACAAAGTGTCACAATCGTTATAGTCACCAACAGAACCTTACTATACCGAAATTATAGAGTTCAGGGAAAACGGAATCATCGTACCAGAACCTTAACGTCCAAGGAGGTGAAATGACATGCTTGCACTGGCCATTGCCATCGCTGTGGCAGTATTCTTTTTCCTGTTAATTAGTCTGATATTGCTTAAAAAGTCGGACAGCAAGCGGGAAGTGAAGCGACGGTTGGGGTCGCTTATGACCATAGAAGAAGAGAGGGAAGAGGAGAATCCCGATGATCTTCGCCGTATTCCTTTCTTGAAGCGTACTGTGGGACGTATGATTGGGCGTCTCATGGAATTTTTGGCCCAGTTTGCGCCGGCAGCCATTCCTAAGTTGATGGAAAAGAAAATCATGATTGCTGGGAAACAGGGCGTTTGGAAAGTGCGCCACTTTGCTGGCTTCTGGTCTTTGTGTCTTATCTTAGGGGCAGGGATTGGGATTTGGTATATTCGGTCAGAAAATTTCACCTTGGCACAGAATGTGCTGGTCTTTGCTGGCTGGACGGCCACCGGGGCGCTGGTGCCTTTTGGCATTTTGAATCACATCATCCGGAAACGGCAGGATTTGATTTCTCGCCAGCTTCCTGATGTATTGGATTTGCTTTCTATTTCCGTACAGGCAGGGCTCTCCTTTGACGGGGCTCTCCGTAAAGTGGTAGGTCGTATGCAGGGGCCGCTGATTGATGAACTGACTCGTATGCTTCGAGATGTGCGTATGGGCATGACCCGCCGTCGTTCCATGCAGTTCATGGCGAAACGTTGTGATATCCAGGATATTTATCTTTTTGTCATGTCTATCACCCAGTCGGAACGGTTGGGGGCATCCATGTCAGATACGCTGGCTATCCAGGCAGACAATATGAGAAATATTCGTCGTCAGCGTGCCAGAGCGGCTGCTATGAAAGCACCGGTAAAGATGGTATTTCCATTGGTATTCTGCATTTTCCCTGCCATTTTCGTAGTGGTCCTGGTGCCATCGCTTTTGAGCCTTATGCAGACCATGGGGAAATGATAGCAGTGATCCAGGGAAGCGACAGCTTCAAATTATATGACACCGCTATATGTGCATGGTTATTATTCTACGCAATACTTTTTCTAACATATCAACCATACCATATTGTGCCAGGTTACAAGGGTTATAGAAGGTTATGTGACTATCGAAATCACATAACCTTTTATAACCTTTATACCCTTAACCATATCGGTATATATCATAGTTTTTGACATAGGAATTAGCAGAATAATAACCTATAAAAATGATATTTTTATGCTAATTCAGGAGGTCCTATGACACTTCAAAATGTAACGCTGGTGAGTGATCGCCGGCGTATTTCTTTATCTATAGAACTGGCGGACAGCTGGTGGAGCCGGTTCAAGGGGCTGATGCTTCGCAAATCCTTGCCGGAAGGGCAGGGGCTGTACCTGAAGAAAACCAATAGCATTCACATGTGTTTCATGCGATTTCCTATTGATGCGATTTTTTTTGATACACATGGGCAGGTGATAAAAATCGCACAAAATCTGTCGCCTTGGACGGGAATTTCTATTTCCTTGAAAGCAAAGGATTGCTTGGAAATGAAGGCGGGGGAGGCAGAACGATTGGGGATTGTGGTGGGGATGAAAATATATGGTGACTAGTGACTGGTGACTCGTGACTAGGAATTAGAGACTAGTTGACACTATCCATAATCGTCATTTCGACCGGTCGTATTAGTGCTTGATGTTGCAGAAGCAATGAAATACGATGTGTAGGAGAGTGGAGAAATCTCAAAGCACTAGCGGTAAGGGCTTTCTGCTTCAAATGGTAACGGTGAGATAACACTTCGAGCGAAGCGAGATGAGCAGCTCTAGCGAGCTGCGGTGAACTGTGTCATCAAGCCCTTGCCGCTAGTGCTGCGAGATTTCTCCACTCAGGGATCCAAATCCATTTATACCTTATTCTCCATTTCGCGTGATTTGACCGGTCGAAATGACGGATAAGGTTAGCGTCTTATTTTTCCTAATCCCTAAGGCCTAGCTACTAATCCCCAGTCCCCAGTCCCCAGTCACGAGTCACCAAATAAAAAAGAGACACTCTCACGGCGGAGAGTGTCTCTTTTTTATTTGTGATATTTCTTCATATACATTTGAATCAGTTGTTTTTCCATCAAGTTGCTGTCGGCGTAGGTTTCTTTGACCGTATAGAGGTAGACTTGGTCGTCTGTGCCGGGGATGGCGATGATGCTGTGGCGGCACCAGCGGTATTGATCGTCGGTCAATTTGGTGCGGAAGTAATCCACCAGCATGTGGGTGGGGGATTTCTGAAGCCGCTGAGGTACCGTAGCGGGATTGCTGAAGGTGCGGAACCGGACACGGCCTTCTGGATTGATGTAGTGGGCTTCGTAGTAATCCAAGCTCTCCTGCAAATCATATTTCTGTCCTGGCACAGTGTAAGGACTATGGTTCCAGCAGATGATTGGTTCTGCCTGGTGCTGGGCCGCATCTTGTACCACTACGGTGTTGTAAAGGGTGAAGATGTTCTGGGAGAGGCCGTCCAGTTTGATTTGTTCCATCTTGTCGGCGTTGCTGGACATGTCTACCACGTATACCCGGAAGAGGTGATTCTTGCCCATGGTGGACAGTTTTTTCAGCTTGAGCCAAATGAATTTATTGTGATACGGATAGGTGATGGTTTCACTCTTACCGCTTCGAATCGCCAGGTCGATGGTGTTGTGAATGAATTTCATCACAACATTGGATTTCTGGTTCAGTTTCTTTTCAGAAATAGAAAGGGTAGCACTGCCCAAGGCTTGCAAGGTTTCCATGTAGGCGGTGTTGGCAAAGAGGAAGTGGCAATGTTTTGTTTCCTCATTAAATTCCACCAAAGACATGGGCTCGCTGCGCAGGAAATTTTCCTGGCTGGCTGGTTCATAGTACTGGCAGAATTCTTTGTTCTCAAAGGGGATGCCTTTCCCTTCCATATGGGGGACCAGTTCTTCGTAAGGCATAGGCTTACCGAAATAGTAGCCCTGAATTTTTTCACAGCCAATGGAGCGGAGAAACTGGAATTGGGATTTCGTTTCCACCCCTTCGGCCAAGGTGTGAATATTGATATCCTTTGCCATGCGGACGGTGCCTAGGAGAATATCTTTGGATTTCTGTGTGAAGCTGGACAGGAAGGCCATGTCGATTTTTAGTTCATCGAAATGGTAATCTTTGAGGGCATTCAGGGACGAATAGCCGCTGCCGAAGTCATCCATCCAGACTTGGTAACCGGCGGCACGGAATTTATTCAGCTCTGTTTTGATTTCATCGCTGTCTTTCACGAACATGCTCTCCGTGATTTCCACGTTCAGCATGTAGTGGGGCACCTGATATTTCGCTGCCAATTCCTGGACTTTATTGAAGATATCACAGGTATAGAAATCCATGCGAGATAGGTTGAACGACATAGGCACGATGGGGAGCCCCTGGTCCTTGCAAGTACGATACCGTTTGCACACTTCTTCGATCATGAAGAGATCTAGCTTGTACAACTGTCGGCTTTCTTCCAGTGGGGGAATAAACTCCCCAGGAGACAGGAATCCTTTCACCGGATCAATCCAGCGAGCCAGGGCTTCCATGCCGCAAAGGGTGCTGGTCAGCGCACGGACTACGGGCTGGAAATAAATTTTGACATATCCCTGTTTCAGCGCATGGTCGATGTGGTACACCACATAATCTTTTAGTTCCGCAGAGCGGCTGATTTGCGGCGTATACAGGCAGTAGAACATTTCCGGCCGGCTCTGGATGCTGTCACAAGCCAGCTTCGCCAAGTCGCAGGCCTTGCTGGGAACCATGTCGGACGATTCGATTTCATAAATGCCCACTTTGGTTTCCAATTTCACCGAACTTCTCAGACTGGAAATCCGGTCTTTCAGCTCCAGCAGGTGGGCTTTCAAATCCAGTTTGTATGTGAGAATCACAAAGTGGTCATCGGAGAAACGAGAAACGAAATCATTGGGGAATACGTCCTGCAGCACCTGGGCAATGTCTTTCAGGAGATGGTCTCCTTCTTCCAAGCCGAATTTCAGATTGAAGTTTTTGAAATGGCAAATATTGAGGTACAGAATCATCATGCCCTGGGTGGATCCCATTTTGGCATTCATTTGGAACCAGTTGTGGGCGTATTCCAAGAAACGACGCTGTCCCGGCAATCCCGTGATGGGGTCCATCATGTCGATTTGGGTCGGCGTGTGAGGGTCCACTAGAAATAGGTAGTACCGATCGCCTTGGACTGGGTCTTTCACCAGGCGGACCAGGTTTTGCAAATATTGTATCTTTCCTGTTTTGCTCCGAACTTTGGTATTCACAAAACTGATGGCACCGCTGCGTGTTTCGTTGTCGATTTGGTAGAAAATACTTCGGGTATCGTTGCCGGTCAGCAGCGTGTCGAAGTACCCATTGGTGTAATCCATGAGCTCTTGAAAAGAATGGCAGCCCATGATTTCCATAGCCCGCTGGTTGGCATATAGAATCTGATGGCGGCCGTGGGTCTGAAATACCAAGAGCCCGCCAGGCAGAAATTCTAAAGCATCGGTAGAAAAAGAAATGGGTGTAGTAGAAACTTTCTCAGCAGAATTCACAGGTCTCACCTCCGTTTCGTTGTAGTGTATCATTGGCTTTTATGAAATAGTGCGTAATGCGAAGTGCGTAGTGCGTAATGGTGGAAGGGGCGTACAAAACTTAAAAGCGCCCCAATCCCCTTTTTTATATAGCTTAGGATAGAGGGAATTAAATTGTTTTCTATTTGGCAATGATTCCCTAATCCCTAGCTACTAATCCCTAATCCCTAATCCCTAGTCCCTAGTCACCAGTCACCAAAACTCACAAATCTTCAATCTGGTAGAAATATTCGATGGCTCCTACGATTTTGCTATCCTGGTAGAGCGGGGCGGTTTGTACCAGCACGGGAACGCGGGCACCATTTTTCGCCTTCAGCCACACTTTGGCTTTCCGTGGTTTTCCGTCAAACATGGTGGCTGTCATGGGGCACATGGTTTTACACAGGTGGACGCCCTGGTTGTCGATGTGATCCAGCCAATTTTCATAGCAATGGCGGCCAATCATTTCTTCCGCACTGTAGCCGGAGATCATTTCCGCTCCTTTGCTCCAGTATTTGATAGTGCGGGTCGGGTCTAAGCAATAGACCCCGTAGGGCATATTGTCTAAGATTTGGGTTTGTAATTCGTCTTTTTCAAAGTCCATACTATTGCCTCCTTGGGGAAATAAGATATGGAATGAGTGGGATTGATTTTCTGTGCTGGCAGGAAGTCAGCACTAGAAAATTAAAAAACTATTTATTTAATAACCATTATAAACTAAATATAGATATAAAGCAAAATAATCATCGGTGAAGTGACAGAAATCAGGGGTGAAGTGCAGAAATTTGCGGATAAGAGGGAAAATTAATGAGGAATTAGGAACGAGGAGTGAGGAATGATATTAGTTCCGTGGGGAATAGATTAACAAAAGCATTTATACTGCTAGAGTTGCCCCCTCTGCCTTCGGCATCTCCCCCAATGGGGGCGATAAATAAGGAGTAAACTCATTTAGGCGGCGCATTGTGATAAAAGGTTATAATTCTGCGCCACTCCATTTTTTAACATACACCTGTTGCCGATTGCTACAAGGTTAAAAGGGGGATAAAAGGTTATGCGTTTACCGTAAGTTGATTTAACGTCATTTCGACCGGTTGAAATGACGGATGAGATGATATTACCAGCGGCTAATAGGTATTCGAGAAACCTGAGAAACTTGAGTGACCTGAGTAACTTGAACACTTTCAGCCCCCCTTTTTAGAACCTTTAGAACCCTTAGAACCTTTAGAACCATCAGAACCTTTTGTAACCTTAGCAACCTGAGCCACCTGACAAACAAAAAAGGCTCTCACCGCAGTGAGAACCTTACCGATTATCGATTATCTACTTTTTCTGGATTCATATCATGACGAAGCAGGCGGAAGCGGGCGAAGTCGCGCCATTCGGTGCCGGGGATGCCGTAGTTGCAATAGGGGTCAATGGAGAGGCCGCCTCTGGGGAGGAATTTGCCCCATACTTCGATGTACCGGGGATGGAGCAATTTAATTAAGTCGGTCATGATGATATTCACACAATCTTCATGGAAGTCGCCGTGATTTCTGAAACTGAAGAGGTAAAGCTTGAGCGATTTACTTTCTACCATGTACTGGTCCGGGATATAGGAAATATAAATGGTAGCAAAATCAGGCTGGCCGGTTTTCGGGCACAGGCTGGTAAACTCGGGACAGTTGAATTTGATGAAATAATCCCGGTCTGCATGTTTATTGGGAATCCGTTCCAACAGAGCCGGATTGTAATCGTAGGTATACTTGGTATTCTGGCTGCCCAGCTGTTTCAACTGGTCCAGGCCTTCGCGAGTGTTGTTTGGCATATAATGTCCTTTCTGTAATAATGCGTAATGCGAAGTGCGTAGTGCGTAGTGGTGGTGGCGGCGCACATAATTGGGAAGCGCCGCAAAGTTTTTATAGAAAAATAAATCGATTTCCAATGTCCATATAAAAGGGGTATTGGGGCGCTATATAAGTTGTGCGCCCCTTCCACCATTACGCACTACGCACTTCGCATTACGCACTCCAATTAAATCTTCTTCGCTGCTTCCACCAGTTGGTTCTCGTGGCTGCTTCCTGGGAACCACTGGATGCGCAGCGGGATGTGGAATGTTTTTTCAAAGTCCTTGACCAGCGGCGCGATGGCGTGGGCGGGGACGTCGAAGTTTTCTCTATCGGTGTAGAGCCGAAGGTCCATGGCATTTTTCACAGACGTGCAGATGAGGCGGGTGATGCAGTGCTCGTGGCTTTCATCAAGCCCTTCGGCCATGGCGAGGAAGAGGGAGAGCATTCGCACTTCCCGCATTTGGGCGGCGGTCAGGATGTGAGCTTGCGGGTTGGCTTTCAGATATTTCCCGGAATAACCATGATGGAAAGCGCAAACCAGGGCGCACATGATTTGTTCGCTGTGAGACCAGCCGAAGATATGGGCGTTGGCAGTCATGTAAGCACTGTGCCGGGCGTGGCTGTAATAATTGATCAGATTTCCCACGTCATGAAGGAGACCCGCCGCGGCCAATATTTTTCTGGCCCGTTCTCCCATGTGATGGATTTTTTCCCACTGGTCAAACATGGAGAGTGCCATGGCGGTCACGTAGTGGGTGTGGAAGGTGTATTCCATAGGCAAGGTATCCATGTAGTTTTTGACGGAGTTCCACAGCATATGGGTCTGTTTTTTTCCATCTGGGTCAAAGAGGGGATCGTAGTAATGGAAGAACAGCCCTTCCCGGAGGCCGCAGCCGGAAATGGTGAGGTACGCCGCTTTTGCTTTTTTCACGATTTCCTGGACCACCAGGGAGCCGGCGATGATGATGTCCGCCCGTTCACTGGAGAGGCCGCTGATTTTCTGTCGTTCTTCGTAGGTCTTTCCTGTGATCATTTTCACCACTTCCAGTAGGTCTTCTACAGGAAATTGGTAATTGTGCAGCTTCGGCAGCGGATAGCTGGAGGCACGCTGATGAATTTTAGCCAAATTTCTGACTGTGCCGCCAACCCCAATGACGGGGATGGGATAGTCAGGGAACCAGGAAATTTTATCCAGCACCCCTTGGATGAAAGTTTTCATGGTGGTCAGTTTCGCCAGCGGTACGTTACCAGAGGACTGGAACATTTCTGTCAATGTGACGGCTCCGATGGGGATGCTGACCGAGTGAATCCGTTTCTTGTCTTTCACCAAAGTGATTTCCACACTGGCACCGCCCAGGTCAAAGAGGAGGAACTCTTTCTGGTCGATGGTGTGAATTACGCCGGAGAATCCCAAGGCCGCTTCCGCTTTACCACTGATGATGGTCATGGGAATGCCGGTGCTCATGCGGACCCGTTTCAGGAACGAGGCACCATTGATGGCATTTCTAACCGCCGCTGTTGCCACAGCCAGGACTTTTTTGATTTTCTGCACCTGGATGATGTGGGCATAGACGGAAAGACATTGTAAGGCCCGCTGCTGTGCTTCTTCGGTGAGAAGCCGAGAGGTCAATGTCATTCCTTCGGCCAGGCGAATGGATTTCTTTTCTTGGTAAATCAGTTTGTAGGCTCCGTTCTCGCCGATTTGCATGATGATGAATCGAATCGAGTTGGAGCCCAGGTCAATGATGGCGATGCGTTCCATGGGTTCTCCTTGTGTTGGGTGACTCGTGACTGGTGACTAGTGATTAGGAAAATCCCAGTCACCAGTCACGAGTCACCATGAATATACAGAGTGATGCATTGTTGATAGAAAACTTAGTATTTAATCGTATTGTACAACATTATGGGGCTAGTTGCCAAAGGTTTCTCTAGGTTCTCTTAGTTCTTACATCTAGGAAAACGCTGATTGAATCAAAGAGTTTGGAATTATATGAATTTTTATCCAAAGCATCGTTAAGAAAATCTTTAAATAGCTCGCTATTCTCAGATTTCCTTTCCTCGCTTTGAATAAAAATTTAAGAATAATTCCAAACCATGATTAAATCAGTGTTTCCCTAGTTAATTATGATATAATATAAGCAGAGAATCATATATTTCTGAAGCCTATGAGTTTTTGTGTTTCCTTGTTAAGAAATTATAGATTTTATCTATGATTTGACGAAATAAGAAGCTCTATTTTACCTATTGTTTACATGAATGTTGTAATGTTAGTATTTGGCGACTGGTGACTGGTGACTGGGAAGTAGCAATATACCTGAGTGTCAAAGTGGTTAACACTTATATGTTTCATATTTCCTACGAAACAGTTCCTAATCCCTAAGGCCTAGTCACGAGTCACCAGTCACTAGTCACTTGAATATAAAAGAACGGAGGCGCTTTATGGCAGAACAGAAACCCTTGATGTATGGGATTATTCATATCGGTTCTTCCAACGTGTCCATGCGCATCGTAGAATACACGCACATGAGTGAGGTGCGTGTCATCGAATCGGTGCGGAAGGATACCACGTTTGGGGAAGAAGTATTTAATCACAAAAAATTATCTTTTGCCTCCATTCGTAAACTTTGCACCATGCTGAATGGATTGAAGCAACTATTAAACGATTACCAGGTGAAGGTCTATGCGGTGTATGCCACAGCGGTGCTCAGAGAAGCAGAAAATTGTCGTTCCATCCTGGACCTGATCCGGGTGACTACGGGCTTCAATGTGCAGGTGGTGGATATGCCACAGGAAATTTATTTCAAACACTTTGCCCTGCAGTACCGGCTGAAGCAGTATAACCGAAGCCAGCAGGAGCGACTGGGAAATAATTTCCTCTTCGTAGATATCACCTCTGGCTGCGTGGGCCTCACGGTGTGGGAGAAGGGCACCCTTTGCTACCAGCACAATGTGCATATCGGCACCTTGCGGCTTTTGGAAACTTTCAAAATGAACCAGCGAGATTCCCGGTCTTTCCCGGAGGCGCTGTCGGAATATATTCATGCCATCATGGAACCTTTATGGTGTGCCATTCGGCATTACTCCATCGATACGGTCATTTTGTCCGGCCGAGAGGCGCGGATTATTGCGAAACTGTTGGGCCTGGATATCGACCAGCAGGTGGTGATGGAAGTGAATCCCCAGAAACTGTACGGCCTTTATGAAGAGGCCGGCCGGATGACCCCTTCGGTGATTCAGCAGAAATATCACGTCAGCGAATCCTGGGCCACTGTGGTGAGCCCAACCATTCATATTTATCGGGAAATATTGAATCACGTGCCGGTGAAGAATTTGGCTATGATGGGCATGACCTTTGTGGAAGCGTCGTCCCTGTTCTACGGGGCCCAGAAGACACGGGACCCGGCTTTGGCTTATATGAGAGCCCAGAATTTGGAACTGACCCGGTCCATTGCGGCGTCCTATTATTATGAACCAGACCATGCAAAAGCCATGGAGTTGTACAGCTATACCATTATCCGCGCTTTCGATGCGCGAAATGAGTTGAATGAGCGTGATGAATTCCTGCTCCGCATGGCTATCATTTTGTACCAGATCGGGAAATACGTGAATCTTCTGGGCTCCTCCAGCCAGGCGTGGAATATGATTCGCGGCACTGATATTTTCGGTATTTCCGATAAAGAAAAAGACATCGTGGCCTGCATTGTGTACTACGACCACAAAGGAACCCCGAGCGATGAAGAAGTGCCTTTCCGTGTGCTGACTGATGAGTCGAAGATGACTGCCTTGAAGCTCATCGCCATTTTCCGCCTCGTGCGGGCCATGGATATGTCCCGCCATCAGAAGTTGCATGATTTGTCGGCTCGCATCGCCGGCGATGCTCTGGTGATTGAATATGACAGCGAAGAAGATACATCGCTGGAGACTTGGCTGTTCGATAAAGAAAAGGAATTTTTTGAAAATGTGTTTGGCATGGAAGCCAAATTGGAGCGGAGGTAGCTATGGACGTAGATGTAAGAAATCATCGGTATTATCTGAACCGTGAGCTGTCGTGGCTCCAGTTCAATTTGCGGGTGTTGCAGGAAGCGGTGGATCCGAACAACCCACTTCTTGAAAAATTAAAGTTTTTAGCCATTACCAGTTCCAATTTGGATGAATTTTTCATGATTCGTGTGGCCGGTCTGAAGCACCAGAAAGAAAATGGGGTGACCCGTCGGGACATCGCCCATATGACACCGGCGGAGCAGTTGGAAAATATTTCTGATACATGCCAGAAATTGGTGGCTCGCCAGTATAAATACTTGAATATGATTCTGAAGGAACTGCGCACCGAAGGATTGTATTTCATTCATCCTGAAGAAGCGTCGGACAGCCAGAAAAAGTGGATGGACGATTATTTCGAACGGCAGGTCTTTCCGGTAGTCACCCCTATGGCGGTGGATTCGTCCCATCCGTTCCCGTTTCTGGCGTCCAAGAGCTTGAACTTGGCTCTGCTTTTGGAACGAAATGAAAGAGATTTGTCGGTGGATGAAGAAAACGATATCGACGTGAAGACCGCCATTGTGCCGGTGCCGTCGGTACTGCCTCGTATCATTCGCTTGCCGGACAATCCGGAAACCCCAGGACGTCATGATTTTGTCTTGCTGGAACAAGTGCTTCGCCATTTCGCGTCTCGCCTTTTCATTGGCTATGACCTGCTGGAAGCCCATCCGTTCCGTATCACCCGAGATGCCGACCTCTACATCGATGAGGAAGATGCCCAGGATTTGGTGGTGGAAGTAGAAAAGCAGCTGAAAAAACGTCAGCGCGGCGAAGCGGTGCGTATCGAATTTGAACGAGGGGCCAGCCGGTTCATGCAGCGGTTCATGACCCAGGAAATGAACCTGGGCAAAGAAGATATGTATGAAATTGATGGACCGCTGGATACCACGGTGTTCTTTGGATTCTGCGGTATCAAAGGCTATGACAGCCTGCGCTACCCAGAAGCCCATCCGCATCGTCCCTGGTCCATGCTGCAGCTGGAAAAAGACAGTCATAGAAATATTTTTGATTTGATTCGGGAAAAGGATTTGCTGGTACACTTGCCCTATGAATCCTTCGATGATTCGGTGGTCAATTTCGTGGCTTCTGCGGCAGCGGATAAAAACGTGCTGGCTATCAAGCAGACCTTGTATCGTGTCAGCTCGTCTAGCCCAATCATTCAGGCACTGGAAAAGGCCGCCCAAAATGGCAAGCAGGTCACGGTTCTCATGGAAGTGAAGGCTCGTTTTGATGAAGCCAATAACATTCTCATGGCCCGGCGACTGGAAAAAGCAGGGGCCCACGTCATTTATGGTCTGGTGGGGCTCAAGACCCACTCCAAGTGTACCTTGGTGATCCGGCGGGAAATGGACGGGATTCGCCGCTATGTCCACGTGGCAACCGGGAACTACAATGCGTCCACTGCCAAGTTGTACACAGACCTTGGCATTTTCACCTGCAATGACCGGTTCGGCAGCGATGCGTCGGCATTCTTTAATTTGCTTTCCGGCTACTCGGACCCGCCAATTTGGGATTCCTTCATTGTGGCGCCTATCAACCTCCGCCAGCGTTGTATGGAACTGATTGATCGGGAAATTCATTTTGCCCAGCAGGGCGAACCGGCCCATATGGTGGCAAAGATGAATTCTTTGCTGGATAAAGAAATCATTGCAAAATTGTACGAAGCGTCCAGGGCAGGCGTCAAAATCGAACTCATCGTCCGCGGGATTTGTGTTCTCATTCCAGGCATCCCAGGCATCAGTGATAACATCACCGTCCGCAGCCTGGTGGGCCGCTTCTTGGAACACAGCCGTGTCTTCTGGTTCGCCAATGGAGGCCGAGAAGAATTGTACATCGGCAGTGCGGACTGGATGCCTAGAAACTTAAATGACCGCGTAGAACTGATGGTACCGGTGAAAGATAGAGAACTTTGCCAGCGACTGAAAAACATGGTTCGCTTGGAATTGGCAGATAACCAAAAGGCCCATATCATGCAGTCCGATGGCACATGGGTGAAAGACATTGCTCCCGTAGACAGAGTTTGCGCCCAGGCCGAATTCCAGCGCTTGGCGGAAAAACGAGATCGGGATGTAGAAATGACCTTGGCCCAGAAGATGGAGCCCTATGTACCGGTATTAGGAAAACGATAAGCAACATTTTGCTAATAAGATAGAGAGGAAGGTTAGCCCTTCGGGCAGGTTATTCTCTATGAAATGGCTTCTCCCCTTAGAGTTGATGTCATATGTGACAAGGTTATAAAAAGGTTATGGGAAATACGGTTTTCCCATACCCTTTTTATAACCCTTATACCCTTTTTAACCCTTTGCTTTTCAAAATGTATCAACTATCCACTTTTATGCATAATCAAATGAGTTTTTGGGCTGAGATGTTAGAAGAAGTGCATTTTTCAAATTTATTCTCCCACAATGAGAGAAAAATGAAAATATAGTACACAAAGGAAAAGAGCAAAGATGGGACAAAAGTAACCCATCTTTGCTCT